>Ga0209589_1000051_pt1 | contig 117044 bp, 52 predicted proteins | sample CowpeawhiteBW_FD_187525 | JGI IMG/M metagenome (GOLD analysis project Ga0209589, IMG submission 187525) | Root nodule microbial communities of legume samples collected from California USA - Cow pea white BW (SPAdes) (version 2) | ecosystem: Host-associated > Plants > Roots > Nodule | place...
TGCTTTTTTTTTTTTAATTTTAATTGACAGGTAATTTTTTCGTAGGTAATATTTTTTACAAAATTATAAAATTTGTAAATATTTCTTACAAAATTTGTTGCGAAAAGTATTTTATACAAAATATTTTGCAAGAAAATTGGTAACAATATTTTACAATTTCTTTTCACAACAAAATTTATAAGTATTTTCTACGAAAAAATTTCAAAACAAAATTATTAGGAAATATAATTTTTTTTAACAGTATTACACTATCATTTGTTAAATTAATCTCTATCTTTTTCGCTCACTAAACTTTGCTACATTAAATTAAACAAGACAATTGCGTGTCCTTGAAAAAAATATGACTTGCATCATTACTTAACCATTATTCAAAGTATTACACTATGTTTGATTTTTCATGTCATGATATTTCTTACCTTATAAAAGGTCAAATTGATTGCTAGAAAGAAAAATAAAACAAATAGGACTTTTTTTTTTATCAATATTCAATGGAAAAAAATTAAAGTCAAATACTGTGAAAGAAAGGGACAATTTTCTATTGAAAAGGTATCTCAAATACAAATATACCCATTGAATGTGAGATTAATTCCATTTAGATACTAGATGTACCATATATCTAAAAATGTTCTCTATAAAGTAGTTAAAATTAGAAGAAAAAGTTTAAACGAGAAAAAAAATGGTAAGTGTTAAAGTGTGTTTACAAAATACTTTAATTTAAATAAAATAATTATAAAAATAAAAAAATTACATAATTGTTTTTATTATATAAATAACTTTTTATTATAAGTAAATATTTAAATTTAAAAAATTAGTTATCAAAAAGATAAAATTAATAAATATATTTTTATATGATAATAATTATTTAAATTTAAGAATACAATTACTAAAGGGTAAAATTAAAAAATTGTGAACGCAAAAAAGAAATTATGTTGATATAATATGAGTGAAAACACGTACTCGTGTGTTCACTTTTTTTAATTTTAAAAATAAATTTAAATAACCTTTTAAATTTTATTAGAAATATTTTTTGGTTATTTATTAGATAATTTTTTAATTAAAAGTACTTATTTTAATTTAAAACATTAACTTGAATAAAAAGTTAAATTTAACAAAATGGTTACTTGAAAGATAAAGTTAATAAAAAAATTATTTTAATTTAAAAAACATTGTTTATTAAAGAGTAAAATTGAGAATAGAAATGTGACAAAATATATATATATATATATATATATATATATATATATATATATATATATATATATATATATATATATATATATATATATATATATAATACAATACATATGTTAACTTATTAATATATTTTTATGAGATTAAGTATACTACCGATCTATAAGTTGTAATTAAAATCATCTTAAAATATATTTATGGAGTAATTTATTAATTTAAAACAGAATATTATATTATTTTTCTCACTTTTTTAAAACTTTTTGTATACAATGCTAACAAAGTTTAAATTTCAAGAGTCATGCAACAACTTATACTTCTCACTACTTGGCTTATCCTACTAATTCTATTATTGTCTCCTTTTTTTTTTTTTCCTCACATTCTCATTTATTATACATGGAATTGTGGTTAAATTAGAGTATTATATTGCATATGTCAAAGTCTAAGTTTTCTTATATGCATAATTTTGATGGTAGTTAAAGAAGTGGTTGTTATGTAAACAGACCAAAAGAAACAAATAATAATAATTATTATTATAATTATCGAAAGGTTGCTTGGTTAGTCATTTCCAAATATTATCAACCGTCCACAAATTTATCATTTCAACTATTATAATGATTGATAAATATGGAGCTATGACTATCAATTTAAGTCACTTTCATTTTTTATCCTTAAAAATTCTTTAGAACTCTTGAAAAACCCTCTTGGCTTTTAACCTAAGATTGCAATCACTTAATGCATCTTCTAAATTTTTTAAAATTGACTATAGATGTTTCATATACTGTTTTAAGTTGATATATTGTTAGGATTGATGTCTATATTGTTAGTATTAAAAACATTAAATTATGATTAAAAACCATTGTTAATGTAATATCTGTGACAATTATTATAAAAGTCAACAAAACTTTCATAAAGAATTTAAAAAAATAGTAAATTTTGGTATAAGACATTCTAGAATTTTTTATTATGTCAATTTACAATTCTAGATCATTAGATTTATGATCAATACATACTTATGTTTAAGGCTAATTATTACTTTTCTTTTTAATCATTTATATTAGTAATTATAAATTACTATTTACAAATTATAAAATTAAAAACTAATTTAAAATCAATAATAGTAGGTAGAAGGAGAAAGACTCGTTTAGACTCAAAATTACAAATCAATTATATATATTTATATTTTTTTACATCTTAAAAATGATATTTAACATAGTGAATATAATTACTAATTATTTTAATATTGTTATTTAATATTTTCTTATACTAAAATTTATTTTATAGAGCATAATGATATATTGATTACATAGTTTATTGGAATTGAGGAGTATAAAAATGAATTATTTTAATTTTATTTATATTGATCCATTTTTCTTTAAATTAATATTTTTTTAAGTTTTGAGTAAATAAATTAAACATATTGAACTTTTATAGAAAAGAAATTGAGCAAAATTTTTATAGATTCTTTTATAATAAATACAATGTGTATATTTTATTGCTGAATTTCAATAAAAAAATAATCAAGTTAAAAATAAAATAAAAAAATTAAGTACACTCTTGAACTCAATTTTGAAAAAATTAATTAAAATGAATGTTTTGGCTGAGTCAAGTACAAAAGTTTTTAAAAAGTTAAATTTAAATCGAACTATTTATTTAGCGTGAACTGAATTTTGTTCACTAAAAAAATCATTATATAATTTAATTTATTTACCATAAAAAATACCTATAGAAGATTTATAAAAAAAAAACTCAAAACTATTATTGTTAGTAGATTTATATAGTAGTGAAAGTATAATATAATAGATTTATGTATAATAATAACAGGTACAAGAAATATCTATGTAACAATTAATGCAAATAAAGTATTTTGACGTCAAAGCTTTATGGACATTAATTATCAATAAAATCAATAACCAAGTTTATACTAGTATCATAATTTTATAAAAAAGATAATAAATTATGAAAAATAAAACTCAAACCTATGTTAACTGAATTTTGTACGAGTATAATGTAGTAGATATCTATCTATCATAAATATAAGTATAAGAAATATCTATATAACAATCAATGCAAATAAAGCTTTTTAATATAAAAACTTTTTGGACATTAATTATCAATAAAATCAATGAACAAAACTATAGTAATAACATAATTTTATAAAAGAATATTTTTATTTATTTTGTCACAAACATGTCTCTTGTCTTAAAATAAATAACGTGTTAAACTTAACTCAAAAGAAAAAATGTGTATCTCATAAAATAAAAAAAGTTAGTTATATGTAATTTGAGTGTAAATAAAGTTAATTTTCTTAATAAAATTAGTCTTGTGCGGAATAATTATTGTAAGAGATATCAAAGTTTATAATATAAAGTTTATAGTATAACCTTATTTGAAGTAAGTATTTTTAAGATGCAAAATCTGAATCATCGTGTTTTGTTGAAACTAACTTTAAAAGTGTTTTTGTTTTTCTTATATTACTAATATTTTTTTAGATGTGAAATTATATAACATTAATTATTTTCTATCACAATTTCAAAAAAAAATTGTTAGTTGTCTTTCACAAGAAGAGTGACGTATAACCATAATGAATTAAAAAATAATCGGTGTTATTAATATTATTAATTTACTGATTCAAAGCTTTGTTTTTTACTTATGTTATGTTAGCATGATAATTCTAAACTAATCCTTATTATTTTTTTTATAGGAAGTGACCATGTTTTAAAATTTTATTATATTTTAAAATTCTAAACTAATCCTTATAAATTCAAAGCGAAAATTAGTAATTTTATTAATAGTAGAACGAGTTATAATTTCTTTGGGATAAAAAATATAATTTATTTTTATAGATTAAGGATTAAATAAAGTGAAATATCTATTAATGGTTTAAAGTGGATTACTTAAGGGTCTGTAACCTCTATTTTTATTGGTTGACCTCTTGACATTAATGAATTTTAAACTCAGAACAGTAGTTTTCATCATCAGAAGGATAAATTTTCTGCAAATTTACCGTTTTCAAAATTCCAATTAATACCATAAAGTGGTTGTTTAAATTGCTTAATTTAAACAATAAATTAAAATTTATTATTTTATTTATACATTTGATTGAATTTAATTTGGCGTTCAAGCTTATTATCATTTATGTATAAAAGGTTAAAAATCTAATATGATTTTTTTTATAATAATTAAACTAATAATCTCATGAGTTTCGGTTAATTTATTTTCACACAACTAACATTTGAAAGGTGAAATTTACTCCCACATGTAAATATAATATAAACAAAGTTTGTAGGAAATTTGATTGTGATTTAATAGCATCGTACATAATATATTAAGCAATTCTCGTTAAAATATTCAACATTAAAATATAAATTTATACCAAACTGATCTCCATAAAATCAGTTTAAAAGTATTTCAAACTGAGTGCTAACCATGTCAGAAATAATATCATTAATTTAAATCACAAATTGTAATAAGTTTGCTTAATCAACTTGTTAGTTACTAAATACAAATTTTAAAAAGGATTAAATATTTCTAAATTATTTTCAAAATCTATATTTCATCCTTAAATTAAATTGTTTATTTACTGAGTTCAGTTTCTCTATTGAATTTTTTATACCGTTCTCTGCTTATCACTAAAAATACATTGTTTTGGTACTTTAAAGAATTTTAATATATTTAAATTTTTTTAAAAATTAATAGTCATTAGTATATTTTGAGATCTCAATAGAGAAATAATAGACAAAAAAATATCAATAAAAAATTCAAACTCGTATTTATTTGTTTATGTGCTTTATAAAAATTTTGTACAATATAATTTGGAGGAAACAATACATATAAAAATTATGTATGTTATACTTCACTAAAATATTTTACAGGATCTTCATAAACATACAAGTAAAAAATAAATATATAATTTAATTTATAGAAAAAACACAACTTTTTTAAATAATTTTAAAATAAAAGCCATCTTTAACAATTTTAAAAATTACAATACATTCCAATTTTTTTATATACAAACAAAACACATGTAAATAATTGAATAGTTGCAGAGGTAGAGAGAGACAAGGCACTCTTGAACGACCAAGTATGACATGTTAAGCTATCCAAACAGGGGAATTGACTGTAGATGGTAAGAGCCATTTTGGAAGACCGATATATTTAGACATTTGAGACAGAGAAAATAATAATAGAATAAGGCCTCCATCAGAAAGAAACTGGTAGGTGCTTCTCTTTGGTGTGTCTGCATAGCATATCATATGTAGCAACTAAGAGAAGAGAAGAGAAACCATTGTACATCTTTTGTTGTCTGTCTGCTTCACACGTTGTTATTGGCGTACTTCTCAATCATGTTTTTCATCATCATCTTTCACATTTTCCACTCTTCCTCCACTTCCAACCCTAAAGTAAACGCTCCCATTTCTATTTTTCTATTCATTTCTTTAATGCCAACCATCCACTCCTACTTTTATATTATTATTACACATCCTCTCACGTCGAATTATATTCATATCATCCGTAAAATTAAATATTAGTGAGTGATCCGTTAACAGTTCGATATCAAATGAAACAGAATATTTTAAGATAGACTCTAATCAGACTCTAATATTATATTAAAAATAAAATTTAAGCCTAACTCACAAAAATATCACCGGAATTTCTTTAAGATCAATAGTAGAAGTTTTCCGGAATAAACATGAACACAAGATAGTAAATCAGAAGATGAATTATATTTACTATGGATGTGTTACAGTGATAATGAGAATTAAAATCTAAATATTATATCTATGTGTATATCTAAATACCAAGTTGTCAACGTCACCCTTCCACTCTCTCTCTCTCCCACCCTTCATTTTGCTTCCCTTGTCAATGGATGGCCATGGTCTTCCTTGCTCCCATGCCACCCCAACTATCTCTTCTTACATTGGTTCTTCACCCCCTTATGTCCCCCTTCTCCTTCTCCTTCTCATTTCCACTCTCTCATGACCAACCATCACTTCACACACTCCATTCCCTTAGTTTTTCTCATGTCATCACCATCTCCATCTTCATCTTCATCTTCCCTTTACATGGTTTCCAACTTCATGGTCTCTATCATACTTCCCTTATTCCTCTTCTCCTTCTTTGTTGTTCATGTTTCCTCTTGTAATCAGATTGATAAACTCTCCCTCTTGGCCTTCTCTCGGAACATATCCACCACTCCACCTTTTCCTTCTCTCGATTGGTCTGATTCTCTTGATTGCTGTGCTTGGGAAGGCATTACTTGTGATGGGGATCTTAGAGTCACACATCTTTTGCTACCTTCTAGAGGCCTCACTGGCTTCATCTCCCCCTCTCTCACAAACCTCTCTTCTCTCTCTCACCTTAATCTCTCCCATAACAGATTATCTGGTACTCTCCACCACCGTGTTTTCTCATTGCTCACTCACTTGCTGGTTCTTGATTTCAGCTACAATCATCTCTCCGGTGAATTGCCACCTTTTGTTGGTGATAACAGTGGTGCTGTTATCCAGGAGCTGGATTTGTCCAGCAACTTTTTCAATGGGACACTTCCAAATTCTTTGCTCGAGAACTTAGCAGCTGCTGCAGCTGGAGGGAGTTTGGTGTCTTTGAATGTTAGTAATAACAGCTTCGTAGGTCATATTCCCACTTCCCTCTTTTGCATTAATGACCATAACTCCTCCTCTCTCAGATTCCTGGATTATTCCTCCAATGATTTTGATGGTGCCATTCAGCCTGGCCTTGGAGCATGTTCCAAGCTTGAGAAATTTAGAGCAGGCTTCAATTTTCTGTCAGGGCCTATCCCGAGTGATCTTTTTGATGCTGTTTCTCTCACAGAAATCTCATTGCCCCTCAATAGACTCAATGGAACAATTGGTGATGGTATTGTTGGCCTTACCAACCTCACAGTTTTGGAGCTATACTCCAATCATTTCACAGGTTTCATCCCTCGTGAAATTGGTAAACTCTCCAAGTTAGAACGGCTACTCCTTCATGTCAACAATTTGACAGGTACTATGCCCCCGTCTCTGATGAACTGTGTCAATCTTGTGGTGTTGAATTTAAGGGTCAATCTCTTGGAGGGAAATCTCTCTGCATTCAACTTCTCAGGATTCCTCAGCCTTACGACACTTGACCTTGGCAACAATTACTTTATCGGTGGTTTACCACCAACCCTTTATGCATGCAAGTCACTTTCAGCTGTGAGGTTTGCATCTAATAAGCTTGAGGGAGAGATTTCGCCCAGGATTCTTGAACTAGAGTCTTTGTCTTTCCTATCAATTTCTACTAACAAGTTGAGGAATGTTACTGGGGCTCTGACAATACTCAGGGGGCTCAAGAACCTTAGTACCCTTATGCTCTCCAAGAATTTTTTCAACGAAATGATACCTCAAGATGTGAACATAATAGAGCCAGGTGGATTTCAAAAACTGCAGGTTTTAGGATTTGGTGGTTGTAATTTCACAGGTCAAATACCAGGTTGGCTTGTGAAACTTAAGAAGCTTGAGGCCTTGGACCTGTCCTTTAATCAAATCAGTGGTCCAATTCCTCCATGGTTGGGTACACTTCCTCAGCTTTTCTACATGGACTTGTCTGTTAACCTCCTTACAGGAGTATTTCCATTAGAGCTCACAGAACTCCCAGCACTGGCATCACAACAGGCAAATGATAAAGTAGAAAGGACTTATCTTGAGCTACCTGTCTTTGCAAATGCAAATAATGTTTCACTACTGCAATATAATCAGCTTTCAGCCCTACCCCCTGCAATATATCTGGGAAACAATCACCTTAATGGCACTATCCCTATTGAGATTGGAAAACTCAAAGCCCTTCATCAGCTGGACGTGAAAAATAACAGCTTCTCTGGTGATATACCAGTTCAGTTTTCAAACCTCACTAACTTAGAGAAACTAGACCTCTCAGGAAACCAACTATCTGGTGAAATTCCTGATTCCCTTAGAAGATTACATTTCTTGTCTTTTTTCAGTGTAGCCTTCAATAATCTTCAAGGACAGATACCAACTGGTGGTCAATTTGATACTTTCTCATATTCCAGCTTCGAAGGAAACTCGCAATTGTGTGGTCCAGTCATTCAGCGTTCTTGTTCTCAACAAAATACTACTACTAATACTACTGCAGCTAGTCGCAGCACAAACAAAAGAGTAATGATTGCACTTGTCATTACTGTCAGTTTTGGCTTTGGTTCCTTGATAACAGTGTTGACTCTGTGGATACTGTCCAAGAGAAGAGTTAATCCAGGTGGAGAGCTAGACAAGATTGAAATGGAATCAATTTCTGCCTACTCCAACAATGGAATTCACCCAGAAGTTGACAAGGAGGCTAGCCTAGTGGTATTGTTTTCCAACAAGAACAATGAAACTAAAGACCTTACCATATTTGACATCCTAAAAGCCACTGAGAATTTCAGTCAGGCAAACATCATAGGATGTGGAGGCTTTGGTTTGGTTTATAAAGCAACACTACCAAATGGAACCACACTTGCCATCAAGAAACTTTCAGGAGACTTAGGCCTCATGGAAAGGGAATTCAAAGCAGAAGTAGAGGCTTTGTCAACAGCACAGCATGAGAATCTGGTGACATTAAAAGGCTATTGTGTGCATGAGGGGTTCCGACTTCTGATGTATACATACATGGAAAACGGAAGCCTTGATTACTGGTTACATGAAAGGCCTGATGGTGCTTCTGAACTTGATTGGCCAACTCGGTTGAAGATTGCACAAGGTGCAAGCTGTGGCTTGGCTTATTTGCATCAGATATGTGAACCACACATAGTGCATCGCGACATAAAGTCAAGCAACATACTCCTTAATGAAAATTTTGAGGCACATGTTGCTGATTTTGGTTTGTCAAGATTGATTCTTCCATATCAAACTCATGTTACCACTGAACTTGTTGGTACATTAGGCTACATTCCCCCTGAGTATGGACAAGCATGGGTGGCTACTCTGAGAGGAGATGTGTACAGCTTTGGGGTTGTGATGCTCGAGCTTCTAACTGGAAGGAGGCCTGTAGATGTATGCAAGCCAAAAATGACAAGGGAGTTGGTTGGCTGGGTTCAACAAATGAGAATTGAAGCAAAACAAGATCAAGTTTTTGATCCTCTTCTGAGAGGGAAAGGGTTTGAAGGAGAGATGCTGAAGGTGCTGGATGTGGCTTGCATGTGTGTCAGCCACAATCCTTTCAAGAGACCAAGCATCAGAGAAGTTGTTGAATGGCTGAAGAATGTTGCATCAGAGAACCAGCCAACACAGAAATAAAGACTTGAGGGAAATGTTTGTTTGTCCCTCAACAAATCTTGACAACATTGTATACTTGTGCAAATTCTTTCTTTTGCCTTTCTATAGTTACAGATTATCATTTGACCACTGTAAATGTTGATTCCTCCCTTGAGAACATTATTGCTAGAAAGATTTTGTGAATTGTATTATGTGATCATCCATTTTGAGCTGGAGAACTTTCTATTCTTGGAAGCTGGAACTTTTGACATCTAATAAATCTTTCTGATGATCAATGCAGAATCCTAAAACAATGCAAACCTATGTTGTATATTCTTGTTTTACATCTCAATCTTATTATTGTAGTCCTATAAACTTACTGATTTTTATTTTTATTGTTCATATTATTGATTACCGCTCCTTTCTTTTAGAAGTTGACATGCAAGGTTTTAGTTTAAAAGAAAAAAAAAAGATGATATTTTTTCAATTATATCTCACACCATCCAGCACAAGAAAATGTTTATTTCATCTTGTTCTAAAACAATTGAACTAGACATTAACAAGTGAGTTAACAGCTGATACGATAGGTTTAACAAATAACAAATCTCATTAGGATAGACTATGATCCAAACCATATTAAAAAGTGAATTTTAAGCATAGATCAACCTTCGATTTGTAAGAAAATGTTTGTATTCATATATTCTAGATTTGTCTTATCTCTAGTCGGTGGTCAGTGTGAGATCTCCAACTTACTGAGACATGATAACTGACATCTGAAATTGAAGCCAAATTCACAAGACAGTTTACTTCTGTTACTAAAGAAATGCCACAAAGGAATTTGTCATTTTGCCATCAAAGATAAATGGAAGAACCTCAGCTTACACATCATGCGTTATACTTTTTGTTCTGTAAATCAGCAATGAAATGGATAACTATAACAAGTAACAAGTAACAGTTTATTTATGACCCTTTGCCTTCACGTCCCTTCTGTGTTGAACTATACACATCAGTGGTCTTGGTTTAGTGCACACACCTGTGTGATCATATATGACAATAGGACAGAAAGCCACTAATATCAAATTTTCTCTCAGATTGTTATCCAGAAATGTAGCAGTGCTTGAGCAATCAAACCAATGTTCTACCAGAAGAGGAAGTATGAACTTCATGATTTGACAATTTGTGATTAAAAAATAACTGACACTACAGAATGTGTACACTGAAGATGGCAAATTTTCAGGTTGACAGTTGTTTACTATTAGACACCTTGAATGAATTAGAGATTTTATGGTTCATGACAAAATCTGAGGCCTAAAACCAAAAGCAGAAGTGCACGCAATCACTCACTGAAGAAATGAATGGCCCAACAGTAGCACAATCAGCTGTTTGATATATTATTTAGAGGAATGTGATACACACTCAACAGAAGAACATGTTGGACACTTATTGGAGATGTAACATCAGTGTACATTGCACATGATTATTTGTTGACTCTATATCCGTCTTTTTGGTTGTTCTTGGTAGAAACTAGAAAGTCTCTCTAGCCCATTAAACGTGAGCTTCATTTTCAGTGGTGGGGCTGTGAACACATTATGGCTAAGCATGATATTTGAAATTAACCATTTATTCACCAAGAGCAGAATCAAACAATAAAATAACCCTCTGTTCTAAGTGCATCAAATCATATCCAGAAAAGAGAAAAATGAATAGCTTTAGCAGATCATAGTGGCTTCTTGGCCACTATTTCATCTTTCAAATGTCAACAGAAACCAAGAAACCAACCTCAAGCATGCTTCCTCTGATAAGTACGGTTAACTGGAATTTGATTTTATAATCATTAACAGAAAAACATCAAGGATTGATGTCAATAAATTCGTTATTTTGGTACACTTACATATATACTTTGCTGCAATCTCAATAGTTGAATAGTTAACATTCAAATTTGGAATCATGCATCAAAACTTCAGAGGAAATACCACGTCCAATCTTCAAAAAAATCATTCCTCTGGTTTTGAATACATAGAAAATAACTTGGATACACACTTTGGCTTAATAATCTGCAATGTGCTTGTGAAGTGTTTGTGTTGTATAACTTTTTTGCTTGTATATAACTTTGAATGATCTAACTCAACTTTAAATTTGAAGAAATCTGTTTATGCAAATAAATTAAATAATTTACTAACAAATTAACTCTTCTACACGAAACTTAGGTTTGTTTAGAATATTAGTGACTTAGAGAATGTGTTTAAGTACCATCCCCACATTCCTAACAATATTGATTTGAAGCACATTTTCTTGTGCTAGGCCTATGTAGGATAAAATAGGTCCTATATTTAGACAACTTTTAGCCCAAACAATGTAAATGCATGAAATAATGAAAATATCTAAATCAATCCCACGGAAAAATATCTTAGTCAATTTCTAGAGAAAGAACAAAAAGGCAAAGAAGGCTCCTAAGTATATAAACTTAAATATTATTTCATAACGTTTTCAAACTATTTTTCTTCAAAAATTGGAATGTATTATATGCTTACCACTACCTTAAATTAACATGTCTTTTATTCTGAATGAAATCATTTTTCACATTGGTCCAAAGGTTTTAAAAAATAAGTAAAAAGAAACAAGTAAACATTGTTTATGAAAAATATATTGTTAGTATATTGTTAGGTACAACAAAAACAAGAAGAGAAAGAGACAAAAGATTAATAAAAAAATATATTTTACGCGTGTTTCTTTGTTGATTAAAATAAAATATTTATAGGAGACTTACCCTTTTTTTTAATCTTAAAAATTATTAAAAATAAAATAATTTTATACTAGTATCAAATAAATAAACTACTAAATATAATAATTTGGTTGATTTTTACATTTATCTTAATTTGATACATTTATAATTATAGATATTTTACATCCAATACATTATATAAGATTTTTTTAAAAATGTTGATTCTTACGACTTTCTCTATTTTTTTTTCTCTTTCTGTTTTATTTTTTTCATTAACAAGGCGTATAGTTTAATTTTCGTTGAAGGGCCAACCAGTTTGACAAAACAGAGAAAAAAAATAAAATAAATTTGAAGGATCCGAGATAGGTAATGTAATTCAATAGAGTGCAGATGAGTGAAGCAATGCTTTGATTTGATTTGATTCCATTGGTGTGAGTGTGAGGATCTGTATTGGTGATGAAGCAGCACGAGTTAACTCTGTTGTTGTGCCTCTTATGGGCACTAACCCTTCTCTATGGTGAGATGTTCGCTTATTGGGTTCCGTCCCTCTTCACCTGTTCGTGGCCCCATCTTCTCCGGAACTCTTCTTCGTCAACGGTAGCTAAAAAGTCTTCATTTTTTCACCTTTTTCATTTCTGGGTCACACTCAATATTTTACATTCTCTATACTTCACAACCAAAACCAGTAGAAATCTCATGTTTGGTTTATGAGCTAGGGAGTTCATGAACACTGAAGCTCTATCTTAAACAAAATAGTAGTTATGGTTTTATTTAATCTTGAAATTGAAGGTAGTCTGGTATATGAAGGTTGTTAGTGTTTTTTTACTAGTAGTGGTTCCACCATGGAATGTGGGCAGTGTATGTACTGGATCTGTAAATTTTTACTAGTTTTGTTGGATATTATTTATTGGGTTTTGTTGAAGAGTTTAATTTGTGTACATTGTTAATGTACAATGTTTTACACTGTGAACCTATTTCATTGCTAGTATGACTCTTAAGGTAGCTATTGTAGAAGTTAAAAACATCTATGTCATTTGTGATTAAATGAGAGAGTAGAAGCTATTTTCAATGACAGAGCCTACACCATTTTCTCTTTGTTGAAATATTGAATATTTGATGATTCCCGGCTGCTGAAGATTATAGTGATGAAGGGAGCCTAAGCCAACATGAATGGTTCTTTTACAGTGTATCAAAAGTTGTGTCTACATTACAATTATACTTTGATTTGCTAAACATAATAAAATGCATAATTAACTGAGCTAATTTTCGGATTTTTGCTTCCAGGCTCAAACAGACGCCGGGAATTACCAAGCTGATTATGTAAAAGTTGCTGTTATTACAGATCCACAGGTGAATTTTCTTCTTTTATTGTTATTTTATGGTCATACTACATATATCTGTGAAAAATATACCTGCTTCGCCTATGCCAGTTTAAGTGTATATGCACTTCTTATTTCAAGTTTCTGTGTTCGTGCATCTCTCTCATCATTTGATTTGAATTTCTTTTTAAACTGAACAGCTCATGGATAAAACTTCTCTCCGCCTTCCTGCAAAATCTCTTGCACTGGAGCTTGCAGAATTCTACACTGATTTAAACATGCGTAGATCGTTCTTTGGATCTGTCCTGCCTTTCAAACCTGATGTCATATTGTTTTTAGGTGATTACTTTGATGGAGGTCCTTATTTATCAGATGAAGAGTAAGTCCTGAACATTATTTCTTAATTTAGTTTTTCACAAGTTTAAAATAGTTTTAATTTTATCCATTATGTCATGTTTAATTTTTTCAATCAGTCTTTTCCACCTATAGTGATTTTGGAACTCAATTTTTACATTTCACTTCAGAAAACAAGAAAACCAAAGAGATGATACATTTTACAGATTAGATGTTGATTCTTTTTTCTCATTTGCTAAAGAAGAAGTTAGGGGACAAAATAATCAACAAGCAAGAATAAGTGCATTGCTAGTTCCTCTTTTTGTTATACAAAAAAAGTTATCCTAAAAAGTCATCATATGAGCACCATGTTGAGTCCAACAAAAAATTTATGGATATTAGTCTCTGGTCAATATCTTGAATGACTGTTCAGCATGTTCACTCAAATTTTCTATTATGAAATGCTTTTACAATCTTTTGGATGAACAGATGGCAGGAATCTTTCAGCCGCTTCCAACATATATTTGGTTTGAATGCACGAGGAAAATACACGGACATGCAAGTTTACTACATTCCTGGAAACCATGATATTGGGTATGAAAGTCTTCATTCTCTAAATCCAAAGGTATTTAAACATGCTATCGCTCAACTTTTTGATTCCCAAAGTTCAATAACTAAGGTTGATTGTTTGAATTGACTTGTATGATGTATAATTATAAGGGAATCAAATGCCCAAAGATGTGACTAAGAGTCTAAGAATGTAGTCATGGTTACAATGATCTTAAGACCTCGAGGATGTGAAATTACATTTATTGTGCCTAAGTGTTGTTGAGTGTGGATATTAAAAGGGAAAAGAATACATAGAACCCTCAAACTCAGGTCATTCTGAAAATAGACACCGTGAACATTATATTCTTTCTAATTACTACTTAAACTTCTTGTATTAATGCAATGGACCCTTTTGAGTCACTAATGAACTACTCATCTTGATCCTTCTTCGAGATTAAATGTTATCCTTTCAGTTTTTCTACTACTAAATTATCATGTTTTTAAGTCTACAAAATTAACAAGAAAGACTTTGAAGACTAGATGACTTCATTTTCATCTTTGGCATTTCATCCACTCTCCCGAGTCATACATGTCTACTTGTCTCACATTTTGTGGGAGGACTCATTTGTCAATGTGATAGATGCAACATCAATAGTAGAATGGGCTATGGCTGAGTTGCCACAAAACCCATAGAAAAATGTATGGAGAACCTAAAGATTCAGATGTGACTAAGCTCCTAATCTGCATACCATTGGGAAAAAAAAAAACCCTTAGATCGCACCTAGTAGTTTTAATAGGAATCCACAAATCAGTGGCTGAGTTAGACATGTGTGGCCTTAGGGTACTAAAAGGTGCACAAGTTCTCATTAGTGCAGGGAGCATGGAAGAGACTCGAGCATTTGGACTTACCCTGACTTTTTCTGTTAGAAAGGTTTTTAGAGAGTGAAGCTTGATCTTGGGCGAATGAAAGAGGAGAAAGAAAAAGACACGATGAGTCCTGTATGTGGTATTCCAAATCTTTCTTATTTCTTTTTCTGATTTTATCTTTTGTTATTTTTTAGACCTTTGAAGGCCAAAAATCAGGAAATTATGTTTTAAAATAATAGTAATTGAACTGCTTAGATATAATCTCATATTAAGAAAGGCTGCAATATGTTCAAGGGGTTGAAGCAATGAAGGGTGCGTTTTAGGGTTGATAGACACCATTAGAGACTCCCAAAGATCAGGAGTTTTGATACCATGTTAAGAAATAAGTTTAAGTATAACTCATTATCACAAAACTAGCTTGTAAGATGAGGGTTGTCCTTCTCACTAATCGATGTTCCAACGCACACCTCTTATGTCAAGCCATGTATATCTCGTGCGTTGAATTAGATATTTATAGGTAGTCCAATAACAACTTGAGAGCACGTAACACAATAGGCCAAACAAACCTCGCTGGGATAGGCCCTAATACCATATCCCATTTAGAAAGAATGATATATTTCTTCTGTATTTCAATAATGAGGTCATTGGTCCTATTAATACATGAGCCTCATGGTTATTTTAGGAAATATAGAGAGCTAAATCTAAGGAAGCAAATCCCTGCAATATGGGATTGTTTTTAAATACGCAATCCTAGTTTTATTGGAAGATACACATTTAATAAAAAATAAAATTACAGCAAGGATAAAATAAAAAGCTTCCTAAAATACATAATGAGCAGCATGGTTTTGACAAGATATAATCTCAATGAAGCATTGGGATGAGTTGTCCATTAGTGAGTTAATGGAAGGTTAACTGAAGGGTCTATTACTCAATTGTATTGATACAAGAAATTTAAGAAGTAGTTGCAATGAAAACAAGTTCAACGTGTCAAAATGGAGTAAAGTTCAGGAAGTCAATATAATCATTTCCTATTTTAAAATTTGGATTATTGATGACAGCATATTGTGTTGAGTGATATGAGATTTTGTATAAACTAATCTCCTTGACATTTATGCATTATTGATATTCTTAGAAGATGAATGTTAACAATGAAATGCCTTCATCTTGTGTTGGTTGTGAATGACACAAAAATTCATTGAAATTGACCGATAATTGATCTTGATGACTGTAAAATGACATTTGGCAATAATGTCGGATATCTATTTTGTTCATTGTGATTCATAAATAGGAGCTTTGAACCACATCTTAAATGTTCAAAACGTTTTATTAAGTGGTTTTTCAAATAAGTTTTTCCCTTTAATTTTACATAATTTACAATCTAATATTTGGTCTGGTTTTGCACTTTCCATTAATTGTGTTCTCTCTATTGGTTCCTTCCTTGCTCCATGAGCATAGGTTATCCAACGCTATGAGGAAGCATTTGGGACAAGGAACTACAGATTTACTGTTGGAAAAGTAGATTTTGTTGCCATTGATGGTCAAACTGTGGATGGTAAGCTAGATTTGCCTTATGTATTTCAGCTGTCATGTTTCTTACGTAGCAATGTTGTAATTACCAGAACTCTTAGTTTATGGTATCAAGTCATCACACTCGTATCATTTCAGTGCAATATGTAATCCTGGTTTATCTGAGACTCGAGTTTTGTCATTTGCTCAAACCCTCTTCTCACAGCTGTATGTGCTGGAATAGATGTTTTTGTATCTGTTTGCTGCGTTGTGCCGTTTATTATGTTTCACATGCAACTTTTAACTATGAACATTTGTCCATTTGGACAAGGCTTTGTTTATGAACTATGTTTCATTCTTTGACATTTTTTTGATCTTAAAAAAGCAATTATAGTTCAACTATCTAAATATCTAAAAATTTATGTAATTGAAATGTGGTAAATTTAAATCATATTCTATTTATACATGTCACTGTTTGGAAAATTTTGATAAAGCTGAAAATGCTGAACTAATTATGTTTTCTACAGGACACCCACAAAATCATTTGACTTCTCAAACTTGGGATTTTGTGAAGAATATCTCTGCTGGTATGAACTGGCCTTTGAGTATATATTTCATTGTTAGGTTGGGTCAATTGTCTTATTGTAATGCTTGTTTCTTTTGAACTTTACTAGGTAATGTGGTTCATCCAAGAGTTTTGTTAACACATATTCCATTGTATCGACTTGATGATACTTACTGTGGTCCTTATCGGAGTTCCCCAGTTATCAATCAGGTAAAGTTTATTTTAGCTTCTTGAAACAAATTTATATCAGGCACATTGAATGTGGTATGGTATTGGTCATTGGAATAATATGGTGCAGTGAGTTCTGTCCCAAATCGGAATGTTTTCTTACCTGCCATTCTTTTTTAACAATTTTTTCTTATATTTCAGAGGATAAATTATGCTGTAAATGGTAATACTAATGAGATATCGTAAGTTACTCATCTTTCAAACCATGAAAACTTCATGAATCGTGTGCAGGTAGCTCATAGTCGCTTATGTTTTATTTAAATTTTATTTTATCCAGGTATCAAAATTATGTTTCTGAGAAGTCTTCACAGTTCTTGCTAGATACAATCAAACCTGTGAGTCATCTCTCTTTTTGGAATGTTGCATTGCTATTCCTACCTTAATATGGTTATGGGGAAAAAGAGTTCATGGTGGATTTACCGATTATTTGTTGTTCAATATATGCCTTTCAATTTATGAGTCCTTGTTCTGTACTGAAAAAAATACCCGGGTCATTTTTTCATTTTCTCTATCGGGATGACTGAGAAGTGGAGGACGACTCAATATAGGGAAGTTGGGAGCTGAAACTTTAGTGAGGGTAACTGCTCTCTGATTTAACAGTTTTGTTTTTGACAGAAGCTTATCTTGTCCGGTCATGATCACGATCAGTGTACCATCACTCATCAATCTAAATCTGGGCCTGTAGAAGAGGTAAAAACCCTATCTTGTTGAAACTGCGTCCTTGAGTGTTTGGACAAATTTAACTGACAGGAGTATGCAGCACACTCTAGGTACTATAAGTTGGCAACAAGGAAACTTGTATCCTTCATTCATGCTGTTATCAGTTGATAACTCAACTCTTCCAAATGCTTCCATTCCAAGAGATGCTTTGTTGACTCATCTATGTTTCCTTCCAGCTCAATTACACATTTACATATGGTATGTTCAAACTGAACTGTGTACAATTTTCACCCGATCTTTTGGGTCATCTCTTTTTTGATGAGTTTTATCTTGCTATAAATGTCAGGTATATTGTGCTATTTATCCTGACCCTTCTTGCCACCCTCTTTTGGCCAACAAGTGGCACAAGTTTTTGGCATCAGTGTTGGGGCTTATTTGGCTATTGTAAACGACTAATCTTTAGCATCTTTTCTAGAAGCGAAACGAAAGACAAGGATGAGGATGCTAACTATGAATATGAGATGATGTGGGATGCAGAAGGATCAATGCATCTTGTAAAGAAACCCTTGAATCCATCTACTGTAAATTCAAACGACCGAAGCTTGGGAGAAAGGTAAACTTTGGTTGCCATATGTGTGGCATTTCAATCCTGTACAAGTATTATATTTGACTTACTGTGAGTCATAAGACATAACATTACTCTCTTCCTTTTGTTTTTTCTTTTATCTGCTATCAGGGGTAATGTTGTGATGCGGGCAGCAGCTAGAAAAACTACTGCTCAGGAAGGAGAACACTCTGTAAATGTGGATATGGCTTCAGGAATTGCTCTTGATCCTATTGGAAGAATACCTCCCAGAGCAGGCAAATCAAGGACAAAAGTTATAATCCAGAGGTTGATACGTACCCTGCGGATGTTCACTGTCATTGCAGCAGTGAATGTTCCTCTTTACATGATGTTGCTGTTCAAGGATTGGATTGACAAATAAGAATCAAATTCATATCAGAGCGATACCACTCAGGTTTTACATCCACTTTTGTTTAATTTAAGGTGAAAATTTGTATATCCAATTACATGTTCAAGAAAGTAATTGCCATCAACATGATCTAACTGATCATATGTTGAGGCTTTTATGTTAGCTTGTAACTCATCTTTAAATTATTCACTGACATGGTTATGATCATACGCAACATCAAGTTATACCAAACGGTTTTGTTAGTTGAGCTATTGTTTCTGTTTGTGTAGATTTCTTCTGAACTCATGTTATTTGCTGAGTATACTCTGCTAACATAGCATAGTCATTTGATTTCCATTTTGATATTCATTTTCGTTTGTATATTTTTTAATACTGTCTTGTCCTACGAATCAGCAACAAAGAATCTCAACTATATTAACTATCTGTCATAAAATAATGTTGTAGGAGGAATCGAGATATTGAGCTCTTAGAAATTGCTGTGTCATATTATATTATATGCAGCCAAAACGTGTATTTTATAACTGTGAATAAGCCTCAGTTATGTGTCATGTTGGCTGTTCTTGGAATGATACAACTTACTCACTGGCTATAAACTGTCATAACAAAAATTATGTGGAAAACGCGTATTAGATGTCAAGTGTTAAATCTTACAGTAATCCCACTTCATTACTTACGTGGAATTAAATTGTATACACATTCACCGACTAAAATATGCATTTTTTTTTTTGTGTACAATAATTCAAGTTTTGATTATTTCGCCCGCTGCACATAGGTTTTTTAACTACGATTTATCTAACATTAAAATCTTCAAACCATGAATTAATTCCTTTACCAATCAATTGGTGTTGTCAATAGAAACAACTGTTGGAATCTCTGTACAGTTTTTTGGTAAACTTTTTTCAAATCATCTTAGGTGAGATACAAGCTTATAGATAACTTTATTGTCGCCTATAATTGTTTTATCTTCTTCAACTATGATACTTTCTAACGAAAGATACATGTAGTCTATATCCAATTACCACTAAAATATGGGTTTTGATCTTCTTATCTTCGTTTTTCACTTTCTTTTAGTTTAGTAGTTATACAAGAGATACTTGTCGCTTTTAACGTTCATTCTTGGAATTTCAGGCTAACTACTTAACAAAACTGTTTTAAGAATATGAAAATGAGTGAAGATGAAAAGTTGTTCTCTTAAAGCTACACTACAAATAACTTAATCGTTATATATATATATATATATATATATATATATATATATATATATATATATATATATATATATATATATGTTGTAAAGGGTTCATTTCTGACCATACCATGTATGTTAGAAAGACTTGGTTGAAGTGAAAATGTATCCATAATTTCTACCTCAAGAAAAAAATTATTATAAAGAGAAACCGAATGTGAAAGAAGCCATTGAACTCGAAGGTGCAAATAATGAGCCAGAATTGACAGAACCTTGTTTGCCATCTCTCAGAAATTGCGCTTCTCCTTTAGTTTCCTTTTTCTTTACAGTTTCCCTTCTTTATTATGACATTTCTTTGTATTTTCTAAGAGTTGAAATCTATAATTTTTTTTTGTTTATAATAAACATAAGAAAAACCATTTATTTTTTGAAAAACCCACTAAATTATACAGCAAAGGAAGAATGACTATAAGAAGCAATTTTTGATAGTGAACACAGTGTGTAAGGATTTCGTTGGCCAACTTTGCTTACTTGTTAAAATACTCATTATAATGGCAAAGACTTTATCTTCACAAAGCTCTCGGAGTGAAGGACTCGTAATAGAAGCATTTTCTGAATTAAAAATGAGATCCACAAAACTTGCTTATTTTAGAATCAAATTGATTAGGGTGTTGCACATCCTATGTACGAACTTCCAATGACAAAGAACATGGATCAAGAGATATGCTTGTCTTTGCATGGCCAAGCAATATAATGGAAAAATCTAAGCTTATCTAGATCCAATACATATGTGCTGTCAAATCAACCTTCCGTCAAACATTCCATGATGCCTCCTGATAAATCCTTAAACATCTCCACTTCACAATCACTTTCACACATGGTACAAAGCTATCGTAATCATTTTAACCAAAACCTTCTCTTCAGTTCAGTGTGTTTTTGTCTATGCTGAATTGCACCAATTTTTGTTAACCCCCTCCAACGTTTTACACATTTTTTGTCTTTTTTGTTGTTCTGTAAACAAGGTTATGGACAGTGAAACTTTGTCCCCCCTTAACTAGATTCATTCAACCCAAAATGCTTGCCCCTAGTTCTATAGCCCTAATCTATCCCTTGAATTCAGATGAACTATAAATAGCCATCATAAATGTTTCTGAAGTTGAAGCTACTTTGTGAATAACAGTGTAGGATTTTACATCTTGTCTTTTATGCAGCATAGTTGAGTTTCCCTTTAGAATTTTTCAAGCCAGCAGAAGTACCAAGTGGTAGTTATTAAGTCATAATATACCATTATAGTCAAAGAAAGCAACATATGCAATACAAGGAAAGGGGGTTTTGGTAGAAAAGTCTAAGTACTTTCCAAGTGACGTACAAGATTCCAATTATTCTAGCATCTGCTAAAGGACGTTTAGTTAATCAACTCCTTGCCAACTTCATATACTGTGGAAAAACAGCACTGAGGGTGTCCATAAAACTCTCCTTTCTCCATAAAAACCCATTTAAAATGGGTAAAAAAGAAGGAACAAAGGAGACCAACATGACAAATCCACAGTGAAGCTCAATCCAACTTGCTGGCAGACATGCATGGCAAGGAGCTTCCTTCAAACAAATATATATATCATCATTCTAGAAGGTAGTAAACTTTAGGATATATATATATATATATATATATATATATATATATATATACAAACAACACCAAAGGAGGGTGGAATAAGAGTGTAACTCAATCATCTCCTTGAATGTACCAACAGAGTAACATGGTGGCACATCGACGTAGGATATAGAGACGCGCACGTTGCTCCTTGACCAAAGAAGCACACTTGCTGCTATAACCCTTTCTCTTTGAGGGAACCTTAGTTCTTTGCTTGCACTTGTAGCTTTGAAACTCAGCCATGGACGCTGTTATGGTATAACAATGATGAAATGAAAAAAGCAACAGTAGCAAGAGCCTTCTATTTTCTCAAAGGGAAACCCCTAAAAAAAAGGCTCGCTACACAGCCTGATGAAGGTATAGGGGGCTACAATATATATATAAGCTAAGACCCTACGCAAAGGTTGACTTGGTGGAGTGAAAATGAAGCGATTAAGTGAACGTGGGCAAGCTCGAGAACTGAGGGATTTGCAGGCTTTAGGGGTTTAAATTTCAATGAAGTTAAGGGGGAATGAACGTGGGTCTTGGTAACATTTCTTTGATGATGCAATAAAATAGTGTAGGAGTTGTTACCAATGTAACTGGTGCAAAAACAATGAGGGGTTAATTAGAAAAGTGGCAAAGTTGAGCATGAAAAGAGGGGACATTGGTATATAATATTGCAGACAAAGCATTGAGTGGAGTGTTGAGCCACGGGAACACGTACCCGGCAAGGTTACCTCAACTCTGAGGTGGGTTGGAGGTTTTGTTGGATTCTATTTTTCCTCACGTTGCTAACTTCCAACACCAACATCTTTCTTTTTTACTTCAAATTATCAATGCAAATGGCCAGCTGTTTCATCACACATTTTTATCTATTAATCACAGTTTGTTAGGATGAATCTTAGATTATGCTTATATCTCTGGATTTAATCCTCTCACTTGCTCCAACTATTAGTCATTAAAAAAATAGGCAACATCAATGGTTTCCTGACAGAAGTCAAGTGGGCCGAGTCACAGTCGAATCGTAACATTTAGATCGTTACGTTGTTAAGTAAAAAGAGTTGTATCTTGACTATCAGTTATAGCTTTTTGTCTAATAGTAAACGTTCTATTCTATAAAAAACTAATACATTGTCAACCTGTGTATATACATAGATAGATATATAGTGGTAAGCAAAACATAAGTTTTATCAGATATATACATATATAGATATCTCTTTTCCTAACACAAGCATATATATATATATAATAAGAAAGGACTAAGTATGATACGCTTGGATTTACTTTCCATTGTTTACCGACTCATCTAATCTTGTCCCTTGGTAAGATTACATTGATGATCTTTTTTCATGTGTCATGAAAAGCTGAAGTGTCTTCTAAAATGCTTATGCTTATGTGTGAGTAACTCAGAGAGAGAGAGAGAGAAGATATGCAAATCAGAATGAGTATATAGTCAAATGAGAGTGTTGAGTTTTGGTGGAAGTTAGATGGTTGGCTTCCAGCTTTTGATGATGTTTCAAGAGCTTGGATTCCAAGTTTAATATCGACTAAGATCTTTTTAGGAGACAAATTTTTACCTATATTTGATTTGGTGCTGCTTTCTAGATAATCTACTTTTTCTAACGAACTACACATCAGTTTGAACTTAGTCAAATGCAGATGGAGAATGTGATCTTGATCTACAAGATATGATTCCTTTCGAATTAATTCTAAAACATATCTATGTGTAAGGGAATTTCGTTATATCTATTTTATTTTGCTCCAGTACTCAGAATAAGAAGAAAGTATATGTTGAAAAGAAATTGATAACATAAAAGAAAATGCAATGTTTTTGGATAAGTGTACTCTTGTGAGAAACACTCTTTTCTAATTTTAGATCTTTTGAAAACTAAACAATTCTCTTATAATAAAATACTCTTGAATTAACATCTTTTATTATTTATAATTTTTTATTTACCAGCAAGTCTTTGATGATAATAGCAATGATGACTTTGTATCATTAAACAAAATCTCAAATTTGAGTATTGTGGGTGGAATAAATGTGACTGAGGAGAGATCCGTGATTAGTCAAGTTTCTAATAAATGATTAGTCATTAATAGAATTGGTATGTACTGCACACTAATAAAGATATGAAAAAATATCACTCATCACAGTAAAATTATTTAAATAAAAAAAAAAGTTGATAAAAGTGAAATGTTGAATAAAAAGGGATAATTTTTTAGAATAGTTTATACGTGGGAAGGAAATCGGAATTTGTTTTTTATTTAAGTTTAATAATCATGTACGGTGTAGTATTAATGAATAACAAATAATAGTATATACAAATTTTGAGTATTTTTCTAAAACTAATAAAGTTATTATACATGCATTATATCGAATTTTATTAGATGATAATGTAAAATACATTCCATACCATGTTTTTCTCTCTCTTTTTGATTATGCGTCAATAAATATTATGTTGAAAGTAAGACAGAACCCATAGTAATACAAATTTGTGGACTCAAAATTGGACCAAAAATATTGGGCTTGGGAATGAGATTGGGCTGAAAAAAAAAGCAAATTGGGTAGGAGGACTTCTCCATGCACCTCCAAAGATTTCTTCAGTACCCAAAAACTTTTTCAATTCCTGTTTTGCCCTCCACAGTAAAAAGTAAAGATTAAAGAGTAAAAAGTAACCATGGAAAGAGTCTCTCCCTGGTCTGTTTTAGATTGCGTACCAGTGTTTTATAAGGTTTTCTCCAAAAGTAATACAACAATGTCATTGTTTTATTTCTAAACTTTATAACACCCTTGTCATTTCTACAAAATTACAAATACTCAACTTTTTCTTTTCTCAAATTAACATCGTACAAGCATAATAAAATTAAATCATATAAATATTTTGTTTCCAAGTTACTTTTTTAACAACCATTTTCAAGTCATTGATGTTTTTTTCTATATTTCTATTATATCCAATTAATTGTAGCAACATCTCTCTACACAATGTCTTAACATTTTCACCTCCCTTGCAACTTTTTATAAAAGATTCAAACATCAATTTTTTCTACAAGTAACCATGTTAATAATAATGACTATTTATTATTGTTGTTATTATTATTATTATTATTTTATTAGTATTAATAATATTACTATTTTGTAGTGTTTACTACATGAATCTTCGTGCATCTTCACGTCTCTGTGTGTATTCATTGTGTATTCATTCTTTCGTACATCTTTGTGGTTGAAAAAGACAACATACTAAAATTAAAAAGCATAAAATAAAAAATTATGAAAGAGGTCTAGTTCAACATTCCACCTACAATTTTCACAACAATTCTTAATGCTATCGTCATCATTTTTATTTTTTATCATTTCCCAAATTGTATGTAATGTCAATTGTCTCGTGATAAAGTGGACCGTGTCACAATTGAATCCTGACACTTGTACTTTTACACTCTTAAATAAAAAGAGTTGTGACCATCAAAAATCCTAAACTCTTTTAAAAAGACACCGCCTTGTTATTCTTTCACAAAATCCAATTTTATTAAGATATTCCAATTAAGAATTGAAAAACTGCTGATTTTTTTATTCTTTTAAATTTAGTAAATCGACCTAGTGGCTTGCTAACTCACAAGTATGCAAATAAGCCAAATTTATTAGTCCTTAAGTTTTATGCAATTCAGGGTTGATCCACGTTTTCATACTTAACTCCACTATATCCTGGGTACATGATTCATGAGTGAGTGTGTATTGTATACATGTTAATCCATACAAAAACAGTTAAGTGATTATGTGAGATTGAGATTTGCAAATGAGAATAGCTGGCCACGGTGTGTGCATCACGTTTCAATTGTGCTTCTTCTGCGTCATCTTATTCCTGGCTATCATGGCCAGACAGACACCAATGATTCAATTCTTACCTCTTCTTCACCTCATTATTCTCACACATAACGCCCGTTAATTCTGCAACAATATTCTCATCTTCGCTTCAATTTAGGATATACTAACTCATGTTTATGTAATCTAACCTTAAAAAAAGTGAACACAAAAATAAAAACTGACGGCGAACTCTTTCTCTGTGGACCCATTATCTTTCTTCTAACTTTCCTCCTTCCTACTTTCACAGTCACTCTACCAAACATATCCTATTTTGGAGTGATTAACGCTTACCCTTTTATTATCTTAAGGAGGTTAGTATTTACGACATTCACACACAACTAGGTAATGGTAATAACGGAGAGTTAATAGTAAAATCTTCACTATGCAGTGAAAACTAGTTTGGTAAAGAAAAAGTAGCATTTGGTTGTAATAATTTGACCTAGTTGCAGAGTCCATTGGATAGGTATGTTTGTACGTTAATAAATGTTAATTAACATTAGTGTAAAGCATATTCGAAGTCCAGCTAAGGTACAGTGAATGGTGAGAAATAGAGAGAGAGAGAGACAAAATAGGAGAAAGAGAAGAGAAGAGAGATTTGAGTGATTGGTGTGATCAGTCACGTTGATGACGGTCTAATGCCTCATCATAGTCTATCTGTTCTTTCTGTCATGCATGCCTCTCTTTCTCTCTCTCTCTGTTCACTTTTTTATTTCACTCTTCTCTATAAAATTAACTCCTCACCCTCCTACAAATTCTCTTCATCAAACTTAACGTCTACTCAACTCATCCATCACCTTCACCTACACCTACCTTTCTTCTTCCCTACAAACAAAGATCTCTCTCTCTCTCTCACACACACACACACACTCAAACAACACCACCGCTCCATGATGAATACCAACACCACTGTCAAAAACAACAACGTTGGAGAATTTGGGGACACCACTCTCACCAAGGTTTTTGTCGGGGGCCTGGCATGGGAGACTCCCAAGGATGCCCTCAGAGACCATTTTGAAAAGTATGGTGAGATCCTTGAAGCTGTCATCATTTCTGATAAGCTCACTGGCAAATCCAAAGGCTATGGCTTTGTAAGTACATCGTTTATATATTGATCGAATGAAGCTATAGCTAGCTATATTCTAGCAATCGATTAATCAGTTTCTGTTTTGATTTTTCCTCTGAAAAAAAAGGTGACTTTCAAAGAGGCTGAGGCTGCCAAAAAAGCTTGCGAGGACTCTGCAACTCTTGTTATCAATGGCCGTCGAGCCAACTGCAATCTCGCTTTCTTAGGTGCTCGCCGTCCAAGGTCTTCTTCCACTGCTTCACCACCTCCACACCCACAAGGTAAACAAATGAATCTTTTTTCTATGACAAACTTGCAAATTCATGCGAATGCAATTGGAAAACAGTTTTATGCTTGTTGAATGAATGTTGAATCGATAAATGTGAATGAATAAGGGTTTTTTGGTGATTATGAACATCATGGGGGGTCTAACATTGAGATGCCACTTGCAGGAGGATCGAACAGTGGAGTGGTGAAGAACAACAACGCAGCAGGGAATCACGTGCAGCCATACTATCATCCACTCAGAACGACTGCTATACCCTTCCACAGTCACCCTCTTCCTTTCTATGGGTTAGTCACGTGCTTTTCTCTAACCATCAACTCAAACTTTTTTTTTTTTTCTTTCAACTAACATACTTTTATGTCTTCTCATTCAGGTACACTCCAACCTACATTGTGACAGACATAAACTACAATTACAACCAGGTAATGATGTGATTGTAACATAACATGTCTGCACTGTTCCATCAGTTCTTGAACGACAGCATTTTTTTTTTTTCATAGAAAGTGAATAATTATTATTATTGTATATGTAAATTAGTAATAATACCAATAGTATGCACTTTTGTGGACAGAAACTGAGCTATGGCAATGGTGGGGCCTACCAGCAGTTGTCCCATGTGTACCCTAGGCAGGGGATTGTGGGTGGCAACACAGTAATGCCAGTGTACCCTCTCTATCAGTATCATCATCCAACGGAGACCATTGGCCTACCAGCTCACAACTTTTATCCAACGGCACCCTGGGCCCCATTCACCATCATTTCCAAACCATCCTCTATCATTCCTCATACAGGTGTGTCACATGATACCATGACATGTCCAGCCAGATAGATCATAAATGATTCTTTTCACATAGTTTACATGCATCAGTTAATCATACGTAGTTTCATTATAGTTTATAGTTTCTTTAGTTACAACTTGATTATGATATGTAAAGTATAGTACTAAACACATGAGTTCATGTTCTGATGGTACTATGAATCATTGTTTGATGAGTTTTTGTTTTTGATTGATAAAAAATATGAACTTTTGTAACAGGTACAGTTGGCACGGGTGAGTGCTTTAAAAGGGTTGTCTGATAGCTGAGCTGAGCTTAGTTGGAAAAAGAACAGAGGGTGGCCTCGCAGACCAACATTATTATCTGATCTGTCATGGCTTTTTTTTACTTTCATTTTTTTCTTTGTTTCTTCTTTGAATATTGTTTCATTTCATTATTAATTGTTAATTTAGGCATTTTGTTGATTGGTGAGATCAGATTCTTTCATTCTCTTCTTATCTGTCTAACACCTCAGCATCATGTGCTGTTAACAGTTCACACTCAATTCAAACCACCATTAATTCATCATTCTTGTAAGTAAACAAAAATATATCATCTCAATCTTCATTTTTCTTTATTATTCTAAACTAGACTGGGATCAAAATAAATAAATAGAAATCATCAAACTCAATTCTTGTTATCATAGAAGCTTGATTTCAGAAGGAATATATATATATATATATATATATATATATATATATATATATATATATATTGTTGATACTATTTAGGCTAAAATGGTAACAGTGAGATTTCATCGTTAGAGACATGTTTGAATCTACCTGAATTCCATAAAACTGTGTACTACAACACAAGTTGTATAATAATAAGAAAACAAAAGCTGTATAATGTATTTTTTTTTGCAATGCCAACTAATGACACGTGTAGATCACATGCTGCATAATGCACTGAACTTCTCAGCTTTTAATTTGTCTTTTTAATCTCACCTCCCCATAAAGTTGTAGAGACAGGACATTCTTGATAGTGAAATAAAAAAATGAAAAAGATAATTATCAAAAACATGTTTTAGTTTTAATAGAAAGCCTATTATAATTTATTAAAATATATAATAAAATTATAATATTAGTTTTTTTATTTTGTAATATTATTTATTACAAGAAAAATTTATTCACTTACAGTTTTCCTCGCATTAACTCTCTGAATATAATATACATTTCTATAAATAAATAAATATATATATATAATATTAAATATATATGAAATAGTGTATTAGAATGAGATAATTTAGAAAAACAATTTATTTATTTGATAGATTTAAATATTTTTGGAGTGAAATGAGTTGTTTAGACGAAAAAATTGAAAGAAAATTTAAATTTACATTTTTTATATAATATTTTAAATAACTAAAACAGAAAAGTTTAAAATTCAATGAAAACGAAACTAGACATTTTTTCTTTATATTGATTAGTATTTTATTGTAAATCTTTATTTTAAAATTGTATATTTTAAAGTAAATATTTTCGAATTTTACCTTAAAAAAAATTCAATTATTTTATGTAAGATATTTTAATTATTTTATTTAAATAATATTTATAAAATAAAAGTATAATTACAAATAATTAAAATATCATCCATTTCAGTTATATAAATGCTTTATTAAAAAAAAGGGTAGTGTTTGATTGACTTCCATTTTAGTCTAGTGGTAAACAGCCAACTACTGAACTCAAACATAAAGCGAGTTATCAAGTTATCTCGTAAAAAATAATCATATAAATTATGAAAATTTGCTGGAAGCTGAGAAAAGTTTTTATAGACCTTAATTACACTGTTGAAATTAGAGAAACCCATATAATTTGCAAAACAATGCCAAAAAAAAAATTGAAAGTCATCTAAAAATCAAATCAGCATAATCAAAGTTTAAAATTAAAATTCTGATCAGCATAAACAAAGTTTACAATTAAAATTCTGAATAAATGATTAGTATATTTTAAATAGGAGTGATAAAAAAATGTTATAATTAAAAAAACAAAGGTAATAGAAAAAAGTAATCACCGTTAACATGAAGGCCCAAATGTGATCCAAGATTGAAACAAATTTGGGAGGTTCTTCCTGCAACCCCAATATTTCTTCTGCACTCCCAATAATTTTAAATTTTTAAAAATATTCCTTCACCATTTGACCAATAGTAAATTAAAAAAAAATTAAACCTACATTCTCTCTTATTTAATAAAAAATAATTCACTCACTCAATCACAACTTACTCTAACCCCAACAGCAGCATAACTCTACCTAATTTACTTTTTAATTTTCATTTAATTTCTTAAGGGCATAAATGAAACGACACAAAGCTTTTGGGAATGCAGAAGAAATATTAGGGGTGTAGGAAGAAAACCCAACAAATTTTCACCAGTCCCTGTTTCATGTCAAACAAAAAAAACTTCTAAATGAAGTTTTATTATAGTTCCAGAGAATTTCACCAAGAAAATACCGAATATTTAGTACAAATAAATTTTACTAATATTCTCTAATGATTTTAAATATAAAAAAGATTTTTATTTTAGTGATACTTTCTGGTTTTACTTTTTTTAAGTAACTAGTTACATAAAAGGCATCATTTAATATTTTCTTAAAAATTGTGAATTTAATGTTGATTTTGGCAACATATTCTCTAATAATCAACTCTTCCACTTAATGTCCCAAAATCAACCTCTACCAAACACAATTAATATATTCTGAAAAAAAGTCTCTGTTAATATAAATGTTGACTTTTATGTTTTAAATAACAATTTTGACTAACTTTCTTTGATTCAGTGTTCAACAATTAATTTATCGAATGCTTGTTGCCTTCACGTTTATAGCCAAATCTATCTTATTTTTACTAAGACTATGTATTAATTTAATTATAAATACTAAAATTGTCTTTAGTTATGGTATTTTTTAAATTAATTCTAAATAATTAATATAAAAATATAATAATAATAATAATTAATTTTCTAACCAATTTTTTAATCCTTCAATTTTCAAAATTCGAGATTTTAGATTTCAAATAACGTGCGCTACGAATATCTTATAAAATATAAACTCCAAATTTTTAAATCTTGTGTAGAAAATAATTAACTAATGTATTGTAAGTGGGGTCGAAATCACTTTTGAGTGATTGAATTAAAAATAAATCGGTTTAATTTGACATACTTTTTATGAGTTACAAATTTTGTAACTCAGTTCAACTGATTATAAATTAATAAATTAATAGATTAACTCATTTAATAACGTTTTGTTTGTTATAAGATAATAGTTAAAATTTAAAATTTTAACTTAATAAATAAACTAACATAAATTAACTCATCTTCAATTTGGTTCAAATTTATTTATTGACAGAATAATTAAACTATTTTGAATTTGATTCATATTTTAAAATAAAAAATCTAATTCAATTCAACTCCAACTTGTAATAAGTTTGATTGACTTTAAATATCTCTGATTATAAGTGTTGGGTTACTATTCCCAACAATAAGAATCTCAAAATCAATATTTTTTTATTAAAGAAAATGTTAAAGAAGAGGATAAGGCCTAAGTTAAATGTAATTAAAAAGAAATTGTATTAAAATTTACTTAAAAAAATTATACTTACTTTATTGTAAGAAGACTAATCCCGTAGCAATTTTTTAATTAATCAACTTGCTCTTAAACGCGATTTAATGGAATGTTGAAAAGCTAAACGCGAATACATGATATAAAAAGTAATTAGAATGTCTTATTATATTGATGTGAAGGCTAAGTTTAATTACTAAAATGGATGGTGCCAACGTGCTTTCTCCTATATAGATGTTATTGAGTTTGCCTTATAATATTTGTTTCTTTCTATTCTTTTTGTGTATTTAAGGAGGTCATAACTAATTTATAACTTACATAAATAACAAGGTTTGTCATTTGTCATATATTATAATTGTATTGTTTTTAAATACATAAGATTAAGTTGACGTTAAGTTAAACACATACCCACGTCTTTCGAGTATTGTGAAAAGGATACATCACCCTAAAATTATGATTTTTTTTTACTAAAAAAAAGAGAAAACAATTAAGATAACACAAGTATATTTATTCTATTTATATACTCGTGATAATATAACTATAATCCAATTTAAATATAAAATAATTAACATGTGTATAATTATTTTGAGAAATAATTGTTGTAAATGTTCAATAATATTCACATAATTTAAAAATAAAATTATAAATACATACATATATATTTATCTTTTGAGCCTTTCTCGGTTAAAAAAAATATATTTTATACTCTTGTATAATATCATAATAAATAAATAACACATAAACACACAAAAACAATACATGTTATAGTTTTCAAAACTTTCATAATGTATATATTAAATCATACACATATTATCAATTACATCTAATTTTTATGATATAATGAATACAATTTCAATTCGTTTTATTTCATAAAAATACTTAGTAACTATCTTTTATGTAAGAAGATATTATTGACATCAATTATCATGAACACTTAATTTTATTTCGAAAGACACATGCGTAGAATTAAACTCAAAATTTACATGTATCACATTATTTTTTACTAAGTTGTCATTACAATAAATCTTCATAACAAGAATATTTTTCAACTTATGTGTGACAAAGTAAATCTTTATGATTCACGAGACACAGTTTTTCTACCCTACAAATTAGGTCATAAAAACCTTAACTCTCAATATCTAATATTTTTCTATAAGTGATTTTAATATTAGTATATAATTCTTTCTCAAATCCTCAATTCAATGCACAATATATTAATGTAGCATTCCTTCCTCCTTCCTTAAAATAACTATGATTACAGTTCATCATATTAAACTTACCATATAATCAATATTCCAATTTTCATGTAAATTAACATTCTCATATCAATCAAGCAACAAATAAACAACACAGAAGAAATAAATCATTATTTTTTTAGCTTCAGTGAAAATATAATTGAGAAAAGATTTAATAACATTACTATTTTTTGTTTGAGCGTGAATTAATAGAATTAAAAGAGAGACAAAATTCTACTCCATTTTTTGCTTGAGAGAAACAAAATTTGCTTGAGAAAAATAGAGTCGAGAAAATTGTGAATCTGACATTCAAAGAGATGAAAAAGTATTCAAAAATCTAGAAAAAATAGAGAATAATAATTTCTGTGAAATAAAATTTAAATACTTGATTTTTTATTTATAATCTTTATACGTAAATAGGAAAATATTTTAATCTCAAATATCACTTTCAAGCAAAATATTATTATGTCTATATTATTTTTTTAATTTGGCTAAAAATATTAAATTTGAAAAAATTACAAGTAATTAATTTTGAACTGGATCTAATCTCTTAAATGAAAATGAAATTGAACCAAACACTTGCATTAAAAATGTAAGTCAATGATAAAAACGAACACCGACACACATGAATAGCATTTTAAGTTGCAGGTGATTGACTCAGCGGTGGTTGACACCTCATCACACATTGTCTGATAATGAATGCAACTACTTCTTCTCAGCTTCTGCCATGCCAATAACAAAAAACCTTCCCTTCCATTCAACAAAATGGGCCACACCATAAACTATACTTTTCTTTTCCTTTACACTCATGCAACTTTCCATATCATCTTCAACAACCTTATCAATAACAAAAAAAAAAATGTCATTAATCTTCTAGGTTACTTCATAAAATAGGTTTTGGTTCAACTTTTTTCTTTTATTGTACTTAATCGTACATCGTTTAGAAGTTAAGATCTAAGATGATTTAAATATCTTTTCTTCTTTTCATTTTTTATTATGTCTTTTAAAGATAAAATGTTTAATTACTATTTTGTTTTCTGTTTTTGTTTAAAAATATTAAATTGATCCTCCGGTCTTTTTTTTTAGCTTCAATCTGGTTTTAATTTTTAAAAAATTAATACAATTTGATCATTTTCATTAATTTTTTTGAAATTAATTAAGGAATCTTCATTAAAATTGAAGTTGTTAATAAAGATGTTTTACTTTATTAATGTAATTAACATAATCATAGTGTCAATTTCAATAAAAGTCATTGATTCGTTTAAGTAAATTTAACAAAAATGATAAAATTGAATCAATTTTTTAAAAATTGAAATCAAATTAAAACTTACAAAAACTGAAGAACTAATTTAATATTTTTATACAAAAATAAGAACAAAAAAAATAATTAAATTAAGACAAAACTAGAGTCGACGTTTTAAAGAAAAAGGTTATGAATTAAAACAGGTTGTGGTTTAACTGCTCTCCTAATAAAATATTAACAACTAAAAAAGCTAATTTAGCAATATTTTATATTAATTTAAAATAAAAACATTGATTTTGTCGATTCAGTAAGCAATGGTGAACACGTATGTTTGCAGATTTGGTTTCCTTTGTGAAAAGTCCTTTTTGTCAACATCAAAGAGAAAGCACTTTGGTATACAAAAAGATTGCGTTTGAGTGAGCATTTGACAAAGGTAGAATAAATTATATTTCATATCTTACGATGTTGGTGTAAATAGTTGTGCTGTATTTTTCAGACCATCACACGCATAGATTTGTGTTTTTCAATCCAATTCCTTTAACTTGAAGAAAAATATCCAAAATAATTTCAAATTATTTCCTTGTGTAATGTGTATATATATTATATAAAATAACCAACATATTTTACTTAACATCTAATTCTGGTTTTATTAAAATATGTGACATTGGTCTACGATATTAACGAGTATCTATGTATATGGTTTTAAGCAAAAATCGAATTTATAATGTGGAGCTAATTACTTATAATTTTTGTTTAGCGAAAAAAATTATATAACTTTTTTTTAGAAATAAAAAGTAATATATTACCTTTACTAAATATTTTACTCGATATCACATTAATTAAGAGCAATCATAATTTAAAATGAAAATCTTATTTTAATTTGAGAAAGTTCAATTTTGAACTTCATTACGTGCCATGATCACACTTTGGCTCTAATAATCACTAAAAAAAAAAACTTAATCTTGTTCTGGTAACACGTTATGGTCCCCATTACTATGGCCCCAATGCCCAAAAGTCAACATAATCTAACCCTAATTCTTATTTTTAATTGCAAAAAGGTTAAAGCCATTTTTTAAGAATCTTATATTAATTTAAATCTCTTCCAATCATTCTATCATAATAGTGGTTGAAATTATAATATATTTATTTTAAACACACAAAATTCTTAATACAACGTCTATTTGTTTTTTATTTATAAACTTCGAAAACGAAACTTTATTCAAAAAATATTTTTATAATTTATATCGTGAAATGCTTATAAATTTAATTAGTTTACAATACTGAAGAAATTGTCATTGTTTTTTTTTTTTGGTTGTTTGTTGGCGATGCTGATAGTATTAAATTTCTCTTGTTTTAGGCTTAGGAATTCTCATAAAAGCCACGTGTGCCTCTTTTGCTTTTCTTTGTATTTTTTTTTTTGTAGAATTAATGCAACTTAATCGAGTTGTTTTCAACCAAGAACTATTAATTTATCTATTTATGTAATAATAAAAGAGAAGTACACTTTTTATTACAAATGAGCCACATCATTTAAAATCAAACTTTGTTTTAAAGTTTAATAATATGCTAAAATGTATGATAAGAGAGGTAAATAAAAATACATTATTCGTTAATTCTTTCACTTAGTAGCGATAACGTTTTTTTTTATACTAATATGATAATACGATTATTTCTTTTTATGATTGTTTTGGTATTTTTTTTTTATAAATCTATTCTTATTGTTAGTTATTCTTTTCATTTTAATAATTTTTTTTAGTTCCGTAATAAAGATGTAGATACACAGCTGATATATATTAGAAAGATATAAAATAAAAATAAATTTATTATAAATAAGGAAACGTGATGGGTATTGTTCATTTATTTGAAGGATATACTTATTGGATCTATATCTGTGTTTTCTTTTATTTCTTTTTATCTCCTTATTTTTGTAAAATTAAGTATAACTCTTCTTTTAATTGCATGTTTTATTCAAAGGTATGTTTGACCATATTATAATTGTTGGATGTAGAAATTTACTAGATTGTCTATAAAATTTTGTGAGATCTCAGACTAAGTTGTTTTTTTTTTCATATGATAACTAATAGTTGTTTCTATTTTATTTATTTTTATCTTTAAAAATGTATTAACTCTACCTTTTATTACATTTATATAAAATATTTTTTTTTATTTTACTGTTTTCTTAAAATATTTCCATATTGCATTGTTTGCTTTTGAAAAATACATTATTTCTCATTATTTTAGCATTGCATTTCAAAATATCATAATCAATTAATTATGCTAATGCCAATGTTAATTGAAATTGGCATGCCAATAAAAATAATAAAAGTAAGATATAAATCAAAATATTTATTTATTTTATTTCAAACTTTATGGAAAGTATTTTAAGGTATAATATAATAATATAGTAGAATTTACTCTAAAAAATTAATTATTTTACATAAACACTATTAGTGACCAAATTCAATTAAATTTATAATTATTCAAAACATTTTTTGTAAAATAAAATTGAAATTTATAGAAAACAAATAACATTTTTCTATCATTTCCTGTTTAGCAGTTATTGCGGCATATGATTTTCCTAAATACTAATAATTTAACAAGTTACTTTAAAAACATTCAGTTTCTATGAATTGGTCATTCAATATGGTCTTAAAAATAGAAAAAAATTAAACAAAAAAAAAAGACAGAGAGGAGGAAAAAACAAGTTCTTTAATTATTTTTACCAAATAATACTCTTAATTCAATAAAGGAAACGAGAAAATATGTCATAGGTTAATTAAAAAAATAGAAGAAAAGTGAACAATGGAGTAAAGTATTTGTTTTTATTTATCGAAAAATAAGTTTGTAATAATTTATTTCCTTTATTAGACATGACGGTAAGGAAGGTAATAAATAATTTCCAAAATAATGTGATAAGGCGATTCGTGCTTGCCAGCTTTACTCGGCAATGGTGGCAACATATATAGCTATCACTAATTAAATAATTTTATGAAAAAATAAAAATTGGCGAAAAGGGGTTCATTGCACATCCTTTTTGCTTTCTGGGTTGAAAGAATTTTCGAGAAAAGATTGTTTCACGGGAGAGATGGTGTTGGATCCAACGCTGGTGCTGGTAGTGTTCATCAGCACCTGCATTTTGGCCATTAATGGTGAAACAGATCCAAATGACGGTTAGTGTGTGCTCTGATCTCACTCTCAGCTTTGGAATCTTCTTCACTCCCTCTGTGTGTTGCATTATGCTACTGTTAGTTACGACTGCTTCTTTCTTTGCTTTCTTCCCTTATTGCTGAGATGCTTTTGTTTGATTGCCAATCGTTTTGTATCGTCAGCTCTGCCAATTCCTCAGTAGATTAGTTTGATTTGGACTATGTTTTGTGTCTGGTTTTATTGGGTTTTGAACCATTGTGAAGTTTTTCAGCTGATCTCTTGAGTGAAACTTGTTTAAATTAGTTACCTGAATGGCACTGTTACTCGATGATTTCAGCAAACGGAAGGACAATTTTTTTTTTTTTTTTGCTTTTGTATTCTTTTTCTCCTTTTGTTTCAGTGATGTTTGTGCTGTGAATTCTGTCTGTATGTAGCTGGTTGATGCAATTCTCACTTCTTTACTGTAGAGAGTGTTGTCAAAGAATAAGGACTGATTGAACATCTGGAATTTGGTGCAATAATACGGTTCCTGTTTTCTTGTATTTTCTTCTTATTGTACAGTTGAACGAATTTCCAAGTTTTAAGAAAATGGAAAAACAAGATAGAATAATATCCACTCAACCTTGTCTAAAACAAATTGTAACCACTGAGTGGGACCCTTAGTCTTCGACTTTAATCCTCTACCATGTACTTGTTGTCTTCGAGGATTTGTGTGTTTTTTGTTTGATGTTCAGATTTTTCCGTCTTTTATTGGGATATCTTATGCATTGAAACCTTGAAATTCTATGAGAAGATTCAGCTACACATATTGCAGTTCAATGTTGTTTCTGATCTCCCTACGGGGGTATGTGACAATTTTAATAAAGTACTTAGATCTCGTGTTACTGATATCTTGGGCTGTTAAGCTCACCACTCTGTGGCTGTTCTCCATCATTTGTAATAGGTTTCAGTAAGATTTGAATTATTACATATTGATTGAAACAATTGCACAAGCATGCTAGATTCTATCTTGAGCTATATGCAATATCTGATATACCAATCACTAAAGTCTCATTGGCTCCAGCTCTGAATGTAGGGTGCATAGACTAAATAAGCTTGTTTTACTGGTTTTTTCATCGTATTATTCTTTTCTGATGCAATCCTATCATATATTTATTCTTCTTTTGTTATCCACACCCACGTACTTAACCAGCAACTTTCTCTGCTTCGTGACACTTAAAACATATAAATGTTTGCAAGGTGAACATATGATGTTTAAATTTCTACTAAACCCCCAATAATGAACTTTTGTAAATTTAAACATGTGATGGTTTAAAATCCTTGCAATATTTACTCTGATTTGGTTAGTGGCTAGGTGATATTTATGTGAATATATTTTCTTCATCTTCTCTGTAGTCAGTAATATTATTTTCTCGTGATCCCCCATTCACCCATTAATTTAATATCGTATCATGTATTTCGGCCCATCAGATTGCAGTGCATAATTTTAAGAATCCTTAATGAATCTGAGTTTCTTAATTGTTACTTCTTTCTTGATGTTTAATGGATTAAAGTCAGCATCTCAAATAATCAATTCTTCAGTGTGAACATTTTCTGAAGTCGGGCTTTGAAGATTAATGATTTAATTTGTTACCTTATGCTTATAAGTTCGAAGTGATATATTTGTAAATGCTATGATAATAGCTTCAATAGTTGGCAAGTATCTTTAGATATGTAAAAAGGATGGTGGTGATTGATGAAGACACTAATTAATAGAAATTTATCATACAACTTTCTATTTAACATGTCTGGGGTTGCCAATTATCTTTTTCTGAATGTTTGATGCAGTTAGTGCTCTGAGGGCTATGTTTCAAAGTATGAACTCACCATCTCAGCTAAATTGGAATGGGGATGATCCTTGTGGACAACAGTCTTGGCAAGGCATCACTTGCTCTGGAAATCGAGTCACGGAGATGTGAAGTCACAATCTTCCTTTCACTTTATATGACTTGATTGTTAGTGCTTTTGGTGCTGTGGTGGCATCTGATTTATTACTTGGTTATTTTTTACTTCGTTTCAGTAAGTTACCTGGTCGTTCACTTTCTGGATCTTTGGGTTACCTGCTAGAATCCTTGTCATCGGTTACAAACCTGTAAGTTATTCATCATTTAACTTGTTTCATATGTATCGTGGTTACTATTCTTGTGACCTTGTAAAATTCTGCAGAGACATGAGTAATAATAATCTTGGTGGCACCATACCGTACCAACTTCCTCCTAAACTGCAGTACTTGTATGTTTCTATTATCTTTTGCTACTTGTTTTGTTTTTTTTTTTTGTTGTTTTGATTTTATTATTTATTAATTTCTAACATTCTTGTTTCTTTGGATGCAGAAATCTTGCCAATAATATTTTCAATGGGCCAATCCCTTATTCTCTTTCTGACAAGGCTTCGCTTATAGTCCTGTGTGTAAACCATCTTGACTTCTTGTTGACATCTTATTGTATAAATCTACTTCACAAGCAACTGCATTTCTTTTTTGAAGTTAATATTTTTAATGTAGGAATCTTGGTCACAATCAGCTCCAGCAAGCACTTAGTGTTGATTTCCAAAAGCTTTCTTTCCTCTCTACATTGTGAGTTTCCTATTACTCCTGCACTTCTACTATGTAAAAGTATATATGTCTATGAAGTTTATGTTAACCATAACATAGTGATCTTTTTCATTTTCATTCTGAGATTTTATGCTTTTTGCTATGGATTATTTTCCATGTTGCATTTGATAATTTCACAATATTACTTTTAATCCCATTTTAGGACAATTTATGCTATTATTCTGCAGAAAAATTATACATATACACTGATTACATTATATTTCACATGTGCTTCTGTTAACTTAAAAAACCATTGTTTTTTTCATAAGAAAAAAGGAGGCTATGTTTGTTTAATCTTCAAAGTAAAGTATGCTAGAATTGCTTCAGTGAGAATTTAGGGCCAGGTTATAATCTATTGTTTGTTGCAGGGATCTCTCATTCAATTCTTTGACAGGTGACCTGCCTCAGAGTTTGAGCTCACTTTCTAACATAAGCACCATGTAAATGTCTGACTTTTTTTTTTCTTTTTTCTGCTAATGTTTACACGGTATTGATTGCACTCTGAGTTGACTTGTTTACGATTATGCAGGTATCTGCAAAACAACCAGTTTACAGGCACCATTAATGTCCTTGCTAATCTGCCTCTGGAAACTCTGTGTGTTTCTGTTTCATATATCTGCTTGGAGTGTTCTTTCCTACATTTCTATAGAAGTATCTTTTCGGTTTAATTTATGTTCTTAAATTTATTTCAGGAATGTGGGAAATAATCATTTTACAGGCTGGATACCAGAACAATTGAATAGCATAAACCTGCAGTAAGCATTATCATTATCAGCACTTTTTTTCCAAGAATCAATTTTTTTAAATTCTATAAATCTTGATAATGGTCAAATTTAATGACAGAAAGGATGGTAATGATTGGAGCTCAGGACCTGCACCCCCACCTCCTCCTGGGACTCCTCCAGCAGTAACAAGAAATCGAAATCACAGATCTGGGGGACATACCCCATCAGATGCTGGCTCAAGTGGTGATGGAGGCAAAAAATCTGGTATTGGAGGTGGTGGCATTGCTGGAATAGTGATCTCCATCTTGGTTGTTGCGGCAATAGTAGCATTCTTTCTGGTGAAGAAAATATCTAAAAAGTCGTCCGGTGATATTGAAAAGCTTGACAATCAGCCCTTGGCTCCTCATACTTCACATCATAATGGTCTGCATGTTATTCTTGTATACTACTGAAAAATAATTTTTATTCTATTATAGAAGGTCTCACTTATTTTGGATCACTTGTACATAGTGTATTCATAGTATTTCAATATTTTTAGGTTCACCCTTCATTCTAAAGCTACCTTCTCTATTGGCACTTGGCAGATATGCTTAACTATAAAGTACTTAATTCTGCTTTTGATATATGAATTTAGTGATTTAACCTATAGTGTTAGAAGATAATCTGTATTTTAACTGTAGGCCAGTTAGTGGCAATTACTTCAACACCTTTTTCAGGGACCAATGCATGCTGTCATAACACCAGAGAAATTTTGTTATGATTAATTAGTTGACCCAAACTGCAACTCTAATTAGAAAATGACTGGGCTAACTACATTTTTCTTTCTCCTAGTGTATGTGACTGCTTTGTCTTAATGCTTTCAGTTTAAATTTTAGCTGCTAAGTCATTCCGCATTCATTATGTTCTGAATGAAATTGACATCTTAATCTGTCATAATGCAGAAATGAATTCCCTGCAAGCTTCTTCTGTAACTGACTTGAATACATTTGATACACCTACGGCCCCTATAAGTCTTAAACCTCCACCTTTTGATCGTCATAAATCATTTGACGAGGATGAGTTTTCAGTAAAGCCCGCTACCGTCATTAAGCCCACTACAGTCAAGAAGACCGTCACGGCTCCTACAAATGTAAAATCTTATTCTGTAGCTGACCTGCAGATTGCTACTGGAAGCTTCAGTGTGGATCAACTTATTGGGGAGGGGTCTTTTGGACGTGTGTATCGTGCTCAATTTGATGATGGAAAGGTATTCCTTATCGTTTTTTTTTGGCCGCAAGCACATCCAATCCCACTGGCAGAGATATATAATTCCTAAACAGCATCACCACATTACATAATTTTCCTAGGAATGGCTCAATATAAAAGCTCGTGAATGTATGTCCTTTTGTTGCATATAGAAAGTCTTATGGTTTTACAATTATAAAATAAAAAATGTCTTAGAAGTCCTGCCGCATGTATATGCCACATGTACAACGAATAATAGACCACGATAAATGACAAGGATTTTCTATTGTAGATTGTCTAGAATCTATGGATATGCTTATTGATGGTTTTGATCTTGTTTTTCTTCTAGGTTCTTGCTGTGAAGAAGATAGATTCATCTGTCCTTCCCAATGATTTGTCTGATGATTTTGTGGAACTAGTTTCAAGCATATCCCATTTGCACCATCCCAATGTGACAGAGCTTGTAGGTTATTGTTCAGAGCATGGACAGCACCTACTAGTCTATGAGTTTCATAAAAACGGATCACTGCATGACTTCCTCCACCTACCTGACGAGTACAGCAAACCATTGATATGGAATTCACGCGTGAAGATTGCTTTGGGAATTGCACGTGCTTTAGAGTAAGTTAGTTGTTTGTTAAAGTTAACTCAACTGAATCCAGTTTTCTATTTACTTATTAGCTCCGCTTTCTCTCGAATCTTTCTTCCTGAGTCACATTTTTATAGGCTTTTGCATGCTCACCTGTGTCTTATTTGGTTTGATATTTTTCATTTTTCATATATTTGTGCATTTTCTCTTTGTAAATAGATCCTTGTAACCCCATATCTTTGTTTTCTAAAAGGTCAAAATGTTTAGGTTATTACTGTCTGTCTAGAACCAACTATCCCAAAAGCTTAGTTGTTACGTGAAGAGTTATGCATGTTTTTTGTATTATCATGTTCTGTTGTACAGGAGCCTTTTTGGGCTTAAAGTCTGGACAATGCTAACACATCACCCTACCGTGGGATAAAATTCTACTTTTATTTATAAGAGGGGCAGCAAGGGTCAAATTATTGTCCATTTAATAGACTACAATATACAAGAACTGGTTATTATACAAAATAGTTTTTAATGTGAAATCTTTTGAGTGGTTTTATGTCTAATAATTACTAAATCTATGTTCAAATTTGAAAATGAAAAAATAGGATAAAATAGATTGAGGTTATAAAATTTATCTATTAATTTAAATTTTATACACTATCCAGATCTTTAGCCAGCATAGTATCAGCAAATAATAAACTGCTGCTTTGCTGTAAATACAAAGAACTTTTGTGGCAACTTTGCGGAAGAAATTAAGAACTTTTACTACTAGTAGAAGTTTAAACCTAATACAAGACAACACAGGGCTAGACTTCAAGCATCAATGTAAACTTTTGCGGAGAAACCACAACCTAACTCTATTTACCTTTTTCCTAGGTACCTACATGAAGTTTGTTCACCATCTGTTGTTCATAAGAATATAAAGTCAGCCAACATATTGCTTGATACAGATCTCAATCCTCATCTTTCCGACAGTGGATTGGCAAGCTATATTCCAAATGCAAATCAGGTGATTTTTAGTGGTACTTGATGGTTTATGCTCTATGAATTAGTGTTTATAATTGAACATTATGGTGTTTGGCAAGGGTAGTTTAATTTACTCTGTTTTTGTTGCTACTTTTATCATTTTTATAGGTTTAACTACTCATTCTCACTTTCCAGTTTTGAAGTATTTGTTTACTTAAAACTGTAATCTGTTGGCTCGTGTCATGCTGAAGTTATAACAATTTGGGAAAGAGAGTGTTTGGACGTATAAAATATTTTGTACTATTAATCATTGGCTTTAGTTGCCTAGCCTGTTTCCGAGACTCATCTCTTTTAAAAGCTTAAGCTGTTAACCGGAGGCTCAATATTTGCACTTAAAGCGTAGACAATATGGCATGAAATCATAAGTTTGAACCTTATTGCCATAATTTTAATAAAAAAATAAATTTAACCTAATTATGAAGGATTAACAAGGATTGAATTTCAGACCACTCAATCATGGTGAATCGAATACCATGTAGAAAACTAATTATTCTAAAAGTTACAATGTTCTCAAGATTGAATACATCTCATTGGCAACAATACCGACAATTCTCTTACTGAATGATATTTCTCTTTTTTTCCTACCGACCTTTTCATACTAAAAGTTTTAGAAGCTCTAACCTTTTCTCTCATTTTCAGGTATTGAACAATGATTCTGGATCTGGATATGAAGCTCCCGAAGTTGTTATGTCTGGCCAATACACTCTTAAGAGTGATGTCTTTAGTTTTGGAGTTATCATGTTGGAACTCCTTAGTGGACGGAAACCATTTGATAGGTGAAAGATTTATATACCTTCTAGCCTGACAGTTTTTACATGTAAATTCATTCAAACATAAATGGACTCATGCATAGTTGTTGAAACGTACTTTTTACAGCTCAAGGCCAAGGTCTGAGCAGGGTTTGGTTCGATGGGCAACACCTCAACTCCACGATATCGATGCTCTGGCTAAAATGGTTGATCCTGCATTAGAAGGACTATACCCTGTGAAGTCTCTTTCTCGATTTGCAGATGTTATTGCTCTTTGTGTTCAGGTAATGTCAAGTTTTTATTGTTTTAGTGAATTGGCAACGAATCCTTGTTTTGGCCATCTATTTGAACTCTTACTCAATAATAGTGTAAGAGTTTTTACATTTTAACCAATTCGAACTTATTTGTATGACTTCTAAAACTGTGGTAACAAAAGCCAAGAGACATAATGCATGATACATTGTTTTACTAACTTGTTATTATGTTATTGTAATTTTACTTTTGGGGCAGCCGGAGCCGGAATTCCGACCACCTATGTCAGAAGTGGTTCAAGCGCTGGTTCGATTAGTGCAGCGAACTAACATGAGTAAGAGGACGACGTTTGTAACTGATCAAGGAGTATCCAACCGAGGGGGAGATAACCAAGAATCACAAGACATGTAAATGGGTGTTGATAGAATGGCTGAAAAGAAAAATAATATTCTTCAGATTTTCATCATTTCTTTTTGTAACCTTATAAGTTAGATGAGTACCTTTGATTATTGAATGTAGACACCTGTTGGTGTTTGTTTGAGCTATTTCTTTCATCTGTCGTATAGATTCCAATAATTTAACCTTTTGCAAGTTGAAGCTCTATCAAACCATGTTCTCAATTTGTCATAGGATGTTAGTTTACTAATTTGAAAACACTAGTGGTGTTTGTTAATTATGTCAGTGTTTGAATGATCGCTTCTAATGGAGAATAATTCAGTTGCGACTTGTACGGTTCTCATGAGGAATGAATACGCTACACTTCACATTTTTTTTTATCACTGTTGCTTATTTTAGCGTTATAAAATCAAATGCTATCGTTGACCAGTTATGGATAGAAATGTTTCTATAATGTTGGTGTTGGCAATATATTTCTTCATACCAAAGTTGTTTCACATCTTACTACTTTTAATTATTTTATTTATTGATGCAATGTTTCCTTTGCTATCGTTTTCCTTTTCATCTATCTATAGATGTAACTAGTTGTGATTTACCGAAGTTTCGTATTTTAACGCTTCATTTCTTTTATTTACTGCTGTAACATTTTTTATGCTATTCTTTAAGTTTAAAGATAACGATACAATTGAGCAGTTGATAATCCATTCTTAAACTATATGACGGTAATAAAATAAAAAATTCTATATTAAATTTACTACATAAATAATTAAAGTAGAAATATATTATATATTCATCTTATTCTTAAATTGCAGAGTTACTGAATGCTGAAAATGTTTAAATTTAATAAAAATTGATAATATAAAATTATTCAATAATTTAAATATCACAAAGAATGCACTGTCATTGTCTCTTATATAGCGAAAACAATTGTTTAAAAATAAAAATTATTTCAGCGTATTATCATAAGATATTTTAATCTGAAATACGTTGTTTTTATTTTTCTTAATAAGCAACAGTTTCATCGAACAACTACAATCATGTTTCCTAACAAATATAAATATCTTCATACAAATGACAGGACGAGGATCGTTTTTTCCCCAGTAACGAAAACTTCCATTAATAATAAGTGTAATCTTGAAAGGATAAAAGGACTTGGTCTCAATTTCGGATTTAAAAGCAAGGAAAAGCAAGATGCATTCAAACAGGAGTTTCACATAAAGAATCACACGTCCTTCAATTTTCTCGGGGGGAAATAAAGATTGTACGTTCTAATATGGTCTGGGGAAAAGATGATGAAAGAATAACTCAATTGTAGACCATATATTTAGGGGTAGCACTGAACTTCTGGTATCCTTTGATCACTTTATTTACTGCATCAAGGAAGTCTTTCTCTGTTACAGTCTTCCTCCGGGCACGGATAGCATACATTCCAGCTTCCGTGCATACACTCCTTATGTCAGCTCCTGGGTGAGAGAATAAAAAGTATCTATGAGAAAACCAATGTCTAGAAATAATTCAGGTTCACAATGTCAGATACCAAAAAAAATCCCTCAAACCAGAACAAGTTTGACCAGAAAGTAGACTTGCTGAATAGTGGTCTTAGAAACATTGATGATGAAAAAGTAAAAGATAACAACATACCAGTGGAATTTGGGCAAAGCCGAGCCAAAAGTTCAAATCGGATATCCCTTTCACAGTTCATGGTTCTCGTGTGTATCTTGAATATCTGTGTCCTACTCTCTAAATCAGGAAGGCCAAATTCAACTTTACGGTCCAATCGCCCAGGTCGTAGTAGTGCCGGATCTAGAGTGTCAGGCCTACAAAATGTAGACAAAGAGACCTAACATAAGCGCAGCTTACAATAGCGTTTAAACTTCAAAATCGAAGTATCCACAGAAGCATGTAAAATTTGCAAAGTTGCAATGGAAACCTAGATTTGTACTTTTTTTCCTTACAGAAACTGCCACTTAGGGATATAACCTTACAATTAAAAAAGATTAAAAGGGCATTTAGAATGCATCATGATTATGACAAAACTGGTACAATAATCCTGAGATGCTCTAGTGATAAAACGAACCAACCTGTTTGTTGCCATCAAAACTTTGATGTTTCCACGAGCATCAAATCCATCAAGCTGATTCACAATTTCAAGCATGGTGCGTTGAACCTCGTTATCACCACCAACACCATCATCAAATCGTGCACCTCCAATTGCATCAACTTCATCAAAAAACACAATACATGCCTTCTTTGAACGAGCCATCTACAAGAGACAAAATTTTAGGCAAATGATCGAATTTCATGGAAAGAAATACCAAATTCTAGGAGGTCTGGTGCATTTTTACCTGAAATAGTTCGCGAACCATCCTAGCCCCCTCACCAACATATTTCTGAACTAGCTCACTTCCAATAACTCTAATAAAACAGGCATCAGTTCTATTAGCCACAGCCCTGGCCAAAAGTGTTTTACCAGTTCCTGGGGGACCATAACAAAGAACACCCTTTGGAGGATCAATCCCAAGCTTGACGAATTTCTCAGGATGAAGCATGGGAAGTTCAACAACCTTGCAGCGAAATAAAAAATTTAGTGCCTCAAAACATCATTATAATGTATGATGATAAGTGAAATTTCATGGACTTACCTCACGCATCTTTTCAATCTGCTCCTTACATCCACCAACATCATTATATGTCACATCTGGCTTCTCTTCAACTGTCATCATGGTGACACTTGGATCAATTTTTGGAGGCAACGGTATCTGAATCTGATATTTGTTTCTATCAACCCTGCAATGATAAAATGAATGTCAAACAACTAGCAGACAACATAGCTAGCTAAAGGGTTCCTCTTCTTTATAAAGTTAATATTCTTGCATCAAATTACTTATAGGATACATACCCAACACGCATCCCTTCCTCTATGTCAGTGGGGGAAACCTTGTCTCCCAGCCCAACAACAAACTGTCAACATCAGGGCAGAAGGTATATTAGACCCAACTTGGCAACTCCAGAAGAGAAAAACATGTGATATCTTAAGCAACAAGCGATGCTAGAAATCTTCTTGAAAGAAACAACTATCAGATAAAAAAAGGAATCATGAAAAGATTGTTAAAAAATAAAAATATAGGCACCTTTGCAATTTGCTTCACATTGATAACATATTTAGCATCTTCAGAGTTTGGATTTATAATCTTGGTACATCGTGCCACCTAATCAACAAATAACCATAATTAGCAATTCTCAAAGATACTAAAAAAACTTTTGAGCAAACTCTACCAAACAAAAAACAAAAATAATAATCACCTGAAGAGGCTGCTCCTCCTGCATCATTTGCTTATCAGAAACAAGATCCCACTGGCTTGGTGCAGCTAAACCAGTATCAGACTCCTTGATTCCTATTTATAGCAAAAGGAAGCAAACATCTAAGGAAGTGTGCAAGTGTTAACGGCACTCAGTAGTTCCAACTAGGACAGCCTGTCTAACTATAAATGCAGAAAAAACAAAACATCTACAGAATAACAATCCTTTCCTTTAGTTTTTTTCCTCTGGTTAATGACTGCAAAGCCACAAACTAATTCTATCACCTATAGGATAAAACATGAAAAATTTAATAATAGCAAAATTACCCTATTAACTACCACTTTTTTCCCATAAAAAAGAAACAGAGAGTAGAAGTGCACTGGCTAAATATTTTGCACAAAGAATGAAATGCAAGCACAAAAATAGATAAAGATATAACTCTCTTTAGTTTAACAACTAAAATGATCTAGCAAGCAAAATAATGAAATGCAGTAACAAACTAAACTTTTTACACGTACCACATAAGTCATTGACTTTCTTAGCCATGTCTTTAATTTCCTTCTCTACCTTTTTTATGCTTGTGGAGTAAGGTCCCAAACCCTGAGTAAACCAAAAAAATACTATCAGAGACTATATATAATTTTAAATACACAACGATTAGGAAAAATATTCTGTGTACAGAAATTATACGAAGATACTGGGAAGGGGAATCAATAACCAACAAACAAGTAAAACATCTTGAGAGACACAACTATGACTCAGCACCATCGGTACTTCATATTTTGACACATAAATCAGTAGCACCTGAGCAAACCCTAATAAATCTCTATAGCCATGAAATCTTTACCTCGACAAGGTTAAAACTCAAATAAAACTTCGAGCATCTTTATCAAAATCTATGAACAATTACCTTACCACATAGCTACCACAACAACTAAAAAAACAGTAACTCCAAACTCTTGTCATTCATAAAACCTACGAAAATATTTATTTCTCTCTTTTTCCCCAGGCTCCATAGTTAGTAAAAAGCTTAAAGCAACAAACTCTAACCCACCCACGATCTAGAATCAGAATTACGTGAAAGTAGCTCAACTCAACGCCAGTAAGTTTCCCCAAAACACTAAGCAAATGAACCCAGTAACAGAAAAGTCGAAAGCAGATTAGACGTGCGATTCGCTTGAGATACCATAGGAAATGGAACAAGAAAATAGAACTAGAACATTATACGATGCTCACAAAAACGGAGATCGGAGATCTGATTAGCCTAAAAGAGAAAAGGGGAAAATTGGGAAATTAGGGTTTTAGAGAGGAAGTGACAAAGAAAGTTACATATGTTTTGAGGAGAGCGATATCATCCTCGTCGAGAGGTCGAGGGTTCTTCTCGTCCTTGAGATCGTCTTCGTGTTCAATCGCCATTGATTACTCTTTCTCCGATTGTGAATTTGTTTCTGCTCAAAGTTTTCTTCGAAGAGATGCCAAAGAAACCCAATGAAAGGGATTTTGTGTTGAAGTTGCAAAGAGGTTCAGCTATCCCCTTTTATAGGACAAAAATAAATTCATATTAAAATATATCTTTCTAGGAAATCAAATCAAATAATTTTAACTGCTGAGGGTTGTTTTATGTTTTATCAATAGTGAAACATATATATTTCTCATATATAATTATAGATAATATAAAATAAAAATTGTAAATAAATAATTTATAACTTTCATAACGGTAAAATTCTGACTATTTTTGTTTATTGTAAATAAATAATTTATAAATTACATGGAGTTTTGTTTACTTTAGTTTTAATATATGTTATTTTCTCATTATAAATACAGGAGGATTTACTTTTTATCAAATTAAAAAATAACTTTTTTTCCTTGTATCCCTTATTTACTTTTTTATTCTTTAAATCAAGTTAGTCGATTTAATTAAACAACTTACAAATATTTAATTTTTATTCAGTGTACTTAATAAAAAAAATATTAACTATGCAAAGTGGCTACAATGAAATCCTTTTATTAATAAAGAAGTTGTACAAGTTTACAAGGACTCTAACATAATTCAGAATATATATATATATATATATATATATATATATATAAAAGTCATGCATAGCTCTAACAACTTCAGCCTCAATAAAAATCGTGCCTAAGTATAATGATTTTCAAAAATTAAAATAGATTATTTATGAGTAACATCGTGTTTGGCTATGACAACTTCCAACAATACATTAAAGTCGCATGATGTTAACACGACTTCAAACAAATTTAAACGATTTTTTTTTTTTCATTCTGAAACGAGTTTTTATCGTGAAGTTGTTCCAGAATGAGAAAAAAAAAAAGGTAAAAATTTTGTAACTTGTCAAATCTTAACAGTTGGGAGTCTATGTGAGAATTTTAAGTAAGAATTTTATAATTTGACAAACCTTGAGATATTAATTTAAGTCTGTTTGCTCGTATAAAATAATTACGTATAAAAAACTAATTTTTCTTATTAAAAAATTCTGTTTAGAATGAAAGTTTGCATAAAAGTAATACAAACATTAATTTGTTTAAATTTTGTTTTGGAAAAAAAATTATAATAGAAAAATACTTATTAAATGTGTATTTGTATATATTAGTTAATTTTAAAAAAATTAATAATAATTTATCTGATAAATTATAAACTTATTAAAATAAGTTATTATAGAACCTATTTTATAGAGCATGTTTGACAAAAAAAATAAAAAGAATAATAGAGAAACATAAATAAATATTGCAGCTTCCACACTTTAAACATTTTAAAGACATATATAACTATAATTTTTAAAAATAATTAAATTTCACTTTTAAAAAAAATGGTAAGAATATTGTAAAAATAAATCTTTTACAATATTTGTATGAAACCATTTAAAACAATAATAATTATTATTATAAATTAAAATTTTAATAAATTTCTATAAAAAACAAGTAATTTTATAAGTGTTTTGACTGATCTAAGAAAATAATTTTATAATCAAATTTATTTTGTTATGCTAATAAAAGATATTGTAAAACTACTTTTTTTTTAAAAAAATTATTAAATGTTTGATATAAATATTGTAGAAGAATTGTTTTTATTATATTATTATCATGATTATATTAAATAGTTTGATAGAAATATTGTGGAAGAATTGTTTTTACAATATTATTTTTATTATTATCATTTCTACACTTTTTTATAAAATAAGTTAACTATTTTTAAACTAATGCTAAAACTTATATATATATATATATATATATATATATATATATATAGACACACACATAAACACTGATGCATTCTGAAAGATGATGACTGATACAATATTCGAAACACAAATATTCACAAGTAATCAGTTGTCATAAGAAAAACTAAACTGTGAAAAAATAAAAGTAAAAACTGTTGAGTTGAGTTCCAGAGTAACTGCATAAGTAATCATAATTAAAATAAACAGCAGAAAAAAGAAACAAAAATGATGTGATTTTATTGAAAAGAAAGAAAATTACATACTCTTCTTTCTAACTCCAAAACAAAACCCTCTCTTCAAAATAGAAAAAGAAACTACATGGACAACATAAAAGAAGAAAAAAGATGTCCCCTAAGTACTGCAGCAATAGCAAAGATATTGAGGTGACTTCCTAAGAAAACATTGTGTTCCTTTTATACTAAGGAGGTAAGTCCCCCAATGTGCAACTTCTCTTTTCACAACAAAAAATTAGAATTGGAAACACGTGCATTGAGTACAAATTAAAATGCAATTACATATATGATTTGTCTTTCTCGTATTTTATAACATCTGTCGTGTTTAAACTATAGATCTTGCATATTTTCATGATAGTATGTCTACTGAGCCCTTCGTCTTCTCCTACATGAATCAATTGGTCTAGTTCTCTGGATGGCCTCAATACCTAATATTGATATGTATGAAATAAATAAACAAAAGTGAGACATATCAACCAATATTTACAACATAACTCAAATCAAAGTTCTTTTTCTTGTAAGTATTTGTTTTTCTTACCAATCCCTTAGTATGATTAGAGAACATCGGGAAAAGAAAAACAGATTTTTTTTTAAGTAGAACCTTGACTAGTATTGGACTTTTGCTTATAGTAGAAAAACATATTTACAATAGAAACTAAGGATTGAATTGAGATAAGAACTGCTAGATTTATGAATAGAATAAAATATGTACAACAAAAGCTTTCTGTGACGAGGAAATCAATAAGTTTTAATGTCAAATCAGATTGATCGAACTTGTCAAACTAATAGTTACTCCCGTTTATTATCTCATTTAAAATAAATCATTTTTTAGCACAAATCTAAGAATTCAATTCTACACGTTTTGAAAAATTGTTTTCAACACATCATTGATATAACAAAAGCACAGTAAACTAGACTATCCAAAACACAACTGATACATATTTCTAATATTGTTTTCAACCCAGCTTCGAAATCACACTCTTACATCCAAATATCTCAATACTAGCGCAGAGAACGTAAATACTTACCCAACTTTGTTCATGTGACTTATGATGGCTTTGACTGGTAGAGTCCTTATGCTCAGTTTCCTTTCTATCTGTACGTGTTTGTGAAGTCTTGCTGCTAAGTTCAATCAGCTTCTCACTTCCCTGAACAAAATATTACAAAACAAGACTGATTGAAGTCAATTATGAAACAAGAACTAGGGATCAAGAATGACATTTCAGGGATAACATTAAATATAAAAATTATAGGGCAGTCGCAAATTACCAACTATGAACAAACAACCATGTAACTCTTTTAATTTCTGTAAAACCAAGTGATGTCCACCGTTATTTACAGTACCTCGAATTCACAAACACACATCCCTTAATATCTGTTGTTACTTTAGGAATTTGATATGAATTATGAAAAACGAGAGTAGTGCAATAACCAACAAGGTTATGAGAAGACCAATAGAAAGAAGAAAAGGCCCATTTGGATGGGAGGATTTTGTTACAAAATAGAGTTTGTCTTTATCCTATTGTTGGTTATGCTTAACAAACTATACCTATCGTAGATTTTCCATTCCAGGGGAGAATACAGAAAAACACTCATACTGCTTTATCTCTGTTTTGCTCCTCTGTCTCTCTTTTTCTGTTTCCTGCCTCCATATTCCCTTTTTCTGCAGGTTATTTTCTTTGATATCATATCAACTGGTGCTTTCATTGAGAGAGTATGGCCGGATCTTCTAGTGCCGTTGACTCAGCCACCCTTGAAACCTTGATTTCCACCGTTAGAACCATCTCCACCAAATTAGAAAGCCTCGAGAGCACCTAGCTGAATCCAAAGTGAAATCCAACTTACAAGTGGACCCATCAGTCCAACCCATACCTACTCACATTCGGCTAGAGGTTTCGAGATTTGATGGTAACGATCCTTTAGGTTGGATATTTAAGGTGAACCAATTTTTCGATTATCACCGGATCGCGGATGAGCAGCGGTTGCATATCGCTTCTTTCTATATGGAAGGCGAAGCTCTCAGTTGGTATCAATGGATGCATTCGAACGGACAACTTTTGTCATGGTTGGTGTTTCTAAGGGCCTTAGAACTTCGATTTGCTCCTTCGGAACTTGAAGACCCACAAGGTGCCTTGTTCAAGTTGACTCAGACATCCTCTGTTCGAGAATACCAGGCGCAATTTGAAAATCTAGCCAATCGGGTGAATGGTCTCTCTGCTCCTTTTTATCTCAGTTGCTTTATATCTGGACTCAAATTGGAAATATGTCAAGAGGTAATTCCGTTTCGCCCCAACTCACTCTCTGAAGCAATCAGTCTTGCCAAATTACAAGAGAAAATCACAGCCAATACACTGAAATTGGGATTCAACACTGCTAAGTCCAATCCAAGGTATAGAGCATCACCAACTGCAAATCACAATACAGATGGGTTGTTACCCACACCAACCCATGTGAAGCCTTTCTCGGCCTCACCATCGTCAAGTAATTCTTCTTCTCCTAGAGTTGTGACTCATGTTCGCAAGCTAACAACAACAGATTTACAAGCAAGACGAGAGAAGGGACTTTGCTATTATTGTGATGAAAAATATGCTCGTGGCCATCGTTGTAAAAAGCAATTTAATTTGTTGATAGCAGCTCCAAAGATTCCTTCCATGGATGATGAGCTTAACCATTTGTTGGAACAATTGGATCTACAAGTTGACCCGAGTCCAGACCCACATAGTACACCTGAATCACTTAACGCACACATCGGCATTCATACCCTAATGGGTCAACTGTTACCATTCTAGTGGACAGTGGGAGTACTCATAATTTTGTCCAAGAAAGGGTTGCGAAATTTTTGGGCTTACAACTATGTCAAGCCCAACCCTTTTCAGTATTGGTGGGCAGCGAAGAAGAACTTCGATGTGATGTTTATTGCCCCAATGTAAGTCTAAAAATTGATTCCCAACAATTCAATGTCGACTTGTTTATAAAGAATGGGAAGGTAATCCAGCTGCAAGGCCAACCTAAACCACAACCCATTGAGGCCACGATAGCCCAATTCCAACGCCTAGCCTCCACAGATGCCATTGCTAAAATATTCCATCTTCACCTTCAGTATCGAATTCCCAACTCTACCAGAAACCAGTGGCTACTTTGATAGACGAGTTTGCGCATCTGTTCGAGAAACCGAACGGCCTTCCCCCTCCTCGCCGCACTGACCACAGAATTCCCATTCTATAGGGTTCCAACCCCGTGAATGTGCGACCGTATAGATATCCTCATTTTCAAAAGCAAGAGATCGAAAGATTGATTGGAGAAATGATGGAAACAAGGCTCATTCAAAACGGTTTAATTATTCATTCATCATTATAGTTATAGAAATTTTATCTTTTAGTCCCCATAAATACTTGAAATAATTCATTTTAATCTTTATTCATATGATGGGTTAGAAAAAAGTAAGCTTCAATGTACATATAGGGTAAGCAATGTCCTTTGCCAATTTTACAACCTTAACGAGCTTGACAAGAACATGACATCTATAAAACAAGAAACTACTCTTAGAATTAGAAAATTGAGACTGAATCAATAGTATGGAGTACTTGGTTGTATCGCAACAAAGACATATAAACACAATGACAGGAGAAGGAAAAGAATTGATGACAAGTACAGTGCAGAAATAGCACAAACCTGCATGGCTCTCCAATGAGAATAAGTACGAAATAAAACCCAGAAGAATGGCACGTTAGGCAAGGGTAAAATCTGCCATGCACAAATAAAGACATGGATATTAATTATCAAAAATAGATGAATTAGATGTCAAAGAGCAAAATTAGACACAAATTTAACAAAGCAATAAAGTATTGGTAGTTAACATTCACAATTCACATTCTTACGCTAAGTGCAGAAGTCAATGGAATTAGTGAAACAGAACAGTAGAAGTATTTCCGGTGGATAATTGATCCCCTGCAAATGGTAACGGATCATGTAAAGACATATAGTAAAACTAAAATTAAATCACAAAAAACAGCACACAAAGGAAGAGCATGAATCACCTCAAAGCAATATGTCTTAGTCTCCGATGAACAAGTTGAGCCTTCAAACTGCAAATATTTTATAATTGCTATTGTTATACAAGCTTGAAAAACTATCTGTGTTTCTGCTAAATTGTTCTCTTCACATGATTTTCAATTGCAGATTATGGATAGAAGTAAAAAAACGGTAACAAATATGAAGTACAGTAATGCAAAATGGTTATGTCAAGCAAGAATAACTGCAATATTTAAAGAGAACACCAAAATAAAGTCATCATAAAAGGTCTCTGGATTGAAAGCAAACATAACTTCATCTCTCACTTCACACATTACACTTCACTATGCTCCTGCTCCCTTATCCACGTTGAAATATCAAGCAAATGTTAAATATCAAGAAAATGTTGAAGAATTGGACTATGTAAAACGTTTAACACTTCTGCATAAGAATTAAACTCCGAAACAAATAACACATCTACAATGCAGTATACAAGGTCAACCTCGATGGGTATATGACTTCAACACCAGTGATCTCTTTCGATATCGACTTCAAAAATATTTCCGAAGGCGGAACCTGCGACAAGAGCCACAACCCCAACCTGCGAAAAGTGAAAAGTTCAAAATCAACACCAGCCACCAACCACTATTAAACAACAAAGTAATACTCACCCATGAATCTTTTTCTTTAAAGACCCCTCTTTCGATTTCTCTAAGCTCGTCCAAGCTTTATTCATCTACAACCCAAATAACTAAATATTAAAAACAATATACCCCAGAAAGAGAAATTTACGTGAAAAAAAAAAGAATGTTACCTTGTTAGCAATGAAATCCACACATAGCTCAGCTTTGATATTAACGGGTTTGGTAGCAACATTCTTCCACAAGTCCTTGAGGGTTGAAGGGGATTGAGAAAAAACCGGAGTGGCACAAACGGAGTGATCGATGGCTCGCGTAAAGCACCAGTTTCTACCTCGAATTGGAAAGACAACTAATTTTGCTCTCATGGTGATGTGATGGTCAAGAATTGCAAGAAGAAATTTTTGAAGTAAAACCCTAAGAAAATGAAAAAGATGAAGCTAAAATGTTATTTCTGAATTGATGTAAGTTATGAGTTCAACTTATAAATCATTAAGACCGTAACAGTAATAAATTTCTAAATATATTGAAAGTAAAACATTATTTTATTAAAAATGAAAACATGAATTCATTTATAGTTTGAATTAGTCTTATACTGCTGCGCACAGATCGATATATATATATATTTATTGTTATATTTGTTAGTTTAATGTGTATGAATTAGTAAGAATAACTGATTTATAATGATCATGTAATTAAAAGTATGTGATTGTATTTGTTTATAATAACAATATATTTTACAATCAAATAACAATATTTTTTACCATAATTTAATTAGTTTATATGATATTTTTATTTTATGTAACACAAATACATTTTAAATTTATTATGATGTGTAATTGATCATGTTTTGAGATGACATAAGTAAATAATTAAAAATAATTTTAATTATATAAAATCTATATAAGTTGTTGTAGATAATAATTAAGTACTCATATAAATCCTATTATTAATGCTAATATTACTAATGCTGATATTATTTCAAATAATAATATGATTATTTAGAAAATATACAAGTTATTGAAATATGATCTCGTAAAAAATAAAAATAAAATGTATGTACAAAATGTAAAAAATAAAAGTAAAATGTATGTACAATATAAAAATAAGATATAGATATATTGTGAGATACGAATGATTATGTACAAAATGAAAATAACATAAATTAATGTTAAAATTTATAAATAAAAATATATGCAAATATAGACAAATAAATATATATATATATATATAAATAAAGATAATGACATAAGAAATTAAAGATTTTTTTTTACATGACAAATGTTAAAATTAAAAAATAACACTTAAATATGAATTTATTTAAGCTAAATTATAAAATTGACATAATAAATAATAAATAAATAGTGATGTGTATATGTATGATTATATATTCAAATTAGATATTAAAATTAAATATTATATTAAATGAAATATTTTAGGTTGTCTTTTTTTTCTTATGGTTTGTAAATTTATGATATAGAAATTAATTGTTACTAATAATAATAATATAAATACCAAATAATTTAATAATAATGTAAAAGTCAATGCTAATAATAATAATAATAGTATCAACGATAGTAACGATAGTATTATTAATTTATTAGTCTATAACGTGAAGGTGGACAAAAAAGTGATGTATGAAAATGAAACTCTTCCATAAATATTATACGGTAAATTAATACTGAGAAAATTCACTGAAATAAAAATGATCAATTTTGTATTAACTTCATAAAATTTAACTTAACTATAAAAAGTAATATAATTTGATATATTTAACTTTGTGAAATATTTAATTGTAAGAGACTTACAAAAATGATGTTCACTCTAGCTTATTACTGCATCCCAAATCCTTCCCAAATCCTTCTAATTTTTAATTGCTTGGTATTAAGGTAATTAGGTAATTGTACATAATTGGAGATAAAATGATGACTTTATCCAATTAAGTAACATGAAAAACATCTTTTGTAGCATAAAAAAATATATAAACAATGAGATTCTTGATAAAGTTTATGATAAAAGAATCAAATTTAGTCTATCTAGTATAGAGATTTAACTATCAGATCTTAGTAAAAAAAAATATGAATTTCAAGATAGGTATGAATATTAAATCATATATTTACTCCTTAATAATTATTGATTTTTATTTTAATTTTTAACATTTGTTTAACTTTTGTTTCTAAATATATGTTTTTCACCAAAAGTATTATAATAATTTATTTCACAGCTTAAAATATTATATAATTTATTTTCTGGTAAAAATATAAAAGTTTCATAAAAAAAGATAAAATATAATATGATAATACATATATTAATAATACAAAAATGTTTTGAGTTTGTTAAACTATTATATAAACACGATTAAAATATATTTTGCATGGTTAGGATGGGTTAAATATCACAGAATGGAATTATTGATGTGTTGCATGTACTTTGCATGTATGAAATATATATATATATATATATATATATATATATATATATATATATATATATATATATATTATTACTTTTATTACGGCTTATTTATTTATGTTTATAAAAAAGTTTTAGTTAAAAAAAGTGAAATATTATATTTGTTAAAACTAATTATTTAAGAAAAAAAGTAATAGTTTGAAGACAATTTTACCGTAGTAAAAACAATTAAAAAAAATAAATTGAGATCAAATAAATCTAAAATTTATTACTATTTTATGAAATAGTGGAAATATTATAGGTTATTCCTACTTTTAATTATTTTGTAATATTATAGGTTAATATTAAAAGTAACAAAACGATGTAGGTTAATATTCCTACTTTATTCGGCATGCTACATGTTTGTTTTGGTCGACTGTGAAACAATCCTAATTTGGTGGGTTTGATCTCAATGAAGGAAAATATTAAAAGTAAATTTTTGTAGTAAATTCACTTCCCATTTAATTAGTATACAAAAGGAATAAGAGATGGAAGGTTGAAATGCCACAATTGCTTTAGGGCAAATTCTGGATAAGTGTGTGGATAATACAAATTATAATCATTATAACAAAAAGAATGTATAACAAGAAAAACTTATCAATAACATCGCTAATTCTATTATCTTACATGACTACTCACATTGACAAATCTCCAATCATGGCACAACGAATACGTGCTGGTCCGAGAAAACCGTTTTTGTCGTTATTCATTTTCCGCGACAATGTCTGGTTCTTCACCATGGCAAAGATACTCGTCACATATCGATGCCGATCCCCAGCCCCTTCTCAGCCGCAGGATGTCTTCGGTGAAAGTGGAACCAGGGGCTCCAATGAACACGCTAGACATGGCACATATAGTCTTGTCCAGCATAGCTTCCACCTTCAGCAAGAAAATATTCACGATGCGCGTCAGCGAAGAAATTAAGAGTGGTAAAAAACAGTGTTGTGGAGAAGAAGAACCATGCAATTAGAAGTTTGCAGTAAATAATTTCTACTATAAGCCACGACGTATTGTTTCAGTGATTACACTAAATTAACTGAAAAAATGGTACAGTATTCTTAGATCTCTACTCCTAAACAGAAGCCAATGTCACTGCAGGACAACTGAAACTAACAAAGTTGATAATGCCTAAGTTCTTAAACTTTTGTTTATTTTTTTAATGCAAAAGGTTGACATCGTTGAATGATAGAAAGAGAATAGTTACATCTACAACAACAAAAAGGTTTTCATGGAATTTTGAATAATCCCAACATCGACTGGACAAAAAAATGTGGAGAATTTTTCCAGACGTAGACCACAAGCAAAATTATGCAATGAAAAAAGCATGGTCAATTATATAGCCTTGTAAATAGTTTTGTTTATTTAAAACAAACCAGAAGGCCAGACATGGAAGGTATATTGAGGTCACTGACAGAGCTGGACTTAGACTTAAAAGCACATAGAAGTAAAGTGAAAGACCGTCATCTCACCTGTACATCTCCTTCCAAACCATGCCTGTACAACAGAGCATCCCATTTTTCTGCAAAATTTCGAGCTGGACGCGTAACAAGAGGAACAGACCTGCCATTCAACACTACCAGTGACTGAAGCAATCCAGTTTCACTTTCTCCTGCATCCGTAGAAAGATAAATAATAGGAGCATCAGCCCTTTCAACCACCCTCAAGATGCAATCTGCAGCTTGAGGAATAGGGTAAAAGCAACTTGGCTTTTTGGCATTACTGCAAACACGAAAACTTATCATCAGAGTCAAGATAATGGTAGAAAATTTAAGGATGAACAAACCAAATTGCAGAATTCCCAAATGTCGAAGACATTGAGTCATGAAAATGCAGCTAGCAATCGACTTGTCACAAACAACCAGGTCACGCAGGCAAAGTTTGGACCTTACATAATACATACATGATGCATATCATACTCAAGTAATAAATTTATGAGAAAATGGTCCATGCACTATCAATGTAAAGAAATTTTGCACTATCTCAAGTATGGTAATTTTGCTGACATTTGCAATAGCTACATTAAAAGTTAGTTATCATGATTTCTTACTAATTGAATAGTTTTCAAAACTTTTTACATTGACAATACATAGAAGTTAAATTCTAACTTTATATGGGTTACGATAGATTATAAAGGGGAAATAAAAGAAAGAGAGGGTATACCAGAATTTCAAAAACCCGTGTCTTCGAAAATGCAATGCAATGAAGTTCCTTCCCAGAAATGTCTGAATAAACCGTTGGGCAGTGAGTGCAATAAGGCGATTAGGTTCAATGAGAGTCTTGCATTGGTGAGCAATTGGCCCACCAGGTTGCATCACCCATTCTGGCTCCATTTCAGCATAGAACACATCCCCAATTGCCATAACATCATCATCATAGCTAAACTTCCCCAGCACATCCTGAACCGTCTTGTTCTTCGGATTCCGGGTATCCTCTTCCCACACGGCCTCAGGTTTATTCATAGTCACACCCAAACCCCCCAACTTCTTCAACCACTCATCATCCAAAAAACAAGGCGTAGGCTTCGAGAAGTAACACAAAAACTTATCAATGTGCAGGTGACCCTTCTTTAAATTCGAAAACTCCTCAAACGAAAACACCACTTTCTTCCCCAAGCACTTGTTAATGCGATCAATATCCACAACTCTATCGAACCGGTAATCTACCTTGGAACTAGGAATCACTAAAGCCCTATTTAGCAAAGCAGCGAAAAATATATGTTTCTCCAAACAAATCAAATGGTTAGACATTTGCCCAGACACGCATATAGCAAGTAAAAATTTACCATCCCTAGGGTTCCACTGGATGGTTCTCCTCTGTGACAATTTCTGATCCACCGTTCTACACCTATCGTAAACGACGCCGTTCAGAGTAGCGTTTAAATCGAATTCAGGCTCAACTGTGTTCCCCATGGAATGCGGGTTCAACAGAACTTGCTGAATCTCTTGGTTGAGGGAAATCTGCTTGAACAACGCAGATTTCAGATCCTCCAATTGGTTCGGATCCGACGCGTTGGACCGACGCGTGGTGTTCCACGCGGTTAAGAGTCCTAGCTGCTGTTGGCGCAAGAGGTTAATGGCGCGCAATTCAGAATCCTTCACTCGATCGGTGATGGAATCGAATTGGAAGGAAGAGCTTGAGAAGAGACTGTGGAAATTGGGGACGGAGAAGAAAAGGATGACGAGGAGGAAAGCGAGGATTGCGACAATGTACCTCTTCTGGTATCTGAAATTCCGGTGGAAGAAGCGCGGAGAGCGATCTTCGACGTGGAAGACGGCGGCCGGGGACGGGGACGGAGGTTTGCGGTGGTTCTGGTCGACGAGGTTGCGGCGGTCGTCCTCCTCGTCGGAGGAGGAGTCCATGTGCATTGGTATGTTGTTGGCCACGGCGGCGACTGAGTTGGGGACGAGTGAGCGAAGTGAGTCGTTAACTCGTTCGGGGTGTGTCGGTTGCTCGTGGCAGTGAGCGACGACACACAATAAAACGTGAACGTGTGTGTGCTTGCGTGGAAGAGATGCCAACAGTAGAAGGAAGGTGAGTGAGTTCGGTAGTAGAAAATGATTGCATACGGGAAGACTCTGTGGGCCCCATTAGACGTTTCAACCACTGCTTGTTGGGTCCGCTGAGCCCAACTTCTCTGGAAATATGGGCTTGTTTCACTAATACAGTTTCTTTTTACACCTTCAAACATTTTTATTTGCATTTTTCTATAGAATTATAAAATGTTATTTATTTTTGTCTTTTTTTTCCTCCGCCATTAATGCATCATCTTCTTCCATCTTCACGAAAGCCCCTTCTTCCATTTTTACACTTTCTTCTTCACATTCTTTTTCTTTAAAAAAATAAAACAGTTCGAATTGTGCAATATATAATGCATTTTTTATTTTTCATTCCAAAATTTACAATTCTTAATATATTTTTTATTTTATATTTGAATTACACAATCTAGAATACAAAATTTGTATTCTAAAACTTATAATGAAAAGAGATAATAGTTTAGAAAGGTTTTAGGTGAAAAGATAAATTACGGAGGTGCAGGAAGAAGCTGCTTATAGTTAGAGAGGTTAAATTTTAGAGACCCATTAATGTTTTAAACCTTTAATTGATACATTAATTGAAAGAACAAAAATATTGAAATTTTAATAATTATTAACTACAAACTTTAAATACCCAAAGCTTGATCATCACAAATATAATCTTTATTTCTTATAATAATAAATCAAATATTTATTTTAACTGTGTTCATTTAAATTATAAAGAAATTAAAGAAAAATCACAAGTTAAATTGAAAAATGTAAAACATTGCTAACTTAAAAAAAAAAAAAACAATTACATTTAATTTTTTGTTAAAATATATTTTCACAGACCATGACAGCTGAATTAGACCTCACTACAAGTATCATTAATAATAGTAATAATTACCAAAACTTGTATCAACATCCTATGAAGCTATAAAACTCATTGTAGAAGCAAAAATAAGTACTGAGAAAATTAAGTCTATATATGTTAAAGGAAAAAAAAATAACGTAGTTCTATAATACACCATAAAGAATTTTATAGTGGTAGTTGCGACTCCACGGCATTAATGTTAACAAGAAATAAAATGTTGATATGAAATCAATTGTCTTGAATACATTTGAAAAGGGAAATTTTTTAATCTTTTCATGGATTCAAAATCATTGATTATTCCCTGATTGGGACATTAATTAATATGATTTATTTCTTTTAACTTCATTTTTCTTCTTTTGTACTAGTTTCTTAATCATAAAGCTAATAACTAGTAAAATTCTCAAACAAGAAACCGTGCTTTGAAATATTTGAAGATTTGTTAGGTTACACTTATATAGCTAATTGTGTTCACTGGAAATAAAACAATCTGGCTTAATATTTTTTTTCTGGGTGTTAAAAGGAAAAAAAATAGTACTATTTAAGAAGAAAAATTTATTTTTTTAAATATATATATATATATATATTGTAAGTCTCACATCCAGTGACGGATTTTGACAAAAAGTATTGAAAGGGTTAAAATAATATAATTTTGAGATTATTAGATTCGATAATCAGTATAATGCTTCAAAAAATGACTTCTTTAATTTAACATTTGATTTTTAGTATAATGTTTCAAAATATGTGAATAAGTATGGTCTATCTTGTTTTCATCAATAGTTTCTTTTTTATCACTTTTAAAAAATAAATTTATTCTTTTATTCTTTATCAATATACCTTCGTTGTAAATAATATTAAAAAATAATTTATCATAATCCAATAAAAAATTAAGACACGTAATTATCAAAAGAAAAATATATTATAGTCAAATTACAATTAAAAATCGGTTATGAAAAAGCACATAATACTTTATTTATATTTGTTTTCTATATTCACAAAAATGAATATACAAAAAAACTCATGAGATAAAAAATAATGTTTTCATTATCGAGACAAGAAAGAAATAAGATAAATGAGGAATGAGAGAAAAAATAATGAATTTGTGTCTTAAAAAACAATAAGAAAATATGAGAGTGAGAAATGATTACAATTTGTGAAAAACTAAAAAGACGATGAGAAGGAAAATAAAAATTATCTTAATAAATATTAGGTTTAATTACTCTTTTGATTCAAGTTTTCGTTTAAAAATGTTAAGTTGGTGTTTCAATTATTTGTCTTAATTTAGTCCCGATTTTTGAAAAACAAATACAATTTGGTCTTTTATCATAAATTTCGTTAAATTTATTGAAACATATCAATGACTTTTTCATTAAAATTGAAATTTTTAGTATGAATGATTTTCTTTGTTGATATAATTAACATAATCCTAGTGTCAGTTTTTGAACAAAAATAGAGACCAAAAGATAAATTAAACTTAAATATTTTTATTCTTTATTATATTTAATTTTACATTTTATTATCTATTAACATTAAATGTTTTGCTTTATAAAAAAAATACACAATTTAATTTTCATCAATTTCTAAAATATACTACCTATAATTTAAAAATTTTCAAATATATTAATAATATATATATATATATATATATAATTAAAAAAATTCAAAATTTTGGAGGGTCATGGCCCTCCATGTCCCTAAGAAGATTGTTCTGCTCACATCAATTAAAAATAAAATAATTTTATTATATATAAGTGGGGTGCAAAATAATTTTATTTTATATAAATGAGGTGCAAAACTCATTTTAAAAACTAATTTTATGGAATTGAGTTAGACTTAAAATTCACCCTTACCCGATACATGTTTTATCATATAAAGATTAAGAAAAAAAATAAATAATACCAAGTATTTTTAATGATAATTTATGGCATTATGCTTAAAGTTGGAAGTTTTCACTTGAGTATATCCTCTCTTCTCTACTGACTCACTGATGACAATTGTGGTGATTGCTTTTTAAAGAAAAATACTGCAGAAGCAAAACGCAAGTTGTTAAGTGCTTTTGACTTTGTAAGCACTTTTCTGTTGTTGTAAGCCAAACAAACACGTAGTAAATAAATGTAATTTGAACGAAAAAAATTTGTAAAAAGCAAACAATGACAGGACATGACATCAAATTGTTTCACAAAATACTTAATATAGAAACATATAATCTCTTGTGTAATTACAGTATAATGTTGCATTTTTTTAATCCAAGAGACAGTTTAGTTAGAAGATAAAATTACCATAAATATCAATTTTCTTAAATTTTTTTCAATGATGTTATATATTAAAATCTCAAACTGAAAAAAATTTAGTTTTGAGGCTTCGTACGTTAACAAGATAAATATAAATCTTATTTTATAAACTGATTTATAATTAAATTAAATTTAAAATTCACTTGTTAGATGTATTATATAATGATTAGATTATTATTATGAATATTTAACTTCATTTTAAGATATATTAGAGATTTTATGTCTACTATAAAATAAGATAAATTTATAATGATAATGGGTCTCATCAGATACAAATAATGTTTATTTGTAACATAAAAATTTATTGCTATTTTTTTGTCAGATACTCATTTAAATAGTACTTGCTAATTTTTTTAGACTTGCAAATTTTCCAAACTTATGAATACTCTTAAATATTTGTGAATATTTTGAAAAAGATATTTCATAAATTTTTAAAATAAAATTTAAATAAAATTGTTTTAAAAACTATAAATCAAATTAAATATAAACAAAATTTTAATTTTAATTAAATTTAATAAAGTAAAATGTAAATTAAATTTTATTTTTAATTTTTTGTTAACAACAAATACCTACTCGTAGATTAAGATAAAATGATATTTGTACTAATCCATTTATAAATATCCACAAATACTACTTATTCACTACTGATTTCATCCACAAACATCCTAGATACAGATATTTTTGTCATTTTCATATATAAATGAATATAAATTAATTTTATAAACGAATTTGTAGAGTTAAATTAAAGCTTAAAATTTAATTATTAAAAAAATTCACAGAGTATAACATGAATTGTTGGATTAAAATTGTTATTTTAAATACAGGGTCTTATTTAATTTTGACAATAGCACAACAACTATCGAAGTCAGGTTTTTATTTTATTTTAGTAGTAGCCCTTCAAACCTCAATCTATTCCCTGCACAAAGAACAAAAGATGATAACAAATACTGGTTTTAAAAATTCCATGTCTTTTGCCATATCTAGTCACACATACACATGATGCTATATCAATCATAGGCCTAACCATCAAGTTGGAACAATTTTCAACATTTTTAATGTGAGGTTACTGCACATATATAAAAGGAAAAGGCCAATTTAAACCCAACTTCTTCCATTGTGGTTTCTCAGAACTCAATCACCAAAAACCAACAACATGAGTAGCACCATTCTCATCACTTTCCTCACAGCCATTGCTTTTGTGGCTCAACCATTCCAAAACTACATCATCCAGAGGCTGCACAGAATCTTCAAGCATTGTGGATATGCTGCTGCTGCAGTGAAGGAAAATGAAGATCATGAAAGTGATTTTTGTTCAGTGTGTCTGAGCCAGATTTGTAAAGGGGAAAAAATTAGGTCTCTTCCAGTGTGCAATCACAGGTACCATGCTGATTGTATTGGTGCTTGGCTCAAGAACCACACCACATGCCCTCTTTGCAGGAACAAAATCACTGATCATAGCCCCCAAAAGCATAAACAGGTGAAAAGCTTAGGAGAATCTCTGTTTCATCTCATACAGAGTTTCACAGATCTGTTGGTAGCTATTCTCTATATGGTGCTTCCATCAAGCATCACTCAGAGTTTCCCTCTGGTTCATTGATACTTCTCTCGATTGTATTATAATTTTGTACGTAATATATGTAATATATGCAGAATGATGCAATTGTTAATATTTTTTTGAGTTTTTACTTGTTTGGCTCTGGGAACTATGTTCTGCATAACTATGATTCCTTCATCACAGATTTTTATGATTAGTACAAAAGTTGGTTATAACAGATTTCGAAGTTCCTAATGTATAGCTTCTTCTGGAAAATGTTATATGCAATTCTTATTCCCGCTCAAGAGATATAACTGATATAGGTACAAGGTAAAGAAGTCATTTTCAAGCTAATGCTATTAACCTTAAATTCTTAATCTATATCCTCTGTTATCATCTTTTACAACAGAATTTTCATACTTTTATACCTCATTCAACCTTAAAAACCTATCTGTAAGATAAGATTTACATCTCATTTATATATCATGAAATTGTCTTAACATGATATTTCCAACAACAATATTTATCAGTTTTATTCTTTCATAACATCTAAATACACAGATACCTCTATATACCTCTATAGTGATCAGAAATAAAATCAAAAGTATAGTAATAAATGTAAATCTCATATCATAAGTTAAAACTTATTATCTGGGTTATCTTCCATAACATGTGTTCCACTTAATTTCACATAAACAGTTACTTAAGTAATAATTAAATTAAATTGAACTCAAGTCCATTTTACTGTAAAAAAGTGGAATCAAACATAATAGGAGAACAGTAAGTAGTACAAATGACGAAATAAATACCCTCTTGCCGCCATTGGGTCTTGAAAGATTGTTAGGTATAGAAAAATAACATCGGTGATGTTATATTTAAAAAATAATTTAATTAGTCAAATGATATTCAATTTCATTTGAATTTATCAGTTTGATACTCGTTTTTAAAATGTGTTAATTGAGTTTTAATTTTTGAAAAAATATCTCAATTAGGTCCATTTCAGAAAAAAATTGTTAACGCCGTTAACGATATTGATATTTAAAGTGACTTATAATATTAAGTATTGATATTTATATTTACATTTTTTCAAAAGTTGAGACTCCATTGACACAATTTTGAAAATGGGTATCAAACTGACATATTTGAACAAAAGTGAGTATCATCCGACTAATTAAAACTTTTAAACAAAACTATTATGAAATTTTAAGTTTTTCTTATTCTGAGAATTTTATAATTGCAAAGAAGAATAATTTTGATATGATTCAAAATTTTTATATGAATTATGTGTGTCTTTCTTTTTTGTCCAAAAACAACTTTGGTCTCTGTTGTCTCTGTTGTTCTCTGGCAGGCCATGAAGCATATGACTAAATATGAAACAAATGACTTAATTCCAATTGTTCCAACAAATGAATTTGAAGATGACAAATGGTAAGAAATGTTCTCAAGAACAAGAAGACAAATTGTAAGAAGCTTGGTGTAATTAATTGTTCAACCAAATCCTCACAACTTTTTCTTTAACTTTTTAATTGTACATAAACATTTTATCTTATTGGTGTCATTATTAGTTTTTTTGTTTTGTTTCATTATGTAAATATTGTTTCCACAAATTATACGCTCATATCAGTTTTCTCTAATAACTATTCTTTATAAAACTTTGATACATACATTTAAGATCATTTTAACCCATTAGCAAATAAAATAATCTTAAATTTTGGATTACATAAAAATTAGACAAAATTGCATGCAATTTAAATGACCTGTTTCTTGTTACTCGGATTAACCATTTCTTTATTTTTTTATTTGACATATTTTTTTAAGGAAACAATCAAATTTGCTATTCTTAACTTTTTTGTAAAAAAGTTTCAAATGCAAATTAAATAATTTTTTCAACTGATAAATTAAGTAACATTAAAACTTCTCTAACAGTTAGTGAACAAGATAACCAGAATGTAGGTAATGAGTAATTACCAACGTCAAATTTTGAGTGACTCCTCTTCAGAATAGAAAAGAAATTAAAAAGAAAAAAAATGAAAACAAAATAAAGCACTGAAAAAGTTAAAATTATACCATCAATAGTCATAATGAGGAAGAAGAATCATTCCGTTTTATGTTTGTATTTGTTCATGGCAATTAAGCCCCAAATCATGCGAAAAAACGCGTTAATTAATATGGCTATAATCACCAATTTTCAAAGATTAAATATATAGTTTAGTTCCACATTATTTTGCATGTAATTCATGATAATTAATTTCTGGGAACATTTACTTAGATGAATGATAATTCAGATTCTGCAGTGGTAATTTAAATGATGTTAAATTTGATATAAATTATCTCTTAAACTCTTAGAATTTGTTTGGCTTATGAAATTGAAGACTAAATTAATTTAGTCCTTAAATTGTGATGATTAATTAAATTAAAATCCAAAGCTAATAAAATAACAAATAATTACATCATTGATAGAGTCTAGTTGTTTTTGTATTTTTTTCTTCCATTCCAAATAGTTTATGTTCTTTTGAATAATGATATTAAGGTTATACACACGATATATATAAAAAATAATGTATGTTTTAAAGTTTGAAATTGAATTTGCGATTTCATCTTTACAATAAATCTTAAAAGATTAAAGAATATGTATTTAAGTTATATTTAGTTTTAATTTCTATACAATGTGGAATTATTAAGAAGTTAAAAATAAAATAATAAAAACTATATTAATTGCTATTTTTCTAATGTAATAGTAGAAAATATTAATTTATTTTTTATTAGTACATTAATACTATTTATATTAACTATAAACATTGATAATTTATTCAAAATTTCATCAACTCTTTTTGGGATATCTTTTCATCAACATTATTAACATGATAGTGCAAAATCATAATGCACAATCCATAATCCATGCATGCATATGACGATAATTTCATTCATATTTCTTTTTCTAATCTCTGCCACTTCCTTGAGTAAATTATTACTTTCACATAATGACGATAATCAAGGGTAATTAATAAAGACAACACTATTTAATATCAATAATCCAATTTGTAGCTGAATCTTTCTTTCGTTATTGCTAATAATTAATTAACAGGAACCAAATCTTCCCTCATTATATTGTCTGCAATTAGTTCCATATTTCTCCCAATATGTTAATCAAATAGTTTTTTTTTTTAAGTTTTAACCAAGAGTTGGGATCAAAAGTAGATTAGATTATATTAAGTTTAAAAACAATCAAGAATAATCATTATTTAAATTTAAGATTCATGATCAAATATATATATATATATATATATATATATATATATATATAGATTAATTAGTTTACTGAAACGAAAAATAATTGACCTAAATTTATGTATAAATTAGTAGACTTAAAACTTTAAATAATTAATAACTATATATAGAGAATATGAAAATACATTAATTGAACTAACATATTTTTGTTATTATTAACATAGGTTGACTTCTTCAATTAAATAATTTTGAAACGAAAATTGATATGTTCAATGTGTAGATCGAAACAAAATTTATTTATTTATTTATTTAAAATAAACTCTACTGTTCCATTCTATTCATTATTTTATTTTTCCCCTCTTCCGTAATTTATTTATTCGGTTTGGTCTTTAACTTTATTTCATTTCAAGAAAGCATAATTTCCAATTTTCTTCTTCTCTTCGTACATTAAGAAATAATTTGCAACTTGTTAGTCAAAGTTGCTCTTTATTTTAATTTGACTTTTTCAGTATGAACTTGACTTCTTTAACACGAAGAATGTGCCTTGAAATAACCCAACTAAAATAGTTAATTAAGTGAAGAGTACGACACTTCCTTTCAAATTATTAAATTAAAATAATTATCATAAAATAATAAATAATTAAAACTCTGTGGTGAAGAAGAATCAAGGCAAAAAGAGAAGTCAAACGCAAATTTTCACATTAATCACCCATAATTGTATTACTATTATTTTTTTCAGAAAATTTTGAAGTTTGTATTCTGTGAAGATCTTATATGTATTGATTTTTTTTTTCATTTGTAGATTGTGAAGAGTTACTGTTATTTCGCGTTAAATGTTAGGGTTTATAGTGTCCAAAATTAGGGTCAATTTTTAAAGTTTAAAGGTCAAAATTTTAGGTAAAGTGTGGCTTAAAATTCTACATATACAGCATTCCAGAGAATGGAATAACAACAACTTGCTTGCGAGTAATACAAAACATTATGAGCAGTTTAGATTCTTTTTTCAGTTGGATCGAATTTCATTTTCAATAATTTCACAAGTATTTTTCGTGTCAATCTTTTGTAAAAATAAAATTTTATTTCCATAATCTACACAAATAAAAAATTTGACTAAATGTCAACACATATTATTGTGAAAATAAAACTTCAATTACAACAAAAAGATAACATTACAAAAATCTATCCAAGTTCATGTTTTTAAATCCAAAGTTGTAATTTTATTTTTTTTGCCCATTTGGGAAGTTAAGGATCTGAATCTGAGTCATTAGTGGTTAAATTCAATAGACGGGTCAAAGGGGAAATGCAAAGAAGCTATCTCTATAATTTCAAAGTCTTTAGAACAATAAATAAAAGGTAAAGAGAATAGTTTTCAAACAAACAAGTCCTACCAATTATCTAGGATGGAAGCAGTTGAATAAAGCCACAATTTTGAATCCATCCTTTTTTTTTATTCAATTAAATAATTGTAATGAACTCAAATTAAATTTTAATTTTGTCTGGAATTAATTTAAGTCATTGACTATTGACTCCAAATCCATCACCTTCTTCTTCTTCTTCACTTTGTTCCAAAGTTGAAGTCTTGTAGCCCAAAGTGGAGGCTAATCCTTCTTCTTCTTATTCCCTTCACCTTCCTACCTTCTTCTTATCCCAAACCACATTCACAAGCCAAAGTGTCAAACCCATTTTTTCAACTTCTCCTTCTCTCTTCACACTCACTTCCCATTCCCATTCCCATTCCAACACTCTAACTATACAAAGCATCGACCTTTTTCACTCTCCCTTCAAAACCCGTAATTTTGAGACTAATTCTGTGTTCTGGGTGTGTTTAAGCCTTCACCGGAATCAGAAAGTTTCGTTTTTTTAAACATGGGTTCAACTCCGACCACCGTGTCTGGTGACAACTCATTGGGTGAATCTGATACAATAGAGATAACCGGGAAGGTCATGGTGGTGGCTATAATATTTCTTTTCATGGTGGTTGTGTTTGTTCTCGTGCTTCATCTCTATGCAAAATGGTTCTGGTGGAACATGGAGGAGAACGCCGCCCCTCAACCTCGCCAGCGGCGGCGGAGGCGCCGCCGGTTTGTCTTCGCTCCCGGGCAAGACCCGGTGACCTATGAGACTCATCAAGTTGGGCTTGACCCTTCAGTTTTAAAGTCCTTGCCGGTGTTGGTGTTCCAACCTGAGAACTTCAAAGAAGGTTTGGAGTGTGCAGTTTGTCTCTCTGAGATCATTGAAGGGGAAAAGGCCAGAGTTTTGCCCAAATGCAATCATGGGTTTCATGTGGATTGCATTGACATGTGGTTCCATTCTCACTCCACTTGCCCTCTTTGTAGGAACCCTGTTGGTTTTGAATCCTCTAAGACAAGTGAGGAGAATGATTTCTCAGAGAACACTGAATCATCATCAAATGAAGAGAATTCAGATGCTGTGAGTGGTTTACGGTCTTCAAATTTTCCCACAAATGTGTTGGTTTGGGGAAACCACACACAAGTTAGTTCTTTTGGAGTTTCCTTGGAAGAGGAAGAAGGGAGTTCTCAGCAGGCAACTTTTCCTCCATCATCTACATCATCTTCTTCTTCTTCAGACGGTAACAATGTTAATGGTAGATGTTATGGAATGTTGGTGATTGATATTCCAAGTGAGTGTACTTCATCCTCTTTATCCCCTTCTGGAAGTAGGTGTGTTGAAGAAGAGGTGAAATCACCGATGGCTGCCACATTGAGGTCATTTAAGAGGCTTTTGAGCCGGGACAGAAAGCTAAGTCCTTGTAGTCCAAGTTCTGTAGATGTTGAACAAGCACAGAGCTAGAAATTTGTGGATGGAACCATTAATTATTATTTTTAGAAGAGTTCTTCATTGGTATGCCACTTCCTTTCCAATAGTAGTGCACATAAATGGCTGAGGATGGTTGATACAGTATCTTGTTATACAGTCATTTTTTCCTTCTTTTTTAATGTATGTGCTTGAACTTTGAAGCACGTTGAGCCAATTGTCTATTATGTTTATATTGTATAAATGACCAGTTTCTTCCTAGTGAAAGGGTAAAATGACCCCTTTTCTTTTCCACAAGATGAATTTTATAGTATTGTTGACTAAATTTTGATCCTTACTTGCAATTAGCTTGATCTTCTGGTTACTATATCTTGAACATAAAATGGTGAATGAAATACAATGACTGACTTTTTCTAATTTTCAGATGTGATCTGTGTTAGGAATGCGATTGCTCAGATAGCAGAGGCTCACTGTTACTGGTTTGATAGTATAATTTGAATAAAGCATGTTTTCTACTGTCAACACTATCCATAACTCGAGATGATGTTGATGGTGCTTCTAACTACGATCAGGATTGATAAAATATACATTAATCTAAATCTTACTACCAAAAGGAGGCCAAAAAGTATGGCCAAGATTTGATAAAATAACTATTATTTCACATCTTAGTACCAAAAGGAGGCAAGAAAAAGGGGTAAAGAAAGAATAAATTATTAAGAACTTCGAGATCATTGTGTTTATGGTCTCGAGTAATCTTTAGATTACATATAACCCGATTTTTTCAAAGGAGAAAGGGAGTGTTCAGATTTATTATATCAGGGAAATTACGGGCTGATCCTTTTGTGCTTGATGAAAGGTTGAAACTTTACCAAATCATTAACCATTTCACTGTCGATATAACAGATAAGCTAATGTTTAAGGTAGTAGTTCACTTTCGGTTGGTTAGTTAGCCCCTTGATCAAGCCATCCAAACCCGACAAAGAAGTTTTATTGACAAATATTCTGCTTAGTTCGGTTGCCTAGGTAGTGGCAGGCACAAATCCTAAATTTTCTCAATCATGTTTTCCTTTTCACACATCCCATGGCATGGCCAATGCTTTTTCACTTCTTTTTTTCCCAATGCTTTTCTACTTTTTACCTCTTCACTTATTGTTCATCATCCCTTTAGGCCCTTTTCCATGGCCATCCCCATTTCTTTGGCATGCTTAAACCAGTTCATGGATTCACACACATCACTATTTTAGTGGCTTGAACATGGGGAAAAGATTGACATTTGGGGTCTTGAAGGTTGTGTCATTTTTACATGTTGTTCTTTTCTTGATATATATTTTTTACCACTTCAATTTTATTCATTCTGTTCATTTCCCACCTGAGAATAGAATTTATCTTTTTTTATATGAAGCAGAAAAGAGTTGAAAGCATAGAGTTTTGTAGGCTTTTTGCAGCAAAATATGCTTTTTGTCAAAGCCATTGTCTGATTTTATGCTTTCACTTTGTTACCTAATGACATCTGAACTAGTAAGAGCTTAGCAGGTAAGAAATCCCTCTTCCACCTACATGCTAGAATGGAACAGCTTCTTTGAAAACTAGAATGTAAAAAGGAACATTGACTAAGGACATAAAACAAAAGAGGGTGGAAAAGGATAGATAGGAAAAAGAGGGTTTTTTTCAAATTTCTCAGGAAATTGGGCAAATGGAGAATTACATGACTGCATATAGTTTTCAAAAACTAACATCCTTACTGTAATTGAAACCTGTCTATGAATTACATGGTTTGAGCAATCTCATAACATTACTTATGAATGTTTGAAAATTATAAATTGGAAACAGGATGAGTTTTCAGAACAAGGAACAAAGGTTGCTCGTTTTGAACTACCTTTGTTCACTATCAATCCAACAAGGAGCAAACACAACTCATATTCAAAACCAGAAACATAAAATTCTTCTTCTCAAAGTTATTGTACTACATTGGCCAGCAAAATTCTCAACCAAACAAATCAGAAAGCCTTTCTCAATGAAGTTTGAGTCACCACAATCTGCAACTGTGCCAGTGATAAACAAGTCAAGTGACCATATAGAGGGGTCCATAGTTCTGATCAGCAAGAGGGCTATGATTTTGTTGTTGGAGAGAAATGTAGGGTATCTCATTTTCCTCTCTCTTTGTGGGTTTGAAAAGGCTTACAAGAGGACCAGATGAAGGACGCCAATGTTTTCCATCAGAACTTTTGCAGGACTTATACATTGGACCAGAAGAATGAGCATGACCAGAACCACCCCTTGGTTTAGAATTCTTGGTGGTTTTTTCACCATGATTGCTTTTCCTATCAGATTTCCACCATGAAGTCAGAGAACTTTTCCATGATTTCTTCCCCTTTTTCTCTTTCTCCGATCCTGCTTTCCTGGATTCCTCTGGGTACACTGATGAACTCTTCAGTTTTTGTTCCTTTCCATGTTGCTTTGCTTCCTCCAAGAACTACTCAAAACCACGAAAAACCATAAACCATCAAAAATTGTACAATATTTGTTGAAATCTTTTCTGTCATAGTCTCATTTGTTAACAAGTTCAGAAGGAGCAACATTGGTGTTAAAATTCAAGAGCCAACAGTGAAGTAAGTATCTAATACCTGGCAAAAGTCTTGTTGCAGATCAAATCCATAGTCATAAAACTGACACTCTTCAAATGTTGCATGTGATGGAGATTTCATCATTTTCAGCAAAAAACACATACAAAAAAAAACAACTTGAGATGAACAAAATGAAAAGCAGAAGACCCAGAGAGAAGGAAAAGAAAAAAATGAGGCTTTCAAGGATTATCCAAATTCACTTGATAACTCTTCCTGGGGACAAGCATTTGCCTCATCGTGAAAATCCCTTCAAATGGAAAACAATGGCTTCTAACTTTTACATCAAATTAGTTCACATGGGGGGATTTACTAACTTGGATCATCAAAGGCAAAGTTCAACAACTCCTCATAAAAATATCAAAGTCACATGGCCAGTTATGGAGATGACAGTAACTGTGGTGGTTGAAATGGCATTGCAGTTTTTGGCTTATCATTCACAGTTTTCTCATACAGGAACAATTGGAGTAAATTGGAAGATGCATCAATATGAGAAGAGATTGTCTTATATAACATAGTACATCAAATTCAGACTAAACATAAGACAAAGTTGCTAGGCTAATAATGCCAGTGGGAAAATGGTAGAAATTAAAATTGGAAAAAAGACCAGCACAATGCAAATAGTATTTGATTTGGCATTTAGAGTCTAAAATTTATAATTCTAATGTAACAAATAAAGTTACACAGTAATTTCAACTTGAATATAAATCATAAGTCCACACAGTTTGATTTTACACCGAACCAAATATATTATAAATCCAACTTCACTTTTAATGTAGAAGTGAAATTAAAGAAGCAATTGAAGAAAATGTTTAGGCTTTTATGGTAACCAAGCATCTAAATATCTTGACAAAAAGTGGGTAAATATTGATAATTATTATGACAACCATTTTTTTCCTCATCTGGGACCATACTTAATCACTACATTTCACTTTATCTTCACCTTTTCAAATAAAAGAAAATTTCATTCTTTCACCCAAATTATTTTTTTCTAAGACCATAACTAATAATACTAAGAAACTAAAAAAAAAAACAATGAAAATTAAAAAGTGAAGAAGAGAGAAACAAAATTAAACTGGAATTTCACTTTCATATTAGAAGTTAAGGTATAAGTAATGGCAACAGTCTGGGTACACCAAAATGTTTATTAAATTAAAATGTTTATTAAACATGTTTTTACACCAAAAGGTTTATTAAATTAAAAGTGGAAAATGTAACTTCTGAATTGAGTCAAGAATATGAACAAGTTATAAAACAATTTGTAGAACAAAATATAGTTCTAAATACGATATAAAACCTTAGATCAAGATGTGTTGTCGAGCTCATGTGTTGTGCTTTATTCTTTTATGATATATATATATATATATATATATATATATATATATATATATATATATATATATATATATATATATACTGTTCTCTTTCTACTTCATAGTTTGTCTGTTCATCTGAAAGAAGGGGTAATTGAAAATAAAATTAATTTTTACTTTTTACTGAAAAATGATTTTTGTATTAAATAGTGAGATTGTTGTACTGTTTTTACTTTTTTTTTCTAGTCTCTATTTGTTCATCTTTATTTCTATTTAACAAAACTTTGGCTCTATTTTTTTTTTCATGTTGATTAACTTTTTTTTAATCAATTTTCCTCTGTCTATCAATTAGGGCAAATGTGTATTCTTGGAAAGGTATAAAGTAATTAGATGGAATTAATGTATAATAAAAGTATAAAAATATGAGTTTATGCGAAAATGTTAGTGGGTATTATGAAAAGAACTTTAGAAAATAACAAAAGAAATTAAGTGAGAAGTAGTCCCACATCGACCGGAGAGATGGGTGCGTCAATTACGGCGAATGTTTGGGAAGGAGCATGTTTTAACTTAGCATGTTATTGCCCTATCAGTCTATGGCATTCACCACACTTCACTTCTCGTATGTGTTAGCTTTTTTGAACAAGTCAATAAAAAGTGCATTGCTTATTTCTTAATAACATTTCTATTTATCAACATTTTCTTTGAGATTTAATTGATTTATAATTATGATAATCACTTAGTGGATTCTTATGAAAAGTTAATATAATTAAGAATTTCTTAGGGTGTATATATTATCTTAAAATAAGAAATAATTGAAGATTTACGGAATACAATGAATACTTTGCTGCCCACAATGTCAAAATTTGAAAAATGACTTTTGATTTCTATTCATCCTAGAAGATGTAGGGATTGGGTTTGGTTGAGTGGAAAAAGGGAAGGAAAACGACACGAAGAAATAATGAAGGAAAAAAGGAAGAAGAAAAAAGTAATTTGATGGGGTAGAAGAGAAGAAAAATAATTAACACCGAAGAAAGAAAACCTAACAACTTTTTTCGCATAAAGATGTGAAGAAAGAGAGAGAGAATGAAAACTTGTAATTAGGTCAACCCTTTTTTTTTCCACATTCAATGATTGTAAACTATATTTTTTTATTTTTTCTTTTATATATAATTATTAATAAAGAAGTTTCATCTTTATAATTATTTCTAATTTATATCTAACTATTATTTTGTTGTACACAATTTTTTGTTAACTTTATTTTTTATTAATATGTCTCATGTTATTATTTTACTTTTTAAGTTTTATAAGTTTTTTTTTAAACTTCAATTAATTATTTTCTATCTAATAATATTTTGTAATCATTATAATAAAACTATCTTTTGTTTTTTCTTACGAGAAAAAAAAATAGAATACATTAAAATCCACAACATTTTGTAAAATGTGGTTGAAATATAAAAATGAACAAGAGTCGTGACCTCTAGAAATAAATCTCAATGGTAAAATTTTATTGTGGCAACAAAAATCGTTCATTAAAATTGGCCAATATTCCACCTTCCTTCACAGAAAGTGGACACATTCCATTTATAACTTTTCACTCTTTAGATATTGGGCCATTAAAGGGATCAAAAGTGTTACTGCAAATTACGTTTGTACGTTTTCTTTTTGTTATTGTTACCTACCTCAATGGTTTAATCGGATATAATTTTCCCATTCTAAAAAAAGCATAATGGAGCCAAGCAGCATGTGCAGTGTGAGCAACAACACTACGGGGCAAACCTCAAACATTTAGAAGAAAATGACAAGTAGCAAACATTTAACTTCTTAACATTCACCACCAAGAAGCTGGCAAAATAGACACAAAGGAGTAAAATCAGCCCTCAACATAGTAAACGCAGCCTCCATGTCCATCATTTCCCTATACAAATTCTGTTAGACATGACAAACTAAGCAGAACATATAGAACCAGTTGCAGGAGAACACTTTGTGGACCCTTATACCTCATAAAGATTTTTTTTTGCCTATCGTCACAGCTGAAGCAGAGGTAACGCCATTACAACCCCGAAGATGGAGAAGAGTAATAACATCATCCATGTGGGAAATGGTTTTCTGTTTTTCCTCATATCCTTTAACCCATCTACTCTTCTCATGTCTTGTCCTGAGGATTCTAATTTGTTCTCCACAACTGACTTGGAACTCTTGTCAGGAGACGCCTCTGATGGGACCCGCTCTTGAGCAGCCTGTTCAGAAAGTTGTTGCTGGTTGTACTTCTCCACATACTCAGGGAACATCTTCCTGAATGTTGCGCTGCGTGGAAAATAATCAAAAACACCAGGAATCAGTTCTGAAACACGAGTTACACAGACATTGCTCACTTCCATCTGAGAGTAGTTGGTGCAAAATACTTACTTCTTACAGTTGAAAGAAAGGGAAGATTTTGCAAGACGTTGCTTCTCAGCGGTAGTTGTGTTTACGCTGCCAGTGGTTGGACTGTTGTCCATCTGAAAAACACAAGTCTGTCAGTTATCGAAAAGTCTTGACTGAACATTGCATACATGGTGAAGTATCAACTGCACAGGTTAACCATAGGAGTCTACTAATGAACTCTATTAGCTACGATCCACACGTAGCAGTTGCAAAATTGGAAAATTGATTTAGCTTTTTTTCGCTACAATATAAACAACAAAGACGAGTGATATTGTTGGACTCTTGAGTTTCGTGTCAGTGGTGGAATAAATCCATGGCAATGTTGAAGGTCAGAGGTTTAACTCTAGCCCCACCCACCAGTCCACCATCCACAAAGAAAACCCAGAGAATTAGCAATAGAAAGAGAGAAATGTCTTCAGAGCGAAGAGCAGCCACAGGAAATAGAAGAAACATAAAGTTCAATTGCAATATGAGGAAACTACAACATACCATGAACGAAAGAAGTCCTGTTAATATGCTGCATTCATAAATTGAAAACATCAGTATAAAGCTATAAAGTAAATAATAATCAACATCTGTTATTCACAGATATCAATTCCGCATGAAAAAAGAATATATAGACACTTTCGAAAGTGAAAGTAAAAAAAAACTAGAACTTCATAAGTAGAGCTTTCTGACCTTGATACAGACCACATGGGATTCCAACTTTCCGGATGAACTGCAAACGCAACAAATCCCACGTAAATATAAAATTGTAATAAGGGTTTACTCGTGATATTATTTGTTCTGGGCTGTAACAGATAAAAAAGAACATACAGTCGCTCATAGACAAACAGATCTTTTTTTGTGTCATGAACCGTCCATTAGGTGTAGTCATGCTACATTACAGAAAGTTGTAACTTTGTCAAAATTAAAATGAAACAGATAAATGAAAAATAGAATGAACAAGCATACAACAGCGAGAAGGATCACCTGATTCCAGGAGGTTTATACGGATATTCAGGAGGAAACTTGATTTTTCCATAGTAATATCCACCTAAAAATGGAGTAAAAGAACATAAATAGTATATAAATTAAAATATGATTACTTAAATTGGGACATTTCAGAATGACAAAGCACAGGGTAAAATGGTCAATATGCAATGATCAAAATTTGCTAAACCTGCAAAAGGTGTTCCTTCACTTCCCTCCAACACATAATCTGATGATACATTAACATACAATAAGGTCAGTATCAAGTATCAACCATTCCATAACAAACAACTTAAAATAAAATTGCTGACATTGAAGTAAAGGCTCTACAGCATGGATATACGCACACAGAGAAATCTCTATAAGCACTTAAAGAAAAATAAAATAAGAAAAAATAAAATATATTTATCTTATGAACTAAAACTAGATTCTTAAAAAAGCTAAATTTATATTATGCACAAGTTACATTTAGATCATAGAGGAAACTTCATTTGTTTCTTATATATGACATGTCAAACGTTCAACATTTTTTTCTTCTTTCTAAACATCAGAGCTCAACATAAATTAATATACAAAATGTGACAGTGTGAAACAAACTTACGCCATTCAAGAATATCACTGGGTGAAGGACGAGCCACAACATGAGAAACTGGCTCCTGCAAACACAATTTAAAGTTAAGCATTATCCAGTTGACATATTTTTTAAATACCATCAGCTATTTATCTTTTTATTACAAAAAAAGGAAATCCCACGTCAATTTTTGAAGACCCAAACAATCCACCACAGTAAATTATGCATTTTAGACTAACTAACTTATCGTGTAAAAAAAGGAGACAAAAGGAGAAGAAGCGGAGATAACAGAACAAGGATAACTACATATCGCTCCAGCAACAGAATAGGTAAGCAGACACACTGAGCTCCCCCCAAAAAAAAATAGTGAAGCACAATTTTAAACGACAGAAGATGATGTACGTACTTTACAGAGGGCCCTATATTCCTTCTGAAGGCGCTTGATGCATGATTTCTCCGCCATCCAACAAATTAAGCACGGTATCAAGAACAAGGCCCTACGCTACGCTCTGTTATTTTAAGCTCAAATGCAATCTTTGTTTCCTGCAAAAACTGATCAAGAAAATAAATATTAATAAATTAATAAATTGAATATAAATAAAGAAAAACACAATAAAAAGCCACTGTAAAATAGAAGTGAAAATTAAGAAAACAATTAACGTCACAACACAAAAAGTAGATTCTACGCAAATAAAAGGTGACGGAGACATACACACATGCGTGTGTACTCACTAGCACGAGTGCACAAATTGAAAAACATACAAACACTATAAACTGTCATCGTTTTATTTCAAGGATCAAACCATATTTGTGCAGAGAGTGGAATTTACACAACTATTTCCAAATGCCATGACATGATTATAGTGGCTAAACCAATCACTGAATTCTCTTCTAAACAGAATTCAACACATCAAAATTGGCCCGCTCATCTGTCAACTGATTCGTCATATGACTAACTTTCTCTCTCTAAGGATCCACTAAGAGCAAGAACAGAAGGTGGAAGATATGCTGTATAAGAACCAGAACAAAAATATCTATCTATCTCTACAAAAACCATATAGGAGCCAGAACATAAACATCAACGTCCATACAAGGTTTGAATTATCACAATTCACAAGCCTATAGGCTGTATCTTCAGAGACATATAACAGTATCTATCAAATTCACACAGCAACACATACGCGCCTACACTTAGCCCGATAATTTACGAAATGCTTATAGAATTACACTATCGCCAATTTCCCATTAATCTGTCCTTAAAGCAGACCACTCCTGTAAATCACACTATAACCGACAAACAGCAGCAACCAAAATTCGTTTAATTCTCAAGATATACCTATATATTGGCAAATTATAATTGTACAAACCCAGCACACGCTAAAAACAATTTCCGCTCCCAATCACTGACAGAAAAAGGCCTACCCTAAATTACAACATCTCCCTAGAATTCCTCCTTTGAACACTATGCCCCTTCTATTCTACAACTTCAACGCCATGCCACTGAACTAATTCTACCCACACAAACCCGATCCGCACAGCGATAAATTGATTCTTTGGGTGATGCACTTCCCATTGTAACCACCACCAATTCTAAGATCATAAATGACACCCATAACAAAATTAATAAATAAAAATAACACAATCAAATGATAAAGATCAAACCTCGATCAAACCCCAACTTGAAAAGATAGAGAAATAAATTGATAAAAAATATATATAAGAAACTGGAATCTGTAAATTAAACAACGGAAAAACGAAAAAACGGAATTGATTGATTCGTTTACGTCGGCATCGAGAGAAAGAGGTGGGGAAATTGACCTGAGATCCAATTTCTGGTTGTCCCAATTCGACGCAGAAGAATTGGTTGGGAAATCGGTGTTTAATTATTTTTCCCCCTTTCGGTTACGAAGACAGAGAAGCGAAGGGAACAGAGTTCCAGAAACGACGGCGTTTAGAGCAGAGTCTAGAGAGAGAGGACGTGAAGCTGCGTTTCCATAGTTATATTATTGCTGTGCTGGATCGAGTGTTATACAACACTTTCTCCATCACATTTTTCAGACTGAACCTTCCTCTCCACGGACCATTTTACCCCTCTTTATCTTTCCCATGTTACCCTCACAGCTGAGGGTGCTTACGTACTTTCATATCCATTCCATCGTTCATGGAAATTTCTTAACCGTAGGATTCGTGGTACCAGCATTTGACTCTGGCTAAGATATCTCTTTTTGGTGACCATTTTTTAGTGGACCGTGAACGGCTAAGATTACGATCTTCCAAAATAGAATCCAATTACGATGCATCAAAAATATTTATCGAAATTTTAAAATATTTTCAAATTTTATTGAGTTTTCATAGTCAAATAAAACAAAAGTATACAACTTGAGAAATTAAATTGCTGATCTGACTTATATTTTAATATTACATACTTTATTTTATTTATAATTGTTATAATATTATCAATTATATATATTTTTTAAAATTATTTTGATACTAATAAATTTTTATACCGACCTTATATTCACTATTTTATCTTTTAATTTTTTTTAATAAATACTACTCCTCTTTTATAATAATTATATTATCTTTTTGTAACTCCTAACAATTAGGTATCTCGACCAGGTCAATAATAAACTGATTTTCACACCACTTTACGTTAGTAACAAATTATATATAATTATTAATATTTAATTGATTTGTTTAATGAAATCTCTATTTTAAGGATTTGTTATTTGTACCTACCTCTATTCTCTCCATAACAAATTTTGCAACTTCTTGCAGGTAAAAAGAGGTCCGAAAAAGACAATTAGAATTTACCACATCACGTGACGCATTAAATAGTTGTAGTTCAGGTTTCAACTATTTGTGAATATAAGAGAAATTACCACGAGGTCCTCCACCAAACACAAACCCAAACCCAAACACCAACTCACCTCTCGCATAAGTATCACAAAGTTGTTAGCGACAATAACGTTGACGAGGCCAACAACATATATAATATGGATTTCATTTGAGTAATTTTTGTCATAAGAATTGTATGAAAAAGTATGCAATTCCATCCAAAAAAATTGTACAAAGAATTTACAATTTTATACTTGCATAAGGTTTGTAATTTTTATCATAAAATTTGTATTTGAAGATTTACAATTTTATCATATAAAATTATACTTTGTCATTTTTTTCAAAAGAATGTGTATGAGATTCTAATTAAATTAAGAAGAGGAGGTGTTGTACCTTTGGTGAAATATTAATGTTTTTTTTAGTATTTAAAGAATGTGTTTTTTTAATGTATGTATGATTAGGAGTGTCAAAACAAGTCTCGTTAGTTGGATCGGCCTACCACCCCGCCAAGAAAAGGACAGACTGAGTTTAAAATTTTAACCCATCGACCGATTTTGGTCCAGTCTGCCTAACTAGTCGAACTAGCGGGCCAAAGATGGGTCAGCTTGTCCCTAGTTTGTTTGCCCGTTTTTATAAATATATTTTTTACTTTTTCAATTTAAAAAATTAAAAATAATTTAAAAAATTAAAATTTTGTACTATATTTTTTATAAATACAAATATGCAATATTAGTATAATTTAAACCATTGACACTTATAAATTAAGTTCTAAATATTAGTTACAATAGAGTAATTTAGCATGTAAATATAATAATTATTTTAATTTATCCAACTTAAGATATTAATTGATCAATTAAAACCTTAGAAAATATTTATATGATTAAATATGTTCTAAATATTTATTTATAAGTATATATATATAAACAAATGTTACAAATAAAAAAAAAATGGCAACCCAACCTATTGACCCGTTATGCGGCAAACGGGTTACAATTTTTGACTTGTTTTTCAGTAGCGAATCAACCTGACCCGACTATTTTTCGCAGACCAAGGACACGACGGACTAGTCCGTTTTGTCATCCCAATATGTGATAAAGTCATGCTTAATTAGCTTGATGTTGATAATAATTTCATTTTGAGCATTACAATATTCTAATTTCTAAGGAATTATTCACCCGATCTCATTGTTTAATATGAAGAAGATAGAAAGTAAGAAACTATTATGAAAATTAATAATTAATTTGAATATTGTCACTGAAATATGTTGGTGTAAATGTGGTTTAGAGAGTTGTGTGTCACGATGATTTGGATAATCGTGTGTTATATGTAAACTTATAATTTTTGTCTAGGAAAATTATAAGAGAAATATTATAATTTTATTTGGAAAATATTGTATTAGGTTTGCAATTTTATCACTTTTATTGAAATTTTAGAAAAACAGATTATTTGTAGGACTTTTAATTGTTTTGTACATTATAATGTGTTAAACTCTATGTATAAAACCTACTTATGTGGTTAATAATGTTGAAGATCTCATTTTTGTTTGTATCATAATATTACATTATGCAAGTGAAACCATTTTTTTTTACAAATTGATTTTGTAAAGATAAATTAAATTTAAATTTACTTTTAAATATAATATCAAAATATATTTTACCAATTTATTAAACCTATCATGCAATGTATTTCCAAACTCCATGTCGTGCTATGTTTTCTTATTATTATTGCGGACGCAACAAGTTTAACCATCGTTGTTAATCAATCATAGTGGAATTTCTTAAGAGGTCCTAGAATATGACCAAACTATGAACAATGAACAAAATTTAATTAGTTATTGAGCAAAAGTACGTTAACGGGGTGGGTAGAGTATGGTTAGTAGCTCTCCATATCTTAATCGTTAGATAAATATCTGTCTCGTACCGTACTCATGTTTGTCGTGTATCTGTTATGCGAGTACTCGCCTATTCTTTTCGTATTCACGGTATCCGCGGATATTTGCAAAATTATTTAAAAAATAAATATTTAATCATAAATTCAAATAAAATTAAATTAAATACATCACTATCATAAATTTTAAATAAAGTTCAAATAAACTAAAGTTGATACAAATCCAAATAATTGTAAAAGTAAATATAAAATGACGTTCAACATAATATTTAGTAGAATATGGTTAGTAGCTCTCCATATCCTAATCGTTAGATAAATATCTGTCTCGTACCTGTACTCATGTTTGTCGTGTATCCGTTATGCGGGTACTCGCCTATTTTTTTCATATCCACGGTACTCGCGGATATTTGCAAAATTCTTTAAAAAAAAATATTTAATCATAAATTCAAATAAAATTAAATTAAATACATCACTATCATAAATTTTAAATAAAGTTAAAATAAACTCAAGTTGATACAAATCCAAATAATTGTAAAAGTAAATATAAAATGACGTTCAACACAATATTTAGTAGAGTATGGTTAGTAGTTCTCCATATCCTAATCGTTAGATAAATATTTGTCTCGTATCCGTACTCATGTTTGTCGTGTATCCGTTATGCGGGTACTCGCCTATTCTTTTCATATCCACGGTACCCGCGAATATTTGCAAAATTATTTAAAAAATAAATATTTAATCATAAATTCAAATAAAATTAAATTAAATATATCACTATCATAAATTTTAAATAAAGTTATAATAAATTTAAGTTGATACAAATCCAAATAATTGTAAAAGTAAATATAAAATGTCGTTCAACATGATAGAAATTCTTTAATTAGTGTTTTGATCAACAAACTTACTCTCTCTAATTGATTCCTGAACAAATAAACAAAATAAACAAATAATAAACTTCAATTGCCGCGTGCTATGTATTCTTATTTTGATTTCATCATTTAACAACAAACATACCATAAACGTCATTGTTTATATAAGGTTTGATGTATATGCCAAATTTGAAAGAAATGAAAGAGAAGAATGTCAATGGGTGTAAGTATAACGGGTACGGGTATCCACAGGTATGGAGACTATGATACTCGTATCCACCTCATTAACATGTGGGTATAAAAAATATCCATACCTGCAGGTAGTGGGTATTTATTTTTAATATCCATTTTCAGTTTGTTGTAGATTTTATCCGACACGTGGACAGATTTTTTTACATCCCAATTCTTGAATTACCCTTTTGAAAACAAGAGTCTTGATCTAAATAACATGGAGAAACTGCAAGAAAAAAAAATGTAAACATATATGATCAATTACATAATACATAATATCTCCTCTTCTTACTATACCACAATACACCCCATGTCTAAACAGAGTCTAAATCTCGTGTTTCCTTTCGTGGCTAATTTTGATTTTCAATTTTCACGGTGATGACTAGGAAAAAAATAAAATTAAGAAGCTTTTTAGCCTTGCATCTTTGTGTCTGCCTAAATTAACCAAGTTGGGTGGTAAACAGCTGCAAAAGCTACTGCTACTTTCTTACAATAACTAAACATGAAAGAAAAGCTGAAGTGTGCTTCTGATGCAAGCTTCATTATATGCTTAAATGCCATATCAAATAATTGCAGCACCCAACAACTTCACTTGCACCTTTTCGGGAATGATGAAACTCATGTTTTTTCACTGAGCGTGTGTCAAGCATGCCCCAACAAGGAAAGAAGCAGTTGTGTGAACCGAACATTCTTAATCTAAGTGTGACTCTATCGAGAAAGTTGAACATTCTATAATGATAAAAATTTATAAATTTATTATCTTAAAATTTTGAATTAAAAATAATAACAATTTTTTATATGTTGATCAGGCTAATACTTATTAATATTAAATAATTTTATATTTCTTAGTTAAGTTCATATTCATTAGTATTAAATCTCTTTGAACAAACACCACGGTAATTACATACAGATATTTAATCAAATAAGTAAAATTGAAAAAATACATGAGTGTTTAATTTGAACTGAAGATTTGTTTGATATAAATCTGAACCAGACCTTTTAGCTAACTTCAAAACAGTGAAAGCTTCAAAACAGTGTTTTGAAGAAGATCATTGTGAAGGAACCCCAACTCTTTATAGCTGAAAAATTGATTTTATTCGTGACAGTGGAACTGAAGATACACCAAATAGTTCTGTAAATACGCATTATCACCACGTGGCTGATCACATGACCTCTCTGAACTTTGTGTCCCCTTTTTTCTGTTTTTCACCAAATCCCAAGGCTAGCACAGTACAACACACATCAGTTACAGCACGTGATCCCAGTGGCATCAAATCCCAAATTTCAGATTTTTACCATTTCATTTTCAATCTGTACCAGAAAGAAGATAGATGAACACCGATTCACTCGCACCTCATTGATTTGAAGACTCTCAATTACTGCTAGGAACCTCATCTACGATGAAGGGTTGGTCCTTCGTACTGTCAACTCTTGCTTTCACACTGTTGTTGTTGCTGCTGCTGTCATCATCATCATCAGAAGCCAAAGCTGAGGTTAACTCTTTTTCACTCAGAGTGAAATCACCTTCTCATCAACCTCTGAAAGATTTGCAGGGTCAGAGAAAAGATCTTTCAAAGCAGGTGGAGTCATGCTTCCGAGCAATTCCCCCAAGCAATTCAAATCCAACGCAAAACAAGTAACTCATACGGTTGCATGCACTGCAATAACCATATCAGAACCAGCACTCTCTTATTTCTAGTTTTAGTTTTTCATTGTTCTAATAAATTTACAGATAAAACTGTTTGAGATCAATTGCCAATATCATGTGTTTGCTTAGTACTTTACAACTTTTGTTAGTCAAGGTTGTTCAATTATATGACACACTGATATATACTTAAATCTGTTCCTTTTCTATGTTTTCTCTTTGCCCTCTGTCATGTAATTTGTGGATGAACAGAATCCCCAGAGGAAAAGTTATTATTGATTCTTTATTTGCCAGGTTTTATCGGAAAGAACTTGTTCAGATGTTAAATTACGAGGGTTGCTGAAGTAAGTTGAAGAGATTTAGTTAGATAAGTTTGTCTGTGAACTTTTTTGTTATTAAAATAAATCAAAAACAAGTTCCCGAAACATGACAGTGATACTGAAAATTACACTGATTTTCCATTTTGACTCAAAATTTGCTCAAAATCACATGTATGTTTGGAAGTAGGAACTAAAAGACATGAAAAATCACATTCAATGTCTCCATCATCAGCATGTTTGGTTATGCATTAATGATTCGTGATTTATCAACAATTCAACGTCAATTCTTATGCAGAAACTAATTTTATTTTGCTTTGTGTGGTGGTAATGGAGATACTAAACATGTTATAGATAAATGGGTTGGGACCGAAAGAAAAAGAATCATAGCTTTTCTATAATCAGGATCTTATTCCATCTTAGTTAGCAAAACTTAGGTTTGCAGTTTAGGTAAATAATGGATACATAGTATTATTATTTTTAAATCAGTTCATAAAGTAAATAGTAATTCAGTAACTTGAGACGAAGAAAGTTAACTTTTGATTGGTTGCCACGTGTAACAACAATTCTTGTTGCGAGAAACAAAAATAAAAAAAAATGGAACACACAAAAGCAATGTACAAAAAAGTTCATTAGTTAAACTTCACACCTTACTTTGATCTAATGCATTGGGTTAATAAATCTTTTGAATTCTACAAATATTGATCTATCATAAATTGGAAATAAAGAAAATAAATATTTGTGTAAAATGAAAAATAAAAAAAATAGTAAGATCAAGTTGTGGGTTAGAAAAGTAATCAAAAGAAAAATAAAAGTTTTGAAACATGGATTAAAATAGTAGAATTTTATTTTTTTAACAATTTTCTGCCGCTGCGATATTCCATCCAGCTTCCTTCCACCGTGTTCGTTGTCGCTGCTTCATCATCGATCGATCCATTCCAACGTGTCTCTTCACCGAGGGTTTTCACTTTTTCCAGTTACACTTTCAAACAAACAAAACTCCATAACATAACGATACAACCGAAGAAGAAGAAGATCGCAGTTCCCAATCCCCTACCACAGTTTTGCCAAATCGAAGCACATTGACTCGCACCACTTCCTTCGTCATGAGAGAGCCTAGAGATGAAGGCAGCAAGCCCCCCAAAAACTCATCGTCGGCTACCTCCTTTCCTCTCATTCTCGACATCGAAGATTTCAAGGTACGTACGCTGATTCAAGCTATGATTTCCTTCAGCTTAAAGAGGATTTCGTTTCGATGATTGAAGGAACGTGTTGTTGATCTGGATGTTGCTGTTTCTGTGTTAGGGAGACTTCTCGTTTGACGAGTTGTTCGGGAACCTCGTCGGCGAGCTTCTTCCGGCGTACAAATTGGAGGATGCGGAAGGGGACGGCGGCGATTCCCAGCCGAACGGGCATCTCCGAGCGCCGTCCGATGCGTCCAAGTACTCCTCGCAGGTAGTTGCGAGTCCGTTGTTCCCTGAGGTTGAGAAGCTCTTATCGTTGTTCAAGGATTCTTGCAAGGAGCTGCTTGAGCTTCGTAAACAGGTTTTCCTTCCTCTATCGATTAGTAGTTTTTATTTATTTTTTATTTTTTTATTTTTTGAGGTCTTGATTTATTGTTGTTGTGTTTTGGTTGGAAGATTGATGGGAGACTCTACAATCTTAAGAAAGATGTCTCAGTTCAAGACTCTAAGCATCGAAAGACACTTTCTGAGGTGAGTCTCGAATCTACTTGGTTTGTTTTATGCGAAAATTTACAATTGTTGCTGCAGAGCATTTGAATCAATGGGTGTGAGGTTGTTGTAGCTTAATTGGTATTCTAGAGTTTGAGCCTTAGGTATTTTGGTTGCATTAAATATTTAGAGGAAGAACTTTTTCGCTAATAGTAGTCCTATTAAACATGGTCTCAAACCAAAAAAATTCGCAATAATTTTATACTGTAAATGTTCCTTGGGGGTATATACTATTTCCCTTACCGTAGTCATTTTTTCTTTTAAAAATTTCATTTGCTAATTTTTAATGTTTAATTTTTGTGCATGTTTTTTTTCCTGTTCAGCTAGAGAAAGGTGTGGATGGATTGTTTGATAGCTTTGCCAGGTTAGATTCGCGAATTTCAAGTGTTGGCCAGACAGCTGCGAAGATAGGTGATCATCTCCAGGTAGAGAGTTCTTCTATGGTCCAACTGTGTTTGATGGGATGGATTGCAGTCTCACATTTGCTTGTATTATTATGCTTTATTGATAGGTCAATTCCTCCTTTGTCTTTGAAATACAATCTCATTTCCAGTATTGTTTTATTTTTTTCAGAGTGCAGATGCTCAGCGAGAAACCGCCAGTCAAACAATTGAGTTGATAAAAGTATTTCAGTTAGTTCATTTGATTTTTACCATTATTCATGTTAAGAAATTTTACCAATGGTTGGTTTTTTCTGCAGTATTTAATGGAATTCAACAGCAGTCCAGGTGATCTGATGGAGCTTTCACCTCTTTTTTCTGATGATAGCCGCGTTGCTGAGGCTGCTTCGATTGCCCAGAAATTACGTAAGAATTGAGATGCTTTTTAATTTCTATATTGCTTCAACCAAATTATGTCAGTGCTATGCTAACACTGTCTTTTTTCAGGGTCATTTGCTGAAGAAGATATTGGAAGACATGGAATACCTGTCCCTATGGGAAATGCAACTGCTAGCAGAGGATTAGAAGTTGCAGTTGCTAATTTGCAGGAATACTGCAACGGTGATTTTTTTTTTTTTTTTATGAAAAACATTGATACATTAGCTTCTTAATATCACATGTTTATGTCAAACAGAATAATTAAGAGAATCATAGTTATGCGCATTTCCTGTTAAAACAGCAGTATTAAAGTTCCTTTTTCTTCAAGAATATTGTGACTGACAAAGTACATTATTCAATCTAAGAATTGTGTAATCTGTGCGGTTGTCTGCTTAATTACTATGTTTAGATTGAATTTCAAAACACAATTTTATTTATCAATGATGTTGACAGATTTCTGTTATTATGAAACAACTTCATCTAAGGGCTCTGTAATCAGGCTAATTAGTCATGTAACACTTTTTTATGATCTTCTGGCTTTTACTGTATTTGTTACTATGAGCATCTAGAATTCCAAATACAAATTGTGTTTACTAAACAGTGGGGGGCTCATATTTAATTTTCCTTAGGCATTTTGTGTTGGAATGCAAGTGTCTAGAGTTAAGGACATCTGATTTTATCAAGTGTAATCTTTCTTCAATTTGGTGTGAGCCAAATGCAAGCAAAATTGAGGATTTAAATTGCATGGGAATTTTGTTTACTACCTTTTTTTCATCTAATAAGAAGATCTGTAGCAAATGACTTAAGCTAGCCTTGGACACAATTCAATACTAGCTCAATTCTACCTTTCCCCATTACCAGGGTGCATGTTCAGAATTTTGCTTCTTGCTTTTTAGAATATAAGAACATGCTCTGATATTTTTGGATTTACTGACCTTACATAAAGTTACAACCAAAATATTTAGTGGCTGCCCATGAATGTTTAGATAGTGTTCTGGATTTCTTTAGTAATAAATGATTGATGATTCTTTCACCGTTTCTGCAGAACTGGAGAATAGATTGCTCTCTCGGTTTGATGCAGCATCACAGAAAAGAGAATTGACCACCATGGCCGAGTGTGCCAAAATTTTGTCGCAGGTAATAATGTTTTGTTGTACATAATTACATCCATTTCGTTTCCCCTATAACCCCTGTCAGTTTCCCATATTACTAGTTCCATTATTCAGATAACTTGGATTGTTTCATTGGTAAAATCAAACCAAGAAAAATTATTAATTGTTGTTTGTAGAAATAGTACCTGATATCATCGCTCTTTGATGTTCATGGGTTTTTGGAAGCCTTGTATTACTTTTTTATTTTAAATATCTTATAATTCTTAAGTCCCATAGTTGGATATCTCTTGTTTCACTTGTCAATATCAATTTCAGTATAATAGTCACTACATCAAATGGAGGCAGTGCTTGCTTCCTGGTTTCCCATACCTTTGAGGATTTTCTTTTTGGTCATTTTTTGCACTTTTTCTATTATCTCATTTTCATTCCTCTATTTCACCAAATTCAAATGCATCATTTGTCGATTGTTTATGATAATTCTCTCGTTAATTCCAGCACTAAGTAATAAAAGCGCTTAGTTTTAAATTTGAGGGTAAAGGTGTATCAGTCTCTCTTTTGCTTAAATTGCATTGTACTTTCTGATTTTCTAGATGTTGTATAGTTGCCAATACTATATGGAATTTAATTTTACTGTAGTTGGCCTGCATATTGATTAAATTGTATTTGAAATTTAACACATTTTAAAAGAGTCCAAGCTTCAATTTATGATTATACAGTGCAGTTGTTTGAAGGGTTGCTTTCAAAATGTTTCTACTGTCTCTTATGCTTGCAGTATATTTTACTTACTTGCTTATAATGGAAATAAGTAAATTCCCTGGTTGAGTGCATTACTTACATATTAAATGTTGATTTTTTGGTAAATGAGTGCATCTACTTAGCTAAATTACTACTTGTAATACAGTTTAACAGGGGTACAAGTGCCATGCAACATTATGTGGCAACACGTCCAATGTTCATTGATGTTGAAGTGATGAATGCAGACACTAAGCTGGTTCTAGGTGAACAGGGTGCCCAAGCTAGCCCTAATAATGTTGCTCGTGGGCTTTCCTCCTTGTACAAAGAAATCACAGGTTTGAAATATACTTTCTGCTGTTAGTAAAATGAAAGTTTTCCTGACAGAATCAATGATTGACAGTAGCTTTTTACAGATACTGTACGTAAAGAGGCTGCAACAATCACAGCTGTGTTCCCCACACCAAGCGAAGTTATGTCAATTTTAGTTCAGGTACCCAAAAACATGGTCTTCAATGAATATTGTGGCCTTGAACAGGTTGTATAGTTTACTATATTCACAAAAATCAATGTTCTCATAATTCTGTATGCAGCGAGTTTTAGAGCAGCGAATCACTGCCCTTTTGGACAAACTGTTAGAGAAACCATCTCTTGTCAATTTACCTTCCGTGGAGGAAGGTGGGCTCCTATTAGTGAGTACAATTATCCAACTTCCTTCATTATTATCATCCAAGAGTCAGTTTAGACACAAGGCTGATACCAATGTGATTTAATTTGAGGTTTCAGTATCTTCGAATGCTGGCAGTGGCATATGAAAAGACCCGAGAACTAGCAAGAGATCTACAAGCTGTAGGATGTGGTGACTTGGATGTTGAGGGTAATGATTTAACTCTGAATATGCCTGATTTTCTTAATTGATATCTGGTGAACTCATCTCTAAATGGAAAAATGGTTTGGAACATGAATGCAAATGATACTAGAAGGACTCATGTTTGTTTGTTGGATGTATTTTTTGACAATTACACACATGGTTTTGTTGTGAAACTTACATAATCTTAGTTATATAGTGGGCATGACCATTGAGAATGCTTTTGAATTGTACTTTCATAATTGTCTGCTTGCTTTGGTTGTAACTTCTGTTTGGTGTGCAATATAAATGTTAGATTTGGAAGTATAATTATTACTACGGTAATTTTCGACTAGGACTTTTGACTTTTCTCAATTTTATGCACCTTACCCATCTTAGAAATATGTGGTAATGATATATATGTTTCATTCTTGTATTATTCATTTCATTCCCACTAATAAAGCAGTTTTCTAATAAATGTTACTCACGTGCTTTGCGATGAATTCAGAATATTCAAAATATTTATTAGGTGAGAAAGTTCTCTGTTTATTCAGGTCTAACTGAGTCCCTATTTTCAAGCCACAAGGATGAATATCCTGAATATGAGCAGGCATCTCTTAGGCAATTATATAAAGTGAAGGTTTGTGATTGTTTTAATTCTTTCCCCTTACACTTGTAATATGTGGAAAATGATTTTACGATGATTCAAATAGTACAAGGATCACTATTTATAGTTATACAGCTTTGATCATACAAACTAAGCTAGAATTATGGACTTCAAATGAGACCTGATTATTTCAAACAAGTAAACCCTGACCAATCATTCCAAATAAAGAAGTAAATATAATTAAATGAAGAAAAAATAATGTATGTGCACCATGCTTCATACTTTACAAGTTACAAAACTTCATAGGCTAGTTAATGGTTGTTTAGTGCTCATAGCTTGCTTGTAAGATCTTGGAATCCCTGTGTGGGTAGCCCTGTTGTTAGAACCTCTGCCAACTGACTTCCAAAGGGAACATATGTTGTCTCCTGGATGAAGGGCTGGCCTATTTCTACATACTTTTCTCATTGTTCTGAACCGAATTATGGTTTTCATGTTGCAGAAAAGCAACTTCATACTTAACTCCAAGGTTACCAATCATAATTTCTATCAATAATAGTTCACACAGCCTCTAGGTCATCAAATATGATTTTTATTCATGACTTGAATCTGAATCCATTGATCCTGCTTTAAGGCTTCTTGTAGATCTTAATAGAATGATGGCCGATATAAAACTCTAGTGTTTCATGCAAGGTGTATAGTCAACACTTGACACGAACGGATATTTAAGGAAACATCCTTTTTCTTTTGTACGCACTTATATAATATAGTCTAGTCTTGTTTCTAGTTGATGTGAGATCTCTAACACACCCTGTTATGCTGAAGACCGGAGATCTCGAGCGTGAGAAAGATTTGTAAGTGGTCCGATAGCAGGTAAAACAATAAGCCCAACAAATCTTACTAGAATAGACTCTGATACCATATTAGGTATTGGACTTTAAACCTAACTCAATCTCACAAAACCAACTTATAAGATGAAGTTTGCACCCACTTATACATTGTAATTTGGCCTTATTTCTAGTTGATATGGTATCTCTAACAACATGATTGGCAACTTTAGGGGATAAATTTACATTTGACTGCCCTAGGATCCAATATATCACAACGTGGAAGGCAACACAACCAAAGGCATAATGTGGTGAACTTTGTATACTAGATCAAGTTTAATTCTGGAGTAAAGTAGCTTGATGCACACTTTGTATGTGAAGGGAGGGTTGTCGTTGAATGCTCTCACTTTCAGCAATTGGGGTATGACTGGTCTACACAGTATGTTATGTGGTGATTATCAACAAGTACAACAGTTGCACCGGTGATGCAAATGAATGCCGATAGGGAATCATGTGCTGTACAAATATATGGGAAAATGTCTTTGAAATGCGACATGGCTTCCAGCAACGAGTCTCGTGGCAGTGGTCCATTCACTGAAGTTGCCAGACTAAAAGTAGGGGGTAGGACAGTGGTTGCAAAAATTTTAGTGCAACGGAAGGTTCCACTTAGGAACTGATGGCAGCGGTGAAGCCTGCCTAAGTTGGGCAGAATGAAGGTGGAGTCTAGGATTTATGTGTCTCTGTGAATGAAAGTGAATATTATGTTCTGTTGATTCAAAGGTACAACACAATTCACCATTTATACAACTTGAACTTAAAACTAAGCTAGAATTATGGACAATTCAGACCTGGTTACTACAAATAAGAAAATTTATACCGATTAATCCTAGTGGAGGAATATATCTAATCAAATATGTACAAAAAAAAATGCGCAGACTACTAATTTACACATGTTACGACACTGTTTGAATTGGACTACGATAAAATTTATGTCCATAAAATATGCAGGTGGAAGAATTGCGAGCTGAAAGTATGCAGATATCTGATTCATCCGGGTCAATTGGACGCGCAAAAGGAGCTTCAGTGGTTGCTTCTCAACAGCAAATATCTGTTACAGTTGTCACAGAGTTTGTGCGTTGGAATGAAGAAGCAATCTCAAGATGCAATCTATTTGCTTCCCAGGTAATTAATTATTTGCCTTTATTTACAGGGCAGTGCAGTAATTGCTTAGGGTAACTGTAGTAAGGACCTGCTTCCAAGAAAGTTTTGTTTAATTGGATCAACGGAGCATAATGTGAGGTTCTTCTTTATATAGGCTTGTTTAAATTCATTTCTTGTTGGTAAACTAAATGTTTATTTGGAGAAGCATAAAAATCAAAGAGCCTCATTATGGTCATACTAAATATGATTTTTCCTTGTATTATAACTCATCAAAATATTTTTGTAATAATTATCATCATTAGATAATGTGTTTTTTGTTTGGCACTTAGCCATGCTTAGGTAGTTAAGCTATGATATTTTGATATGAATTCAACATTTTAATCCTTTATGTGAATAATTTGAAAGTGTTTTTTTACAGCCTGCAACACTTGCAAACAATGTAAAAGCAGTGTTTACTTGCCTGCTAGACCAAGTAAGTTAGTTTCACATTTTGTCAGCATTCAGATATTTCATACCTTTAGTGCATTGGAGTTCATTATTCGGCTGTCATTTTCTGTCTGTTTTTCAGGTTAGTCAATATATAGCAGATGGGCTTGAACGGGCTAGAGACGGCTTGACGGAAGCAGCTAATTTGAGGGAAAGATTTGTGCTGGGTACAAGTGTTACCCGTAGAGTGGCTGCTGCGGCTGCATCTGCTGTAAATACATGATTTTTTGCATGCTCTTGTTAAAGTATATATAGAAGCGTAAAATATCAGGTCATTTCACCAGACATTTTTAAGTTTTGTTTGTTGATATGCAGGCAGAGGCAGCAGCTGCTGCTGGTGAGAGTAGTTTCAGATCTTTCATGATTGCTGTACAACGATCTGGAAGCAGTGTAGCTATTATTCAACAAGTACAATTTGAGCCTTGATTTTTAATTAATATTTTTAGCTATTAAAAAATCCTATAACTGAAATGAGTAATTCTCTGCAGTATTTTTCTAATTCTATTTCTCGGCTTTTGCTCCCTGTTGATGGGGCACATACGGCTGCTTGTGAGGAAATGGCTACAGCAATGTCAAGCGCAGAGGCAGCTGCTTATAAAGGATTGCAACAGTGCATTGAAACTGTCATGGCTGAGGTTAGTTCTACCTGTAATATTATGAGTGATAACCAGTGGTCAACTACATTAAACATGATGGCTACTCTCTGTCTGCATAATATGCATCCAAGGTTCTGGGTGTTTCCTGTGTTTTCTCTTTTGCTGTTAAAGTTTGAATCATAACTCCTAAACTCTTAAATATTTCACTTTAAACCCCTTGACAGGTGGAGCGGTTGCTTTCAGCTGAACAAAAGGCTACAGATTATCGATCACCTGATGATGGAATGGCTCCTGACCACCGAGCAACCAGTGCCTGCACAAGGTGGATGTTTCTTGAAACTACTTAGTACTGATGATGTTGATGTTTTCTGTAATTTATATCTGTGTATGTGAACTAGTCTGTTTTTACTTTGTCTGAACATTTCAATTTTTATGATTTCATTCTTCATGCATATTTAGCAAGGTTTCAAAAATTGGATCAGTTCAAGGATTCAAGGTCCAACTGAGTTTGTTTGCTTACATACCTATGAATATGTGAAATTATATAAAAAATATAATTTATGTTAGTAAACAAGTAGAATAATGGAGGAAAAGCCAAAGTATATCTCTAGCACTGGTTCACTGGTAAGCTTCTGCTTTTAATGGGTTGATCAGACTAGTCAAAACATCAGATCTCCCTTGTTAATCTGGTAGTTTTAAAAACAAGTAAGGCTGTATAGATTCTAGACACTATACTACAGATGCCAATGTTATTTGAGGGACCAAGTTTGAATCTTATTTGAAATAGATATCAGCATTGAACTTTCCAACTTTATATTCCTAACTAGTATATCTCTTGTGTCAGAGTTGTTGCTTATCTTTCCCGTGTGCTGGAATCTGCATTTACTGCTCTAGAAGGCCTTAACAAACAAGCATTCCTGACTGAGTTGGTATGTTGTTTCTAATCATTGAGTAGTTGATTTTGAATGAAGGAGTTGGCTGCTTGTACAGAGTCATTTAGGAGGATGATCTTCACAAGGTTCTTGCATCTTAAAACAAACTTTCATTGGTTGGATGTCTCTTTTCTTGTAGTTGACAGTGTCTATCATTTCTTTTCTAATGGGGTAAAGGGGTTCTTTTGATTGTTTGCTTCCTTGTTTGTGATAGTTCAGTCCCTAATGAATGTTTACTGATGAAGAAGGATCCATACTATTGATTCATTTGTCCTACTTTCTTTGAAACATGATGAATTTTGTCATTTTAGGGGAACCGCTTGCACAAGGTGCTACTAAACCATTGGCAGAAGTATACTTTTAATCCAAGGTAATTGTCTGGGACTTACATTCCTCATTTTCTCTAGCTTGTATATACATATTACTATAACAAGTACTGCTTTGATGTGGAAAAAAAAAATGTTCATAAGCTAATTACAAATTAATCCTTCTGAATTTTCTTTCTTCACCTTATGTTTAATTATTTTCTCTGTGCACATCTACTTGTGTGTTTTAGGTTTTATGACAAGCCTTTTTGTTACCAATTTCAAAGTTTATGCTGACAGTAATTTATGAATTTTATATTTGTCACTAACTGGTTTTATAATATCCTGCTGATTGTCGTATACTCATGAATTGTTTTGCAGTGGGGGATTGCGACTGAAGCGTGACATTACTGAATATGGAGATTTTCTTCGTAGTTTCAATGCTCCTTCTGTTGATGAAAAGTTTGAATTGTTGGGCATGTAAGTTGAATGACATGCAATTTATTTTTTCAAATTCCCCCCACCACCCATTTTTACATACTAATTTCTGAGTGCTTTCTATAGAATGGCCAATGTATTTATTGTTGCCCCTGAGAGCCTTTCGACTTTGTTTGAGGGCACACCCAGCATACGGAAAGACGCACAAAGGTATAATAATTACATTGGATTTGTAAATAATGCAATGCTTTGTGTTTTATTGTTGGCTGTTATTATTATATTGCCATCACATCGTTATAGAATGGCTAATAATGACATTTATATGAAAAAAAAAAATCTTTTCCTGTTCCTGTTCAATTTCCTTGCACTCTTAAATAGTTTCATGAAGTGTCTGTGGGGTGAGTGTAATCCCCGATCAGGATATTAATTGTTCCTTCACACCAACACTTCAAGCTTAACCATTGAATTCAAGCTTGGTTACTACTGAAGCCAACCTTTGTGGGTTGCTTTTAAGTTAATTTGGTTATTTAAGACGATTAGTAAGGATTCAAATAAGATAAGTGGATCAAATTGATGATTATTCGATATAAAAGAGATAGAAGAAAATGTTAGGGAAAACTGTTGAAAGTTCTCTGTCTAAATGGTTTGACTAAAACTTCATTTTTGATAGTCAAATAAGGTTTACTGTTTATGTAGTTTGCACCACTTGTTAAGATAAGTCTTGGTGGTGGTGGTTATTAGTAAGCACCCCTCTCCAGCACACAAAATCCCAGTGAACAAATTAATTAATGTCCTTGCGTATGATTGGTGATGACAATGTTCATTTATCTGCTATGCAACAGATTTATTCAACTTCGGGATGACTACAAGGCTGCCAAACTTGCGTCCAAACTAAGTTCCTTGTTTTCTTAACAAAAGTGAGCCTGTGATCTGATCTTAAAATCTCTGGGTATGACTGCATTCACCTGTTTCTTGGCTATGTGCACTAACGCTTGTACTGAACTCATTGGTGGTGTTAGAAGAGTGATTTAACAATTTGTTCGACACAAAATATAGGAGGTTATTCGGTAGCCGTTTTAGTAGAATTAAATGTTCTTTCTTGCTGAATATTTGGAGGCATGAATAGGAAGGGAGACCAGGTAGATTTGTATTTTATTTTTTATGCATAGTTTTCTGTTGTGAATGTAGTTATATTTTTTTTTTCTGCTTGCGGAGATGCTGATTTTTGGTGCTAAGTGGACCAGGCTTAGACCCGAGTAAATATAGTGAATACTTGGACTCGTCGTGTAAATTAGTTTTTTGTATGGAATGCAACGTATCATTATGGCGGTACGTGCCATCTGTTAATCAGACTTCTCCGAAGAATTATCTTCTTCAACAAAGAACATTCTTATCATAATAATCTTGGGGCAAAATGACCTATTATTAGTCGTATGTTGAAATCATTTACCTCGAACTTGAGATCTAATTTCTGATTGAACCCCAAGGTAGAATAGGGAAAAACGAATACAAACAACATAGTAGGACTTTGTAGTATACACACAACATAGTACGTAGCTACTGGAAGGAGTAACTAAAATGCAAGTTACAACCACCCAAACTACCTAACCTCCAAGCTATAGCCAATTTGATGTTATAAAAGAAAAGTTTGTTCAATTAATCTAGGATCATTTTTATGGTATCAATGTGATTATAATCAACTTTATTCAGTGACATTAAATAAATAATAACTTCAATTTTCATGACAAGACCATTACTTTCTTCAATATTCATGGAAGCTGTTTGTGCTTCTCCCTGATAACCTTAGCTGTCATGTTCTAGCTTGTAGATCGGTTAATCTGTTCTATACTAAGGAACGAACTAGATAAATATTCGTAGAAAAGTAGATCAAAATTGATTTTTTTTTTTCAGTAGCTAAATTAATGCACATCCAAGATAAAAACTGCTTTTTAAAGTTAATGTAAGTAAGTTTCTATAAATTAGTTTAAATAAAAATTAGTTTTGATTTCTGAGAACTTTTTCTAAGAATGTTTTTGGAAAAATATTATCCTCTGCTTTAATTAGTAACAAAATGGAAGTTACAACCAGACTAACCGCTTAACCACCTAGCTTGTTGTGAGTTGCAAAATGGAATGCATGGATAATGATATTTGTAGGAAGAGTTTGGGCATTCTGAGTTATTGAAAATGTATCAAATACCTTCATTGGATTCTTTCTTGCAAAAGAAGGTTTTTCTTTTCCTTATTCTTTTTGTTTTCTTCTTTCCTTGTACTTTTTTAATAAATATTTACTAAAATAAGCGATGTGCCACATTATTTACATGGATCTGCATTTGAAAAGTCCATTGCTGAGGACGATTTCTTAATTGGGTATTCAGATTTTTTAACTTTAAGTGACTAGTCAATCTAAATCTACATTGATTTCTTCTTGCTTATATAATTTTTTATTTATGTCTAACTCTAAAATGTGTTCTCTAATACTCGCTTTGTACTCATACTGGCAGCAAAATTAGTTACAAGCCAAAATTGAGCTTTGAAATTAAAGTCATATAAAAATCATTACTTGCAAGAAGATGACTTAAAAGTTAAAAGTTCCAATTATGTTGACATATCCTAGGAAAATGAAAGATTGTCATTTACAACTGCATTAGGTCAGGGGATTGAATAATCCACATTCAATGACTATATTTTCTAGTGATAACAACACTTTTTTAGTATACCTTTTCTTTTATTGTTTACTTCTGCTTCGAAATTTTTAGAAATTGCAAGATATAAATAAACTTAATTAAATACAGAGTCACACTCTCATAAACTAACTACTTTTTTTTATGAATACGGTCAACAACAAAAATGATTTTGTTGTTTCAACCGAATTCAAAATCCGGAAAGCTAAACTCAATTCCCTCTTATGCAATAACCGGATCTAGAAGTAAAAGTTGTTTAAACTCCCTCAAAATTGGGTGGTCTAGAAATGGTTAAATAAAAAAAGAAAATAAGTTATTTTAGACTGAACGATAGCTATAAAGCATTACTCATGTTACCCATAGCAGAAGCTCGTGATTAATTACCTCACTAATGGAGCAATCAAAAACCAGAAATAAAGTGATGAAGAAGGGCATGGTATGGGAAGAAAGCAATGAGAAAGTGAAAGTAATTAACAATGCTCCACTCAGTTTAGTCCAACGTAATGCAATACCCTTTCTCAAAGCAACACCAAATTAAAGTCACACTTTGTAGCCGGTCTCCAATCACAAACAAAAGTTCCACAAACTCTTATTATTTTACTTTCACAACATAATAATATCTTGCAAATTGCATTTTCTTCTAATTTTGGGACAAAAGCAGAGACATCAAGTCAAAACCGCAAATCACGGTTTAATCTGTTCAATTTTCAAGTTTTCTCCACCCAGTTAAACCAAAACAATTGATTCTAAATAAATAGTCAGAATTCAATGGCCATATATAAGTGTTTGTATTTATATATATATCCTAAAGTAAAAGAGACAGAGAATGCCGAAATTAGCGTAATTGTTAGCATGCCAATGGTAAACGCAATAAGTGTCTCATTCCTTATTTGTTTCTTAATTATTGGTAACCAATGTAGAACTTTGGTACTATTATTAAATCCCTTCTTAGTTGGCTCATTGACAATATATATATACATATATTAATTTGTATATTTTTTTATGGCTGCATTATCTTCTGTAGTGAATAAAGAATGCATTGGACTAATTTAATTATATGCAAATATCAAATCCTCCACGTGTTGTGTCTGCATAAACTCTGTAATCTGTGCAGAGTCTGTTCCGGAATCATTCTTTTGTATATTTTGTATTTTTATCTGATCCAAATAGATCCGTTACCTTCATAATGTGTTCTTCCTACTTTTTAAACTATTCTTTATTCTTTTTTAAGGTATGTAACGTATACTTTCAAATTTTTTTAAGGTTTAATTAGTCCAATGTTACTTTGGTTCAGATGTGTCATTTTGATATCTATTTTTTAAAAATGTGTCAATCTAGTCTTAACTTTTGAAAAAGTGTCTTAATCAAATCATTTTCAGACAAAAATTATTAAAATCGTTAACTTAATTCATGACTTTTACTACTAAATTTTAATATAAATATCAATACTTAATTTTGTAAGTCATTCTAAATATCAATACCGTTAACGGTATTAATAATTTTTTGCTAAAAATGACCTAATTCAAAAGTTGAAACTCAATTGACATATTTTTTAAAAGCGGGTACCAAACAGACATATATAAATAAATGTAGGTATGATCCGACTAATTAAACCATTTTTAATAGTCTGTACTGTTTACGTGATGAGTTAATATATGTATCAGTTAGATTTACGTTTTAACGGTTAGTGTACTTATTCACATAATGTTTATATGTTTTATTTTCATTGGGTATGCAAACAACCAAACTTATGAGAAAAAAATAGTAATAAACATCAAACACAAGTTGCAAGATCTGTCACCAATGTGTTGTGTGTGTATTTTATTTATTTATGCAAGATCTATGCACTTAGATGCAATGTATGCAAATAAATAGATTGAGATGAGGTCAAATACTATGGCCCATGACATATACAACGTTGTTGTTGGTTTCTAATAATTATGAAAAATCAAAGCTCACCCATGTTTCTGCATTTGAATTTTGTCTTCTGCTTCAATTCATCACTGATCCCACTTTGATTTTTTACAACACTATTCTCTATGTTGTTATCTGTAAAATCACAGTGATCACTGTAAAGTGTTAGAAAAAAAATTGCTTCAATATATATAATCACTTAAAAAAAGAACTTTCAAACACGTGGTGGGTGTAGTAGAAAAAAAAAATGAATGCGCATGGTTAACACGACCCAGAAAAACTGAATATTATTCAAAATGTTGCGTCAAAGACAAAAGTCTCATTCACGTTAAACAATCGCAACTTGTCTACGGTGAGTTTTGTGTGTTTGTTCATTTCAAAAAGTTTAGAACATGAGATAAGATAATTTCTAAAAAAGTGTCTTTAAGTCACACAAAAACATGATTCATAGATGAAGTCAATGATAATTAATGTTGAAGAAAAAAATTCTGTTTCTTTCAGTGTTTTAGGCTTGAAAGAAAAATCAGTACTTACACAAAATAAACAAAAAAATAAATGTTGCATTACCTAAGAGTTAAGGAAAATTGAATTAATTAAAAGGGACCAATTACCTAATCGATTAAAATATTTATTTAATAGGTTATCAATTAATTAATTATTAACTAAATAATGAAGTTCATTCAATTAAATTTATGCACTATATAGTTCTACTCCACCTATGTATAAATGTCAAAATATTTATTTAAAAAAATAAAAATCAGACAATTAAATTGTACATACTCTTTCAAAAGAAATTAATATATATTTATCTATAACAATATACCACATTTTAAAATATCTATATCACCCTTTAAAATATATTATTTATTAAATTTTTAAAAATTTATCGTTATACTTTTATAAACTTTTTATATAATTATTTATATCTGCTTTTTTTTTATATATATTAACTTAATAACATTACAATATCATTACCTACTAATATAATATCATGTATATTTAAAAAATCATACACGCATAATATATAATAATGTAAATCACATTGTGCTTTTGTATTTATTTCCCTTCGACGTATTATAACAAGCAATGGTAATAAATAATGTACATATATGAAAAATAAACAGAAGAAAATCTATACATATAACATTTTGTTTTTCAAATATCTCTCTCACACTTGTTCAATCAACAAGTTGCTTAAGACATGCTAGGTAGTAAATAACACGAAGTTTTGTTTAAATTCCAAACCTTTTGCATGCAACTCATCAATGGGGGTTATTCATGATGGAAAATAAAACAATTATTAAGTCTATAACAGTTTTTAATTAATATTCTTGAGACTTTGCTATCTAAACTTTTTTTATTTTTTAGGATAATTGGTTGCATTCAGCTAACAGAAAAATATTTTAATATACTCTAAGAAAAAAAAAACAAAATGCCACTAATGGTACCTACCACCACCACCACTTGAAGGGTGGTTGATTATGTTCTACAATTGGATTAACAATAACATCGGAGATTAATTAAGCCTAAATTATTATTTGTCCATATATTCAATTACACTGTTTAAATAACTAAGTTCACTCTATTTACAGAAACAGTATCAAATAGTGCAGATATCTGTTACTAATAAATTTATCTTATTATATAAATAATGTTAGATAATTATGTTAAGGAAGATTTTCTTACTCTTATTCCTATCTTTAGCACGTGATCGTTCATTAAAGAAGCATTTGGTTAATTCAACAACTCAGTTTCCTACTGCACATCAACGTGGCTGGTAGGTTGTTATAATGATAGTCCTAAATTAAATTAACAAATACTGCTCCTCTAATTAATATATATATATATATATATATATATATATATATATATATATATATATTTTAAAATTGAAGAAAATACTTTAGTTTAGTTTTTTTTTAATAAGGACAGTAACAATATATTAATTAATCATCTCGAGATTAGGGTTTAGGATCGTAGAGCAACTCAAACATTGAGTTTAAGTGTTCAAAACAGTTTCCACCTGCACCAGTTTCCTACTGAAAAAGGAATTCTGAAATCGACTCTTGGTTGGTGAGGAAGTACAAAAATTTCATTATTTATATAAATATATATATATATATATATATATATATATATATTTATATATATATTTATATTTAAGTATATGAACTGAAGTGTATGTATAAATGATTAGTTGGATTGTCAGTCATCATACTGATCTCTTTCATGAACACTTTCATCGTAAGTGGAAAGAATAATTTGTTTTCTAATAGGGTTTTAAAATGATAACGACATAATAAATAAATAAAGTTAATATTTATTTGATTATGTATGTTCTTCATTATATACTTTAAACATTATACTGAATACGATATTATCATATACGTCAAACCTATCATATATGATGGTTAATAATTCAAAATAGAAAAATGTTTTTTGATTTATCACGAATCCATTTCTAAAGACCTTTGTACTTTATGTATTAATACATTTTTAGAGTATTTTTTAATAATTTCTTTTCTAAAAAAAAAAAGATAAGCTTTTTTTTTTCTTTTAACTTTCCTTTTCTGATAATTAATATACTCACCCTAATGCAACTTTTAGAAACTTCTAAATACGCAAGTCTGTTAAACTTGCAACAAATTTATATATGTTAATGATGAATTATGAATGCTGTTTCACTAAAACATTGTTAATAAAATTATCCTAAAATAGATATTAGTAATTATATAAATATACAAGCTCATTAATATTGTGGTGCAACCACAACTTAGGGTTTGAAAATCAAAGGTGATGATGACGTTGAATGGTTGAGTTTGGATTGAAAGTAATTTAGTTTGATTGTAAGATTAGCCTATTGCTTTCCGGTGAAAAGTGCTTTTCCAAATATCCTTGTTCCATATTTAGACCTAAAGCTTTGGGAACAAACAAACACGTCCTTAGTCCGATTCCCACAAAATTAACGTAAAAGACAAACATAAAAACACAGTAAATGGTCCATGCGACATGAGCTTGACATAAGCTTTTAGATTCTTGCGAGAAAAAAAGGTCGGAAAAAATCGGTAGCAACAAGTAATGATAAAATTATATAAACGATTAAAATATCACTAATGTAATTTGTATTATTTGTACCGTTCAGGGAATGACTGATCTCAACATGCTCATTTCAATTCCGATCCAATAATAAAACGATAAGTTTCATTAAATATTTGTCATGGACCGAGGTGACGAGCAAGGAATCCGAGCAGGATTTGGGTCGAGTTTCTCGGCAGAGAGTTAGGATAGGTGTACTATCCAGAGATCAAGGTTGGAATCCGAACTGGTTCCATTTTCAAATAATTTTTTACCTACTCGAAATACTTAGTTAAGTCGGAAGATTAGTTGGTCCAAAACCCAATCCATATGTGATAGACCCAGCCCATTAACGAGATCAGCATGGTCCAAAGAAAGCAGTTCAAAGAATTCCTTGGATATTCTCTAAAATATTAGGACAGAAAAATAAGAATCGATTGCTTATATTTTGTCACACTAACACGTCTTCCTACAAATCAGATAAGTATGAGATCTATATAAAGGATAAGAGAGGAAAAGATAGGGGAACCTTCTCTTGGAATCAGAACTACTAAACTCCAAAGAAGAAAAACACATAGCTACCGTTATAAGAGTCAGAAGGTAGTTTGTTCTTGGTTTTCGTATCCTTAAAATTCAAAACCGAAAAATAATTTTAAATTTTACTATCTAATTTTTTTTTTTATTTGATAAGATACTCAAGTTCATACATTCATTTGTTTTTTATCAGTAAATGAGTTTAGTTTGAAAAATAAAGGAGAGCGGATTTTTTTTGAATGGGTATATTTGGGAGAAAAAAATTACACCTTAATCACTAATATAACTAAAATGAAATATGTAAAATATTGAAATCTGGATTCTGTAATGCAGGATTATTCTCATGGTCTTATGGAACTATCTTTGCCAACTATATATACCTCACAAAAATTGAGTTTATATAACCTACTTCACTAAATTTTGGCTTAATGAATTTTGGATATGGTTACCTTAAATAGTAGTGGGACATTATGAATTAAATATAACATAAACAATGTATCGATAGGCTACAAATTGTATTATAAAAATTGAAAGTACATAAAGTATTTAAATTGTTTGGATTATTCACGATGAAAAAGCAAATTTATTCGAAAACGTGCTGATAGAGTAATTTTTAATACGCACGGTCGAAAAATAAGAAGGCTTACCAAAAAATAAAGAAAAAAAAATGAAAAAGAAGCAATATATTGTTAATGACAATTATTGGTTGGATTAACAAGACAGGAAAAGTGAAAAGAGGCAGATTAAGTATTGCAACTTGTGTTGCTTTAAAGCTTTACAGATAAACAGAATAAATTAATTACATAAATAATTACACAAGATAGGAATAATAACCTCTCAAATAGCTATAATAATCATATGCAAATGTCATTAAATTTTTTTTTCACGTCTTCTTTTCCACCACTTTTGTCTCTTTTTTTTTTCTTTTTACTATTAATCACGAATCTCTCACTTCTCTGATTTTTCATAAACATAAATAATAGCAACTACGTGTCATTAAACAATTTCTTCATATTCTTCCAACACGTGACAACGAAACAATTCTCACAAACCCCGCTCCTAATCCAGCTTAACATCAAACAATATCCTTAATCATATTCTCAAAATATAACAAAAAATGCTTAACAAGCAGTTTTTAAATAAACCGACCCATAAACATTTATAAAAAAATAAAATTAATTGTGATCACATATAACCATATAAAATTTTACAATGTAAATATATAGCTACTAAACTCTAATAATACTTTCATAATTTTTTATCGAACCGCAGCCAGCATACTCTTACCTTCTTCTCAACTTTTTTACTGTTTTTCTTTTCATTTTTTATTACATCATTTTCCACCCCCACTAATTTCTTTTTTATATGGTAAATGTTAATTACTAATCAAATTTGAATTAAAAAAATATAATAGTAACTCTAATCCAACATTATAAGTAATTGTCCTTCCCCTGTCTTTCGGCACCTTAACCATCTCTCTCTTTCTTGCTATCAGACTAAGCCGCCATGACTAACCCAAAACTTCCCTACGCCGGAATCTCAGATTCCGGCCACCACAGTTCTCTCTCCAAAAAATCCTTCTACAAGAAGAAGCTTTTCCTAACTCTTTTCGCCACCCTCCTGGTGGCAGCCTCCGTAGCGGCCATAGTCGCCGGAGTGAAAAACAAAAAGCAAAAATCCGACAGCAGCAGCAGCACCCCTCTGTCCCTCTCCCACCAGTCCCACGCGATTCTCAAGAGCGCGTGTAGTTCTACATTCTACTCAGAACTCTGCTTCTCTGCTGTGGCTTCAGAACCCAACGTCACTCACAAAATAACCTCTCACCGTGACGTCATTCAACTCTCCCTCAACATCACCACGCGCGCGGTGGAGCACAACTACTTCACCGTGAAGAAGCTCACCACCAAACACGGCCTCACCGAGCGCGAGAAAACCGCGCTCCACGACTGTCTCGAAACCATCGATGAGACCCTCGACGAGCTGAGAGAGGCTCAGCGCGATCTCGAGCTCTACCCCAACAAGAAAACACTGTACCAGCACGCCGACGATCTCAAAACCTTAATCAGCGCCGCCATAACCAACCAGGTCACGTGCCTCGACGGCTTCTCGCACGAGGACGCCGATAAGCGCATCCGCAAGGCTCTGGAGAAAGGCCAGGTGCACGTGGAACACATGTGCAGCAACGCGCTGGCCATGACCAAGAACATGACCGACACCGACATTGCCAACTTCGAACAGAGCATGAAGCTCCGAGACAACAAGGTTGGCCAAAATAGAAAGCTCTTGGCGGAGGAGAGCAATGCCGGTGCTGATGGTGGTGTTGTCTGGCCGGAGTGGATTTCTGCCGCCGACAGGAGGCTGCTTCAGGCAACGGCAGTGAAGGCTGATGTGGTGGTGGCCGCTGACGGCAGTGGAGACTTTAAGACGGTGTCGGAGGCCGTGGACGCTGCTCCGTTGAAGAGTAGTAAGAGATTTGTTATAAGGATAAAGGCTGGGGTTTACAAAGAAAATGTGGAAGTTCCAAAGAAGAAGACCAACATCATGTTCTTGGGTGATGGAAGAACCACCACCATCATCACCGCCAGCAGAAACGTCGTCGATGGTAGTACCACCTTCCACTCCGCCACCGTCGGTGAGTTTATCGATCCTTCCTTCATTAGCATTTTTATTTTTTCTAACCATATTAAACAAACACAATCACAAGTCCATAACATTTAATAACGAGAACTACAAATAAATTTCTACCAATGAACCTAAAATTCTATTTTCTCACTTCTTTCTTGAGAATGTAAGTATATACAAAAAGATGAATATAACGGTAACGTTGGTTTTTAATTAAGGACCCTACCATTTGTAAAAAGGTGTGGTCACAAAAGATGTTTGATATTTGATATTCGATAAGATCGTAAAATCTCTTTCATTTTATCCTTGTCGTGTTTGTTTAATACGTGTTATGTTATGTTAGTAATGTAATTTCCTTCTAAAAAATGCTGTGCACGTGTTGTCCTCAGAAGATGCTTTTTCATTGATTTTGAAGGGTTGTGACATTTTTGTTTCTTATGAACAATGACAGAACGCGGAAGTTTCTGACTAGTTACAATTAATACAAAAGTTTTCCACATTTTAGTACTGTGTATGTGTCAGAAAATTAAGTGAGAGATTAAAATGTTTGTTAATCTCTTTTTCTGGTTGATTCAGTGAGAGTGAGTTGTTTGTTAGTGTAATGAATAATAACTCGTGGTGAGTAACATGATTGGTGTAGAATATGGTTAGACCAACGACAACATAAATAAACAATGTTAACTCCTATGATTTTGGGATATTAAGGTCCCAAAAGGAGACAGCAGGAACAACAATTCCAGGTCGGATCGCAGTGTTGATCTTAACTTTTCACCATAACAATGATTTAGAAACCTATTTCTTCAAGTTCAACAATCATTTTCAATAAATATAGTCAGCACCCACATGGGTTGGTCTCCATTCTCAGCACAAAAACTATTTTTTTAGTCGTTGTTTTCTGCCATTTTATATTTTAATTTAATTCTCGTGTCTGTTTCAAAATCGTTTTAAATACATCTTCAAAATGACTTTCTCCTTCGGCTTGTCAATTTTCAAAGGTTTTCTGTGTGCTGTCGTACACTGTAAAATATGATTGAAAAGAAAGCATTACATGCATTAGAAAATTACGTAAATGTTGTGTTTATAGATGACTTTTATTATATTCTCAAATAAATTACATAATTCAAAACCAATATTTTTCTTCTGACGATATTCAATTAACCAATCTATGTGTTGTGTCACTTTTCCACGGGCACTATGGATTCCCAGACCGAAAGAGACACTATATTCTTTCTACGATTTGATATAAAAAAAAGGTTTACACTTCTTTTTTTCTATAAAAGTTAAACATGTTTTTCAAAAGTTACTGTTATACCTGTTTGGAGCATTTCTCTATAAAATGTGTTGAGAAAAAAAAATATGATAAAGTAAACTTTTCTATAAATTAAAATTAATTTATATACGAGTTAATTTTTTAAAGCTTTCAACATATATAAGAGATCATTTTAATTTATATAAAAAGTTCTTTTGAATTTTCGTTTTACTTTTTGTAAGTCATTATGAAAAAACTACACCAGCTAAGAGCCAAATTATGCTAACTTCTAGGGGAAAGGATTGGGATACAGCTAGACAAAATTTATTTAGCTTTTTATATCAGCAATTTTATTTAAGTTTGGCTTTATATATGCCATTCTAGTTGTCCCGTCTTTCTCGGCATTTCTCTTTTCCACTTTCTAGCCTGAATTTGATGCCACCAACATTCATGCATGATGCTGTTCTCTGATTGGTTTAGAAATTAATTCTAATAATATGTTATGAATTTTTTTTTGTTATACTTATCGTAGAATCAAAACTTTAGGTCTAATTAAAAAATAATACTTTTCACTAATATAATATATAACCTCTTACTTGCACAATCTAAGCACACCTTTGCTTTTCCTTAATGTGTTCAGCTAACCCGTCATTCATTATCTTGTGTGATGCTATAAAACGTTTGAGAAATTATGACAAGGATATCATAAAGATATCATATATCTTTTAATTTTAATTCTATAGATGAAAATATCAAACTAAGATCTTTGGTTTAATTGCTAGTAAAATCCAACTTGCATATGTCACATCTTATTTTGTATTATACCTCATCTTAGCCTAATTTAATAATATTTCCCTAAGTCTATTATATATATATAGTTGTTGTACCTCTGAGCTGTAATTTGTTCCCACATGCCTCAAGAGAAGCATACAATTTCAAGTCTCAGTTTTGTACTTACAATATGGTTTCCGTTTAATAACACTTGGATCACAACATTGCTTCTGAACTATTCAATCATATAGTCTATTTATGGTGCCTCTTGTTTGAAGAAACAAAATGAGCATTCCTCTTGTTTCACACTTCAAATTCGAGTTTAGATTTTCTGATTATTTTTGTGTTGTCCTCTATTAAACATTAAAAATATACTATATTGATATTTTAAATATTTTTTTAATATATTTTAAAATATCAAAATTAGTGATAATTAATATATTACGAAGATACAGAGTAACAACATAACAAAATTCAAGATAGAATCCAAATTCTTCAAATTCACCGTTAAAATAAGTTGGTGATAGATCAGAAGTAGACACCAATCAAGGAAATTCAAATTGAGGTTTGAAAATATATAAAGAAAGGTGAATACACACACCTCACACGCAACCCTAGGGTCTAGAAAGTAAAAAATGGTTAGATCTATGCATGGCTTTTCACTCTTGTCCCGTGTTTGGTTCATCTGGTGTAGTCAATTTTGAAGTCACTTTTGTCTGTTTCGGTGTTGCAGCTGTGGTGGGTGAAAATTTTCTCGCCAGGGACATAACATTCCAAAACACAGCAGGGCCCTCAAAGCACCAAGCAGTGGCTCTAAGAGTAGGAGGGGACCTCTCAGCATTTTACAACTGTGACATCTTAGCATACCAAGACACTCTTTACGTCCACAACAACCGTCAATTCTTTGTGAAGTGTCTGGTTGCAGGGACGGTGGATTTCATCTTCGGTAACTCTGCAGTGGTGTTCCAAGACTGTGACATCCACGCCAGGCGTCCTGATTCGGGCCAGAAGAACATGGTGACGGCCCAGGGAAGGGTAGACCCTAACCAGAACACTGGCATTGTGATCCAGAAGTGTAGGATCGGTGCAACTTCGGATTTGGAGTCTGTGAAGAAGAGTTTCAAGACCTATCTTGGGAGACCCTGGAAGGAGTATTCAAGAACTGTGTTCATGCAGAGTAGTATCAGTGATGTGATTGACCCTGTTGGGTGGCATGAGTGGAGTGGTAACTTTGCATTGAGCACTTTGGTCTATAGGGAATATCAGAACACCGGGCCTGGTGCTGGAACCTCTAATAGGGTGTCTTGGAAAGGGTTCAAAGTTATCACTGATGCTGCCGAAGCCCGGGCTTTTACCCCTGGAAGCTTCATTGGAGGCTCTAGCTGGTTGGACTCCACGGGCTTTCCTTTCTCTCTTGGCTTGTAAATTAGGTTCAGCTTGTGATTGTTACATGTTGTTGTGGAGTGGTAGGGAGGAACAAAGTTGACCCCAGAATTTGGAACAAAGGAAAAGGGGAAAGAGTGATTGATGCAGAGGAGTTTTTTCTTTTTTTCTATTTTTAGAAAAATGTATTTGACTTGTATTGGTTGGGTTTTGGAACACACCATGTTCTTCGACCTTAGGCTATTTATTGTGATATCACCCACTGCCTAAATAATGGTGAAAATAATGTATGTTAAGATATTGCATAATTAAGAAATTGGATTATTTTTGTTTTTATTTTACAAGGTTTTGGAGACTTAGAATTCCTCATTCCAAGGTTAACTATTTACAAAGTAAGAATTGAACTCAATCTTAAATAAATAAAAAATTTAGCCATGTTATCTTTTATTCGGTCTGATTCAAGATAGTTCAATATGGTTTACATGCTTTAATCTAATCTCATCCGCTGATACATGAATATTAAAAAGAAGGAAACGAAACTAATCCAGACAATCGTTAGCTTAAATAAACCGTTTATTTTATTTGAAAAAAGAATTGTAAATTTTTAATTATATTTTTCTTTAATTTATTTTCTAATATTAAAAATAAAACCAATTATATATATATATATATATATATATATATAAAGTCATTTAAATAATAATTATAAATATTACAACAATATGCATATTAAACACAAATATTAAATATTAATTATAAATGGTGTCTGAGGATGGAATGGGGCAACTGAGGTGGTATCTGATTTCATTTTGGCTTCATCGAAAACAAAAAAGCGGTTGTGGAAGAAGTGCATTGTTATTATTAATTGTTATATTATATAAAACCATAAATACTATACTGAAAGAAGTTGAGCACCTAAAACTAACCTATCTTAATTTTATTCTTTATTACCTTATTCTTTTGATTATTATTTTTTGTAGGTTTTTGTGGCTAAACTAACTATAATTAATGGTAATAAATAAAAAGTAACACTAAGAATAGGGATCTAAAAATAACAAAAAATATTGCTAGAAATAAAAACAAATAGAATCATATTTTCAGGAACATAAATTTTTTTATTCAATCATGCTTACAATGTACTGTGTACTAATCCCTATAGTTCTACCTTACATGATGTCATCTTTGACGACCATGGAGACTAATAAAATCAGGACTCAAACATTGTTGGTGAATGTATTGTTCAAAGAATGGGAAGCTATATGATTAGGAAGTCAATAACATCTTGTTTTGGATGTGATATGAGGTGATGGGAGAAAATGATTAAGAAAATTTAGTGAAAATTTAATTTCATTGTCTATGGTGAAATTAGAGGATGACATTGTTGAATTTATCAAATTATTTCTCCATTATTTAATTTTTTTGCATGTGATTTAGTAGTTAAAACCAACACGTGGATTCAATTCACTTTTTTAAGTCTATGTTAGCGGTAATAATAATTTATTATGGTTATAATTATTACTTCTAAAATTACTATAAAAAGAAAAAAGAAGTTTTCATATAAATAAATTATTTTTCACCTTATATATTAAATTTATTTTCATACAAAATATATTGTATTATTTATTTTCTTATAAATAATTTTTTTTATATTTTCAATCATCCAATCAAATTTATAAAAATAATTTTAAATTATTTATATATAACTTTATATTACGTGTAATAACAAGGACATTTTGATAATTTAACTTTTTTTATTAAGTTTTTTGTTATATGTCACATCAATAAACTTTCACAAACTACCACTTTCTAATCCATTTTAAAATTACCTCTCAATCTCTTAAAAGAAACAATACCAACATCATCTTCTAATCATTCTCATATCTTGTCCCTCTCTCTCTGTAATATAGGCAAATCTGTATGCATACTTACATTAATAAGCAAATTTTAAAAGAATTTTGAAATTGAACAAATTTAAAAAAAAAACATCAAAATTAGGCAAATCGTGTCGCCCACACAATTTCATTAAAAAAAAATCATGTCCCCATAAAAGATTTTCTCATGTCAGTGTGTGGTAGATTAGACGATTTTTATTGTAATGGATTAAGAAAGGGTGTAAGCGATTGGGAACGTAATCGATTAGAAAAATTATGATATGCTCTGTATTCTGTAATCGATTACATAATCCATGTAATCTATTACCATGTCAATACTTTAAGTAGATGTACATCTCACTTCCTTTATCTCTACCTCTACCTATCTTTCTTTTCTTCTTTTTCCCTCCCACTTTAACTTAACTGCATACCATATACTTCTACACATTTATAACCTTCCATGTCTCATCTCATACACTCACAATCTATTATTGTCTTTCATTCAAAATTGAAATAAAAAAAAAAAATCTTAACAAAATTGTCTCTTGTTCAATATAAACGTATGATCATGGAAACATAACCCTTCTCAGCTTACTTTCTTTTGATGGGTTACAGTAAGTCTTGTAAAATAAATAAATTGGTGTAGGCCATGACCCTCCTAAATTTTTTAAAAATTTTAAAATTACTAGTATATATTATATTAGTGAAAATTAAATTAGATAGATATTTTTTCTTTTATAAAATATAAAATTTAATGTTAATAAATAATAAAATATAAAATTAAATGCAATAAAAAATAAACAGTTTTATTGAGTTTTTTTTGTTTCTCACATATTTTAACTCTCACATGTTTTCTTGTCTTTTGTTTATGATGAAAAATAAAAAATTAGACACAAACTCATGTTTCTTTTGTTTATGAAACTCATACTTTTTTTATTTATGAAGAAAAATAGGAAGTTAAACACAAACTCATACTTTTTATTTTTATTTCTCATATATATTTTTTCATTATTAAAAATTAAAAGTAACTATGTTTCTTTTGTTTGTAAAAGAAAATAAGGAGTTAGACACAACACATGTTTTCTTTTCTTATTTCTCATCATATTTCTCTATTGTTGAAAATAATTTTGTTTTTTCATCTCATTCGTTTTTTATATATTCATTATGTTACAAACATTAAACGAAAAATTATATACCATAGTTTTTCATCACAATTTTTTTAATTATGACTTAATTATCATAAACTTTTCTTTTAAATAATTACATCTCTCATCTTTACATTGATAAATTATTTTTATTTTTAAACTTTATTTTAAATAATTATTTTTATTCTTAAATTTTCCTTTCAAAAATCATTCATTCAAATATTTATCGCAATTAATACACGAATTAAAAGAAAATATATTATTTTAATCTCTTCAAAATTTAGAATTAAACTATATGAGTGTGAAAAAAAAAGAAAATCATGACAAAGAAAATGATGAAGGTAAAGCGTAGATTGTGATCACAGAATTCATTCTAAAGCATCTTATCCTTAAATACATCTGTTAATCAGCAACAATGTCCAACCACCTTCAGACTTATGGAAATGGATAAATTGGGTACGGCCTGGAGTAGCGACGTGAGCATGTGAAACCTTACGGCTTCATGTTTTATCATTCATTGTTTCTTCTTGGTTTTGACCATTTCTTGCTGAGTTTGCCTCTGTTGCTCTGACGTTTGTTGTTCTCGCATGCGGAGGAAATTTGTTGTTATTAAATAAGTACTTATGATCCGATAGTAAATGAGTTTAACCTATCAAATCCTTTCCCACATCCTTTTATATATATATATATATA
>Ga0209589_1000052_pt1 | contig 114675 bp, 48 predicted proteins | sample CowpeawhiteBW_FD_187525 | JGI IMG/M metagenome (GOLD analysis project Ga0209589, IMG submission 187525) | Root nodule microbial communities of legume samples collected from California USA - Cow pea white BW (SPAdes) (version 2) | ecosystem: Host-associated > Plants > Roots > Nodule | place...
TTAAAAAAAAAAAAAAAAAGCTATCATTTATATTATGGAAAACTTGTTATGAAAATTCTATTGTAGAACACTCATTCCAGTACACATTTTTTATGTATTTCAAAAAGTTTGTTCTTGGGATCCACTATAGAAGGTATCATGTATATTCTAGAAAGGTTGTTACAAAAAGGTTGTTACAAAAATTTTGTTATGAACAATTTGTTCTAGAATGGATTTTGCATGTTCAGAAGAACACAAATGATTTGTTTAAAATCACTTTTTTTAAAAAGTTATACATGTTTTGATAGAATCCTCAAGTTAGGTTGTGTCAAAGCCCGAAGGTGAGGCTATGAGGTGAGGGTGGCGCAGGAGATGATTCCAGCACTTCGAGTGATTCAAGTGAGTGCCATGAAGAAGAAAAAAAAATTATGTTTGATGGTTGATACAAAATCCTCTACCAGTAGTGTAAGTAGTCTCGAATCCATTGATGAAAGCTATGAAAGAAAATTTCACCAACAACTTGATATATATAATGAATTGCATGAAGAAGCTAGAAAATTGTAATACTCTAATAATAGACATAAAGGTGAAAATAAGTGGCTTGAGAACATATTAAAATGAAATGGAAGCAGAAAATGAAGTGTTGAAACTGATCTAGAGAGGATGGAAAAGAATCAAAATTGCAATTGGAAGAAAACTATAATTAATTGTGAAAATTGACCTAAACACTTATAAATAATCAAATATCTAATGAGTACACTTACTAGATTTACTCTAGGAAGAAACAATTTGGATGCAATCCTAGGTTCTCAACAAAGTGTGTTAAAAAAATTAAGAAAAATTAAAAAAAAAATCAAAAAAATCATGTGCTGACACGTGATACATAATTAACACCATTAGAATACTACTAGCAGAAAGGACCTAATTGCAACAAATTTTCCAAAAGAGGAACCCAATTAAATCAAATAAAAAGGAGGGGACCTACTTGAGATTTCGTTACAAAAATAAAAAATGGGGACCTTTGGAATGATTTAACCTTTTGTATACTGTTATATGTTGCAATTCACTATAAATGTGATTTTGTTTGAAGCAAGTGTGTGGTATATAGCCTTGATTGTGTTATTTCCTTGTCTTGGAGTTAAGATTTTCTAAGTGTTTTTGTAAATCTTGTAAACCTTTGAGATATAGTGAAAGAGACTCTTTAGATGTGGTTTGCTAGGAAAAACTAGATATAGATTCCAAGGAATCGAATCAGTATAAATTTTGTGTGTGTATGTGTTCTATCTTTCCTTCATTATACTTGCTCTTTCTTTCATATTAAAGTCTATTTCTTGATGAGTGATTAAATTTTTATATTGTCCATCATCCATCTACCTCATTAATACATTAATCAAGTTTTTCCTCTTCTTGGTTTGTGAAAGATTGACCAAATTGTTCTAACACCAACATCAATATAAATATATTATTAATCTAATAAGCATATAACTCTTTTTAAAATTATAATTTAAAAGTACACAAATTTCAAATAAAAAACTATAGTTTAACATATAATTTTTTTGTACTTTTTTCCTTCTTTATGAAAAAATAAAACTAAAATAAAAAAAAACTACAAATATTACTATATTATTTTTCTAATCTTAAAATATAATATTTCTTTCTAAGAATTTTTTTTTAATTTAAACAAAAAACAAAACAAAAAATTCCAGCTCAGAATTTGGTTTCCAGAAATCCGAATTGTGACTGGTTTTGTGATGCAGGCTCATAAAGTTCACGTTTGCATCTCGGGTTCCAAGAAATCGAATTCCCACTTTATAAAAAACCTGTGTTATCCTTGTAATTATAATCTACAGTGTGTCATTTCAGTAAATTTAATGTGGAACAGAGTGCTGAAAAAAAATATGCATGTTCCATGAAAAGAATCTACCCAAGATGTTATGGGTAGAAGTAGCTCATACGATTGTTTTCTTGCAAAATGGACTCCTAAAAAGAACAGTTAAGGATCATACACCACATAAGGCTTGGTATGATTATAAACCATCTCTCAATTTTCTCAAAATATTTGGATGTTTATGTTTCACTCATGTTCCACAGAACAAGTATGACAAGCTTGATAAAAGAGCACCATCGTGCTTTTCTATAGGCTATAGCATTATCAACAAATCTTATAAAATATTTCAGCTACAAACTAGAAGCATGGTTGTTGTCATAAATGTCCACTTCATAAAAGATGGAGGGTGGGAACTAGGATGAGGCAAAGAAGAATGTGAAAATAAGGAAAAACAAAGGAGAGTTGAATTGTACTTTTAATTTCTTTCAAAACTTTTTGCAAATATTGTATGATAATGGATATCTCAGATGATAGTTGGGTATCACAACTGGTTAATTAATGAAATTAATGTCTAATCTAATGTAACGTAACGTTAGCACTTGATTGATTCACTTGTTTAAAAATGTTTTGAACACAAATCATCACTATCGTTCTTGTCTAAGTGTTAAATATTTTGTACAATTTCATATTCAATTATTTTATAGTTATTAGATGGTTATGTTTGTAATTGTTGTCTATTTCAGTTTTTAGATGTATGTTTGTAATTGTTAAATATTTTGTACAATTTCAAATTCAATTATTCTACGGTTATTAGATGGTTATGTTTGTAATTGTTGTCTATTTCCGATTTTAGATTTAGCTCTGCATTTGAGTTGTGTGAATCTAGTGGAATTTAATTTTTCAGAAGGAAGCAGATTTAGTAACTTTTTAAATGAAAAAGTCACCTAACTTTAGTCTTTAGTTCATTCTCATATAATTTATTCTACACTTTCTTTTAGAAAATTAAAGTGGATTATTCATGACACGAGAATGAACTAAAGTTACGTGATTTCTCCTTTCAAGAAGTTACTTTCTGTCTCTTAACAAGACACATTTATATGTATTTACAAGTGTTGAATAAACGAGATTTTCATTAATTTTCATAAGTTTATGTTCACTTCTATCCTCAAAATCTAATATGGTATAATAGCAGGTTACTAACTCGTGATGACCAATCCTATTTCCCACCCATCCCCTAATTATTTTTTTCAAATTCCCTATCTGAAAAACTATATGACTTTAATTATCTTTATTGGAAGTATCATATTGAACCTGTTATTAAATTCTATAAACTTCACTGCTTTGTCGTCAATCCAGGCTATAAAGAGTGGGAAGTTCAAGATCAATTCTTACTTTCTTAGCTTCCATCCACATTATCCAAGAATATTTTATCTCAGGTCCTTAGTGTTCTTTGCTTTTGTCTAGTTATTATGGAAAGCAAATTCTAATAATTCCGTAAAACTTATTTCAAAAAATTTTCAGGATAAGCAATCCAAGTGTTAATTCTACAAAAGATAAAATTATCATTTTAAAAATTATTAGATACAATTTGAAATAATAGGATGCAGGAAGTAAAAAGCTTAATGCCAATCAAGTTTTTTTTCTAACTAAGCATACTCAATTACATGGATCAAACAATGACATAATATGCTTATACAAATCATTTATGCATATAATCGATCGATTTTAAGTTAATTCTTGATGGTTTCAATTATATTTTAGACTATCCTCTATGTAAAATCTACTTAAAGGGCTGCTCCACGCACCCATTATACAATTGAAGAATTTAAAATCTCTTCCAAATTATTGAAACTTGCCATTTCCTGTGCATTATTTATCTAGTTTATGCAAGCAAGAGTAAAATGAAGAATAAGAATAATATTATTTTTTAATATGTAGAATGCATTTTGTATTTTGTTTATTCTTTACGGACACTTATAAGGATCTCCCTAGTAAAATTCCCCTTTTCTTCTCTTTCTTTTGTAAAAGACCTTTTTCAAGTGTTGTAAATTCGAAGTCTCGAACCAAAATCAAATAAAGAAAAAAGACATGCATAATCATAGAACTAAATAGAGCATCTTAATTCGAATGAAACTGTTTTACTTCAGAATCCATACAAAATTATAACAGCGAAAATGAAATATAATAAAATAGAAGTATGTACTGATTTCTAAAGCAAAAACTTGCAAAGGCTACTTTTTCAATACTTCCAAACACTATGAATACTTGATTTTAAAATTCATAGAAATTTCAGCTATAGAATAATTTCAAACAGCCCCAGTTAATAAGATCTAATTGGCTAAAGAGCTTCCTCCATCATAAAGCTTTAAATAGTATAGCCATGGCACATTAATATAGAAGAATGTCCCATAACTTGAACATTTGAAAAATTCTGAACACAATTAAACTAGAAGCAATAACGAATATTTGATCCAGAATAACTTGTTAATCTTTCAGTACCATCTCGCCAATAGAATATTCAAAAACTTTCTAGACAAGAAATAACTAGTTATTACAAATACAATTCCTAGATCTTAGAGAGAGGGCATGATGGCAGAGTAAGGAGAAAGCACAATTCTGTAAAGGTTTACTGAAACACAGACGGAGATTAAAGGTAAGAATTCTCATTCCAATGGTTTTCATTTAAACAAAGGTTACCATATATGACAACTGAACCACTTGCATTGCATAGTTCCCAAACTCCACTCTAAAGGTTTGAATCGGAGATCCATATCAACAAGAGTATGACTAAAATAGAATATATAAGTGAATTCAAACCCCACTTCAAAACTTTTATTTGGAGGTTAAGTTTAAAGTTCACTTTTCATTTTGGTATACTAATCTATTCTAATGAGATTTATTGGACTTATCATATTACCCATTGTCTAACTAACCACTCTCAATTGAAAAGTTGCGTTAAAGATCCCACATCTCAGATATGACCAAAGTAGAGTTTATTCTAGTTGCTTGGTAGCAGGCCTATTTTTGCACCCTCAACTTTCTAATCCCAAGTTTGAGATGTTCAATCCTCAGCATGAAGAATGTGTTAGAAATCTCACATCCTCTAGAGATATGACTAAAATAGAGTATATAAGTGAGTGTAAACTTTACATGTTTTGTGAGATTGAGTTAATGATAAAATCTATTTTCTAATAGTCTGGTTCTCTACCCACTCTAGTTCTTCAACTATTTAGATACAATCACCCATTGTTTACAACTTCATCTGCCCAACAACCAACCTAACAACTCCTTCCCAATCAAATATAACTATTCCAATTTCCAACTGTTTTACCTTACTTTCCTGTTCTTTGGGGTGTACACTGTCCCCACTTTCTTTTCATTCTTCCAGGTTCTACAACTACTCAGATGTAAAGTACTAAAATTATAATGGTTTAAGAACTGGATTGAATGCCTACCAAAGGATCTATCAGTTGACCTTTTAGATTGGAAAAAGAATTAACATTACCAAGATGAAAAAATAACATATATCGGCTTATAGCTAAGTTTTTAAAAGTAATTCCAAAAAAACAAGGGATCCATAACCCCATTTGAATAAAAATGGCTTCTACCATAACCTTAAAATTGCATTGATAAATAGTTGGGTTTTGCAGGAAATCCACTATGCTACAGCACCATGGCCTCCATTTAGCAACAATTAATATGAAATGCATATAGCCTAACTAATCTACTTGAGTAGTATTAAAATATGTATTAAATATAGGTAGGAAATAGTTGTATTGGAAAACTGCTATATGAGTTTGTACCTATCTTTATACCTAGGATAGGACTCTAGTTTGATCTTTGTTCTTCCCTGTACTCATTGTATCAGAAATCCATCAATATAAATATGAGAACATATGAAAGGAGTGATGAAGCTCTCTCAAATTCATTATCTATTCCTTTGTATTTTTCTCATGTAGTAGCATTTTAATTTTTAACCCATCATTGGGTTTTCTTACTAAGTGCATTAGTCAAAACAAACACGGCTTTAGTTTAAAATTATTTCAGAGGTAACCACATCTGAAAAGCTACCGCTATCTGTCAAGTGAACAACACCAAACTTAATGAGCCCAAAGGTATTGGCATTTGGCACAAGATTAAGGAAACCCCATTTTAAAGCATTGTCATAGTAAGCAATTGATTTCAACAAACATGAATCCATCTTCTGCAATAACTTAATAACATACAAAAGACACTAAGAAAAGGGATTAATTTAGCAGAATTAAAGTGAGAAAACAAATACAAACGAACCCACACGGGGCAAAAATCTTACTGTTAAACTGGAGGTAAGAGTGGAGTTGCGAACTTCAGGGCAAGAGAAACCCGGTTGAGAAGACAACATTTATCAGTGTTATTTTCTCTTACAAAGACAGACCGTTTGTTCTCATAGCTGCAAGGATAATCTAGGAGTAGCTTCGGTTGTAATTATTGCATTGATACAAGTACCTTATTAATGTGTATTAGAAACTAAGTCGGACTAGGACATAATGAGAATGTGTTCCAAGCTGGCCAGGCCAATCATCAGATATCTATCAAATAAACTTACAATTATGGGGATTACATAAATACAGTCATGTGTAATCATCATATCCATGACAAAAACAGAGAAAGCATGATTGATAACAGTCTGAATTTGAAGCATTAAGAGCAGGAAAAGAACAAACTGAAATTTGAAGCATAAAATGATTCGGTTTAAAAGATTAAAAGTGAAAGAACCAAATTGAATAACCTTTTATCTATCAAGTACTTAAATAATAGATTTTACATGACAGCCACTAAAGTAAATAAAACCCTACGTACGAGGATACCAAAGAGCTTGCCATTCAAGGAGACAGCGTAGTAAAGAATCATGAATTAGCAGTTACAAAAAATGAGAGCATAATTTATACCAAATACCTGTAAACAAACATACACTTGAAAGGAAATATGAAATCGTCCTACGTGAAAGTAATTTCAGCTTTCCTCCCTTGATTTATTAACTTCATTAGTTTTTATATTGGTCTCTGAATTGTCTTGCATCTCAAGCAATTTCTGTTGCTCCTCTTCCTTTTCCTGTTCACTCGCCTGTTTTGCAGCCTTCGGCTTGCTTGCTGATTGCTGATACATAATCCCACCCAGCATACAAATCAGAAGACCCACTGTACCCACCCATGTGGAATGCTTGTCCCATATTACCAAATTAATAACAACTGTCAACAACTTGTTCACTATACCAAGGACAGTAAAACCTGTGGCAGAAATCGCCCTGCGGCAAGAAAATCCAAAGAAAGAGATTGACAGACCAAACAGACACGACAATCCCACTGGCAAAATGACTTGGAATGTGTGCCAATCAGACTCATCTTGGATCTCATGCTTAATCTTCTTTAGCTCACCCATAATCAGCAGCTCCAGGGGAAAAAGCAGAAGAGCCTCAAGATTATTGTACAGCACAAGACCCCACGTGTTCAAGCCAATGGTCATAACCACATGCTTTATGTAAACAAAATCTATGGTCATGCTAACCAAGTAGGCCAATGCCCAGGTGTAAGCCATGAAAGTAAACTGATAATCTGTGACCACATAGAGCACACTGCCGGCAAAGATGGTGCCCAGGGAGGCCCACGTCTTCCCCGACGGCCACGGCTGGTGCAGGAACAGCGTCTCCCCTACCGCAACAAACAAAGGCACAACCGATCGGAACACTATGAATGTGTCAACATTGGCATGGAGGAGCAACTCACTATTGGTGAAAAGCGACAAGTAAAATATTATTGCCGCCGGCAAAAAGCGCCACATTGTCATAAGCTCAAGGGGGTCATGCTCCAGGAGCTTCATCCGGCCGCAGAGGAAAACCCCGGCGGCGCTGGTGAAGTACTGCAGGGCGGTTAGGGCACCCGGGTAAGGGAATTTCATCACTGCCCATTTGTTGATTATGGAAAGCAAAGAAGCAGATAAGCAATACCCAGCAGCAACACCATACACTGAAATTTGATGCACCAATGCAGTGTACCAATTTCCCTCACCATCACTCGAATCCACATTCGCATTCGCATTCACATTCACATTCACATTCAAATCCACACCCTTTTGAACAGTGGGATTATCACTAGGGTTTTCCACGTCAGTTGCTTTAGACATCGGAACAGACTCCAAAATCACGCGTTGTTAATGTTTACATTCAACACAAATTTATGCCTGAAAATGTAGATCTGTTCTAAGTGTGACGCATAGTATATTGCGAATAGTGAGTGGAATCAAAGGGCACGATTTGATTCATTGCAAATTGCAGCGAAGGATCGAAGAAAGTGAGAAAGGGGCTTACCAGAATGGAATCACGCACACCACAAAACCCCTCTTTTCTACTTCTTCTTCTTCTTCACTTGATTCATTCCTGGATTTGTTCCTCTAAAATTATTATTAATTAATAAACAAAAAAAGTACGCGTGCCGTTACATCTACAGGGTTATTAAATTTTTCACAACTTGTAGCTTTTATTATTTATATATATCAGAAGAAGATAATAGATTTCTTACACTCTTGTATTAAAATCACATGTCACTAACATATTTTAAGGCTTAAGTAACTCTTTCTCCCTTTTGCAAATGCTTTTAATAACATTTTTTAATAATGAATAAAATTTTGATTCATTCATAAATGTTACTTTACTGATGTATGATATCTAGGTAGCCTTTTATTTTTATGTTCCAATGTTGAGTGAAAGTTTTATTTATGATTTAATTTCTAACATTTGTTAATATTAGTTTAGTGACATGTCTATGATTAGATTGGAATGATATTCATTTTTTTTTTTTGTTTTCCTCCATAATAATTTTGATATCTAATAAAAAAAATTTCACTTTATGCTCCTACGTTACATATTTTTCTAATTTATTCTCTTTGAATTTCGATACTTAAATAAAAGGAACAAAAAAAAATTAACTAAAGAAAAATAATATTATTTTCATTATATTGATCGACTGATATTCTTTCTCTAAATAAAATAAAATTTAAGACTTACTTGCATAACACTCACTCGTTAACATGTTACCAATGCACAATAAAGAATTAACAAAATTCAAAGTCCGAAACGGTAATATCCCATTTAATCAATAATCCAGATTAAAGGAAATGTCACATGGATAACATAGTAGCGCAGTCTTGGAGCATAAACATTACTCCTTACAAAATTCAAGACACACAACGATGCCAAAGCAAAACAAGATATAAAGTTCAACAGTAAATCAATTGAAATTTAAAGGACAAGCCAATACATGGGCCATAGCCCTATAACAAAGCCCAACGCAGTATCATCCAGCCTAGGTGGGCTACGCAGCGGAACCATCACCTCTCTGTTGACCATGGGTGTTCCTCACATATGCTCAAATCAATAAATTGATGATCATCGCAAAAGAGAAAACCACACATATAGGACATACAGCAAACAACAGAAGGGTAAGCTAAAGCCGAAAAAAATAGTTTTATCATGCAATCATATACACTATCACAATCAATTACACATACGTCACTCAAACATGTTATGACCTTCCAAACAATACACTACGACTCGACACGACTCATCCGGATACGTATAATTTAATCGGATTCAGCGAATGCTTGCACTTGTGATGGATTTCTCTGCTCACCCCCGAGCTGCTCATCCTTGAGCTTACAATGTCTCAATCCCCCACACATAGGGATGTCAACGGGGCGGGTAGGGTACGGGTAGTAGCTCCCTCGTACCCTACCCGCTGGATAAATATTCGTCCCGTATCCATACCCATATCCATCGGGTATCCGTTATGCGGGTACCCGTCTATTTTTTTCATATCCGCGGGTATCCACGGGTATCCGCGGGTATTTACAAAAATATTTTAAAAAATAAATATTTAACCATAATTAGTGTTTAGATCAACAAGTCCCCTTTCTCCGGTTGATTCTTGAAAAACAAAAAAAAATAAAAAATCACTACCAATTTATATTGTAGTTTATTTTTGAATAAAATATTAAAGAAATTACTAACTTCATCCATGTCCACCTCTTGTAACATTGTATAAAGTTTCATGTTGTCCAATTTTAATCTAGAAGAGCCTTAAAACATAAGATGTTCAGCAAAAATTTCTAACAATCACTTAATTAAAATATCTAAGTAAAAGTGTTAATTTCATTACCTTCCATGTTGGTCCATAACCAGTCTTAGAGACACATCAATGCCTCCCCAGTTTATGGAAGTAATTTACTCATTTGTGGGGTAAGAATCTGACCACCATTATCGAATGAAGACTCATAATGTTCTTTACTAATATATATATAAGGTAAAGTTTAGCGGGTACGGGTATCCACGGGTACGGATACTATGATACCCGTACCCGCCCCGTTAACATGCGGGTATCAAAAATACCCATATCCGCGGGTAGCGGGTATCCATTTTTAATATCCATTTCCTACCCGTTGCGGGTTTTATCCGCGAATACCCACGGGTACGAATTTTTTTGACATCTCTAGGTCCAAGTACCTATTATATTTGCACTGTAAATTTACTTTAAACACCTTAATTTCTTGAAAGTCCCAACTTCATAAACATGACCGAAAGAAACAAATTGACAAATGTGTAAAAAAAAAAAAAACTTAAACTACATTTAAAAATTGGGATGTAGATAGAAATTAAGATACTATAAATGTGTGGCATTTATAAGGAATCTTATGCCCCCAACATCAAAGTGTAATGGAATTTTTTATTATATATGGGGACATCTATTAACATATGTATATTATATAGTTTTCGAATTTATCTTCATGGAAATCTAGGATGTCCAAGATTAACCTTTCAAATAAACAAAAGACAATTTAAAATATGTTTTATAAATTGTTTTTATGACACTTTTTATTGCAATATTTAGTAATTATTATTTTTTAAAGCTTTAAAAAAATTCAGTAAACCACAACTTTTATATTTTCACTTATCTGTCTATAACTAGGCCAGGCCCGTTGCCAACTCGTCAATCTGCAGTAATCCGATCCGTCTAGCCCGTCAGTTTAACGGGTTAAAATGGACCAGTCCGTCAACCCGTTTATTTTTATGTTTAAAATTAAAATTAATTAAAAAATCTTACTTTTTTATATTATATAAATAAATGTATATATATAAAATAGATTTATAAACAAAAATTAAAAAAAAGACGAACTAACCTGCCCTAAAACGGAACAAGTTGCAATATTTAACCTGATTATTGGTGACGGGTTAGCCCAATTTAACCCATTTTTGGCAAATCACAGGCAAACCGGGTCAAAACGAGTCGGACTTACCTGTTTTGGCGCCCCTGTCTATAACTATTACCATAACATATATTTACTGGATAATAAGCACTAAAATCCTTTAAGTAAACGTCATACTTCTGTAGATTTTTTTAATTTTCTGCTTAATTAATTTACACAATTAACTTACACATAAATGACAATCCCGTACTCTCAACTTCTAAATAAATAATGTAACACGTCCTGCAATTTTCATGCTAGTTGAATATTAGATTTAAGTGCCATAACTATATATATATATATATATATATATATATATATATATATATATTATTGGGGTAAAATATAAAATCTTATATTATTAAAAGTCTTGGAAGCTTGCTTGAGCTATAAAAATATTTATTATGTATATAATAAGATCATAATATACAACAACATTGAATTAATAAAAATAATACAAAATAATTTAATGCCATTATCATCTAAGTATATTGATCATGCTTCAATAATCGTGTATGTTTCAATAATGGTGTACATTTTGAATTCATACATATATATAAATGAATTTATACTTATTAAAAAATAACAGCACTCTACACGCACAAATATCTTTCTTTACTATTAGTTTAAAAAAAATAAATAACTACAAACACCCTATTGAAATAAAACTATTATCAAAACTAAAGTTTTGGTAAATTCAAAACAGTCTCCTTGTTTACCCTCATAGTCTTAGGCTGATCATAGAAACTTTTTTAGAGAGAAAAAAAAATGTAGAAAAAAGAAGAAGTTTTCTTACTATTTTTCTATAAAGTTGTCAAAACGGATAATCCTGACCCAGTTTGACTCACCACAGGTTGATAATTAAGTGAGTCAATTCAACCTGACTCATTTATTAGAGAGCAAAAAAAAGTTGAACTCGATCCAGTCCACCATGGGTGGATTAAACGGGTTGACTCACGGACTCACTTAAAAAAAAAAATTCAATCAAAACTAAACTATAATTATAATTAAAATCTAAATAAACTTCAATATAATCCAAATACAAACTAAAATCACAAAAATACCAAATTATATATGTGTTGAGTAAAAAAACAACATAACCTTACCTAAATGCAAAACCTAACTTAACAAAAAACACTTACGTAACTCTTTATTTGCGGGTTGGTGAGCCAACCTTACTCATCACAGATTCAATCCGGGTGAACTGGGTCAAAAATCAATTCACATTGAAATTTATAAAAAAAATTCAACTCAACCCGACCTAAACCCATGATGGACCGGGTTGACTTCCGGGTTCCAATTCATTTTCACAACTCTGTTACTTTTTTAAATAAAATAATACCATTTAAAATCATTGATGAAGTAATACTCATTATTTAATGTACCAAGAACATAGATACTAGCAAATGATCTGAGAGATAATGAATGATCATTAAAATAAATTTCAATACTTTAACTAAAATCTTGTTGGGTTGTCTAATTTAAAACTATGAGTTGATACTGCGATGGACAAAAGAATATGATATTAGGGAGCTCCAGTGATGACCATGACACTCTACCATATTCTATTCACTAATTAATCAAATGTCATCATCACTTTCCTACAATCTTATGCCATTCAAGAAAGACCTAATTAACTTTGTTGGGGAATAACCCAATAATCCAACATTGTCGACGTGCTTCTATGTAACATGTGTACGTGTCAGCATATATATACGTGTCTTTCGTACGTTTATTCTTATGCAGGTTCTCTCTGTTGGTTTTGTTTTTCTCTTCTGCACTATTTTCATGCATAAAAAACCGACAAAGTCGTAGCTTTTTTCTTTTTCTTTTATCAGACGATAGACATAACTACACTAAACTAATGCGAGGCTTGGCCGAAAGCATAAGCTTTTCATTAATGTCAGCAGAGAAATAATAATAGAATTGAACTCTGCGTGCCATTTCATGCTTTCTTTCTTCAACGCCACGGTTTCGTCAACTTTCTCGAAATTTGCAGTTTCATGCTTTGTTTCGAAAATGTTTCTCAGTGTCGAATGGACAACGTTAATGCGTCTGTCATGTCAAGCGTGATGTCTTATCTTACGAATGGATATCATATGGATTCCTCCCGTAAACAACTTCCAGAAGTAATATTTTCACGCACGTTTTCAATACATTTCAGTTTAAGTTTATTTAAAATTATAATTTTTTAAATTTAAAGTAGATATAAAAAATTTCATATTGAAGGTAGACTTGAAGTTTAACCTAACTTTTAAAAACTGAATAACAACATGATCTTTGCATTATTGTAAATACTTGTTTTAGTTAATATAAGATTTCCGTACACTTTCTAGGGTGGCCTAAAATTCAACTAGTAAAGTATTTGTTTTAGATTTTTTAGAAATAATTACCTTCAATTAAGTACTAATATATTACTATTAAATTAATTATAAAATAATGTTTAAAAATATAATTTAATTAAATTATTATGGGTGGCTATTAAATTTTACATTAAATTGTTTTATCAGTAAAATTGTCTCATTTGGAAGTTTTCTTTACACTTTCCAAAATTATAATATATTTTAACACAAATATTTTTATTAGTATTTAAAAATATTATTTTTAAGTTTGTTTTAAGCATCTCAAATTCTTAAGACATTTTTAGTCTAAACTTATACATATCAAGTGTGGAGACTATAAATTAATAAGTGATTCAATGACAGGTTTAATAACGAGTCATGATATGTTCCACAAACAAAAAGTTTTGCTAAAACAAACTTTAAATGACTTAAATATCATTTTAAGAAGTAAACTTAAAAAATTAATTTGTAAATTGAGATTTACACCCACTTATTTATAGTCGATGTGAAATCTTTTGTATTTCTCTTAATTATTAATACATATTTTTGCAATATCATAAGAGTATTGAACTTAAATAACGTGTTTGATATCAAATTATTAATACATTTCTTCTATTTTTATATTTTGAAATGTAATTATTTGCTTTTTAAAGTGTTGTCAAACCCACGATCAGTCTTTGATACTGTTTCCGCCAAATGTCAATAAACCACAGAAGCAAACAAATATTGTTTTTGATTTTCTATCGATTTTCATATACACCACGAGTCTTTGACAATGTTGATCTCAAATGTCAACAAAATGCAAAAGATGATTAAGGAAATGTTTTCAAGTGTTTGAATTATGTCCAACCTGTTTAAGCCATATTAATTGACGGATTAGAAAGAGAAAGTGCACTTTAATGAAGTTCATTATTGGGTTTCTATAGTAAAAAGCATAAATAAAACAGAAAAAAAAAGCACGTTTTAATAGAGTGTCCACCATCGTAGCAGTGATTCTCCTGTGATACTATGGTCCAACCAATCACGTCAAATTGACATAAATAATTAAAATAACAAGGCATATATAGTAAATGAGATACGAAGTTGTGGGAAAATATAAGTTGAAAACCTAATACAAACAAGTCTTTAACATGTGTTCATTTTTTACCTTAAAAACGTGCTTATTTTTAAATGTTTTTTTGTTTAAATGGAAGCATGTTCCATCTTTTGTGTAACTAAAACTAAATGTGGACTTTCCTCGTTGAGTTCTGTTTGGTATATCAAACGTGAGACTGCGCACAAATGTTGCTTTCACGTTTGATCGGGAACACCAACTTGGAGTAATTAAGTTCAAATATCAAAAAGTTTTATTTATTTTAATCTGTTACGAAGGAATCGATGAAAAAGCATTTTGAGAAGTTAGGTATAGGGTGTTAAACAATATTCAAATGCATGCTTTACTCATTCTTTTAGAAGTTTTATACTAATTCAATGAAAAAAATAAAAAATCCCAATTAATATATAATTAGATGAAATCTCACTGTCATTTTAATATTTCGTAATTTTTTATTGATGTATATTACTTGTTCAATAATTATTTCCATCCTTAAGCAGTACAATGTCAACCTAAAAATCAATGGAGTAAAAATAATCATAGAAATTCTTTATTTGTAAATATTGTCAATATATTGGTATTGGATTGTCACAACAATTTATATCGTACGAAATTTTAAGGAAAGTAAGATGTTGTATTTATTTAATTCTTAATCCATTGAAAATATTAATTTTTTTATTTATACAAATACCTCATTTTAAATAACTTCTATATTTGTGATGTATCGTTTTTTTTTTCTGTAGCTTTGTTATTATTTTTTTTATCGTTAAAGACAACTGGGCTTAGCCCAGATGTTAAGAAAAATCCGGACCAGGCTAAAAAATGAAGAAGAAGAAATGCAGGTGGGTGTAGCCCAGTCTTATGTATAAAATTAATGAAAAAGAGGAATTTTTAAATGCACTCCCGATTATACGAAGTACACCCAAAATTTTAAAAAGATGAAAATTGCATTTCAATTTTCTTTTAAGTTTGGCTTAAGCTATTTCAATTTTCTTTTAAGTTTGGCTTAAGCTATGATGCACATATACGATACGTGTATCGAATACGACACATATCCGATATGTCGATACGTTTGTTTTTAAAATAATAAGATATGATATATGAATATTAAAAAATGTACAATAATTCTTAAAAAAATATAATAATTATATGATTTTATTGTGTGAATCCAAATTTTCTAATTAGAGACCAATTATTTTTGTAGTCAAAACCTAATACCTAATTTAGTGACCAATTTAGAAACTAATTCATAATTGAAACTATTCTAAATATTAATTTAAAGATCAATTATAATTTTTTGAAACTAATTTAGTTGTTAATTTGGTCACTATATAATGACTAATTATTTGTTGTCACTAAATTTGGTCATTATTTCAAATATTTTCTTGTAATATATTATGACTTTATAAATTAGATACTCCATTGATAAGTATTGATAAAATATCCTAAAGTATCGGACACTATACGTGTCAAACACGGATACGTGACCCAAACTGAAGTATTGGTGCATCATAGCTTGTCCATAAACGACAATGGGTAATATAATAATTTTGGTAATATCTTATTCTCTTAACATGTAATAGATTAATCAATATACAATTTTTTTTTTGTTTTTTTCCTTTTATAATTAGTCAATATCCAATTATTTTTCCAATAAAAAAGTTCACCGTATTATTTTTTTCAATAAACAAGTTTAAGCGGTATTTAGAATAAAGAAATGCATGGCCTATTAGCTCAGTTGGTTAGAGCGTCGTGCTAATAACGCAAATGTCACATGTTCGACGTTTATGGTTAGATATATAATACTAAAGTAAAAAAACATAATAGAAATTATTTTAATTATCAATTTAGAGACTAATTATAATTTTTTGGAATTATTTTAGTTGTCAATAATTTTTTTTTTTTAAATTGGTACCTAAATGGGACACTATATAGTGATTAATTATTTTTTGTCATTAAAATTAGTCATTATTCAAAGATTTTGTAGTAGTGTACTACGACTTTATAAATTAGATAATTTATTGATAAGTGTCCTAAAGTATCGGACACATATACGTGTCGGTAGGGATGTAAAACAAATTCGTACCCGCGGATATCTGCGGATAAAACCCGCAACGGGTAGGAAATAAATATTACAAATAGATACCCGCTACCTGTAGGTACGGATATTTTTTATACCCGCATGTTAAAGAGGCGGGTACGAGTATCATAGTATTCGTACCCGTACCCGTGGATACCCGTACCCGTTAAACTTTGATTCACAAAAATACCCTCATATATATATATATATATATATATATATATATATATATATATATATATATATATATATTAGTAAAAAACATTATGACCTAATTTTTTCTAAGTTGCACATCTTGTCTTTTCTTGTATTTTGTCTTCATTCTTCTAGCTTCGAGTATTGGTACGTTATCTTTTCCTAGGTACACCCCTTGACATTCTTCTCTCTCATTTCTTTTGAAATTGGGCATATACATTAAACTCTATATAGATAGTAACGTTTATGGTATGCTTGTTGTTAAATGATGGAATAAAGATAAGAATACTTGGCACGCATGTGGCAGTTGAGGTTTATTATTTGTTTGTTTTGTTTATTTTTCAGGAATCAATCGGAGAAAGTGGACTTGTTAATCAAAATATTAATTAAAGAATTTTCATTCTGTTGAACGTCATTTTATATTTACTTTTATAATTATTTGTACTTGTATGAATTTGAGTTTATTTGAATTTTATTTAAAATTTATAACAATGATGCATTTTATTTTATTTGAATTTATGATTAAATATTTGGTTTTTAAATAATTTTGTAAATACACGCGAGTACCTATGGATATCCGCAGATATGAAAAAAATAGACGGGTGCGCATATAACAGATACCCGATGAATATGGATACTACTACTCGTATCCAGCCGTCCCGTTGACATCCCTACGTGTCAGACATAGATACCTGACTCAAGATAAAGTAACGGTGGATCATAGGGCTTAAGTATGTTCATATGCGAGTTTTAATTTCATTTAATATACATTTTTTACTATTACCGTAAAAAAAAATCGAGACACACATGTTCACGTATTTCAAATATACAGTAATATATATATATAAAAAAAATCTTTGATGAACATTTTATATTTCTATTTTATTCTTAATTTTTTTTTCAAATTAAAAAAATTGAAATAATATATAAAAGAATTACACATTTAATATTCGTATTTTACACTTAAATATATTTTAAAATAAAAAAAAATTATTTAAATACTAAAAATAATTTTCATATAATTATCTATAATTTCTTCGGTAACAATTATTATTAGTATTACTTTTTTTCCTTAAAATATATAAAACATGAAATATTTAATTTTCACTAGTATTATATACTATTTTTTAACTATTAATACTAGTGATAGGTCTTACGTGAAAAATTCATAATATGCAATTATAGGTTTAAATATTGATTTGATAATGATATTTGTTAAGTCTTCTTAATTTAATCTATTTTTATTTTCAATTTGGTTTTAATATTTATCTTTAAAATAATTAAGAAATTGTGAGCTGTGACTGTGTCATCTTGTATGTTTTTTTTTCAATTTTAAAATATTTTTTAATTTTAATTTTTTTTAAAAAATCCACGTGTCAAGTCCATATTATGCCACTTGTCATGGTCAATCCTCTATATTCGATTTGGTTATGTTATTTGTTATTTTTGTTCTATTTGGTTCTGATATTTGTTATTTTTGTTCAATTTAATCCCAACTTTTTTGTAAATTGAGAAATTTTGTCTTTCTCCCATTTGAGACCAAATTTAATTTTTTAAATAAATGTTATACTGATATTTTTAAAAAATCACATTTTTATTAAATATTTTTTGTTTAGGATTAGAGTTGGTTTAAAATTAGAACCAAAATTTTAAAAGTGGAGAATAACAACATTAATTTCACAAGTTAAGAGGTTAAAAATCTCATAAAGAATTGAAAATCACATAAACATTATAATAAGAAGTTATATTACTTTATATTATTTTTAACGGCTTAAAATTTTAAATTAATGGTCTTATTCCTTATTTTAAAAATTTTATTTTCATTTTAAATCAACTCTAACTCTAAATAAAAAATATTTAATAAAAATGTAAATTTTATAAGAATATCAATATAAAATTTATATAAAAATTAAATTTAGTCTCAATTTGGAGAGGAACAAAATTGCTAAATTTTTTTAAAAAATAGACCAAATTGAACAAAAATAATGAATATCAAATTGAATATAGAAAACTAACTCTGACACGCGACATTATATTAGCTTGACACGTGGACATATTTTTTTAAATTTAAAATTTTTTAAAATTTTAAAAAAATTTTAAAAAAAAGCACAAAATGACACGTGAGTATGAATAATTAATAAAGTTAAGGATAATGTCACAAAAGATTGAACAATAATGACTGTCAAGGAACACCCTAATAAAAAACATCACCAATGGGATTTCCACTTCCGGGAAATACCTTACAACAGTTTATCACATACCTTTGTTTCATAATATAAACCAATCATGTACATCCTTAATCACATTTTCATATTTATATAGTAATAATTCCATTTCAATCAATTACAATCTCAAACATATACATACATAAAGTACATCAAAACGGTGAAAATTATTTCTCTAACCACATACTTCAAAACAAAGATCCTACCAATATAAGTTACGATTCATGTGTCTAGGATCAACTGTCAAAATTTTAGCTCAATCTGATGGGTAATGAAGCGGGAATCTTCATTTTACCAGGGGTACGCATATCAAAAAACAAGGTGGTGTTCGACGCTAGAAAAGTGGCACCCGATGCTCAGCCCCAGGAATCCACTAACTTCTAGCACCCAACGATCCAAAAGTGACACCCGGCGATACAAAGTCAAGGTCCTAGTGCCCAACGACACTGTAACGACATCCGACGGTGTATCAGAAACAACAATTTGGGGAAATTGATAATGTGTACTTGACTAATTGGGTACATTTCCTTTGAGTGTTTTTGATTTCCAATTGGTTTTTAGAGAGTTCAAAGTTGACCCCAATCACTCAAGACAAATATCCAAACATTTCTCCAAATCAAGACCAAACACAAATCAAAATAAAATATTTCAACATACAACTCATCAATTCAACAAACCACATCAAAAAGTTCAACATTCAACTCATCAATTCAACAAACCTCATTACAATTAACTATCAAATGACCAATTCAACATTAAACTAGTTTCCCTTACCTCGATAGAACCACCCCAAAGCTCTAAGACAACAAGCACACCTCCAACTTATAAAATGTTCTATCTACACATAGAAACATCACAAAAATTGATAAGGACATATCTTTATAATCATTGATTGACAAAGAGACATATTGATATTCAAACGATACATGTGATAAAAATTGACAACTAGGATAAATAATAATAATTCATAAATTCATTGATTTGATTTTTTTTTTTAGAAGTGATGGTACAGTCCTTTACTGATTTAATTAATGTTTGATATATTATGTGGTTATAAATGAGTTACATTTATATTAATTCAACAGTGCATCATAGTTAATAAGGGTATCATTTAATGTTTATATACATTAAATTTTATTAAATATAATGTAAACTTAACTAAAATAATATTATTAAATATGACATTTATTAAGTATATTAAATTTCGTTTAGTTGTCGGGAACATTACCAGTTTACTGTTTAATTATTTTTTTTTAGTTTTTTAATTTGTGTAGCCGAATGTTAATGCGTATTCTTTTACTCAACACTTACTATGTAAATTTAATTGAGTAATACTTTTTTTAAGTTTATTAAAAACTTAAATATATTTCCAGTACTTTAAATTGGACATTGTTTCTTTTTCATTTGATTAAAATTTATATTTTGTAGTCCTTTATTTTTGTATATTTTTATTTTGTTAAACATTATGGATTTTTGATGATGTGCTAAACAATAATGTTTTTTCTCATTAATTTAATTGAATGATTTAATTATCGTGTTAAATAACAAACTTTTTTGTTATGAATGATCAACAAATACTTATCACTATTGGATTTGATTTTGAAGTAGATTTGATCTTACCTCTTACCTAGTTTCCTTTTTCATTAATCTTTATGTCAAAAACAATTAAGAAACATACAAGTGGAGTTCCACTTAACAATGGATGTCATTTCAATTTTGAACACTTATTTGTGTAATAAATACAATGAAGGAGTGGCACAAACTATCGTGGTTATGTGTCCATGCTAAATAATCAAATTGAAATATGAATGAATGAAAATTTCATTTTACATGTTAATTTTTTGAAATTGAATTAAATTTAAAATTCACTTTACAAATATGATATCATAATCTATTATAGCAAGATTTATTATGATTATTGTGTTAGTTATTATCAGATGTTATCAAACTAGTATATAATTTTTCACTCAATATATCAAGTTTTTTGCTTGATCAAATATATTGGAGATTTAAGATCATATAAATATATGATTGAAATTAAAAAATTGATTTTATAGGATAAAATTTCTAAAATAATATAAGAGTCTATCGCATAATAATATTTATTTAGTACATGAGACCATCTATTATATATGTCAAACCACTTATTACACTCAAAATTTCTAACTCTATGCATAGAAAACTATATTAAAAATCTACAAGTGAATGGATTTCTCACTTTATAAATATATTTTTTTATAAATATATTTTGTAAGAATGAAATTCATCCTCTAATATGTTTATAAATAAATTTTTGTTGGTGTTACATTATCACACCTTTAAGTCAGATTTTGGAGTTTAAGAATGATGTAAGAAAAATTGGTGTTGTGACATTTTTTTTCAATTCCAATAAAGATGACATAAAGGAAGAACATAAAAAATGCCATGTATTCCTAAGGACTAAAAGTATAATTTTGTAAAGGGGAAGGTAAAAAAAAATAAAATTGGAGGACCAAAATTAATTGTGCCCCCATTTTGAAAGACTGAATATTTAAGTTTTTAATAAACTTTCAAAAAATTACATCTCAATTAAATTCACATGACAAATGCCAGGTAGACAACCATTTTTCACATCAATGTCACTAATACTACTTATCCTTAGAATATTGTTGAAATCATTTTTATATATAATTCAACATATTTGAAATATATTGTATGAACAAATGATTAGAAAAACGTAATTAAAAGTATAATTATAGGAGAAATATTTTGAATGTCAGAATAGAAATACCCTGATAAATATTGAAAAGATTAAAAATTATAAAAATAATAACACATTCTGTAACAAAAGAATTATTAAAATAAAATAAAATAAATTATCAAAATGTAGTGTGCTTTTTAAAAAATTATATAATAAATAAAAATATTTTAATAATTTAAAATGAAGACACATGAAACAAGACCAACCGTATATACTATAATTTAAAATATTAATATTATATTTACATATGCGTACAATATAAAAATTCATGTCTCATAAATAAAAGTCAAAACAAACTATATTTATAAAATATAAAATATATTCAATTTTTTTTGATATATTTTATTTTCTAATTCTTTTTCAAGTAACCGTTCTTTTGAACTAAAATATAACATTTTTCCTTTTATTCCTTAATTTAAATTTAATTATTATTTTAAATTAAGATAATTATTTAAGATATTAATTACTATGATAAAAAAATATTAAATATGTTTTAGATCATACAAAATTATAATTTATCATTATTTAAAATTTGAAAAGGTAATTAACTCATTTAATTTAAAAGGAGTATATTCATTATTTTTTAAATTTGAGACAAAAATTTATTGAAAATTTGAAAAAATTAAATTCCAATTTTTTATATAAATTTAAGGGTTAAATATGTTTCTGGTCTCTCAAGTTTTAGAGATTTTAGGCATTAGTCTCTATTCGAAACTTTATACTAATTTAGTTTTTCATTTACTAAAAATACGTGAATTTAGTTATTTTTTCCAAATTTTGTTAAATCTATTTGAAATTTTAAATATATTTTATGATAATATTTGAGTTAATAAGGAAAATATGTCAGACGAGATAAATAATTTATATAATATCATAAAATATACTTAAAACATTATATAAATTTAACTAAATTTAATTAAAAGAACTAAATTCACACATTTTTACACATTTTTAAAATGAAAAATTAAATTGGTTATAATTTTTAAAAAGAAACTAATTTTAAATTTTAATTAAATTTATGTATATTTAAACCTAAATTTAAATATCAGAAAGAACATACTTAAGGGAGAAACCCTTAGCACAAGTTTCCATGAAAAAATAGTTATTGTAGTGTGGACCCCACTACTTACAAACTATTTATGATCTTCTACCGTTTTATTTTCCCAAATCAGTAACTCCCTCTCTTCCTTCATCTCCCACCAATTTCTCCTGTAAGGAGATGGCGTTACAGAAATCATTCAAAAAAAACAAACTCAGGGAGTTAAAGAGTGAAGTGGTGCATGATGACACCAACACCGTTGCATGAAATGTTGAAGCGACAAATGTGAAGTATTGGGGAAGCCAATCAAGAGCGCAGAATCCCCATATCCCGACAAACCAAAACACCATGCAACTCCTCAAAACCCCTCTCTTATTCATTTCTTCATTCACTCCTCTATCCGCTCTCAATCATGTCCGTTCCCGCTCTCACATTCCAAATTCACAACTTCATCCGCTCCATGTGCGACGATGTAAGCACTACCTCTCACACACACACCACTCTCTCACCGATTCGGTAACTAATCGCGTGTTGTGTTGTTGTTCCGATTTTCGCAGGGATTCGTCAACGAGCAATTCCTTTACCTTGAAATTGCGAGGCTACATCCTCTTCGCCGCGACGCTCTCCTGCGAACCGTCACGGCCTACTCTCTCTCCTCCAAAGGCTTATTTTCTGCTATCACTATCCAGCTGTAACTATAACCACCTGATTCTCTGTTTACGTTTTTGTTTCTTTTCTCATTTTACGCAAATTTAGTTTCTAATGATTCCTTGCCTCTTTTTATCGGTGTAACTGTGACACTTTTTATCCTCTTGCGCAGTGAACAGCAGCAGGTTGATTTTGAAAGAGTTAGTGATCTTGCCCGGGATTTATATGCCAGATCGAGCGGGTAATGATGGTGAATAAGTGAATTTACTGAATTTGGGATTGGATTGTGTTTTTGATAATTTCACTCTGAAGTAGAGTGCTAACGGACTCTTTTTGAATACATCCTTTATTATTGATAAATAAACTATCAGTTTGGTTCCTTGAGTATTGACTGTTACTTTCTTGAATTGTCTTCAAAAGAAAGAAATTATACTAGTTGTTCCCTAAAGTATGGATTTCCATTGCTTTAGTCCTTAAATCGATATGTTTTACTCACATACATTCAGGACTATTTTGAAGGATTTTATTTGAGGGTTAAGGGATTGCTCATATAATTTTCTTACTTTGAAAACTATTTTTTAGATAATAATACTTTAATAATGAAATTGATGGTTTATTTCTTTATTATTGGTTTAACAAATGTGACTTACCAATTTTGTACACTCCAATAAATTTCAACCAATAATAATGAGTGTCTTGTTAGCATCTCTCTTTTACTGGATATCCTTATCAAATGTTTTGCAGAGAATTAGTTACTGCTGTTTGGGTTTTGTTTTGGTCATTTACTGTACAAAGTGGAAATTGAAATTTCATTGTATTCATGTATAACTTTTTATTCAAATATAAAGTGCATCCGATTAGTTGTTTGATTTATGTTTGATGCTTAACATCTTCAGAGCTCAACTTACTTGTCTCTGCTAGACATTCACTGTTCAAAAGTGTTTCATTTTTTGTACCAGTGCAGGGTCCCTTCTGTTCTCTCTTTTTTGTTAAGGTGTTTCTTAAGTGCCAATTAGATGTATGGTATCAGATCTCTTTGGTATATTTCATAACTGTTATTGATTATCTTTGGAGATTGCTGTATTTTAAAACAAATTACCAAATTTAATTTTTCACGTGCTTTTTATGTTACATCATTGGTAATTAGCCTAGTATATCAGCCTGAACCTTATTTAGTTATTTTTAGTTTTAATTTTGGATGTAGTCTAATGGCTATGTTGATTCTTGTAATTCATTTCGCCTAGAGGGACAAGCCTTGTTGTTGTTGTTTAGACTTTAGATGTTTTCTTCAGTAATAAATTTCAGTTTTCCCTTGGTCATTGCAGTATTGGTGCAGAGAGTGTAAAATGTGCATGTGCTGAACTTATTCAAGCATCTGAGAGGAAAGACAAGGACTAGTAAGGAAACTCCTCCCTTGTGAATGTGTAGCTTATATTTACATCGGCATTAGACAAACTTGTAGGTTCTAGTAGATGAATGATGATCAGTCTGGCTTTGTTGGATGCATGTTATACTTCCACCAAACTATGTTCCAAACAATGGGTTATTTGCATTTGTGTAGCATCTATTTTCAATATGCTCTTATTCATTATCATTTTTACTTGGATGCTTCAGTACCTACACAATATCATTCCATTTTGTATGGTTACTTATTATCTTAGCTTGATTAGATGAGCAAGGATTTTTTTGTGAGATATTGGTTAGACATCTTGAAAAAAGCCCTGTGATGGAATAAGTCATCTGATTTATGTAAATGGAAGTATCAGGATCTTGCTTTGTTAAAGGAAGTGTACCGTGTGAATTATTTCCCTAATATCTTATCAAGCTTACTCTGTATAGATCTGGGTGTCTTAGGTTAATTGAATGCATATGTTGTTGAGAGGTCATCAGTTCATTGATTAGCTGCAAATTCTATTTTTAGTATGCAGTAAAGGGTTTTAGTCTGCTAAATTTTTCTATTATATTTTTTGAAAATATAGTCTTAATAATCTTACGAAACCATGATACAACACAATTAAAATTATGTTAGTAGAATATCAAATTATTTCGGGCAGACACTTAGAGAATGCGAGATTGCATCATTGAACAATTTTTAATGTATATAGAACTACTATATCATAGATTTATAGCAATCAATTATTTTGTTCTTTCTCTTATTGTTCAACATCCTAGATTTTGTTCTAAAGATTTGTCCTTTTCTTGTGATTTTTCAGTTGCTCCCTGGCTTTATATTGGACCAAGAACAGATTTTCTTGTTTGAGGGACAAATTTGAAACCCTTGTGAAGGTACATCAATATCACTTTAGCTTTGGCTTTAGAGATGGATTGAATGCAGTTTCTTTTTTCTCTGTCAGCAACTGTTGTTTTGTACCTGGCTTTTGTCTGTGTAGTTGAATAATGAGTGGCAATTAATGAACTAAACCCTTTTGACATTCCGAGTTTGGTGTTGATGATTATTATTTTCTTTTGTATTTATCAAATAAAAATGTGAAACACCTTTTTGCTATTATTTTATGTGCCTCATACAGATAGTTATCATACACTCTCCTTTGTCTCCCTTTTTTTATTGGTTAAATACAACATGAATGTATCTGGAGACTTATGTACTTAACAACCTACCTTGATTTAGACACATGGAGAGGAAGGTGGGAAAACAGTGTTGGTAAATGTCAGCTACAGCTCTTAAGATTGCATTTGGTTCTTTGTCTTGTCATCAATGAGATGTTTTTATTTTTTTGGTTAATAATCTTAATTTGTATTTTCAGTGAAGCTTTAGCAAACCAGCTTTATAACCAAGTTTGTGGGACTTCAGTTATGTTTTGGTTAATTCTATATAATAAATTTACAGAAAAGTGGGCTGAAAACGAATTTTCTGTCTTCAGTTTTTTAATTATCTTCCTCTATTGTTAGTGATTACATATTTTGGTTAACAATCAGTGATACACTTCCAATTTCTGGTGGGTTTTGTAAGTTGGAGTTGGTGCAATGTTTTGTATGTGCTGTCTGTGTGAATCTAGAGTATGTTTTTACATGAAAAAAATGGAAGGTTATACATAAAAATTGTTGAAAAAGAAGTGTTCTTGACTTGGAAAGACATGATATTTTTCAATTTTCTGCCTTTAATTAACTTTCTGAATTAATACTTCATATTTTTATTTGCTCAAATTTATAAAACACCAAATTTAAAGCATTTATGTTAAAATAAAATAATATTAAACATACAAGGATTCAATTGAGAAGATTAAAAATAGAACCAAATTGGGAGTCACTTGAAATAGTTATTATATTGATCACATCTTGGTACATTAGAGCTTTTCCCTTTCCTTAAATTTAGAGGTTTTTGCTTTTTAGTCGGGGAGGGAATGTGTGTTTTTCTTTCCTTCTCTTGTTTGGAATGAAATTACTGGGTAAGGAAGCTTTGGGACATAATTCCAATGCCTTTCTTTGGTGCATATGGTGGGACTGAGACCTCTTTTGTTTTTCTATACTTGTACAACGTTCATTGTTGTGATTTTTTCATAGCTTTATGTAAGGAGGCTACCCCATTCTCCTTATTCATTACCTTTTTGTGTTAGTAACTTATCTTCAATCAAGAAAGGAAATGGATAAAAAGACAAAAGGGAAAAATATATCTCTGTGTGATTCTATTCAAATCTTATAGTTTGTGAGATCATAAACTTCCTAGGTGGTAATGCTCAATATTCAGGTATATTATGATTTTTTTGCTTACTCTGAATTCATCGCTTGAGCTTGCATTTTTTCATGTGAAGTAGAGAATGCAGATTTATCAAAAAACATGCTCTAATGATTTAATGTTATTTTTTTAAGGTTGGTTGCAATATATGTGCAAATTTTAATAGGAGAGTCATCTTTTTTCATTAATATTTGTCTGTGCTATTTTCTCTGATTTTGTTCCTTCATGTCAATGTGTATCAGGATGCTAGTAGGAAATTGAAATCTTATGTTCTTATTATTTTTTATCTGCAACTCTTAAATGCTACAGATGGAGAGGTCTATTCTCAATCTTGAGAATGGTCAGTGAGAAGAATGGATCAATTTTGATATCTACAGCTGAAGCATATCTGGTTGAAATTTCTGATGACATGCCTTGGTAATTTCAGTTGCTATTTTATATGCCTTTGGACACAGATTTAGGTTCAGGGTAATGTGATAGTCAGTTTTCAGTGTACCTATGAACTTGTTTATGTACATCCGATTCAGTTTCATATTATGTGGTTTATTTATGGGTTAAATCAGAGTGACCTACATATGATATACAATTTATGGAAAATTTTAAAATTTCTTTTGAAGGTTATATTTGGCCTTTGAGAGTTATTCTATTCTAAAGTTTTGTTAATTACAGTTTACTATTGGCATTGCATAATAATTCCTTGGTTGCTATCTGAAACTACTTTTAGTTGAAAATGTCCTGATTCAAAGGTTGGCAATTGATGTGGGCAATTGGAAGTCCTCAGTAGTTTTTTGTTTTTTTGTTTGTTTCATATTCTTTATTCCTTTTTGTTAATGTTAGGCAGAAAGATTCTGCTGTATAAACTAGTTTTAATAGTGTGAATTCACCGAGTACTATGTGAATTTCCCTTATAATATTTGATATTTTTGGTGCTGGAAGTAATAACCTGGTATTGTTTCTCTATAATGGCTAAATTTTCCTATATCCAAGATAGTAATGGTACTCCACTCCAGCTGTTGAGTTGACTTATGAAGCATGGATTTGGATCCTACTTGAAGTGTTGCAATGTTGTTGAATAAATTTCCAACAACACTTGTCCGACATTTCTCATTTAGTATCTAGTTAAAGGTAACATATTGGCCCAAACACTTTAGGCATCACGTTTACACAGCTCAGATAATGGTGCTTATACCTTCATGTCAATGGTACAAGCCAATATCATTAAAAAAATATTAAATTTAGCTTTTAGAAAACCAACTTAAAATATAATATAAAAGAAATAGAAACCTGACTTATAGAGGGTGAATATATCTTTGTCATAAGATATTCCAATTTCTAATTTTAAGATTTTTGGTGAAGTGACCAAGTTCATTTGTTGTAGAACAATATTTCTTAATACTTTTATGACTCGACTTCATAAGAAAAATTTGAATATGCAAATTTTGATCATCAATTTTGGATCTTTTGTTGTATTTATTTTACTTTATTTCAATAATTTGTCTATGTACATATTTGCGCAAAAAGTCCCCGGTTCTTACATTTTAGACATTAATTATGTTAGTATTTGTATTGTGCCTAGTGTGTGTTTTGTAGGATTTATCTCTCCTGCTCCCTGACCGGAGCGAGTAGGAGAAATGGAGGTGGTACTTCCATGGATATTTCAATACTTAAACTTAGGGTGGTACTGTAGCAAAGTAATTGTAGGTACAGAAGACTTACCTGAACCATAATCCTGTGTTCTTATTTATAGTGTGTGTGTGTGTGTGTGTTGGGAGGGGGTTAGGGTGAGACAAAACTATAGTAGTAGTAGCCGATCTCCATAACACATACCAACAAGCCCTATAAGATGCAGGCTTTAAGTTAGATCATATTGAAATTCTTGTTTGATAAACTATAGGGACAGGAGGTGAGAGAAATGCATGTACACTTGCCCACTAAATGATTTTATTTTGGAATTCCTAAAGCATGGATAGATCTTCTCTAGGGTAGGAAACTTTTTCCTTATAGATCACCTAATAATCAAGTTACATCAAAACCTAAAAGCTGAGTTTTCGTCAATAATTTTTAATGAAGTTATTCTTTAATTATTTTGAAATTATGAAGTTTGCCAGAGATTTAGAATCATTTACATGATTCTACTTAATACTTTAAGTTTTCAGGAGGCTGCTCCTTGACATAAGAGCAGTTTATTAGCCAAGTTGTCACAGACAACTTTTATGATTTTGTTTATCTGATATTTAGCTGACCTTACACATCTAAGTGATTTTATTTCATTAACTTTGTATGTCTAGGGGATGGGCGACAAGTATTTATGCTTAACCTTCTTGAGTGACATTTTTTTAAAAGATAAGAAAGACGAAATGACTCATCCAAAAGAGAATGAGAAGCAAATACATATTCTCAATTGTTTTCAAAAATGAAATATTCTTAGTAAAGGAGAGAATCGAAATTTAACATAAGATAAGAAGGAAGATGGTTTTGAAAAGCAAAGTCTCAAATATAAACTAATGTGGAAAACGATTATGACAAAAAAATATCATATCAAATTTAATATAAGCTATTAAAGAAAATGATTTTAAATACTGATCTATTTTCTCCAGTACATGCAGAATGGTGAATAATCCAACCGAAAGCTCAAAAGTATACTTTTATGGTATTATTGTGACCTACAATAATGGAAGTCAATCAGATTTTTTTTTTCTTAATTTTAATGTAATATCATAAAGTGAAAATGAGTTTTTAAAATCTACTTGCTATTGTTAGTTTTAATGGTAGTTTTCTTTCTCTTCTTTATTTGTGGACCATACCCATTTTTTAGCTTACAAATACATAAATATACACGCACACATATATATACACACCTATACATACATGTACATACACGCTCACACGCATATATATATACATACCGCCTTCCAATTATTGATTGTTAGAATTTATCATTGTTTAGAATCATTGTTACAATTTAGGGTCTAAAGTAAATGACACAAAGTCTCCAACTTAATGGCATTAAAATGGTCTCAGTAATTCCCTGAAAGTACAGCTGTACTGAGATAGGATAGGTATTCTAATTATTAATTAGTACATCATTATTTCTTAGGAATTAATGCTAAAAGACATTGATTATCTGACAGTTTCCACATGTGGTATTAATTAAGCTCTGCAACAGGAAAAACATATGTTTGTCTCTACTGTTTTGGGCTATTTAAATCTGCAAGGGAAAAGTTGGCACCTCTATTGCAAAACAATCTCTTCCAATCAAAGCCTTTCTACTTTTGATTATCTATGGTGGTTGCTTTTCTTTATTTTATCTTTTTTTTTTAATAAAAAACGAGTATGACAATTCTCTAGGGACTTCTGCTAGGATACATGTCTTCATTGTTTGACTAGTTAAATAAATCCTTGTAAATTATTTAATTCTGATAAGAAATTTATTGGAGAAAGGATCTCTTGGCGGTTTCATCTTTAAAATTCTGTTTCTTTTTTAACTTGCTTTTTGTGGTGTGGCATTACCAGTTTTTTCTGTATGGAGTGACTCAAACCTGTCCTCAGTATCTTGAAATTCAAATTATGTCCGATCATATGTAAATTTTCATTATACATTCTTATTTGGAGAACTTGCTTGAACATCGAATACCGAAATTCACTTCCCGTGAACTTCTGTGTCAATGTTACAAATAACTGTTCACATGGTTACTTTTCTTGCTTTTCATGATTTGCTCCTTGTATTGTATTTGAATCTTGTAGAGATAGATATGGTATCTCACATTTCAGATTCTGTGGATTTTGCTTTGGTCCTCCCACTTTTGTATTTCTTTTTTCTGTTAATTGTATTTATAATGTTGCATATAATACAGGTTGTAGTGCTCATCTGGTTAGGATTGCAACCTATATTGTGATGCAATAACATTTGGCTTTTGATTCAAAAAAAAGAGCTGATAATCATTTGTGTTTTTTCTCACCTGTCTTCAATTTCTATATCTACAGTGATATTCTGAAAGTTGATTCTTTAAGCTGGTTTCCCTAAGTCGTGAAATGGAGGAAGAGAGTGCAAGGTATAATTTTCCACCTATTGGTTTATGCCAACTGGTAAACCTGGCATATCTATATTCTTTGTTATCACTTTCTTTAATTGGACATAGACATTTAGTCTACAACGAAAGCTGGTACCTTTTAAAAGACAGAAATAAGTGAAACTGGCCGGGTATACAACAACAAAACATAACGCCTATAATTATTTTTTACTTCATTCACTGTGCATCTGTTTATCCTTTCTGAAATATGATTTCGAACAGTTTTCATAAATATCCTTTAAAAAGTAAGAAGATTAAGTTTGAAACGTTGAACACTCGTACCTCTAGCTTCTTTTCTCTCTATTTACATATTTATTGCATCTCTTTTAAGCATAGCTATTTAGTGTAATATGTTAAAAACTTAAAAGATCTACCGATTGCAGCACAGGCTGAGTTATAGTTCTGTTATTCAGGCTTTGGACTATCTGACCAACTAGATTTTTTGTATGCTGTACCATTTCAAGTATGTGATGAACCATTGCATTCTCTCATAAGCATGAACGTAATACAAACATGATAATATTTTACAAAAAACGAAAAAACAATTAAAAATATTTTATACCATTTTTATGGCAATTCTTCTCAGTAATTGATGTTAAAATCCTAGGAGGCACCTTTTTGTATCAGATGAGTGATCGACATTTGAATCTTCCATTGACTTGTTTATATTGGTGACTGAGTATATACAATTAGTTAATGTTCTGTTCCAGAGATGACATCTAGCATGGAATTATGAAACCCAAAAGAAATACGTTTGTTTGGAATTTAATTAAATACATATATATTTCAGTTTAATCGGTGTGCAAGTACATTTTTACAGGCTTATTTGCATAAACGAAGTTCATTTGTTGCATTGCATGCGTCAGAATTTATTTGCATTAATTACTGTCTTTAGTTTTCTAATTCTATGGAATTATTATATTTAATATCCATGTTCCATTTTTTTAGTGAGTATCATTAAAAGTGTTTTTTTTTTTAGGTAGCTTAACCTAAGAATCACTCGTATCCATCCATGTGTCAAAATTTCTCTCCTGCACAGAAGTACACATGCATCTGCGTGCACACCCAAACACCCTTGCTTGGAGATTTTCAGGTATGTATTACAAACCACCTTTCATTAGAAGAACAAAGTGCTTCTTCACACAAAAGAAAAGCAAGAGGAAAGCACAGGACATGGTAAATGTATTATTGTTTTTATTGTTGTTTTAGCGTATATGAGAATGCTGATATTGTGAAAAATGAGGATAGTTGTTACCTTTCTGAGATTATCCTTATAGACATATTTTCAACTGTTTAACATGATACGGTTGGACACCAATGCAGGCCTGCCGTTTTTATCACTATTTAATTAAGGGTGTTTATACTCTAGAAAAACCAATTCTAAATTCTAATAATAAAACATGTACGCACTGAAGCTCCTTGTTCATTCGTATTCTTATTGGAGGGACACATTTTCTGAACCTTTGAATATGTCTGGAAGGAGGGGTTTGTTTTTAGATCTTTTATCCATGAGGAAATAAAGATAAGTCATCGTATAAGTTTCCTATCATCTCTTATTATTATTATTTTTAATGAAGTTCTATAATTATATAAATTTTGAAATGAAAAATTTATATTCAATCACAAATGCCTCCAAACTACTTCTTCCAAACATAATCTTTGCCTTTAATTTTGTTTCATCTTCCCTTCTGATTACTTTGTGCTAGTTTTCTTGAACAAAGTATTGTCTTTATGTTCCATTTGCGAGTTATGGACTACAAAGTATTGTCTTTATAATCTCTGATGTAAATTTATGTTTTGAATTGTATAATTCATAATGTAAATTTACATTATGTATTGAACTTGTAGTGGAGAACTGAAACAAAGTGGAGAAATTAATTGTCGTAAACAATGCCGTGAGGAACTTTAAAAAAGAAAAGCAAAACTGAATTTGTTTGTCCTCCTCTTCAACCAAACTTATGGGGAAATCAATTTTTGTCCAAAAGTGATGAATTTTGATGGACAATATGAAGAATTTCTTAAGAGCAAATGTAATGCACCCATCTTCTCGCTAATCAATGCAAATGTACTTTCGTTTTGTCAAGTTTTTTGGATTGAGAATTGAAGTGTAGGAAGCAAGAAGGGTTTTTCTTCATGCACCCTATTGTTTCTTTTTACACTCCTTAGCCCTATGAAAACAACCTAACTACCCCTATTAAAATTATTAAAAATCTTAATATTTCTCCTTTCTTTCACAACACCACCCACCACACCTCCATTGCTCGCTCCCTGCATTTCAATTCTCAATTCCCACAAACAAATTACAAGTGCATTTGCATTTCAAGTACATTTTATAGACATCACATTTGCTCCTAATTTTGCAAGAAATGTTTTAAAGGAGTTCTTCATTAAGTACCCAATAATGGACATTGTCCATCAAAATTTATCACAAAAATCATCACTTGTGGGCAAAAATTGATTTCCCCATAAGTTTGGTCGAAGAAGGCAAACAAATTCACCTTTCCTTTTATTTTTTTAAGCCTCTCCTTGTATTATTTACAACAAAAATCATTTCTCCTATTCTATTCCGTTTTTCATTACAACTTCAATATGTAATGCAAATTTCCATTATTACAGACTTTACAATCTAAAATGTAAATTTGCATCATAAACTATATAATTTAGAATGTAATTTGTATTTCAATTTGTTTATTAAAATTTGCATTAAAAATTATATAATTCGAAATATAATTTTTCATTACAATTCGAAAATGGATTGTAAAATCTAAAAGTTACTTTTTTCATAAAAAAAAAAAGTTTTAGGTTGTGTAATCTTAGATTGTTTTTTTGATTGGGGAAGTTGAAAGTCGTTTTTAACTTTCTATCATATAATTCAAAAGTTCTTTTTTGTGTAAAATAATATTTTTAAAATTATAGAATTCAAGACTAAAAAGGAACTTTTATAATAATATTTATATGGTGAATAGATATCTCAATAATCTAGATAATTCTAATGGTGTGAGTTAGTGAAGTTTGATTTTTTTGACTGAGATGTCTTTTTTGAAAAATGTTACTATCATTATAAATAGTTTGCATGACTTATAATAACTTAATTTGTATCATAATAATTTTGAGACAATTCTTAATTTTTTAATTTCTACGGAAATATGTCTTGTGGAATAATTCAAATTAACTTTTAAATTGATTGATATGATTCATGAAGGGGAAATTTTAAAACTAAAACAAATGATGCGTTTGTTCAAACTGATAGAAAATCACGTAGAGGAGATTTTAAAACTAAAACAAATGATGCGTTTCTATCAAAAAGAAAGTTAATATTAAATCTTTGAAAACGAATTTTTTTTAATAAGCACTAATGAGTTTTAATATATGTTTTTTTGGTAGAAGTTTCACATATTTAATATTGTTGATGAGTTTATTTCATTTGTATTAAATTCAAGTTGTTCATGATTATGGTCCTACTAATAAGTTTTATATTATGAAATTTAAAGTTTGTCATATTTTTTTCCGAATGAAATCATTATATAGATAAAGATAAGTTAATCATATTGACTTTTATTCATATAGAATAATATTAAGAAATTTCCATTGATTTTGGTAAGTGATTAAATAAAGTGGATAGGGTTAAGATAACAAAGAAGCACCTAAATAAATTAGGTAGGTAACTACGAAAAATAACAAACCATATAATACTTAGCTTATTTAGAGTAAAAATTTCTTTTATTGTTTAAATGAGGAAAAAAATTAGAGAATAAAAATTTGAGAAACATTTAAAATTCATCTAAAGAGAAAATGACCAAAATATGAAAATATCAAATTAACAAAATTATTTCTTTTTTGTATTAAAAAACATCAAAATCATTAAATAATATCATTATATGCACCCTTTTAATTTTCCCCCAATTAAATATGAAAAAAAAAACTTATATTAACTTACACTGACCGGATATATATATATATATATTCAATTAATTTTCAATATTTAATATTTGTTAAATAGAGATATTCTAACTAAATTAACATTTAAAAGTGTAAGAATGTATTATGTATCAAATCTTGAAAAGTAATGTCAAACTAAAATGTTTCATAATACAAGACAATCGAGATTTTTCACATGTAACACTTTAACAAATTAACTCGATTTAAAATATATTGACTCAATTAAGTAAAAAAAATATAAAAACAAAAATAATCATATTACTAAATATAAGAAACAAATTACTAATTACTTAAAAAAAATCTATTTTAACTCATATCTATAAAAAAACATAAAAATCAAATTTTATAATTATATGTTAGCTTAATCATAAAAATTACATTTCAATATCAAATTTAAACATTTCCATACAAAAATATATTTAAAAAATGTATGATTTATACAGAAAGTAAAAAGAAAAAAAATCATATTTTTCCATCCAAACAACAAAAGAAGCGAAAAAAAAAAGAACATAAAAAATATTGTATGTTGCATTGATTTCCAATGTTTATTCTTTCCCAACCATATATTATCCTCAACAAAGTGCAAGCTTGGCCATCGCCATCCGATGATATTCACATGTTCAAAACCATTCTTCTCTTTTTTCTATGTGGCGCACTGCGAGTGAGAAACCACCAACCAAGTAACTCTCCACTGCAACATGGGAAGCACCTCCTTCTGCTTGCTCCACTCACCCCTCTGCAAATTCCCATCTTCATCTTTTTCATCTTCTTCATCTTCTTCATCTTCATCTGGGTACAGAACAAAGACCAAGTTGAGAGCTCCTACATCCTCCTGCTTGGGCCAGCAAGACCCAATCTGCAGCAAAAGAACCATTCTTTTAACGAGCATAGCCCTTCTCCCATTTCGCCGTTTGAAGAGGGCCCCAGCTCTCGAACCACCACCCGCAACTCCAAGTAAGTTTCTTCAATTTACATTTCTAAATTATAATAATGTAATTGCATTTGGGTCGCTGAATTTGCATGTAGTATCCCAAAAAATGAGTTCTTGGATTGGTTTATTGCATGACCGGAATATTTTTTGATTTGGGTTTATTTCTAATGTATCGATTAGAAGAGAATTTAAAACAACGCAATGCTAAACGTTTGTAACGGTTATTTTGGAGGATCTTCCTTCAGTGTTCACTTGCATTCAAGTTATGAGCCAAGATTCAAGTATGGGACGGTTCTTTTGTTGAATGCGCCGTTTCGAAATTAAAGAAATGTGGATTTTGAGTGTACGAATCAGGCTTTGTTTTTGTGATCGTTTTTTGAAATCCCGGAAAAGTGATGCAATTGGTTAGAAGACCGATAGAAGAGAAAGAAATGTGAAGGATGTGTTGTGGTGGATGTTCTCTCCTTTTCTGCCTGTATTAATCTGAAAAGAAATTACAACTTGTTTTCAAGTTTCGAGTTGTGAAAATGCATGTTCCTTCTTTTTGGTTCTGGGATATTATAAACTCTTGAGTTTTTCAATTCTTTTCTTCTAGGATGAAAAATTAATGGATATTTAGAATCTTTCTTGAGTAAGTTCTTCTTGATTTGCTGTTTTTTGCTTGTGGCATGTTCTATATTACCAGACTGATTTGTTATTTTAAAAGGAATGGTTGATTAGTTTACATTATACCTCTTACAGTATACCATTAGATTTTCATACATATGTCACAGAGGTCTCCATTTCCCCCTTTTTGGACCCCCTTATGCTTATATCCATGCACTGTTTGACCCTTGCTCTATTAGTTGTATATTGATGTCTCATGAGGTCTTCTCTCCACCCCTCCAGAGAAAATTGTATTTTTAGGACCTCAACTGTTGTTCTTTCTGGGTTTTATGTGGATTAGCTTTTGTCTTCTTTCTGAAGTAACTTGGGGGTAATTATTCATTCTCCTTGCAGCTGAAGAAAATGAGGTGAAGACACAAGAGGAAAACCAGGAAGCTGAGGTTTGTGTGTGGTTATAACATCAGATACCAATGTTGAATAGTAAATTTTTTCTTAACTACCATTCTTTTTGCCTTGGATGTTGAGTTGATCTAAACTCTGTAGCTTCTATGGACAGACAGCACCTGAAGTGGACAAACCATCAAATTCCTTTCTGTCTCTCCTGAATGGAATTGGAATATTTTCTTCCGGTGTGTTGGGTGCTCTCTATACACTTTCTCAGAAGGAAAAGTCTGCTGCTGATGCAACAATTGAAACAGTAAGCTTATTTTCACTCTTATGTTTCTTAGATGTGTGTTGGCCTTTGAGGATTGTCTCTCTTCCTAACAAAGTCCTACAGTGAAAAAGGAACAAAAATTCTGGTCACTTTCCATTTAATTTGATGTAAATGTTCTTTTTTTTTTTTTCTTTCTAAAAGTAATTTTTTGTTATTTATTAATTAAATTTAAGTAGTGTTCTTACTGGTCAATGTGCACAGATGAGCAGGAAACTGAAGGAAAAGGAAGAACTGATTGTTTCCTCAAAGAAGGACTATGAGCTGAAGTTACTGAATAAGCAGGAGGAACAAGCCAACCTACTTGAAAAGGCAAAGGAAGAGAAGCTAGCGTTGATAGAACAACTAAATTCTGCGAACAGTAATATCAGCCGTTTGGGGCAGGAGCTTAAAAATGAGAGGAGTTTGGTTGAGAACCTGAAACTTCAAATTGACAGACTTGAGACTAAGCTTTCCAAGATTGATGCAGATAAGAAAGATCTTGAAAGCAATTTGAAAGAAAAGATAGATTTAATTGGAGTTTTACAGGAAAGAATCAATGTTCTTAGTGAGGACCTCAAGGACAAAGAAGATGTTGTTAAGAATCTCAATTCATCTCTAGCAGTAAAGGAGTTGGAATGGAAGAGATTGAATTCTACCTATGAGAAAACCAAGGATGACTTGTCCAGTGTACTATTGCAGATTCAAGGGTTGAAAGATGAGCTACTTAAAAGCCAAGAGGAAGTAGAAGCTAAGGATTCCTTGGTGATGGAACTAAATTCAAGATTGAGTTCCTTAACTCTTGAGAATGATGATTTTAGGAGTAAATATGATGTCATGGAGAAGGAATACAATGACCTAAAGGTCACTACTGAAAGGAAGGCTGCTTTGGACTCTAAGGTTTTAAGTGAAAAAGAAGAGGAGCTTCTTCAGCTAAAGCATCAATTTGAACTTGCCCTGCGTGAATCAAGCAAAAACCTGGTCATCAATGCTGATTTATCCAAGGAAAGAGATTTGTTGAAGGAGGCTCTTGAGAATCAATCTGGTAAAATGAATAATTTGAAGCATGAACTTCAAGACACCCAGGAAAATCTTGAAAAATCAAGAAATGAGTCTGCTGAATTGGAAAACCTTCTAAATGAGTCAAACAAACTGCGCAACGAGCTTGAGGTTGAGGTGTCTAAGCTTTCATCCGAGCTCACTGAAGTTAAAGTATCACTACAGAGAAGTCTTGATAATGCAAAACATGAGGCAGAGATGCTAGCAAGTGAGCTTACAACTGCAAAGGAACATTTGAAGAAAGCGGAAGCAGAGCTACAAGGTAAGTCTCATGATTTGACAGTTGCTCTTGAAAAGTGTGATAGCCTGCAAAGAGAATTAATTGAGATATACAAAAAGGCTGAGACCACAGCAGAGGATTTGAAGGAAGAAAAACAGTTAGTTGATTCTTTGAAAAAAGATATACAAGCTTTAGAGAAGCAAATCTCAGAAGACAAGGAGTCCCGAAAATCTCTTGAGATGAACCTGAAGGAGGCTGTTAAATCACTTGATGAAATGAACCGAAATGCAACGATCCTTTCTGGTGAACTCCAGAGAACCAACTCTATTGTTTCTAGCCTTGAAAAAGAGAAAGAGGTGCTTATTAAGTCCCTAGCAGACCAAAGAAATGCAAGCAAAGAAGCCAAGGAAAACATTGAAGATGCTCATAACCTCATCATGAAACTTGGCAATGAAAGAGAGAATTTAGAGAGAAAAGGGAAGAAATTGGAGGAGGATTTGGCTTCTGCCAAGGGTGAGATATTGCGCTTAAAGAGCCGTATCAGTTCTTCTAAAGTTGCTGTTAACAATGAGCAAGTGCAGAAAGATGGAGGTGAAGGCAATATCAATTCTTCAAAAGTTGCTGTTAACAATGAGAAAGTGCAGAAAAATGAAGGTGAAAGGAAGGTCAATTCTTCAAAAGTTGCTGTTAACAATGAGCAAGTGCAGAAAAATGGAGGTGAAAAGGTTACTGTAAGTGCGAAGAAGACCGTGAGAAGAAGAAAAGCTAATCCACAATAACATAGGAAAAGTTTAGAGAGTTTTCTATTAAAAAATTGCTGTTAGGATATTCTGTAATAAACTCTTTGGAAGCCAACTGATGTTGAACTCTATTCACTTTGGCATGCAAGAAATCCCATTTTGTAATAGCATTGTACAAATGGGAATTGTTAAGCTTGTAGGACAGTGTTTTTCTGATAGTTTTCTTTAGTAAAGCTATATAAGGTTATGATACTAACCATCTTCTGCAACATAAACATTGGTGTATATACAACAAATTTTCCTTGTATATCAAACATATCAACAAAGTTGCATGATTTGGATATGCCTTTATCTGATTGATTTTATATTAACGTGACTGTACATAATCGATTCCGTTTGAACACGAGTTTGCAGTAACATGTGTTGGATAATAGATATTAGAAAAAATATTTTGACAAGTAATATTTGGAAATTTGCAACCAAAAGTAGTTTTGGATGTGTAACCACTAAAATGACTGAGTTTGAGGAAGGATGTACATGAAACAAGAAAACTTCGACAAAAGATATATATGAAATTAACATGACTCAATTTAGTATTGATACAAAAGCTGCTTCTGTTAGTTTCAGTGAGATTTGAGTGTAAAACTTTGAACCATGGATAATTGGGCATCAGGGTACTTCTTTATACTTATTAAAAACACTGATTCATTTATACATAGGAACAACTAAATAAAGATTGCATTGTGAAATATGAAAAATCTAAACAAAAATTGTGAATTCATTGACAAAACTTCTGTTCAAACGAAAAGTTTTATCACTAGACATGGCAGTCCTTGTGTCGATGTTGCCTTTTAAGTCTCATGAACCAGTAGATGGAATACTTTGTTTTTTCTTTTTACTAAAAGCAATCTATTCTACCAATTCAATTAATTGCCACTAGTTTAAGTTATTTGTTATCCAATTTGATGTAGACATTTTATCTTTGATTTTCTCATCAATGATTAACATCTATTTTACCCTCTAAAGTGGATTGTACTTGCACACTTCTTTAGTGGAGTAAATTCCAAATAAATGATCAATTTATTCTTGAAAGCTCAATAGATTATCAATTTAGTAGGTTATGGTTTTAGGAACTTGCATTGTATGACAACAATAATATTTCATTCATCATGGTAAACATTTCATATACACGTAATTTACATAATAGAGACGATAAATAGAATAAAAGAGTTGTTTTGAACGGTGTCAGGGTTGAATAATCTGAATTGCATGGACCCGTTGTACACATTGATTTACTATAACTCTTCATTCTAGGCACTAATTTGAACTATCTAAGTTCTAAAATCCAAGAGGTATACTCTTGTGGAAGCAGGAATTTCTGAGGAGATGCTATGTTAAAGGAAACCTGGATATTTCTACGAAATTCATTTGCATCTTCCTTGCAACTAAACGAGTCTGCACATGCAAATTGCTCTGCCGAGTGTGCAGCTTTCACTGATGGCACCTGATACATACCACATCTTGCAGGTGGTATAGTCCTTCTCTTTTTGTCTTACAGTCTCAAGAAGAGCATTTTCCATCACCAAACAAGAAAATCAACAGCAGAAGAAAGAAGTCATTGTGTGGGTGAAGGAAGAGCAGAAGAAAATCAATAGCAAATAATGATCTTAAAATCATAAAACCAAACATTTAAATTACAGCTTTACACATGATTATGATACAGAAGTAGATACATGAAAATTTGACGAGACAAAAATCAGAATCAGTACCTCTTCCAGGATTGCATCCCTAACTTGGTCATAATTAGAAACAGATTCCAAATCCATCTTACCCGCCACTGTAGATCTCGATCAAGGTTGTTGATCAGTTGCTGGAACCATGCCACTCTATGGTTAGTCAAACATATTTTAAGAAAGATAAGCAATATCATGATAGAGTTACTAAAGATGAGAGGAGGGGCATGTTGGGTATATTGTAAATAAATGGAAGGAGACACAAGAGAGTGTGGGGCAGGTGCAGAGCAGGAACATGCACAGTGGCATGCAATGCAATCCCTACCACCATTCCAATCTCAAATTATTCTTGTTCATGCAAAATGTTCCTCATCATTTCTTCTGCTTTCCACTGTGGTCCCTCTCTTAACATACAACAACTGCTTTCACAACCAATCATCCTCATTCATCTTTTGCTTTCCTCAACATTCAAAACTATCTCATTTCCATCAATTACATATGGCAACAGCACCCTTGTTCAATTTAAAAAAAAATACTGAAATAACAGTTTTTCTAGAAACGATAGGAGCATGCTGTTATCATCTTAACGTGAATGTGAGAATACCCCATTTCTACGTTAAGCATTTTTGCAAGTTAAACAATTTTTTGTATTTTAAATTGAAATCATGCTACATTCACATCAATTTTAGCATTTAATTTTGAATTAAAGTTGAGTAAAATATATTTTTGTCTCTTGATTTCAGGCTGCACACTTTTAATTAAATTGGAGATTTCACACTGCCTTTTTGTTCAAGTGTTATTATTACCCTCTGAAGTGGATTGCATTTGCACACTTTAGTGTATTCAATTCTAAATAAATGATATTTTTGTTAACAAAATGACAACTTCTCTTACAATTTTACTGAGAATTTTATTTTATTTTTTCTTAAATTCCAATGATAATTATTTTTTTGCATTTCTTTTCGTTAAAGGCAGAAGGGTTTAGAAGAGGAAGTTTTTGTGCAGAAGCTTGATTTGAATCCCATTCTCAATTGCATCTTCTCCAAGTCGTTTTCTTCTTTTTCAACGCGCGCTTACTTCTTCACGTTGCTTACTTCCTCAGGCTTCCTCAACTTTCGTCTTCTTCAACCTCTCAACCAAGTGTTGAACCCCTATTTTTCTGAAAACCCCTTGGTTCTTCGTTTCCCCTTTGTTATTGTTGGTGGAAACACTTTTCATTCACCCTGTGTATACGAAAGGTGTGGTAGTTCGTTATTGGTATCCATTTTGGCAGAAATGACCCATTTTTACTATAGCTTGTAGTGGCAGGGTGATAGCAGTAACGTTAGGTCGTAGGTTTAGTCTTCATGGTCAAAGGAAATCAGGTTCTCAAAAACTTTGTTATTGGTAAGTACAATTGATTTGTGCATTTTTGTTTTCATTGGTGGGTCGAAAAATGGTTTTTGTTGGAAATGTGTTTTATCGGGTAGGGTTTATTTGTACGGTTGTTTATGATTTAGTTCTGCTTGGGTTTGTTCTCAGATTAAGTTAGACACACATGGGAAAACCATTGTTAAAATAAGGGTAAACCACTTGATATAATTTGAACATCATCATACTACATTCTTTTTTTAATTTTTTTTGTACACTTGAACGTGGTTACATTGATTATGTACCTAAAAATTTCATTTAGTTAAGTATTTTTCTCATCAGGTCTGAGTAGAGACCAAAGGTAAAGAAGTATAGTTAATTTCTTCATACTCGTTCCAAGTTCGAAGTATCATTTGTACAAATAAGAATTCCCGTCACATGATTTCTTCTTCATATAGATAGATATAGGATCTATGGAACAATTACTTAGAAGTACATTTTGTGAAACAGTCCTTCCTATCTGATAGAAAAGGATCCCATGATCCTGAACCGATCTTACCTGAAATCGAAAATCCCAAGTTTGTTTATGAAGAACAGAACTAATTACACCTTTTAACTATGGAAGACATAATCAACTGGGAAAGAAATCTGCAAACTAATGATTAATAAATACAAACTCACTTCATGCCATTTTCATTTCTCAATTTATTTTAATACTTGAATGTGATTCCTTTAATTATGTACTTCGAAAATTCATTTTTGAAGGTAAAAATGTTCCTTTCTAAGCTATTTATTTTTATTTTTTAAAGAAATACAACACTGACAATGCTTACTAGGCTACAGAAATAGTAACATTAGTTTTATGCTTTACTAGTTCAATATCTCTCGTATTAAAATTTTTATTGTTTATAGTTGTGATGACTTTGAATGACTGTAAAACCAATTTTCTTCTGATTTGTAGTGATCTTGAGATAATAAAGTGAGGTACTTCTTAAAATTTTATTTTAAAAGTTTACATTAAACCTTATATAACATTCTCAACATAGTTCAAATCCTATGTATAATCTTAACTACAGCTTCTTATAAACGCGTTTGAGTAAACTCAATCAAGTATTTAATGAAATACTTATTTAATAGATTCATTTTGGTAAATTGTACTAAAATCTATAATAATACATAAAAATATATCTTTTTTTATATTAACATTTCGTTATTTCAGTTTTATCCTTAATTATATTAAAAATTAATTATATATTTTTTATCGATAATAATTTAAATTTTTATAAAAATTAAAAAAAAACGAAAACACAATTTCACTAATTAAAATAGAACAAATATCATGAATTGCTTTTTAAGCAGATATCATATATTCTTGAATGCTCAATAGATAATGAATTTAGTAGCTTATGATTTTAGGAACTTGTATTGTATGACAACAATTATATTTCATTAATCATGGTAAACATTTCATATACACGTAATTTACATGATGGAGGTGATAAATAGAATAAAAGAATTGCTTTGAGCAGTGTCAAACAAACACTGTCATGGTAGACATTGAGATACTATTACTCTGATTCTAGACACTAATTTAAACTATCTAAGTTCTAAAATCCAAGAGGTACACTCTTGGAGAAGCATGAATTTCTGACGAGATGCTATGTTAAAGAAAATCTGCATCTTTCTACGAAATTCATTTGCATCTTCCTTGCAACTAAACGAGCCTGCACATGCGCATTGCTCTGCCAAATGTGCAGCTTTCACCTGATGGCACCTGATACACACCACATCTTGCAGGTGATATAGTCGTTCTCTTTGTCTTACCGTCTGAAGAAGAGCATTTTCCATCACCTCACGGTCATAAGGCTGCCCACACTGTGGCACAGCACAACGCCACTCCTCAGTTAATAAAGCTGAATCCCGGCACAAGTCCAAGTCTCTGCAGTCATTGCAATAACTGTACCCAAGAAGCAAAATTAAAACATGTGAATACAGGAATCTTAAAGCCTCTTTTTGTGTTCATGATTAACATTGTTGGGATAGTCAACATCGAGTGAGAAATCTTTTGCTCTTCAATAATGAAAACTTGTTAACTTTTTACCTGCATATGACGTTGGATAAGACGAATGAATGACAAGGATCATGAAACTCGGCTTCAGGAGCAAACTCTTTGACATCAACATATTTTAGCAAATTCTTTCTCAACACCTGCAAGTAAACGAACCAATCAGAACTACTGTTCTGCTCACCACAGCGTAGAGACAAGAAAATCAACAGCAGAAGAAAGAAGTCATTCAACCTAAATTACTCAAGGAAATATATGAATCTGCCATGGAATTATATGAATTTAACAAGGAAACATCTCATGGCCTCTGAAGTATATTAGAAGGATTCTATGTGGGACCATACAGCAGATGTACCACAAAAATATAATATTAATGATAGTATGATGATAAGACAGCATTAGGCCATTTAAGGAAAACAAGTACAAAAATTGTAGTAAATGTAAATCTCTCTTGCAGACCTCCTTTATTATGTTATGAAACAAATAAATGAATAACTGTTAAAAGAATTTTGCTAGCATTGCTTAAACAATTATTACCAAGACTTCATGCTCCACACTTCGGTCAAGGGCCAGGACAGCACAGACATGCTTGATAAATTCCAAGGCAGCATCCCCTCTATGTAATTCAGGGCCTGGTGATATACTCTGGTTGTTTTCTGATCTGCTCACCTCCTTCATATGAAGACTAATGTCGTGAACAATTCCTAGCAGTTTGTCCGCAAAGTAAGAGCTAATCTGTGGAATAGAATATGCAAAAACAAAAATAAGTATAAACTAATCCTTCGAAAGAAGAAAACATGCAATTTCAGTTTTGCTGTTATGTTATACCTGTCCTTTGATGTATTCTGTTATTTCTGATTCAAAAGCAGCTGCAGCTCCAATGCTTATTGATGGAGTACAGGTGTCCCCATCCTGAAATGAGGCCCTGATTTGTGCTTGGTTTTGTGCATAATTCCAGGGAATATACATGAATTGAGAAACGATGAAAACAAAATGGTCCTGTAGATAGCCATTATATGAACAACTTAGACACGAAGAACGCAGAACAGCTCCTGTATTAAATTACTGGCCATTCGACTTTAAATACAGTACATTAATCTTCAAATGTAAAGACTCCTTCCCTTCATCACATCAGTATTCGAGGTAAAAGTTTTACAAGGTAACTTACTTGGACTTTTTTTGGCAAGTATTCAGCAATGTTCCAGCTTGATATAATGTCTAATTGGGATTTATCATTCATGGCTTCATCAGATTTTACTGGTATTCCACCGTAGTTATACTACACGCAGAGAATCACAATGACAACAATATATGATTACATGATGTTGGACAGACAAATGAAATAATTGTAAGACTGCATGACTATATCACTTACAAACGTTAAAAAATACACTAACTTTCAAAGTTGTACAGCAAAAACTAATGATCTTCTCAAGTAATTAGATAATTAAGCACTTGGTCACCATCAGTATGCATTTGATGTCAAAAACAGTATAACCCAACTGGAAACAAGTACTGCTTGGGATTTGTAATATTTGGCTATGAGAACTACTATCACCCCATTACGAAATCATATACTATCTTCATCAATCAAGCATATTTCCTTTTTCCTTAATTAGAATCAGTGAAGAAACTCTAGTACTCATTTTGGCATCAGAATCAAAACCTCTCCCACAAAGATGCTATTTCACATACAGACAACCCAACATTATATTAAATACTTTCCACTAATTAAAGAAATTTTTTATTTCCCATGGATTTGCAAACATCCAAAGTTCAATTATATTATTATTTTTCTAACCAACCATTAAGAATTATAATTATCAAATATGTACTGCAAGGGATTTGTAATATTTGGCTATGAGAACTACTATCACACCATTACCAAATCATATACTAGCTTCATCAATCAAGCATATTTCCTTTTTCCTTGATTAGAATCAGTGAAGAAACTCTAGTACTCATTTTGGCATCAGATCAAAACCTCTCCCGCAAAGATGCTATTTCACATACAGACAACCCAACATTATATTAAATACTTTCCACTAATTAAAGAAATTTTTTATTTCCCATGGTTTTGTAAACATCCAAAGTTCAATTATATTATTATTTTTCTAACCAACCATTAAGAATTATAATTATCAAATATGCTTGGCAGACCTGTATTAATTAATTATTATTCTTAGGGGCAAAGCAATCCCCAGGCCATTCACAATTGCTTCAGAAATAATTTGAAGAAAAAAATACCTTGCGACAGTAATTAAAACAGTGAGGTCTAAACACTGAACAACAAAAAATCATGACAATACCTGATCCATAAATAGCAACGAGCACCAGAACTGTAGCGGTTCAAGCTCAATCCATTCAAATAAATCTCTAAAAAAATAAGTGATACAGGGTTACATAAAACAAGAAGCATCAGTCTAATGTCAATTAAGTTGAATTTAACAGAAAAGGAAAAAGACTCAACTGAGTTATTCTTTCATCACAACTTTAAGCAATTCATTTGAATTATCCCAAAGATAGCGAAACTATTATATAATAAAAGAAAGTTAATTTACGGCTTTTGCAATACTGACCTAGATTGTATAGTTCTTAACAAACTGTCACAGTAAGCTTTGGCTCTGGACAGATCATATTTCCCTGTGTCTATAATAATCTTCGTGAAGTTTGCAAATACAATTGTAGCACCTAACTTGCGGAACTCTGCCAACAACAATGCGAAGACCTTTTGCATGACCTATAAAATCAATGCAATCAATCGACATGAGTGACATTCAATTAAAAGAATTTAGTTAAGATATTTAAATCACAATGAAATGAACTAATAAAGGCACACAAGCCTGAAAAAAACCCCACTTTAAAGGCAGGAAAACACATTCTATATTACGATAAGAAAAGGAAAAATAAAAAATGAATTTAATTACATTTAGGAGTGTTCCCGATACGATTTAGTTCAGTTTCCAGCTAAAAAAATCATCCGAACCAATAAAAAACATGTGTGGTGCAATTTGGTTCGGTTGAAATTAATTATGCAATACAAACCAAACTATTGCAGTTTGAGTTCGTTCAGTTTTTGCAATTTCAAAACAACTTTGCAACATTTTATTTGTTGAACAAGCATTTAACTTAAAAGCATTACCAATGAACGAATTTAAAGCAAAACATTACATATTAGTTGTTGTCAAACATTTCATAATTATAGTAAAAAATACAAAACAAGATAACCATGATGAAAAGTCAAATAATTCTATACTACATTAATGAAACAGTCAACTGCAAGCAACAACATAACACTAGATTTCTGACAGAAGTAACACGAAGAATAATTTTAATTGATAAATGCAAAGATCTAAATAATACTATATAAATTAAACCATATTCAAATTTAATAAAAAGCTCAATTGAAATAGATGAAATTTACTTACATTTAAAAAAATAAAAATAACATGGAAATAATAAATAGAATGCACTAGGCAGTTTGGTTTGGTTTTCAATCCCACACCGCCAACTAAACCAAGCTGAGTAGTCCGGAGAGAGAAAAAAAGAAACTAAATACAATTCAATGAATTTGGTTTCTCAATGGGCAGTGTTTGAATTCGATTTTCTGTTTTCCAATTAGGATGGCTCGCTTTTAAACACCTCTAATTTCACTCACTATAGAGCTTTTAGTGTAAATTGTTTACCTTGTGGAGTAGCTGGTGGAGAGCTGGATCATGAAGTTTTGATTTAGGGCTGCAATGCAGAAAGCAGAACAGGAATTAATTAGACAAAAAAATACTATGACTGTTAATACTCAGGTAGTGTGGACCCATAAGCCCATTTGTGTGGTTGTTTAACAATGGCTAAATAATGTAGTAAAAACCTGCAAAGCCATCTGTACAGATGCTGCAAAATTGAATCAGCATAAACATTTCCTGATGTCACTGCATCTGCTAGGCACCGCTGGATCAACTGCTTAAGGACTCGAAAGGCATGTGCACAAGAGGTAGACTCATCAAAACCATTCTGATCATTCATGGAAAATGCTCCAGAATCATGTTCATGACCAAATCCTAATAGAGTGCCTCCTTCCATTTCATTAACTAGGCTGTATTTGAGTAGAGCATTTACAGCTAGGTGGTGTATCTGCATACAAATTAATTAATAAATAAAAATAAAACCATCATTAACTTTTAATTCTCATTCAATATGGAGAAAGTAACTTTAGATCATTGAACCTTTAACTCCACAGTTACGTTTCTATAAGCTCCAGGATATATAAGAACAGGTTGTTGGACCTATTTTCAAATAGCACAGCAGTCAATTTGAGCAATCAAATATAAGCATTTTAAATCATCAAATAATAACAAATAATGAGCGAAAATTATTCTCCGGTGACAATATTGGCACGCTTTAGGCCTCTATAGTATTTATCGAAAAACCATTGGAAACCTAAAATCTTATCATTTATGTCAGAGTGGTGAATTAGTTCATTATTAATCTGTTACTAAATCTGGGAGATTTCCCCAACAGATAACATCTTTTACAAAAGAACAAGTTAATCATGGCAGTCATGTTATAAAAAGTTGTTACTGCATAATATTTGTAAAAGAATAAGTTAAAATCAGAGTGGTTAAGTACAGTACAATAAAAATCAGAGTGGTTGAGTACAGTACAATAAAAATCAGAGTGGTTGAATACAGTACAATAAAAATCAGAGTGGTTGAATACAGTACAATAACCGCAGCTTTCATAAGCATACAGAAATTGTTTTGATTCTCAAATAATAATAATAATATTTTTTGCGAAATTTATAAGTGGAAAACATTAGGGTCTGCAAAAATTCTGGATAATAAAGAACCAAAATAACTACGTGGCATACCTCGTCAACAAAAAAGTTCTGTTCGCCGTTAATCCCACCTAAATCTGGAAGGCCATCATCAGATATCCAAAGAACCTGTACAAATGGAAATCTCCTTCATGAATTATCATTTTAGGAACTATATTATGAATTACTTAATGTTCAACCCTGACCTCTTAATAATCACAAACCCACATTTGAACATACCAAAGCTAAAATTATTTTGTTCATGTGAGGACACAAGATGTAAAACATCAAAAACAAAGAAAGAGCAATAAATTTTCTTTTTGTTGATGAGTCTTAGAAAGTGCATTTATATCTTACTCAACCAAAAAACTAATAAGGAAAGATTTGCACCCACTCATTTACTATAAATTGACTATACTTTTAGTCGATATGGGATATCTAACATATTCTCTTACATTGATAACTGTACCATCTCAAACATGAGACTGGATATTATTGACTGGTTAGATAGCAAATCGATTGCAGATGACATAATATATCCAACAAGTTAATTTTGTAGGATTGAGTCAGATATAAACTCACTATCTAGATATGATATTACAATAACTTCAATCAAATTAAAATTAAAACCTGTTGACAATCCCGCAATGCTCTTGAAAAGAAGATATCTGCCATAAATATGAGCCAGTCAAGTTCAAAGTTCCCCAGGGGTACCTGCAAAGCACATGCACAAGAAAACAAAACGTCATACAAACTACAAAATATAACTTCTCAACTTAAAAGTATTTCGCCTCCAGGAACAATTAATGGCCTGTAAAGAGAGCTACGTATGTTTTTACTTGTCTTAAATAACCACTTTTGTTAATTGAACATTCCTAAACTATAAATTTCTTTTACAAACAAATATTTTTTTCAATTTTTTTTATAATTTCCCCCCAGATATGCTTCTAAAGATTGAAGTACTTACATGAGCATATCTTGAAAGAGCAATTCTTTGATTTAACCATTGGACTGATGCAGCACAGCGTTGCATTCCAACTTTACCAGCAGTTTGTTGCCATCCAAGAATCTAAACAACGCCAAAATTAAATATATTAACAAAAAAAGAGAGGTCTAGTTACAGACATGGTTGAAAAGGACTACTTGTTTCAGACATTTTTACCTGGTACTGACTATCACGTGCATTGTAAGGAACACTCAGACAAGGAAAATCATCTAGAGCTCGGATGCCCAATTTTATTAATTGAACATTAGGGCATTCAATGACAGCAACCATAGGCACATGATTTTCCCTTCCGTGACTAAGATTGAGAGAAGTGCAAAATAACTCAGTCCAAAAAATGTAAACAGGAGCTTATAGAATTTCATAAAATAAATAACTGGGAAAGCCTCAATCTTTTAAGGACCATAAAGATTAGCATTGTAAAAATTTATGGGACATTAGAATGATAATTAAGGTGAAGAGAGAAATTAAGCGAGATTTAAATAAATGTAGTTCTGAAACGTTCAAAGAGATTTATAGTAAACCAAGATAGAATAGATAACCTGTGACCATTTATTGCTCTTTGCATCACTGTTTCAGCATCCTTGACATGTGCGACATAGTCCACCTGTATATAGGACATAATTATACTCAAACTTGATACAGATTAGTTTAAGTGATACTACAAAGTAAACAATCAAAAAAATGTAGTAGACTTACCTTAAAATTAATGTCATTCCTCGGAGGTGGCTCAATAGACAAAGCCTGGCAAGCATCATGAAATTGTCTTTCAAGAAAAGTCGGTGATAAATCTTTGTTTTGATAGGGATTAACCACCACAACAGTTATTGCTTTTGATGCAGGAAAATATCCAACATATATAGCCCGTCCCTCAGAGAGACTGAAATTCATAAAGGAGTATTAAATATGAAACTAAAGCTTTAAAAATATTGGAAGAGAAATAAAAAAATAACATGAAGTTTCAAAGCAAATGCAACTATATGTTTTTAACACAAATGAATGAAGAAAATAATCTCTGTAAATAAGGAGCCTCCACTTACCTGTGGTACAAATAAAAGAAGGATAAAGACTGTTCAAGATAAACACATTCTGTCGTAGTCTTCATGTGCAATTCACTCAAATTCCATGGTTCATGAAGACTACGTTTATTAGCAGTTTTGTCCACCTTACATACGCAACCAAGCTGGATTATAGCATTAAACTCCAGCGGCACCTTAGTTTCATATATTCCCTGATATAAAACTGAGTCCGTAAATTTCAATTTAACTACACTGATCATATATATTTTAGACTACAATATAATATTGATAATACAATTTAAGCTCTTGATTGGAACTTAGTAACATAAATCCAAGAATTATACGGGGGTTGTAAAAAATTATTCAGATTCGAGAGAACCCCCATTTTATACAATATAAAAGATCCTCACAATTTGGAACACAAATAGACCTTTCGCACATTGCCAAATTCATATAACCTAAAAGTTTATAATAAAAAAACCACAGTTCATATCACAACTTTTATCAGTCAATGTTGAAAAGTTCGACTTTATCATGAACCAATCTAGTAATTTGCTAATCAAAATGAAAGACACACAATAAGCCAGGAAAATATTTTGAATGAATAGTGCATATTCAATGCCTTGCTCAAAAGAAAATACAATCTAGTAGAACTATATTTTAATGAGGCCAACCATACTCTTACAAATACATGGCACATACAAGTGTTTAAACACAGAAAAAACTACCTTTAACCCTGGGTAAAAGATAAAGACAACTTCGTATTTATTGAAGTCAAACTACCAACCAGTAAATACAAGAATTTACTGTACATCAAATTAACAACCAAATATAGGGTGAACAACAAATTGGTACTCCATTCAATAACTTTTTGTATATGTTAAATTCCAATAATATAACCATTGATTACGTTGAAATTATCTCAATGTTTATGCATACAAAATTTTCAATAAATTGGGCATCTATAACTAGATCATCTTATAGTAGACATTGGTTTATATTTTCAAAATTAATGTTTGAAATTTTATAGAAATTAAGATATGCAATAACATCTTTTAAAGATTGGATTATAAACTTTAATATATGCAAAGAATATTATTGGATGTACTAACATGATCCTCACTCATACTACACACACACACACATACAAGATGATTAGTCAGTATGCTGACCTCAATATCAGGATCCGCTAGGAGAGTTGCAAGTTTTTTGCTTACTTCCCCATATTCAATTTCATTAATTGAGACCTGCAAAATTTTCACGTAATAATGATACATTTAAAGGAAAAAGCTAACAAAACCTACTAAAACTGAAAAAAATAGAAGCAATATCACCACATACCTCATATAAGTTATAATTCAGCCTTCCACGAGGAAGAGTCTTGTTAACACGTTTACCCATAAATTCTTCAGTAATTGGAGATCTTGAATTGAGGTAAAAGACTCTAGGAACAGAAACAGGAATCTTATGCATACTCCCATCAACAACAACCCAAGCAAAAAATTGGCCTATCAGTGAACTGGGAACTAATTGTATTATCTGAACCACAAAAATGGATAAGAAATTTTAAAAATCATACCAATCATGAAGAAAAAAATTGACTACCTGCAAAAAGTTAACCTTACCTGCCAATGACACTTCGTTAAGTCTACCTCAAGCCTTTTAAGATATGAACTGACATGACTTCTTCCTAGATTCCTCTTACCATTCATTTGTTCAGAAACACCATTTATGCGATTAGATGTCTTTGATTTCTCCAATCTGGGAAAACAAATCTCTTCTTTAGTCAGGTTTTTGTCCAACAATCAATGTTCAATGTATGGCTTAAAGGATGCTAGGTCAGTTAATAGTAAAGTCAGTCAAACAATGATATGAACCTAACATTATAAACTTCACAACAGGGAATAAGCTTCAACAACAATTGTCACACCATGAAAGCCAGGAATTGTAGTAAGAGTCAAAGGCCCTATAAAACCCATATAAAACCACATTCTTTCAATGTAGGACTCAAGTCTTATTTTGGTAATAAATATAGAACTCAAGTCACATACCATGAAAGCCAGGAATTGTAGTAAGAGTCAAAGGCCCTATAAAACCCATATAAAACCACATTCTTTCAATGTAGGACTCAAGTCTTATTTTGGTAATAAATATAGAACTCAAGTCACATACATTACAATTGGATCCTATCACATTATTCATGATTGGTCCTTCACAGGTTACAGTGGCCCAGTTAACGAAAGCTGTAGATATTTGTGGATACCCTATTCTATTTGGACAACTTGTATACAGTTCAATGGGTGTTACTCTCCAATCAAATTTAGAGTATCATCTCAATAATACACAATGACATTTAATGGAATCCACCGAGGTGAAACTCTGATTCTGATTGGAAAACAACACCAATGATACTGTCCATTTCAATTCTCTTAAGTTTCAATTTCGTTTTCATTTAAGCCAGGAATAGTTTTGTAAGTACTAAACTCTTCAGATGTCACAATAAAGACTCGTGTCATACAAATTCTAAAACACAACAATTTCATAATATACAAGAACATAGCAATGCTAAATTCCCCCTTTCGAGCTTTTTTATGTGCTAACTCTATTAGTTATCATGTTAACCGGTGTCTGCCAATAAAATTACATGCATAATGCAGAAAAGAAAAGTATTTCAGTAGAAGATCCAAAGGACGTAGGATTAATACATTGTTTTAGCTCTTTCAAACAGCCCAAGACTATCTTTTGGGACTTGCTCTTAATGGAGGAAACCACCCCGAAGAGTTTCCTAACACCAAGGTATGAACTTAGATATATAGGTAGCAATGGGCACTTTACCTTTGCTTCTTTCTTCTTTCCAGAATATTTTTCCAAATTTGCTTCTTTACTTGAAGCCATCCCTGATAATCTACATTTCTGTCTACATTTTCATACGTTTCATCTTGTTGTAATGGTGAAAGTCGATTTTTCTTGCTGCTATTATCTTTACTATGCTCTTGCTCCAAATCTTGTTGATCACTGAGCTTCCTTGAATTTTGTTCATTATTAGCTTCATAATGCCTTATAATTGGTCTAGGTCCGTATGTAGAACTCCTACCCTTGTTTCCAAAGTCCTCTAACTCATTGAGAATCTCATCATCCATCACAGGAGAGACACGATTTGAGTCATTATGCTTTTTTGAGTGCCTGTTTTTGTTCATTGATTCAAAGGCATCAACTATTTTCCTTTGGCGAAACTTGTCTTCCTTCTCACGAACCTTTTTGTGCAACCAATCAGGATGAGCTACCCTAGGGACAGGATTTGAAACCTGCGGCATTAAACTCCTTTAGAAGAGCAAACAAGAATGGATTATTTCAAATACATACAAAAGAATTCAATAAACCTTTTGCATTGCAGCAGGAATAGTGACAATCTTTTGAATTGCAGAACTAAGCCTCTGCTTGTAATAGGACCAATCAATTATCGAACGAATGGCAACTTCTGATGAAACCTTGCACCATTTTCGGACATAGAACTTCATTACCTCTGCATACATTAAGCATACACCTATTTAGAATATGGCAAGAATAATTTTGTTTAATCTATGAGTTAAGAAAGTAAAAGAGTTACCGGCATCAGTTTCAAATATTGCCACAGGAATAGCACGCTCACTAACTGGTGTGCCCTGCAAAGGCAAATAACCTTTTAAAATAGAAGTAACTTGGAGATAAAGAAGTTGTGATGATTGTAGGCAGATGAAAAAGGAAAATAAATATTTGCGATTCACAAATTTTCTGTATCAAACATGGACAACACCTTTGGTTCACTTGCAACTATGTACTGACATCGAAGACCTTTATCTTTGACCATTGTATCTCCAAGAAAGTCAGCTAGACGTCTAGCAGTGGTAACAGCACAAGACTTCTGCTCACCATAATCAGCTAAAGATTTGCTCATGGTACTTGATTCTGATATATAATCAAGCAACTCACTGTCTGCAACATCCTTTCCCTGGTTCTGTATGACAAAGATTTGATAAAATAAGGAAATAAAAAAGTTGTACCTAGTCATGAGCATCGATATCTTAAAACTAATTTGAGCCAAACATATATGAACTCTCTTAATAATCATTAAATTGTTTTAGGAGCTAGAAATTAACTAGCATACATCAAGAAGATCAAGCCAGCGGTTTGCCACCGATGCAACAGCTGAATAACATTCTTCTAATGTTGAACCATGGAGAAACTTGTCAAAAAGTTCAGCCTGTGACAAGAAATGTGTTTCACATTAAAAAAAATTGAGAAAAGAACAACCATAAAAAGAACCTCAACATTGAACAAAATGTTATGTTTAAATGTGATGGCAATGCATTAATGAAAAATACATAAAGAGAATTTCATCAAAGCTGTTAGATGAGCCAATCCACAAAATAGACACCCACTAAGTTTGGGGCTACTATTTCTGCAAAATTAGAAAGTACAATATAGTTACCAATTTTTGTGAAAAAAATCAGCCATTACTTATAAACATTAATTCATTCACTTTAATCAGTTTTTGTTCCACAGATGTTAATATTCTCACTTATCAGCCTTGTATTAAAAAAATTGACAGGTTTATCATTCCCATGAACAGCATCAGGGAGAATATTGTATGGCATTGCAATTAAAGATGATGATCACAATTCTTTATCAATATACCTGGAAAACTTTGATTAGCTTCAGTTCACCTCTGCGCTTGATCTCAAAACCTTTAAGCTCTGCAAGGGTCCCGTCATCATTAAAAACAGCATATCGCTTCTTAATCAAAATTCCTTCTTCCTTGGAAGCAGGAAGGATCATTGCCTACACCAAAGCAAAGCCATATAAGTAATTTACATATCTTAGAATTTGAATTTAAGCATAACTTAACCCCTTAAAATTGGTTTGGAACTTAGAATTATCTCAAGTCAATATAAAGACTTGAGTTTTTCCGATACAACATGAACACAATTGCGGTTTATGTGGAAACAATAGGATGGGTGGCCCAATAATAGATCTACAATAAACTCAGATATCATCTTAGATTTTGGGTTTTATGCTTAAGCCAACACTATAAAATCTACTCGTGAAGTGAGAATTGTCCCCTGCTTATAGTTGCTACTTTAGTCTTACCACTGGTCAATCAAATAGTAAAAGTCGAGAAAACATCAAAATCATAAATATGCCTACATTTTACCTTGTATGGCCCATCCACCTCAAATTCAATAGAGCATTCACTATGAGTTGTATAAGTTTTCCGGATTGGATCTGAGAGTGTCTGTCAGAAAATTCAAAGAATGAATTAATAACAACCAATAGCAAAGCAACTGCAAAACACTGATCAGTAGAGTCTGCATCAAATTGTGAATTAAATAAATGATTTACAAATAAAATTACAAGCTGACCTGATATTGATCGTTTGTATTATTTATTGCCACATCAACATTAAGCATAACACAAGGGTATGATATCGTGAACTTCTTCTTTGGGTCTCTGAAATCATTAAATATGATAATCATTACCAGATTTCTATCAAGAGCACTGAACATTATTGATAATTAGATAGAGAAAGAGACAATTTGGAAGAAAAACAGGGTAAAAAAGCAGGAAGCAATATATTGGTTACAGCTAACACCTCAAACTACACTGAAGGCGTGAGGAATGATAGAAGAACATCCAATCATCCTTATTAACAATTAGGCACCCAAATAAATGTCCCTTAATATTGGAAGTCAGCAATTTCCTAAACTTCTTCATTATATGAACAAATTAAACCATGATTGTCTTAGAATAGGCAGTATTAAGCAACTAAAAGAAAAACAATCAATTAAAATTTCAAAACATGTAGTCTAATTATACACGAATAGAGCATACGTTGTTTTAAAAGTGAAATTTTCCGGAAAAGATCCAGGTAGTGCACACCAAATACCATCCGTGTCTAGTTCAAGTGGTTTTCCTATTTTTTCTACTAGCAAGCGGGCATTCTGAATTATTTTTGCACCAGTATATGTCACTACTCCAGCCATTTCCATGGAATACCATCTTGCACCCCTGTAAGATAAACATCAACGCAAGGGATGATTCAGGAGAAAAAAAATAGCAAATGTAACTAAATGAACTCCAATGAAACTTCAGGAAAATATGAAGGTTCATTTACTTACTTGCGCATGACATATCCATAAAAGGAATTAAGTATACACTTGTGAGCAAGTTGCAATGAATCATAAAGCACAACCATATCCTGATGCATGAAATAATTATAATTAAATCCTGTCATAACCAGGTATTGCTCATAGTAAATGAATAACTTGTTGAAGAACCTACAAGTTACAAATATATTTTATACCTGTGCTTCTTGGATCTTCATAGAATTTCCACTAGCCTTGGCCTCTGACAATTTTCCCTTCCAAACCTTATTGAGACCTTTATACTCGTATCTTCTATCCCGGAAACTTCAAGATAGCACAAAATAAGGGCTTAGTACACGACAAGCAAGAAAAGAAAAAAGTGCAGTACCAATTTAAAGAAATTCTAAGGTTAGGACACGCGGTATCTATGAACTGTATAACGTATATGTTTCTCAAGTTATGAACATCTAAGGAGATAATAATTACTTTCTGCCTCTAACTACATATGCAAAAGGTTAACTTTATCATTCAAAATTAATCTCCAATGATATTCACTCACCTGCGAACAGTGTCAACATAAAATGGATTTTCCCGCATGCAGATTCCTGCTTCACGAATTTCAGTAACAGGTTTGTCGAGTACCCGCTTATATGCCTGTGGAATCCATCAAGATTTAGTAATCATATATTATTCAATCAAACATGTTCAATGAAACAGCCATAACCTTCTGACAGTATTTCTTTAATCGATCTTTCAGTCTTGATTGTTGCTCTGATTTGGGAAGGTCAAGAAAAGATTTTGATGACCTCTTTTCAGAATAGCGGTGTAAGGATTTGTTGTTCTCAGAATCATCAACAAACTCTGATTCAATTTGTGTCTTTAAAGCATAGTAGTCACTGAAGGATTTCAAATAAAAGTTATAGTCAATAGTTTATTAATTTTCAAATAATGTCCTCAAAAGATCTGTAGAACAGGGAACATTAAGTGAAAAGAAAATTACACCTTTTCTTTGCCATGAATGTTTCTCCACGCCAAACCCACTCAAGCTTACGTAGGCAAGTCTTTCCAGGACGATTAAAATCACATGCAGTGCAGACTTCATCAGTAACAATTGATGGTGGCTGCAAATATGAATGAGAAGAATGGGAGGTTCGTATTATCAGAATTTCAAAATTCAGAATGACAATCTTATTGGAAATATCAAGAGAAAACAACAATGATATCCTTAGCTCCTAGCATTTTACATCATCTGCTTATCCACACTCAATGTTTGCCATAAAACGATCAGAAATTGTTGTGATAATGTGGCGAGATGCATTGCCTCTATCAACAATAATCATAAGTGTGTAACCCAATTTTAATATATGCCAGAGACTGCATAAATGCCATCTTCACATTTAATATGCCTCAAACTGCATACTGTAGTCATCCTCATATTTTACTACTCTTATTAACATTATTTTGAAAAACCATCTAAGGAAGATAGGAGAGCACTAGGGATATTTTAACACGTAAATATATTCTGTTTTGATAATTAAATTCTGCAATTTATAGAGGTAAAGACTTATTTTAAATTAATAAAACTCCAATACCAGGGTTAGACCCATGCAACCAAGGAAGGACATTATGTATTCCAAAAGGCCTAAAGAAGGTCCAATTGAAATTAGGAGAAGGGGTGTGAAATGGGTGTAGGAAGAGAGTAAAATGTGAAGGAAAAGCTACAGTATGAGAATGCGAATCTGAGAAATAGGGAAAGCTTTATGTTGATAGGGATCATGTGTATCTTTCTTTCTTTTCAGCTCAGAGCTTGGCGCCAAAGGCTTTTCTTCCTTGGCTGGGGTATTTTGCTGTTTTTTTAATCAAAAATACACTCTCACTTCTGGTGGATAGAGTTTATTTCTACCAACATGCATATCCTGCTAAAGTGCAGGAATATAAAATACAAATATCATCATACCTGAAGTCGGTTTGTTAAAATTATGTTTGGATACATAGCGGCTACATCCAGGTGATAAATGAGGGGACATTCATCACGTGTTGGCAAATCTCGTAATTTTACAAGCTGCATGCACAATGAGAAGTGGTCAGTCATCTTTATTCAAGCGTATTGAAATTTTCAGTAGTTTAGATCACAATAAACAAATGTGCATATCTTAGTCAATGCAATGACATATGAATAGCAAATAATGATCTTAAAATCATAAAACCAAACAATTAAATTACAGCTTACTCATGATTATGATACACAAGTAAATACATGAAAATTTGACCATACAAAAATCAGAATCAGTACCTTTTCCAGGATTGCATTCCTAACTTCGTCATAATTAGAAACAGATTCCAAATCCATCTTACCCTCCACTGTTATAGCATACTGTAGATCTCGATCAAGGTTGTTGATCAGTTGCTGGAACAATGCCACTCTATGGTTAGTCAAACATATTTTAAGAAAGATAAACAATATCATAATAGAGTTACTAAAATATAAACTAGTAGAATTATGGTTTTCATGTCTGCTCCAGTGGTCCTTCCCCTTGGGCATACACACAAGATTTCCTTATTTTGCAAAGAAAATAACTATAAGTGGAAGAAATAATAACTAAACGTATAAAAATTGCTAAAAGATTGTATGACATGTTTATGATAAAAAGGAAAGCTAGTCACCAGTAAAGTAATTTAAGATAGAAACAACAAACCTGAAAACCAGATGGCTCTAATGTAAAACTAGATGGGATGTCAGATCTGAATACACCACTTTCAAGACATTCCACATGACCACCAATGTATGTCTCACTCTCAAGAAGATGATTATTATGAAACTTCTCTGGATCAGACTGGTGTTTGTTAGGGCATATAACATTGGCCTTGTATGCCTGTAAAAGATGCCAAAACAATTAAACTGAAAGGAGAGAACTTTAGATGAAAAAATTTAAGCAGAGAATTCCACCATGAATAGTAAGAGCTCACCTGCACCATAAGTAACATTTCACAGAGGGTTCCACTACCTTTGCGCAAAACCTCGTCGGGTGGCATAGGTATAATGGTTGCAAGAGAGAAGATAAAGGGATGAACATAAGTTGTATATAAGTAATAAGTTGCCACTGCATCAGAAACAGAATAGGAGGCCATCATCTGCAAAAACATTTTAAAAAAATGATTAAGATGTCTCATGACCTGGATACATAACTTCTCAGATTTTCCAATGTCAAAGTAGAACATACTCCCTAATCCTGAGAAAAAGACAAAAAAAAAAGGCATAAATTAGTGCATATAAGAAGGGGGCAATTCTCACCCTATGAACTAGCTTTGGGGTCAAGGGTCAAACCCAAAATGTAAGATGATATCGGAGTCTACATCCATTAATGGGTCATTTACCATATCATCCGTGCCCCAAGCCTAATAGTTCTAAGTGTGAGAGGAGTATTGGGAAAAACTCAAATCACACATTGACTAAAGCTGGTACCAGTACCGTATATAAGTGGATGGCCAATCTATGAGTTAGCTTTTAGGGGTTGGTATTGGGGGTAAACACAAATTTCACTTCACCAAAATAATGTATACATGTGGGGAAACCCACATCTCACTAGCTGATTTTGCTAGATTAAGTTATCACCTAGGGACAATACCAAGATAATGTACATAAGTTGAGAGCCAGCCCTCACCCTATGACCTAGCTTTTGAGATTGATTTAGGCCCAAAGCCAAAACCTAAGAAGCTCTATATTTGCCATAAGTAGAACCCAAAACACCGACAAATTAGGAGACGTTTGTTTACACAAAATATAAACATAAAGTAAAAGGCCCACTCTTCCAAATTACCATAGCAATGTCACTCAAACAATTGTATCCCATTTTATTCTGCAAATAAAACCACAACTTTTCACTAACCTCCATTTTAACGATGAATAGCAGTGGCAATAAAAATGAACATTTATTTTGTGCACAATCATAACAATTAAGCTAACAAGACAAAAAGGGTGTTCAAATAATTTTACTACAAATTCGCACTCTATTTCATTACAGAAAATGATTCATACCAATACATCATAGCAAACCAATTTAATAAAAAATAAAGACATCAGTTCAAATGACTCATACCTGAGGCTTTTCCTTTGCAAAACGCACCATGTCTTCAGGATGCACCTCCAATGGATCATATCCCAACTTTGCTTTTGTAACAGCCTAAAGAAGAACAAAGAAATGAAAAGGACAAATTTGGTTAATTAAAAATTTGTGAGCTGAGAACTTATTCCTGCTTTACTTATTATAACATGCAAGGAAACTGTTCAATTTAATATAAAAATTAAGTTCTTTTTCAAAACTAATAAGTATAAAATTCTAAAATGATTTTCACAATATAGTAAATAAATTATGCATGGTTAAGTGGATAGCTTGTTGAGAAAATATTAGTTTGTCTTCATGCACACAGCTCATCACCCTGAAGTTACAGGGTGCCAGGATAAAAATGTTTACAATTCTGTTATTGTTGAAAATACATGGTACATTTCCAGCTTGATAATTCAGTGTCACACTGAAAAAGAAATTGTTAAGTGTGAGAGAATAACTACTTTGCATAAAATAAAACTGTTGAAATTAGTATAGTAGGTTGTTATCAATTAGCTGTAACTGATTTGGTTAGTTGGCTATAATTGTGAGACATAGGACTAAAACTGTGTGTATGAAGTATCCAATAGAGTCCATTTTATATAAGTTAATTACAATAATAGTTAAAGGAGATTTTATTCCTTTAATGTTCACAGAACTCCCTGTTAATTGCATTAAATTTCAATCTCCGACTGTAATGCAAATTAATTTTGTTTTGTGGCGCACGAAATGGAATTTAGCTAAAGAATTAAGATGTTAGAGAAAGACATGCTATGCAAATAGATTGTGACGAAAGGAATTAAATATGTCAAGTACAACAAATCTAATAAAATATTCTGCTGCGTCTTATGATATTATCAATACTCAGATACTGCTTCATTAATAAGAGTTGGAAAGTCGCCTTAATTATTGTCACCCTTAGTGCCCCTCAGCAGCAACCTCTAAGGGATTTCCTTAGTTGCAACATCAAGGGTGGTAGCTTAGTCTGACATTAAATAGATATGTGATTAAATGATAAGATAACACTAAAACTTATCCTATATTGATTGTTGGGATGGATTAACCAGCATTTGTAACGCTCTAAGTTGGAAATCCAGGCATGAAGAAAGTGTAAGAAAACAACCTTAATTGCAATGAACCCTGGGCCCCTTAGTTGCATTAATTGCAACTTCAGGGGTGATAGTTTAATCCCCCACGTTAAAATGATGATGTCAGCTTTACTTTAAAATTCAATCTGTTAGTTCTGTTTCTTCCTTTAAAAGACCAAAATGAACGGTTTGGAACTTATCTATCAATATACTATACATTAGTCGTTCAATATCTCAATGAAATTCATTGAGCAACCAAAATTGAAAAAATAAAATAAAAAACTGATACATATATGAACTTGAAAAAGCATCGATAAAACAATTGAAGTAAACAAATCTTTATTTTACCATGTCTTAGAACAAGGTTAGATCAAGCAAGTCCCACAATCCCACATGAATATAAATAGAAGACATTTTTTTTCTTTTGATTGAATTAAATATTTAAATATGTATGTATGTGTGTATATATCTATATATATATATATATGTGTGTGTGTGTGTGTGTTTGTGTATCATGGAAGAAAAACTGTAATGAAGAAAATAGCAGTCATGATAATGGTAGTAAATATCACATGATACAATACGATTCACAACCCCCACGATACGAATCGTAGTAAAGCTCGTTTGCGTTCCCAAATCATTGTCGTATCATTCGTATCGAACTCTGAATCACGATTCTAACAAGAAACACAACCTTAATCGTGGGTCTCACTCCGAAATGGCCAGACACATGACCCAGTTTGGAAAAAAATTGCTAATCTACTTCTTTTCAATGGATGCGTACCAGTTCCTGATCTTCCCTACTCTGATTGTGATATGAATGTAATTCTTGGTGCCTTAATAACACAAAGAACATTCAGTTGGAGGAATCTTGAATAGAAAGATTCCAATTTTGAAGGGAGAATACAAGGAAGTTACAAACTGGTTTTTTTTTCTACTCATACATAACTACTAACAGCAGTTCCTATTTATTGGAACTTATAGTTGGTCTCACTAACTCCTATCCAAACACAATTCTAAACTGACACATTATAGTTATTTCATATCAGATTGCCATGAATAGTTTTGTCTCTTTCTTTCTTATTCTCTTTGGACCAAACATTTATAAGCCCAGATATTTTCTTTTTTCCATTTAACAAAGGAGTTAGGTGATACAACCTAGCCTAATCCAGCCATTATAACATTAACCTAATCTTCCCACTGATACAACCACTCTTTATGAATGTGTTTGTTATTGTTAATTACATCTTTACATGTTTATATGTCTCATATATTACATTTTGTAAATGTTTATGAATCTTACGATTTAAAACGAAATGATTAACAATATGAAACATAAGTTCTCTAATACATGGTTGTCTAACTATTCAACTACCGTGTTCATGATTAATAAAATAAATTATGCGAACAGCTGAGAAATCGAGATCAAACTTTGTACCTTCAAGCCTTGGCTCCCCTGAGGGAGATAACTATCACGTTTAACCCAAGCAAAACAATCCAAATGGCAAGCATATTTGGCACGACATTCCCCTTGGTTTGTGTCACATTTGAACCCTAATTCCTGAATGATCAAATAACAGTGATGAAAATAGAAGGAAAGGGAATGCCAACTAAATAAACTTAAAAAGAAAACTAATTGGTTTCCCGCTTTCACAATAACAGTAAAAAGGGAAACCAAATAACAAACATGATTTGTCCCAAAACTTTGGGACATAACATAGTCAAATTCAACTTCAAATACTTTGCGAACAGTTGACATTCTACAAATTCAAAGGGCTTTAATAGAAAATAGATATGCATCCAACATAATGAGATGGAGAATTGCACATAATGGTAGCATATACATTTTATTATTTTACCAATTAATGTAAGTCAATTGCCAAAAGCAAAAAGTTAACAACATACATCACTCATTTTGAACCCAAGATGGGTTGCCCTTCGTTCCAGGAATGGCCAATCGAAAAAATCACCATTATATGTCACGTAGATACCAGGTTTCACCTCTTGCATATGAGAGAACCACAATCTAAGAAGCTCAATCTGAAAACAAATAAAAACAAATGTCAACAAATTAGACTCATCATTACAAATAAAGAAACCACACACTGGAACAGATTTTCAACAACGAAATAAGATAACACATACTATATACCTACTGCTTATGGATTCACAGGTACCCTTACCTCATTTTGAACATTTGTCACTTTAAAACACCCTTCAAACTCTGGTTTTGGAGTGTACTCTATATCCTCTATATCATCCCCGACACACTATAGATAAAGCAAATAAATTATTTAAAGTTAACAGCCCATGACAATAACTAATGCCATACATTACAGTTTCTCAAGGTGCAATTCCTGAATCAGTTAACAACAATATTTCAAGCATAAGAGATGCATAATTTATTATATTCCAATTTCTAAATAATTTGCCACTGAAAACATTATGTAATCTCTAGTTGCATATCTAAACTTACAAATGAAGTCGCAACATTATATTCAATACTTTAATGCAAATCAATTAAACTCTGTGGACACAATTTGGGTTGTTGGGGAAATATAAAATCTCTTGCAGATAAACAATCTGAATAAAATGAACAATTTTTTAAAAGAAAGAGGAAGAAATTAGAAGATATTGATAACGAGAATACTAATGACAAGAATCTTTTGATGAGATGTTGGTAATTTCCTCTGAATAAAAAACAGTAAGAGTGAAAGACAGATTGCATGAATAACATTATGACGTTTACCTCCCTATTTATGATTAAATACCCTTGACCATCTACCATGTATGAAATCATCATAACTAAATCATAGTCAGCATCAGGAAACTTTAATGGAAGTTTTGTGGTCTCAATGTCAAATGCACAAACTCGAACTTCAGCACGCTGCAGAAGATCTGTCCTCTTTTCAAGTGTAACCCCATTATTGGACACTCCAACATCATACCACTGGCCACACCGTATATCTAGGTAATATGTTTTTGCAAGTGTCATGATAAATAGACAATATCATAGCAATGGAAAACAGGATAACAGAAAAAATATTAAAAGCAAAAAAAATAAGATCATAAAGTACCATTGTCAATGGCAAAACGAACATGATAAGGAACATCATATTCTCGAAGATCAGTCAAGCAATCTAGAAAGTCCTGAGGTCTATGTTCTCTGATAAGCAACAAGAACATGTAAGAAGAAAGGTTTAACTAAAATTATCTGAGATGAAAATATATGTCATTGCATAAAAGAAGTAATGTGAATATGAAGTAAGATGTGAAAATTGATCTACCTTCTTTCTGTTGACATGGATACAAAAGCTTCTGCAGTATCAGACTTAGCCTTATTTCTTTCAACAGAAGGCATCAGGTCTCTCTTCACATCCATCAATTGTTGTACGGTATCAAATGAAAGCTTTAAATAAGATTTTCTTAATCCAGATAAATGATTTTTCTGTCAAGAATCAAGAAAGCATCAGAGTCCATTTATAAGTATAGAGAAAGCAATCACAAACAACCCATTTGAATCAAAGCATAAACTTTTAAAGAAAATGCAACCTCGGATTTAACTTTCAGAAAGACATCGTCAAATCCACAAACAATTGCATGAAACTAATGCAGACTATATATCAAGACGAACCACATGCACTTGACTTTCTAAAGACTCTGGAAAAAAAATGCTAAATAAAATCGAATTAAAAATATTACTGGTGCTGAATGTTGTATTTTAAAAGATGTTTGTCGTGTACCAGACAAAGTGAAGCAGATAAGAAATGTATAAATTGCTTACAAGATCCAGGTCTTCTTTCTCTATAATTTCAATATCAGCAATCCGGGCTTCGTAACGTCTTCTCAGGTATGCTTCAACATCCATCTCCATTTTATCCTATTAAATTGAATTTATATAATCATAATTAACACTAACATCATGATGATTACTACAAAATAAACATTGAATCATAATATATCCACAACGGCAATGAACACGTTTAGACCAAAACGTACTACCATAGCACCACATATAACATACAGGAATGTTATCACCTACCTTTGTAGCTACGTAGAAGTAAGGCCGAAATCTGAATTTTGACTTGAATGAAGAGCCATCCTGCAAGCAGAATCCAATCAGTAAACTATTCCTTAAACCAGGTCACTCTTAGGAGAAAAAATTACTTTTAACTTAAGCAATCTTTACCTAAAAATTACCTGTGTGACAAAGTAAAGATCGACACAACTGTATTCTTTGTAACTGTTTTCATCCTGAACAGATGACTGCAAAAGTATGTAAAACCATGAATAGGCTAATAATAATGATCTATTTCAGGAAACCAACTAGCTGAGACTGCATATTGTGAATAGGAACCGGAAAACTCGACTGAGAATTGCAATTCAATCACTCATTCAGCGTAGCTATGTAATAACGTTTCAATTCACACTTAATCAGTGCTAGCGAATTGCAATAGTAATGTGCTTACGGATGCCAGAGTGAGTAGCCATCCGAGCCGTTTTTCACCCTCTGAAAACAGATCGAACCCTAATTTAGCTTCGAGCTCATCCTCGGGGTTGCGGTTCAGCTTCCGCTTCTTCGGTGCTCTGCTGTCTCTCCGGTCACGTCGCCGACCATCGCCGTTCATCGTTGCCCCAACGAGATCGAAGGTTTTGGCGTTGACGCTTTTGAATGAAGGTTATGAGAGTTTGGAAAAAACTGCTACTAGCGTGAGTAGAAGATTGGGAGCGGAGGGAAGACACAATCAAGACGTTTTCCCGCGCTTTTTCCCGGGTCGCAAAGTAAAGTTTGGTCCGCAAAGAACCAATCCGACGAACCGGAACGGTCCAAATTGAATAAGTTATACATCAAACAAAATAAATTATCAATTTTAATTGGTTCAATACTTTTATTCATCTATCATCTATTTCCATTACAAGTCATCTATCTATAATTTATTATTATTATTATTATATTTTACAGAAGAATATTTTTTGTGACTTAGGTAAATGGTATATAACAACTGTATTTATTTTGTTTTCTCTAAAACATTTTTTCATTTAATTCTTTAATTCATAAAAAATACTTAATTAGAGAAATCATTATTAATATATTATTTATAATTTAAAGAAATCATTATATATATATATATATATATATATATATATGTTCATAATCAAATTGATTAGTGATTCTGATTAAAAAATTATAAATGCTGTGATTTTTATGAATCAAATTAATGATACAAAAACATATTCTTATGAAATCCGATACTAGTATATAATTTAGTGCATAATTATATATATAAGAAAATATGATATCTATAATTTTTATGCTTTGAAATTTTTAAATAAAAAAAACAAGTATTTATTCTGATTCAAACTAAAGGATAGTATTAGTACATATTTTAATTCAAAATTATATCATATAAGAGCATATTGTTAGCTATCGTTGCACGGTAAATTTGAGAAATCTTACTGCGTTTATATCAATCTCATAACATAACTAACTACTTATTTTATAATTTAAGTTTTTTTTTGTGGAGGACTATGTTTCTATATAAAGAAAAAGTAGTTTTTTCCATTTCTTCTATTGTATGATTGAAATGCCATGAGTTAATGCATCTGACTTTACTCATTTAATATATCTATCTATATAATTTTATCATTTACAGAAACAAATAAAAATATCATAAGCATTTTTCTTTCTTACCAGCCATGAACTGTATTGACTGAAAAGGTAATTTTATGATTAAATTAAAGTTTGATGAAATGTTATTTATGAGATATGATCATAGTAATTTGAAGTATTAATTCCCTTAATTATTTTCAATACATTTTACAAGTAGTAGTCTTAAAGAATGATTCTTAATACATTTTTAATTGTGTTTATATTGAGATATTTTCGCATTTAAATTCCAGTGTTAATTTTTTTATTAAAAACATTCAATTATTAGGTTGAAGATTGAGAATCACTAAATCAAACGGTCCAAGATAACCCACAAATTTCTGGTTCAGAAAACGATGTTCAGAAAACCAACACTTTACCCTTTGGAAAATAATGTTGCTCAATAGATTCAACAACTGTTCGATTCGGAGGTAAAACTCTGAAGGAGAAATTTTAGTGACCGGCAGCAACAGAAGGAACCAGAGAAGTGTGCTATAATATATTTTCATATTATCAAGTATTCACCAGAAATCTCTACATGAACAAATTCCTCTTTCAAAATGATGGAACCTATTGGCATCCCTTACAACAAGGGTCCGTTGGGAGACTTTTGATGCTATCTTAAAGAATGTATGACAATCATCACAAATTCGAAGGTTTTTTGTGATTCGAATAGAAGTACCGTTTGGTGTAACAAGCAAACCATAACTAAGTGCCAACCTTTCACTATGTCTATATAACATCTGCATTTTCTCTTCTTCACTGACATTATGGAACACAAACTTCGTCTGAGCCCTATAGCCTTCTTTTTCCAGAAGTTTTGTAAACTGAGATAGTTTTAGACAAATATCATCAGACTTTGGATGAAACTTGTCCCTTGCCACGAAGGTGTGAATCTTATTCTCAACCTCAATCCAACTACATCCTGGTGTCTTCTTCATGCCGTTTCCCTTCATTCTCAACCTCACTTCTTCAACTTCATTCCATCTTCCATATGCTGCGAAGATATTTGATATCAATACATATTTTCCTGAATTCTCTGTATCCGATTGCAAGAGCTTCTTTGCTGCAAGCTCTCCCAGTTCTTTATTAGAATGAATGCGGGAAGCGCTGAGAAGAGCACACCAGATTTCAGAAGTAGGTTTGATTGGCATGTTTCTCACAAAACGATGAGCCTCTTCAAGGGAGTTGGAACGGCTGAGGAGATCAACCATACAAGCATAATGCTCTGGCCAGGGTTCCAGTTTATATTCATATTTCATAATATCGAAAACCCTCTTGCCTTCATCCATCAACCCTGAATGGCTGCATGCATATAACAAAGCCAAAAAGGTTATATGATCAGGAATAACATTTTCATCGGTCATTTCCTTGAATAAAGCAATGGCCTTACTTCCACATCCATGCATTCCATTTGCATTAATCATGGAAGTCCATAAAATTAGATCTCTCTTTTTTACAGAATTAAATATCTTTCTTGAGTTTTCCACATTCCCACAGTGAGCATACGTATCCACTAGGGAGCTAGCGATTGGTCCCTCCAAGAAAAAACCTTTTCTAATTAGAAACCCATGAATCTCCTTCCCTTTCTTCAATGAAGATAAACTAGCAGTGGCAGAAAGTGCACTAATGAGAGCTACAGAATCGGGATGAATTTTAAATTGGTTTAAAGTGTAGAAAAGTTCAAGAGCCTCCACTGGAAGACCATTATGAATAAAGCAGGAAATCATACTTGTCCAAGACACAATATCTTTGGATTTAATTGATTCAAATACACGTCTTGCATAATCTATATGCCCAACCTCTCCGTATACATTGACAATGGCATTTTGTAGTACTGTATCAGCTAAATCTCTTTTCAAAACATAACCATGAATCTCTCTGACAAAGTTTTTAGATTTCAACTCGCTACAAGCCTGCAAAATACTTCCAACCATCATGGGATCAACATGCATCCCACCCACCTGAACCATCCGGAACAAGTTCATTGCTTCCAGATGGCATTCATTCTGTGCATAACCGGCAATAACAGTTGTCCAAGAAATCAAATCCTTTTCAGGCATACATTCAAAAGCATGACCCATATATTTCACACAGCAACACTTAGCATACATATCTATAACGGTGTTCCCAATCTGCATATTGGAATCCATTCCATTTCTTATTACATAGGCATGGACTTCCTTCCCTTTCAATAAATTTCCCAATCGGCCAGAGGCCGCAATCAAGTTTAACACTGACACCTGATCAAACTTCAGGCCAGAACCCTGCATATCCCGAAAGTAATTTAGAGCATCACTACAGAGCTCATTTTGAACCAAACCGGAGAGCAATGTATTCCAAGATACACAATCCCTGCAAAGCATACTTTCAAAAACTCTCACAGCATCCTCCATACGGCCACTCTTTGCATACATGGCAATCAAAGCATTGGCAACATAGATATCAACAAAATGGTTAGATTTCAGCACAGCACCATGAATCTCCATACCCAGTTTAACAAACGAGGGATCCTCACAACCTTGAAGAGCTGCAACAAAAGTATATGTATTGCTCTCGACACCAACCTCCTGCATTCTTCTAAAAAGCGACAATGCCTGCAAACATTTCCCTCCTGCTACATGTGCCGAAATAATAGAATTCCAAGAAACAGCGTCCTCTTTCTCCATCATAATCCCATCAAACAGCACCCTGGCCCCATCAAGATCACCGCACTTGGCATACATACTTATAAGCGCATTACACACAAACACAAATTCACCATATCCACACTTAACAGCCACACCATGGATTTCAGCCCCCGAGCGAGTTGCACCAAGAGCACCACACGCTTTAAGTACAGAGGGAAAAGTACAAGCATCTAGCGCCACTCCACGGACTCTCATCTCTCTGTACAACTCAATTGCTTCGAGGTATTTACCGCTTGACACAAACGCACCCAGCATGGCATTCCAGGTAAAAATAGTTCTTTCAGTTATTCCGTCGAACACTTTGAGTGCATCGCTCAAAGAGCCACATTTTCCGTACATGTGGACGAGCTTGGTGGCTAGAAACGCCGAGACATGAGACTTTAGCAAACGGGCATGCAACTGTTGACCTTGTGGGAGGGCTTTCTCAGTGGTGCAGAAGTCAAGGAGGAGAGAATGCGCGTGTTCGAGACGCGAGGGGGGCGTGAGTGGGTGAGAGGAAAGGAGTGTTAAGGATTCAAAAGCGGGTTTGAGGGCTCCTTGGTTGAGGAGGGTGTTAACGGAAATGGGTTTGAGACCTGAGAGGATTGAAGTGGACATGGTGATTGTGCATGCATGAAGCTGCGCTGCGCCGCACCGGAACAAAGATCTCATGCGTAAGCCGCGAAACAGGAACACTAAATTAAAGTAATAAATAAATAACTTTTTTTTCTTAATATATATTATTGTGTTTTTCTCAATTTCTTTCCACTCTTTCTAAACCTCTTAGTTAATTTTTTTTTTTGGTTAAAATGTGTTACTATGGTTTCTTTGTTAAATTGACAATAAAATCGTTAGCTAAAAATAAAAAGCAAATAATATGAGAATAATTGTTGACATAAATATTGATGAATGGTTTCCATTCAAACAAGTCATTTTAATTGTTAAAAACTTTTTTATTGAAAATTATATGATTTCCATTTTCGGTGATAGGAAGAATTTTTTTTTTCATTTTTTTATAATTAACTTTACTTTAATCCTTAAAATAATTGTTAGGGAACACAAACTTCGGTTCAGACCGGGTCAATAGAGAGACAAACGGAGCACCTATAAAAGTCGTTCATCTTCCCCCAATCGAAAAGGCCCTAGATTATCACAGAGCTGGTTCGTCATTCTTCTTCGTCGCAAATCTCACAATCGTTAGAGAAACCTATCGCCTCTATTCAAAGTAAGCTGCTAAAGCCCTACTCTATTCGTCACTCACTTCACGATTTGGCCACGCTCTTCTCCCAGATCTCGTCTTCCATTTTGTTTTTGTTATTTTACTCTAATTAAATCAATTTTTCCAAATTCCTCTGTTATGATCCTTTCCAAACAGTGTGCATTATCCACGAATCTGGTTTTTATCATTGCTCAATCTATTGCTGCATTCGATTTTGTCTTCTCGATTAAATCCGGATAGTTTGTTGTTTTCCCTATTTTCTGGTTATTGGTCAAATTGATGCTTCAATTTTGTTTTTCATCTGTTACGTGTGGGGGGGTTATTCATTTAGTGTTCCGTTGAATTATGAAACTGTGAAGTTAACTTCAAGTGGTGCAAAATAATATTAGGGTTTGGCATACCTTTGCTCCCAGGTAGTAGTGGCAAGCATTTGGTGATGTGAATTCCATAATGTTCTTTTGGCACGTATATAGTACTCGTTGCTTGAATAATCGACGAATCGTTTATAATTAAAGCCACCACCACCCCCAGTAACTACTCCTGCACATCCATAACCTCATACTTGCACTTTTTGAATGGTCAATCATTCAATTTACGAAAATTCGGGGCAGTGTGTTTGGTCCACAAGCATGAACAGTTGCTCCTGCTACAATTTATATAGTATACAATGGTATTTGGTCAAGAGACTTTGAAGTGGTGAGGATAATATAGCAAGATATAGTTTGTTACTCACTGGAGTTTGGAAAGCTGTTTCGTTGTATATGTAGAGCTGTTTCTAATGTGACATCTTAGATATTATCTGATGAAATTGAAAATTGTCTGCACCGGAGTATTGCTATATAGCTTTTGTATCTTCTTGTTCACCTGAAAATCCCCGCTTTATTTGATATTCGAGTTTTTGGTTGTATGGTGTTTTATATATTTATTGCATTGTTCCTTTTTTATCTTTTGTTTCTCTCCTGCTTGGTTTGATGCATAAATTGGAATTAGTTAAAGGCTTCAAATAGTTCTCTCTATCTGCTGTGTTTGTGATGGTGACAAAAGCGGGGGAGAGCGTCCTTCAAGTTCTGTTTTTGTTTCAATTCATTTCATGCCATGTTTTCTTCTTATTTTAGATAGTTGGGAAAAAATTAGATAATCCTTGGCTTTGGTATGCAGGATGTCGGAAGCACCATTTAGACCACGTGAAAAGCTTTTTGAGAAGCAAAAATATTTCCAGAATATCCCCAAGCATACCTACTTGAAGGGACCCATGGATAAGGTTACATCTGTGGCCATACCTCTGGCTTTGGCTGCAACATCACTTTATCTGATTGTAAGTTTAATTGTAATGTGGTCTTTTTACTTGTCTCTGTTGTTTTTATTATCAGTATGTCTCCAATTCTCCATTTGTTTCGAATCATATTATATCGACACTGTGTTATGCATTGTGTCCAGGGACGAGGGATCTATAACATGTCGCATGGAATTGGAAAGAAAGAATGACCTTGGAATTTTGAATTGAGGAGGTGGGCGATTTGCCACATAAAACAACCATAGCCTCCTTAATATAGACCACTGGTTTTCTTTGCATTTATGTTTGTTCTCTTAATAAAATTTCTTAGTTGCAGATTTTGACTGCCATTGGGGTTTATAACTTTATAATGGAAGTTGTTCATTGTATGTTCTATAAAATCAAATTGGTTGAATTGGCTCCGACTGCTGGTTTCAGATTCTGGTTTATGCTTTGCCCCTTGTTTTGCATGCGTTAGACAAGCTCAACGGTTTTCCTTATGCGTCGTTAAGCATTTCAATTGTTTCTCTATGATGTGTTTGATGTGTGGTCCAGTGGAATTACTTGGCGAGTAGTTGGCCTCAAGCTATAGGTGGTGGTAGGAACCTGTGAAATGGTCTAAGGTGGATCCAAGTGCCGATTGAAACTCTATAGCATTTGAATTTATAATACATATTTGGTTTTATATTGGAGAGGTCTCTACCCCCAACCATGGTTTGGGTAAGAAAATTTGTTCTTAGGTTTTTCTCGTATCATGATGTAGAAAAGTCTTACTGAAAATAAAACACGCTATCATTAGAATCTTGATTCAATACATCAAACTATTAAATATGAAACTGGATTGTTTATATATTTTTATTACTTGAAAAATGTTGAGGAGGTACTGCATCGGGCTAGGACCCAGCTGAGCTATTCCGTAACTTTTTCTTGTCTAATATTTTGGTTTGGAAATCTTTGAAAATATTTGCTTATCGCCTCCTTCAATCAGCCCCAAGTTATCACCATTTTTGGTTTAATATTCAGCCTACACCGAGAAACTCGGATACTTTCAAGGTTCGAAGTTTGTATGACGTGGTTGGGTGCGAGTATTCTCCGCCCAAAACGGAGGCACAAAACACTAAAGGCAAATTTTCTTGGTCCAAGCACGCTGTTGAGCAGCAGCATCTTTGTCATTGAAGAAGGAAGCGATCTGCTTCACAATGAGATCAAAGCATATTTTAGTGTGTGAATGTAAACACAGACTTGCCCCTTAGTTGAAAATTTATTGGTACAAGTCCCGCGCGTGCTGTCCTCCTCGAGATTTTGTTTGATCACGTACCAAAAGAGTGCGTTACACAAGCAGCAAACAAATCTTATTATTAGCAGACAAAGCAAAAATCTTTTGCAGGATAGATTCAGTGGCAATGTGATACGGTGGGCCTATGCAATTCAAAGCTCGACATGACGTACCACAGCCAGTAGGTACTGCTCTCTTAGTCGCAGAAGTTATAGAGCTCAGATATTCAATGCTGCTGATCAAAATTCAGATACTAAGAAGTTCATGGACGGTCAAAACCCACAAACAAGAGCACAACAACAAACCACTAAGCTGGAGACTATAATTTTTTGGTGGTTGGTCTGTGGGGCATACAACATTCAAATGCCTCCAATAAGTCAGCAGAAAGTTTGCAGATCTTTGAATGCATACACCACGCTTGACAGAGTTGGATTGACTTTTAAGCTTTTCTGGCTTCTGAGTATACATCAGGAACAATACAAGTGCATGATTAACTCGAGGAAATATCCTAATTGGCTATTCAACATACTAACCAATGATGATGTAACAAAAGAAGAAAAAAAAAACTATGACGAACACTAACTAATAATGAAGGATCACAAGTCAGCCTGGAAAGTATTCACCATCCACTCTTTCATGTATTTACTTTACTCGTGTGTACTTGTCCCTACTTAAATCATTCTTGTTATAAGCGTTTGTAGAAGAAATTTTAAACAATCTCAGATTCCTTCGTATATTAACTCAATCTAAAAGGTGGTCACATCCAGGAAAAATATCATCTTCAAATTGAAATAAGATTCTAAGATAATGCTTGTGTTTTCACTTTCAACGGTGCTTGGCCCAGTGTAATGTGAGTGAGCAATTATTTAGAACATAAGGTGGAAGCTCCTTTCTTACAGTGCCAAGCTGTGTGAGTATGTGACTTTCTGCTTCAGAAAATGCATTTTTGGGCTGGTCATCCATATGGGTAATAATTTTCTATAAAGGCAACTGGGTACTGCCAGTTCTCCTACTCTGTCTTGCTTCCTAAGGCTCTCCCACATTCATGCTTTATGTAGCAGTAGGTGGCCCTTTCTGTTCACTCCTCAACCAAAACTTATGGTCCAAGCACTTTTCTATCTTAAAGAAAGCACTTATATAATTACCAATGCTCCTTAGAAACCTCTCAAGAAAAATACCTATATATGCTACCTTAAAAGATCTAAAAATATTTGCCATATTAAAAGTGGTAAAAAGATGATATGATCCTCCAAGTTACCTTGGGGAAGCAGGTATATAACTACATATATACACGCGTCTGTGTAAATTTTTTGGTCCATACATAAACTATTGATGCCATGTTGAGAAACAGTCGTTAGCTGAATATGCCAATATACCAACTTAAGAAAATTGCTACCTAACCAAAGCACTCTCATAAAGATTCTTCACTAAGTTTTCAGAGAATAATAAAAGGAGAAGTGTAGTCAAAGATTTAACATTTATACTCTCCACGTATAACACCTTCCAAATCCAAATACTATAACTTTGATGGTGCCATATAATCAAGTTGGCTTGTGAGTAAAGTTGGCAGGAAAAACACCAAGTATTTGTTTACAGAAGATAAATCCACTGTTAACTTCATAGCTTTTAACAGTCATATCTGTCATTTGGGCTTATTCTATGGTTTGTTAACAACACAAACTGCTTAGTCTCACACCCTTAAAGCCAGTCCTGTTTATAAGCACCTTAGGAGAAAGTAGAACCATCATTCCAAGAAAAAGAGAAAAAGAACAGAGAGAAAGAAAACGGGAGATAACAGGCCTGGGAGAGAAAAAGAGTGTTATCAATTGTGGTGCAATAATGGCAACACCAAAACAGTCATATGAACAACACCAACAACAAACAAATGTGCTGCGTGTGAGGAATTCAGGGATGATTAGCGTGAACCAGAGTCCAATGAGAGATGACAAGGAAGAGGAGATGTCAAGATCAGCTTTGGCAATGTTCAGAGCAAAGGAAGAAGAAATTGAAAGGAAGAAAATGGAGGTGAGGGATAAGGTTCATGCTTATCTGGGTCGAGTAGAGGAGGAAACAAAACGCTTGGCTGAGATTAGAGAAGTAAGTGTCACAATGCTGATTCTTTCCCTTTGATGTTGCATTTGGCTTATCTCTAAGCTTTCATGCTTTATTTGTTTTCTATTCTTTCATTTTTTTACATATAAATCAATATACAGCGTGTTTGATTCCACATTCCAAATAGTTTCTACCTCTCATACCTGATTTCTTACTTCTCTTCCCAAACACGCCAGGTATGGGAAAAAGATAGTAATCTGATCAGAAAGTTTGTTTCCTTTTAATTCTCTCATTAAATCTTCAACCAATAAATGATAATGATAAGAAACTAGTAATTTCGGGTGTTATGCATGTATGTTCTGAGTCACACATCGGATAAAACTGAGAAAGTAGAATATTATACAAAGATGAATATTCGTAAACTCATATCGAGTTAAGTGTGATATTATTCTTCTACGTGGTTTGACTGAAATTTCATTGGTATTCTATCTATCCGATAAATCTCTTACTTCAATGGACCTATCTGGGTTATTTTTCCTTGTTCTTGGACAAGTACTTACATGTCACCGGTGTTGAATAGTAAATGCTTGAAAAACTGAATGTGATGTTGTAGGAGCTTGAGGGTCTGACAGATCCATTGAGGAAGGAAGTTGCAATGGTTAGAAAGAAGATAGACAGTGTGAACAAAGAGTTAAAGCCACTGGGCCAAACCTGCCAGAGAAAGGTGAAGTTTTCCAACTGTTCACCAGTTGTTTGCTTTTGACATTTCTAAAATCGATTCTTAAGTGATGCCTATCTGGTTTACTTACACAGCTTTTGATACAAACACTTGAGCACTGAATGGAATTTAATCAATTAGCCATGCTTGCTTTCTTGGCCCCATGTTGTCTCATCAACTGGGAGGCAAAGTGGACATGATTGTTTAGTGGTTAAGCTGTTCATTATTAATAATTGTGTTCAAATGTCCATGTAGAAAATGATCTATTTGGTTCAATGGGAGATTGCAAATTCCTCATGCTGCTTCTTTTGCATCATTGTGCCTAGAAAAATGAAATAAAGAAAAGGGTTGAAGGGAAATATGAACCACAAACCCATCATAACTCACCGTTGTTGATACTACTTTACTTTCAAAAATGGTTTGAGAGATAAGAAGAAAATTAGTTAAGTATTACATAAACCGGGGTTAAATTCCCTGATCGTGAAATTGAAATTTGTTTCTATCCAAACTTCCATACATTTTAGTCATGGATACGGTCATTTTAATCAAATGTCATTAAATTCTTTTTACATGTTAAATGATGTTTCAGAGTGACATTTGAATTGTTTATACTATTAACATGTTTTAGTTCGAATGTCAATTTGAAACACCGTCTAATATGTAATACAAATTATTATCATGAAGTTAGAAGGACTCTATTCATTCATTTTTTAAGTTTTGACTAAAATGTATTAAAATTTGAAACAGAACAAATTCTAATTTCGTGTCTAAATTTAAAACTTAAAAAAAAAATTAAATTGATTTTTCTTTCTTGTTTTTCTCTTCTTTTTTTTTGGGTCACAGGAAAGAGAGTATAAGGAAGCCCTTGATGCTTTCAATGAGAAAAACAAGGAAAAAGCTCAACTTGTTAGTAAACTAATGGAGGTAAGAATTTCTTTTATGATTTGAGTGTGTGCAAAACTTTCTAAATTTGTACCCTAACTTGTCTTTTTTGTCTGTTTGTTCCATGAATGTTGGGATAGCTGGTGACTGAAAGTGAGAAATTGAGGATGAAGAAGTTGGAGGAGTTAAGCAAAAACGTAGATACCCTGAACTGAAATTAATGCTAATACAAGTAACCTTACTTCTGTGTGATGTAACTACAACCATGTGGTGTATTGTAATGTGACATAATTTGTGATTTCATTGTACTTTAAAAATTTGATTAGGAAATCTGCATTAGAGAGAGACCTAAATCCTGAACATTGCACAAGCTGTTGTCATTTGATTTGAGATGTGTATTCAAACTGAACAATCAGAAAGATCTATTTTTTTTTTTTTGTATGAATGAACATTATTTGTCAAACTAATCAATTTTTTCTTGTTGCAACTTACCTAATTGATGTCACGAACACAAAACTTAACTATCTCAATAACAGTAAAGGAGTTGTTCAATTTGTCATGGTAAGTGTGAGTATAAGGGTATAAAAAAAACAAACATTTTATTTATAATAGGAAAACTGTTGTTTTATACAATTTGACAACTTGTATAAAGATAAAATAGTCTTAATAAAAGTGAATTTTTATATTTTTAGAAGAAAAAGAAAATAAACAATTATAAGGGATAGTGTAAAATAGTAATAAATCATTATTGATATCACTTATTATTATTGTTAATGGAATATCAAATATTTTGTATTTTTATATTATTTCTTTTATTATACAATAAAAATCAATATTTATTAAGAAAATATAAAGTTTAAAGTTTAAAAAGTATAATTAAATATAAAGAAGTAAGAAAACAAGTGAAAAATTGTTTAAAAGTGTAAAAACAAAATCAAGATAATATATATTAAATTATTTATAGATGTTATAAATTAAACATGTCTTGAAAATTATTTATATGAGAGATGAATATTATCAAGACATAAATACAAATATAAGTCTAATTAGAAAAAAACGAATCATAAATAATTTCGTATTTATATTGAATTTTTAATTTGTTCTCGACTGAATTAAGTATTTATTTCATAAAAGACTATTTCTATATTAAATCGACATTAATACAATTTAAAAATGCTACGTATCAAAATTTAAGTCAATCACAAATAAAATTTGAACTGTTTATATTCTTTCTTATTCTTTTATTTTATAAGTTATTTTGTTTCGTTACATTTTTATAGTTCATTAATACTAATTTAGCATAATTCAGATTAAGTTGGAACTCAATTATTTTTTTTTAGAAAAATAAAAATCAATTAAGTACAAAAATATAAAACAAAAAAAATATAAATATAAAAATCAATTAAAATATAAATAAATAGAAAAATCTAATTTTTCCATCGAAACCCTAAAACCTATGGAAATAATTCGATTATTTTGTCCCAACATCCAAAGCTGACATTAGGGGAAGAAAGAACGTAGAGTGAAAGAAAGGTTAACAATGGCGTCAGAGAACACAGTGACTTCAAACTCTACAGATGGTGAACGACCGAAGGTGGTTGTCATAATGGGACCCACAGCTTCCGGGAAGTCGAAGCTTGCCGTTGATTTAGCGTCTCACTTCCCTATCGAAGTCATCAACGCTGATTCCATGCAGGTCTACCGCGGCCTCGATGTTCTCGCCAACAAACTCCCTCTCTCTCACCAAAACGGTACCACCGTACCCTCGCTGCATCTGATTTTTGTCCATAGCAATCCCGTTCCGTTTCTGAAATCAGGTTTCGAATTTGCTGCAGGAGTGCCGCATCATCTCTTGGGCACTGTAAGCCCCAACGTGGAATTCACAGCTAAAGCGTTTCGGGATTCCGCTATCCCCGTATGTCTCAATCGATGAATGAAGAGAATCCACTTTTATTATTATATTATTTGTTATTTGCTATGATTATGATTATGATTATTATTATTATTATTATTATTATTATTATTATTATTATTATTATTATTTATTTTCAGATTATTGATGACATATTGGCTCGCAGTCATTTGCCTGTTATAGTTGGGGGTACAAATTACTATATCCAGGTTGGGATTTTGAGTGATACGTTCTTTGTGTCTTGTTGTGTTCTTCATTTTATTTATTTATTTGAATTTCTTATAATGCTTAATAATGTATTTATATGGCTGATTTCTACTTATTAATCCTCTTCAGGCTCTTGTGAGTTCGTTTCTTCTAGATGATTCTGCCGAAGATATGGATGAAAGCTGTTTGGGTGACCTACCTGGTATATTGTTATGTATTTGGTGCTTTCTTTTTCTCTACTTTTTTTTTTTATCTGTTTCAATTGACATATACTTATCATTTATTGCATTTGTAATTTTATAGGCATCACGCAGTCTGAGAACAGTTTCCCTGGTGAAAATGATGGTTCAAGCTATGGTTATGATCTGCTCAAGGATATTGATCCAGTTGCTGCTAATAGAATCCATCCAAATAACCATAGAAAGGTTGGGTGTAATTTGATTATTTATCATTTACTCTTCTAGAGACAATGAAAGTTCCGTCTTATTTATGCAATTGGAGTTACGTATGCAACAATTTCATGATGTTTTTTCTGTTTATAATGAGTTCAGTTTTGTTGCATTGTGTATGTAAAGATTTTTACATCGTCAAGATTTTACTTTTAAAATAGTTGTTGCAAAAGTCAGCATCTTAATATGCATGACAGTTTATGATGATATAACAATTCTTAGAAAGGTCCAACTCTACCCTACGAAATAAACTTGCAAGATGATATTTGTATTAACTTATATATTATAATTTGGTTATATCTGTAGTTATTGTAAAATCTTTAATATAGTCTTTCATGCCAAGGGCTATATACCAACAAATCTTTTTAAGATAGGCTTGATACTATCTTAGAAAGTGAAGACCAAAATCAGTTTTACAAAACTTGCTTGCAAACAATCATCTATATAGTATTAATGTATTTAAACTTAATTCATTTAATATATAAAGCATGTATAGTACAACCCTTCATGCTATGGGTTATGAATCTCTCATGTGGAACTAAATATTTGCGCAGGTGGTGCAATATGTGCAACAATCCATATTAAAATAAACTTTGATATCATCTTAGAAAGTAAATTTAGGCCTAACGCAGATTCTACAAAATTGGCTTGCAAATGAACATCTACATATTAATGTATTTAAATTTAATTCATATAATATTAGAGCATGTATAAGTACAACCCTTCATGCCAAAGACTAAACCTTGTTAAGATAGACTTCGATAACATCTTAGAAAGTAAGTTTAGGTTTACTTCAATTCTACAAAACTAACTTGTAAACAAGCATTTACATTATTAATTTATTTAAATTTAATTCATATAATAATATAAAGCATATATAAGTATGCTTATTATTGTAGTCTTATGATTTTAAATTCTAGCATGCTGTACATCTATTGGGACCAAGCCATATGGCCTTTCAATTCATTTTTGAACATTTAAATATATATGAAGTGCCTAATTGGGGATTACTAACCCGCATATTTGTGTTTTTATGGGTTTCAGATAAATCAATATATTAATTTGTACACTCGCACTGGTGTTCTTCCTAGTAAAGTTTTTCAAGGAAAGGCAGCAGAGGTTTGTTTTCTTTGCCAATAGTCAATTACTGGAATTTCAATATGATCTCTTTTCCCTTTGTCTACCTATAGTTATATAATTATTTTTCCCACTAATCACATTACCACACTATACTCATTCTATTCTATTGATGGACAATTGGTGGGGATATCAAGTGGATCAATAATGGAAAAAGGATGTTAACTCGCTAATGTTTTGTTGCAATGTCTGGTGATTCCTTCTTCCCCTTATAAATAATATTGGTCTTACTTGTGGCAGGGCAGAATTGGGGTCAAGTTGACAACTTAAGATATGATTGTTGTTTTATATGTGTGGATGCATCTCTCCCTGTACTGGACAGATATGTAGAGCAGAGGGTAGATTGCATGATGGACGATGGATTACTCAATGAAGTCTATGACATTTATAATTTGAATGCAGATTATACTAGAGGTTTGCGGCAGGCCATTGGTGTCCGTGAATTTGAGCCTCTTCTTAGAACTTGTGTTGTCAAAGACATGTATGAAAGAGAGAGGGAATTGACTGAAGGATCGGAAAAGGGCAAGACATTGTTTAATTGTAATTTGATGGAGTTGGTGAGATCTTCCGATGATACTGAATCCACAATTCTTTTGGAAGAAGCAATTGAAAAAGTAAAGGTTAATACCAGGAGACTTGTTCGGCGACAGGTAAAAAATAATGTCATTTGTTTTCTAACTTCCTTAAACAAGCATTCTTGGATGACATTATTTTTGGCCGGGCATGCGAGGAAACTGAAAATGTCATTTTTCTGTATTCACAAGTAATAGAAAATTGACAGTATCACTGAGACGATTCATCTGAATTTTGACTTAGAAGTTTGAAATACCTTGTCCTTTCTGTAGAGCATTTAGTTCACCTGCCATTCGGCTGTACAGTATGACTATTTATTTGTTTTTTCTATACTTTCATTTGTATTATTGTATTAGTGTTTTCCAGTGTTTCCTAGAATTAGTGTTATTGTCTAAGGAGTCAGGGTCATAAATAATATAATTGATCAATATTCGTTGGTGACAATGAATTGACTGGAGTTTGTACGTACGGAAGCTTAAAGTCTGACATTAATATTGAAGCTATGTTCATGACAGAAGAGGATGATCAGTCGACTGCAAACATTGTTTGGTTGGAAAATACACTATGTTGATTCCACAGAAGCAATATCAAGTAAGCTGTTTTAATCATGTTCCTTGTATTTTCTATGTTCATCAATTAGCTCGTGTAATAAATTAACAATATCCTTGGATTACATTCATTTAGTTATTTTATGTTACAGGCAAATCAGAAAATGTATGGGCACGCCAAGTAGTTGAATCTGCTGTGAAGATAGTTAAATCTTTCTTGAGTGAGAACGGAAGCTTGTCATCCACCTTTGGGACTTCAGATGACACAGGGATGAAAACAATCCAAAGGGACCTCTGGACTCAATACGTTTGCAAGGTCTGTAATGTTTTTATGATCCACCTTCGCGACACATTTCTTTTGTTTTTTGTTAAGGTTTAATTAGTCGAATGGTACTTTCTCTCATTCGGATGTGTCAGTATGGTACCAGTTTTTAAAAATGTGTCAACTCTGTCTCAACTTTTGCAAAAGTGTCTCAATTAGATCATTTCAAAAAAATAAAATTATTAACGTTGTTAACAGCCATTGACATATTTTTAAAAGCGGGTACCAAACTGACATATCCAAACAAAAGTAGTACTTTATGATTAATTAAACCTTTTGTTAATAACTTAAAATGAATGTTCTTTTTATTATGGAAAGCCGAGTGTGGTGATCCTTATGGTGTTCTCATTATATGCTGTGCCACAAACTGCATACAGTATGCACCTACAGAAAAAAAATAAAAAAAGTGGAAGCAATTTGTTAAACTACCGTCTGTCAAATTTACGTTTCTAGAAAAAATTTCATTTGGATGCCAAATTTTTCTGTATGAATTACCACACGGAGTTTGTGACGTGCATCATCAAACTCAAACATTCTGTGTTCTTACGAACTTTCCTTTTGACAGGCTTGTGGAGATCGCGTTCTTAGAGGATTACATGAATGGGAACAACACAGACAAGGTCGGGGGCACCGAAAACGTATTTCAAGTCTTAAGAGCAAGGGCCAATTTCCTGGTTTCGTGGAACAGAAGGTTGAGTATTCTCAGGTGAAGAATAACAATATGTCGTATGACTTGTGAAATTAAAAGTATATTGGTATAGTTTATAACTTAACCATGCTTATGGTTGTAGTTCTTTCTTTTATTAAATTTGTGTTTATTTTTTTTTATCTTTTAAAATATTCATTTTTGTGTTTTAACTCTTAAATTTAAATAAATATTGTCTTTCAAAACTATAGTTGTCTTCAATTTTATGGTACAATTTTTTTTTTAATAATGGAAAGAATCATGAAACTTAATCTTTTAAATTTATTTATATGAAAATAAGTAACTACAAAACCCAATTTATGTGTGAATAGAAAAATACAATAAGGTAAAGATAGTCTGAAAATTGAATCACAGAATAAACAATTTAAAAAAAAAAATCTAATATAAATGTGTCCAAAATCTAAAGTGGTAGACATAAAGACATCATTAACTAGAGTTAAAAGGATAAAAATAAATTGTTTAAAAATTAAAAATTCATTTATCTTTTAACAATAACTATCTAAAAAAGTAAAAGTACATGTTTATTGAACTCGATATTTTGTAACAAAAAGATATGCAATAACAATAAAATAATTTAGATCTAATATATTGAGATAAGTGGTTTACCTTCATAATTGTTTGTAGAGTTAGGATGGGTTGACTAACAAATCCATTTTTTATTTTAAAAAATATATGTAAAATAATGAGATTTATTTAGGTTATTCTTTTATGTTTTTAGTGTTCTCAAAAATTAAAAATATATTTGTCATTGTTAATTTTTTTTAACTTAATTCTTAGGGTTAAATACGTTTTTGGTCCCTCAATTTTTAGTGAATTTTGGAATTAGTCAATTTCAAAATTTTGGATCAATATAGTCCTTCATCTTTCGAAATTCGTGTATTTAGTCATTTTAATCAAATTTTGTTAAGTTTATTTGGCATTTTAAGCTTGTTTCATAATAGTATTTGACTTAACATTAAAGCAAAGATGTGTCAAACAGTATAAATAACTCAAATATAATCCTGGAATGTGTACGAAACATAAACCTAATAAAATTTGATTAAAAGGACTAAATCTACGTATTTCAAAAGATGAAGGACTAAATTGGTCTAAAGTTTCGAAATAGACTAATTTCAAAATTCACTGAAGATAAGGGACAAAAACATATTTAACCCTAATTCTTATAATAACATTTATAAAAAAAACTCTCCAAATCAAATTTGGGTTAAATTAGATAAAATATTTTATCTAAGTTATAAAAATTTGAAATAATTTTATCAAATATAATACTTGAAACTTTTTTACTAGTTAACGTGGACCTATTTCCTAATCAAGCGCTTCTTCCTGCACCTTCATGTTTTTTCCCTACACCTTCATAAACAATGTGAAAAGGCATTTTTGCCCTTCCCCATGCACACCCCTCTCCCTGCTGCACTGCAATCTTTATTGAAAATCACCTTTGCTACACAAAAACCCAATGAAAAACGAAGTTGAGAAACGCAGTTGAGAGGGTAAGGTACATGATGGTGAAGAATCAATTTTTTGTATTTAGGACTCTCGAATTGGAGGTTGTTTTATCCATGTGGTGCAGATTTAGGAAAAATTTAAGAGAATGGATAAGTTTTAACTTTTTGTTTGTGTCCAGTAGGGATGGTCAAAAAATCTAATTTTCTTGATCCAATCCACTTTTGCTCTGATCTAATTCATTTTATTAAAAATCCAATTCATTTAAAATTCATTTTAATGCATCTGAATCTCAATCTAATCTACATTTTATATATTTTATGGATTAGATATTCATTCTATAAATCAAGATTTTCAAATATGGATAATCCAAAAAATCCAATCTAAATTTTCAATTTAAATTTTTAGTTGGGTTAGACTAAAGGTTGAGATGGACTAGGCTAAATTCAGACTCAGACGTAGAGATGGCAAATAAATTTGTCCCGTGGGTATTGCCCGAATTTGTCCCCGTTTTGACGGGGAATCCCCGCATTAACTGGGTATGAGTATGGGTACGGGGAATCCCTGACTTTTTCAATTGGGTACGGAGATAGTTATGGGGATATACATATCCCCGCCATAATATTCGTCCCCGCCATATCTCCGTCATCGTTTAAATTATTAAAATATTCACAATTAATTAAGTAACCATATATATATATATATATATATATATATATATATATATATATTTTAATTTTTTATTTCTTCTAGTTATTTGGTTTGTCATGAAACTCATTCACATCTCCAATATATTTTTCATCTTATCATAATATTTATGTAATTATGTTAAAATGATGTATGTCAATTAATTTTTTTTTATGTCTCATATTTGAATATTTCTATTATTTTTTAATATTTTTATTTATTGTATACTTTCTTTCCACATGAGTATATTTAATACTCTCAATTTAAGTGTTTAATAGCATAAACCTTTCATTTACTACGTAATATAAAAAATTACTTATTTTTATTAATTTTTGTTTCATTTGAAGAACTTTTTTATTTCGCTAAAACAATTATTTCTCAACCATTGATTATATATGTTGATATTTGAAAAGTGTTCTTAGATGTCTAAGATATTTTTCATCTTATCATACCCTTAATTGTACATTCGTTTTCCTTTGTCCAATTTCTTTCAATAGTTTCTCAAATTGTTTCTAAAACATACATTTATTAATTTTTTAATATTTTTATTTGTTATTTATTTTCATTATGTAAAATACTATTTCAATATATTTTATCTAATTATTTTTTATTTTCTAACTCATTATATCAATTATACTGTAATTTTTCACTATAATTGTATAAATAATTTTTATTTACTACAATATCAAAATTTAATGTAATTGTCATGAATATTTTTTATTATTATGTTTATTATTTGTTATTTGCGTCATTTTGAGTAAGTGATGTATTATCATTTTTATTAGTGTATACAAAAAGAGATTCATTAGAATTTAAAAAATTGAAGTAAACAAACATTTAAAACATATTTTAATTTGAATATTGTTTTCCTTTAAATTTTTTTAAAAATATTTTTAAATTTTATCAACTAGGTTTCATTAATGTTTGCAGTTTGCAAATTTAATAAATGTTTTAGTTCTCATAAAATTTTATTTGGTATTCTAATCTAAAATTTATACAATTATAATTTATTTCAAAATATTTGATATAAAAAAACAATCATCATCCTAATATTGAATATTTGATAATATTATATTTCCTTTACCGTAATTTTTTATTATTTTATAAAAATTAATTAAAATTTATATTAAAGTAGTAAGGAAACGGGTACGGGTATAGGTACGAGATTATACCCGTTACCCGGCGGGAATGGGGATGGGATAAAACTTTAATACCCGTTGGGTTTGGGAATGGGGATGGGGATGAATTTTTTTTACAGGGATGGGTATGGGATAGCGAAATTCGTCCCTATCCCGTCCCGTTGCCATCCCTACTCAGACGGACCTTGCTTGATGACCTCTACGGACCGGGCAGGACCGACGACCCTAAAGGGCTGGATGGGCCTGACGACCAGAACAGACTTTGCAGGCCTAAAGACATGAACGGGCTAGGCGAGCCCGACAAACCGAACAAGTTAATCGGGCCCAACGCCTTGAAAAAGTTGGTGAGCCTGATGACCTCAACGGGCCAGGTGGGCCCAAAGACCCGAATGAGCCAGGTGGGCCCAAAGACTCGAACGAGTCAAGCGGGCACAAAGACCCAAACAGGTCAGGCGGGCCCGATGACTCGAACGAGTCAAGTGAGCCTGAAGACCATAATGGGTTAGGCGGTCCCAATGATCCGAACGGGTTAGGCGGGCCCGAATACCTGAACGGGCCAAGCGGACCCGATGACCCGAATGGGCTAGGTGGGCCCAAAGACCTGAACAAACCAGGTGGGCTTGATGACCCGAACGGGTCAGGCGGTTCCGAAGACCTGAATAGGCCAAGCGGGCTAGAAGACTCAAATGGGCTGGGATGGGTCGGCCCAATGACTCGGACGGGTCATGCCCGACGTCCTTGATGGACCGAGTGAGCCCGATGACCCCGACAGGTTGAGTCGACCTGACGACCTAGACAGGCTAAGTTGACCCAACGACTCTGACGGATTGTGCCAGAAGAGTCGTACAGATCGGGCAGGCCCGATGCCAGAAGGGGCCAGGCAGGCGCAAAGACTTGGATGAGCTAGGTCGGACCGACCTGACGATTCAGGCAAGTCGTGCTCGACAACCTGTACGGACTGAGCAAGCTCGAGACCTCGATGGTCCTTGCGAGCTCGACGACCCGGACAGGTTGAGTGGTGTTGGCCTTAAAGACATAAGTTTTAGAAAATTCAATTTAAATTTCTTTTATAAAAAATGAATTCTGGATTTTGAACTTGATCCAAATATTTGGATTAGATTTAAATCTTGATCCAAATATTTGGATATGGAATTTAAAAAAATCCAAACTTGTTTTGCTGAAAAAATGGATTTGGATTGAAAATCTAATCCAATTATTTGGATCTAAAATGGATGAGGATTGGATCATTAAAAATCTCATCCGTGCCCACCCCTAGTGTCTAGGTTAAGTCCTGTGGGAGTGATACGACTTCAGCACGAAAATCGTTTCCATGTCACACAATACATCGTTTCCACGTCACACAATACTGAGAAGTGAAAGTAGTGTTTGGAAAGCTAACTTTGGAATTGTGCTAAAGTCGTGTGTAGGTGTGAGCATTTTCAATTAAAAATTTAAAATTAGAAGTCCTGCACCATAACATAATTTCTATGAATTGATTTTGCTTATATTATGTGTCCTTTACCGAGTTCTAATTTTGATATCAAAATTAGAAACTGTGTACAATAGACACGACTTCCATAAAATGGATATCATTTCATAGAAGTTGTGTTGAGGTGTACTATTTCTAATTTTCCCATCAAAATTAAAACTCATTAGAAAGGCACACAACATTATTACAAATTAACTTACATAGAAGTCGTGACAATAATTCTCGACTTCTAATTTTAAATTTTTAGTTGAAAGTCGTTATACACCTATACTACTTCAGCACAATTTCAAACATTAAAATCATCTTTTTCGAACACGACTTCTACTTTTCAAAATCCAAAACCAAAGCCATGTCACGTGAAAACAATTTCTATGTTGAAGTCGTATAGCCGGCACACGATTTAAAATATAACTTGTAATAAATTTAAGATTGTCTATTTTTGTAATTTTCACAAAAAATCTATACCACATGAGTGAAAAAATACGAATGGGAATACAAATTTTGCACTTTGTACTAGATAATTCAAAATGTATAATTCAGGTTATTTATTTTTTATTTTATATCATATAAATGTATTTTTTATTTTGTGTTATGAGTTGATCCCAAGTATACAAAAAAAAATATTTTAAATTATATAATCTAAAATGCAAAACTTTTATTTTAACTGTGATGTATTTTTTATTTTAGTCTAAATTATATAATTCAGAATATAAATTTATATCGGATTATATATTTTTAATTGTTCTTCAATTATATCTTCTGAAACTAAAAATAAAAATTGAAAATTTGAAATATACGGAGGTGCGGGAAGAAATTGTAGTGGTGTAAGAAGAAGTGGCCTATTCAATCTTAACAAGCCTAGATTTTCAGAGCTAGCCCAAAACAGGCCATCGTGTTATGGGTAAAACGTACCGAGCTGATACCTTTATCCAGCTCAGCCATTTCTTTTTGAATCCTTATATTTGTCTTTTGCATCTTCATAAATATGAAAACTTTTACAGTATTCTTAGAGAGTATTATTTAGATAGTGTAATCTGAAAATTATTTTTTAACATAAAAGAAAATTTTTTAAACTATATAATTGAATAACTTTCGAATTGTACAAAAATCTTTTTACTTTCAAATTGTGTATTTTAAAAATTATTCATTGCAATACCTATATAAACAGTATTCTTAATGATATTTTAGATGTAATAAATTCTCAAAAGTACGGAATTACATTGTAATTACAAAAAATCTCAACCCTTCGATCAATTTATCATTGCAATACCTTTTACAGTTAAAATGAGATTTAGCAAAATAAAAAGTGATTTTTTAACACATTATCATTTCGAGTTTTTTCTTTATAGTTGAGGATTCGCTTTCATAATACTAATAATCATTTGTAAAACAAAACTAATCATTGTTATATATTTCAATAATATTACGACACATTAATCAACATATATATTTCGTTTGTTGTAAACCTCTTATAACCTCTTGTCAGATAATGGTTACTGTCAAGAGTAAAATAATAAAAGACAGATGAAAAACAAAGAATATTTTTATATGGGTTAAATTATTATTGAATCTACACACCCCAATATAGATTGTTTTATTATTAATGGAAATCAATAAAATTATTTATACTTTAGGACAAACATACAACACATTTAAAAATTAAAACTATAAAAAAATTGTTGGAAGTCCCACATCGACTAGAGATAAAGTCATTTCATACATTTCATAGTATATAAGTGAGGTGCAAACCTCATCTTATAAATTGATTTTGTGGGATTGAGTTAGGTTTAAAACCCACTTCTAACATCCTATCAAAGTCTAATTAGAGTTTATCCTAATGAACTTTCTTGGACATTCTATTTCATCAAATTTATGATAAAAACTAAACTTTTTCAGCCTGAATACAATTTGATTCAAATACTTTTTTAATGATTAAATTCATTATAGAAGGGAGAGAAATTCTTTTAAAAAAGCTTCAAACCTTTCTAGAAAGTATATAATCTTATTTGTTTCTTTTTACACTTTTTATTTGGAAAAAAGTACTTATATATTTCCTTTAAAAGGATATAATTGATTACGTAATTTTCAAAATAAGTAAATTTTTTTATTATTTCAAATAATTATAGATTATTTGTATAAATATATTTTTTTAAATTAAATATTCAATTAGTTCAGTATTATAATCTATTATAAACATAAAATAATCGATTATTTAACAATTCATATATATTTTATATATGAACATTTAAAAATAATAAATCCATTATTCTCCAATTGATTAAATTAATTTTTATCTAAAAAAAAGTTCAGAAAAATATAGAAGTTCATGAACTAAACAAACATTTCAACTCAAATAATATGTTTAAAATACCTACTTCAGTACATATGTATCACAAATATGAAAACAACTATACATAAGTCATTATCAAAACATCTAATACAAACACGCTTTGTGGAAAAATTCTCATACTCTATTGTTCAGTGAGTACTATATAAAAATAGTATAATATATATATATATATATATATATATATATATATATATATATATATATATATATATTCAGAAAAAGAGAGGTATATCTTAGTGAATAACTCAGGTAATTTATTTTTCCCTAGTAAAAGTGTTACCAACTAGTCTCACATTTTTTTTAACAAAATTATGATTTTTTAAAAATAACTAAAGAAAATAAAACAAAAGTTAGAAAAAAAAAAGAGAAAAATAAGATGTTAGTGATAAAAGAAAATAAAATAAAAACTAAACTGATACATATTTTAACTGTATTCTTTGAAAATGACAACACTAAATTTAATAATGTTGTCGTTGAAGCGATCAAATTAATACTACTAAACTATAATATGATGGTAAAATAATTTAATTTAATCTAAAGAATAAGCTGCATTAAATTCATGTGTTTTGAATACTTTAGGAAGACAAACAAATGGTGACTTTGCCCTATTTTTCTGTTTGTGAGTCCACACTGCATGTGCATTAAACGTTTTCACATTCCTCATATATGGCCACACACAGAGATGTAGAAAGAAAGATGAAGTAAATTTTGAAACGGAACATATGCAACACACTCACTAGTGCACAACCAGATTTGTCACAACAAATCTTGACTTACTCACTGCAGGACCAGATTTGGTTTCAGTTGAAATGTAATTTGTTTTTTTATATATTTTCTTCTATATATCTTTTATATTAACTAATTAATATTAGAAATGCAAATATAAGATGAAATATCGATTAAAAATAGAAAGTTGATCGATATATAAAGAATAAGACTCAAACAAAAACATTAACTTAAACTTTTTGAGGTGACGTATATTTAATTTATTATTAAAAATTTTCATATTACATTAGGTTTTTTTATAAATTTATTAAAAAAATTTGTAAGAAAATATTTTTTTTCTGTTTTTTTTTTAAGAATCTTAATTGGTAGGTAATTATTTCCTACAAAATTATAAAATTTGTAAGTATTTCTTACAAAGTTTGTTGTGAAAAATGTTTTATACAAAATATTTTGCAAAAAAATTGGCAGCAATTTTCTGCAAATTTTTTTTCATAACAAAATTTATAAATATTTCCTACGAAAAAAATTTCAAAACAAAATTGATAAGAAATATAAGTTTTTTTAGTAGTGATTCAATCTCATAAAACTATCTAATAAGACCAAACTTGCGTTCAACTTATAATTATTGTGACCTATTATAATTCTCAGTCAATATGAGATATTCAACATACTCAAAATGAATGAATATCTCAAAAAAAAATTAAATATTTATAAATAGTCTAACAAAAACTAATAAAGTTAACACAATAGTCTAGGAAAGATTTAGAATGATTGTATATATCATCTGAGTAAATGAGTTTATTTTTAATTCAACCTTCTAAAAAAAATAACTTTTAAAGTTAGAATTACACTCCTCTAATATTGCCTAGTTGGAAGTTAATGTGATCTTTTATATGATTTGCTAATGAGTCACCCTTAAATATCTCTCATCTTTATTTATACTTTCAAAATCAATATCTTAGACATTTTTAGGTAATAAAAGAAAGGGATCATAAAATATTTAAACAATTAATAGGTCAAAATTGTAGACATTTTAAAAATGTTTCAAATAAAAATATGGAAAACAAAGGCTATCCCTAGTGCTTTACACTTGACTTGGAAAATGGAATTAAATATTATGTCAACAAAAGATATTCTTAGGGATAGAGGGATAAAGCAAAAACTTGCAAATTGTGTGTTTTATGTGCAGAGCGGAGAAATCAATTGAGTATTTGTTTTTTGAATGTAAGATATTAAGCTAAGCTTGAAATCTCTGTAATAAATGGACTATTCAATTTAGTTTCAACTTTGGAGTATATAAGCATGCTATTCAAACTTTAGCTAAGGGAAATTTATGTGTTTTATTAAAAGAGAGTAAGAAGGTTTCGTTCATAGGTAGACCAACCTATATCAGAGTATTATGAGATGATTCACGTCAATAAGTTATACCCTGATCGAGGTATACTCTGTTTTTATATCTTAACTTAAACACCGATATAACCATGATTTTGTAAGGGACAGGTTTTCTGGAATAATTTTAAGAACATACATTGTTAAAGGCTAGGGATCCATGGAAAACATATTAAAGGGTGAACATATATCGAGTAACTATACACAAGTAAACAGGGATATAACAACATTTGTGTTTTGGTATTGGTTGGTTAAGTGTCCACAACTCCAAAATAACTTGTCCTACGACACTTCTTTCTCTTGTTCGTTCGGTCTCCAAGATATCATGTTCGTCCATAGCTGCTCTAATGGTACTTGCAGAAGGTACTCTGATGTTAAAGTTAGTAGGTGATCGATCAGAAAGGAATTAAGTGTTGTAATGCATGTGTGTGAACTACCATACCTTAGACATTTATTTATAGTTGGTGTTATGGACTTTTACCTTTTTCCTAGCCTAATCACGACCTAATCATACCTTAATTAGCATTAGTTGACTGATTCGTTGTTAATTTGATCTTTATTCTGCAACTGGTTGGATAAAGAGATAGACCAGAATGATCGACCAAAGAATGATCGGTCAAGGAATGATCGGCTCAGGATAATCGGTCCAAAGGGTGATCAACCAAGAATGATTGGTCTAGGATGGTCGGCTAAGGATGATCAGCCCAATAAGTAATCGACTAAGAATGATCGACCCAAAGAGTGATTGGTGTAGGATGATTGGCCCAAAAGGTGATCGGCCAATGAATGATAGACCCAAAAGGTGATTAACCAAATATGATTGGGTTCAGGGTGATCAACCTCAAAGTATGTACTGTACAGTTTGTATTCTGATAGTTATATGGTTATAATACTGAACTCGTGTACTTTAGATCTTTATATGTATTAGGCTAATCAAATTTGTACAATATAACTTTATAACCTATAAGTGATGAATGTATTCAGATGGCCTTATTTTCTGTCAAATTTGAGAAAGATTGCAGGATGTAGAGTAAGAAAAGTGGTTATGTTGTTTTTATGTATATAATAAATCATTGTATAAGAGATGAGACATTCCTATTGTCTCTTTTATATTTTTTTATTTGCTTAAAAAAAATTGGAAAATAAAACTAAATGTAAATAGGACAAAAATTATAGTTTGGCCTTTCATAATTTTTTGTATTCAAATATAAATCAAAATAAATAATTTCAAACTAATCAAGAAATATAGTTAAGATAATTTAGTTTTTTCTAATTTCATTTACAAATATTCTTCTTGTAGGATTGCATGTTTTTTGCTTCTAGGTCAATGGTCATAGTTTTTATGTTTTTAGAAAGAAAAAGAAGTTCATTGGTGAAGACATGGGCCATGTAGGATTATCTTGGTGTTAGTTTTTCATGGCTGGAATTCTCCCATGAAGAAGAGAACTACTAGTGTTTTTTGAGTAGAAAGGGAGTGTGTTGTAGGATACTTCGCCTTGCTTCCTTGTCATTGAAAATGTGAACACCGGGAACAGATGAAAAACCACACGTTGATAAAAAAAAGATATTGGTTTTACTGAGTTTAACTTAGTAGTCTCCGACCTAATTGTTAATGTATGACCAAATTTCAAATTATCACAAGAGGGAAGTTGATCTGCCAAGAATCTTTGATGCTCGCTCAACATAGTAAAAGATTTTCTGAGTAAAAATGATTATGAGATGATTATATTTGTGTGATGACATATATTTATAGCTTTTTAGGCCTATGAATATTGTATATTAACATATAGATATCATCAATGGATTATATTATTGTGAATGAATTATATTTTTATCATATGGGTTAAATATGTTTTTAGTTCCTACACTTGGACGTGAAAATGAAATTCGTCATTGTCTAAAACTTTGATACATTTTGGTTCTTAAATTTAAAAAATAAATAGATATAATCATTTTAGCCAAACGACATTAATTTTGTTGAGTTTGTTAAATGCGTTTCAAACTTGTATTTGAGTTTAAATATGTCAAACAGTGGAAATAGCTCAAACTTAACCTAAAACATGTTTTGCACATCAATAGAATTCAATGTAATTAAATTAAAACAACTATATTCATTCATCTTTTAAGTTTGAAGACTAAAATATATCAAAGTTTGAAATAACAACCGATTCTAATTTTACATCCAAATTTAGGGACTAAAGACATAATTTTACTCTTATGGTATATGATATCATATATCTCATGTATATTCTCTTTCCCTTATTTTAGAATTTCTTTATTTTAAGGTTGTTAATATATCACATAAATTGTGATCTTAATTTATTAGACCTTTAAGTATGCTAAAAATATAACTTTATTTTAGATATGGGCCCAATAAGTACATATATGAAAAACCATGTTAATAAGAAAAAACATAAAAAATCATGTTGATAAAAAAAAAAATATGAAAAACCAACCATGAATCTAAGTAAAAGATTATGAGACATATCCTTTTCCCAATTCGTGCTTGTAACATAAGGATGAATATTATAAAGACTTGTAATATTTCACAATTAGCCTAAATTCTTGCGATTGTATATGTACCTACTTAAAATGGTCAAATATAAACCTTAGCGTTTTTTTTTTCTTAAGTTTTGTTCATGGTAATAAATAATATTAGATTTTGAAGAAGTTAAAAAGTAATAAAAAGCATCTTTGAAACGATACATTATCTAATGATTGAAAATAAAAGTAAATATAATGTACCATATATATACACTCTCATATCTTAATGTTAAAAATAAACTTTATATGTAAATATCTTTATGTAACTTACATTTAAAAAAATAATAATAATTTAGTGTCTAACGCATTGTTATATTGAAATCTATATAATTTATAACAAAATTATATGAGGCTTCCAATGACTAATTTAAAATAAATTATATATAATATCTTGTATAGAAAATGAAATATATTACCTGTTGCTAGAAAAGTATATTCTACTCACTATATTTTTTTTTATCATGTATAAGTATATCAGATCAAGATTTTCATACAGGATGAATTATAAGTTCAGATAAAAGCATATTAATTATATCTATCAAAATATTAAATAATCATATAACCAAAATTATAACACAATTCTTAAAAAATTCTCATTTTCAAGTCATAGAGAAAACTTTTGTTAGAAAATCTAGCTATTAAGAGAAAACCTTCTGATATTTTTTATTTTGTGTACTCCTAGGTAGAAGTAATAACAAATACTTGATTGTAATAAAATTTACTACAGAAAAACATATGAATATGTGCAAAACTTATTTTACTAGCTGGTTTGAAAAGTTGAATTAAACTTAATTATTTTTTTTAATATAATATAAAAACTATGGTTTAGAAGCTCCAAACTTTATCTCTAATTGGTTTTATAAGGTTATATTAAATTTAAAGTTTTCTTTTTAATTAATAAATAACCTAAAATTTGAGATAAACAAATATTAAACAATCATTTTATCACTATTATTATTCACTTATTCCTTTTGGAAAAATCTTACAATTTATTCAACCTCATTTCTAAAGTCAACATGTTATTTAGTTTGTATTATAATTAATGTTTAATAATTCATTTGGTTACAGGTTTTTGTTAAAAAATGTTAAGTTATTCATTTAGTTTTTCTTAGTTTCAATTTGATTTTGATTTGTGAAAACTCACAATTTGGTTCAAATTTTTGAAAAATTTATGCAATTTAGTTATTTTTGTTAAATTTCTTGAGATTGATCATGAATTTTTCATCAAATTTAACATTAGGATTATGTTAATTATATTAACAAAACAAGTCATTTTTATTAACTTAAATTTTGATAAAAAATTATTGATCCCCTTCAAAAAATTTAACAAAAAAGGTAAAATTATATCAATTTGCACAAATCAGAACCAAATTGAGACAAAAAATTTGAAAACTAACTTAATATTTTTGAACGAAAATAACAATCAAATAAGTAATTAAACCTAAAATTAATCTCTTTAGAGTATTACTTTACAAGATAAGAAGAAACATCCCATAAGATAATAGAAAACAAAAAACAAAGTGTGAACAAACCTCCTATGTTCAATATTCAATGAAATGAAGTGATGTTTAACTATTAAACAGAAAATGGTTACATCAATTAAATCTTGTCACGTTGATAGGTTGAATGTGCAAAGAAAACTCTTTCCAAGAGACAACTAAACATAAGAAGTCAAACAAAAATACTTGTTTAATTCAAATGTCATAAACGCTTTCACTTTAATTAAGAAGACACAAAATTTTATAAATTCAAAAATACTATAGAGATATGAAATACTCTTAGATACACCAATATATAAAAACTCTATCTAAAGAAAATGAAATAAATATGATATTTAAAATAGATAGATTTTTAGATAATTTACCTCTATAAGTAATTTCTTTATGTGCTTTGACCCAATAATAGATTAAGTCCATATTAAAATATTGATGACATACTCGTGAACAAAAATCTATTTAAATGCTCCTATAAACCAATTTCCAACCAATTGTTTTTCTGTTAATAATTTATATATAATAACCAGTTACTTTATAATTTTTTATGCCTTCCGTATTAATATCGATGGTCAGTAATAATAATTTTTCTTATCCTAATTTCTTATTAACCAATTTGACCTCAAAATTAAAATTATTTCAAAATTAGCTAACAAAAAATTATCTCTACGTTAGGGTCAACATCTTGACATTAAATGGAACGTATGGTCTTGTCAAAATGACAAGACATGATAAATAAGTGTCCCATAATAAGAAATCAAAATAAATTATGTCAACGACCGTTTAAAGTAAATCAAAAAAGAGTTAATATTGAAAAGGAAAGGATATGGTTGATGATATTGTCTTATTCTTTCTTAATAATAACAATAATAATTGGATTTTATAAAAAAATAAGATAAAAATGAATATATTGAATTAATGGCAAAATATTATTCTACTTAATTTTATAATTATTTTGTATGGACGAAGTAAATAATATATAGAGTTGTCTTGTGTAAGATTGAGTGATCTCGACTTATAAGTGAATTTTCTACATAAGTACAAAAATTATGTTAGTCTGACCAATCATAATTATCTTAATCCATATGAGGTAATAATATATAATCTAATGTTATAATATGATATTTATTGTAATATGACATTTATCGTAGTATCTAAACATTTTTAAAATGGAGACGATAAACTAGGTATCACACCCCTTTTGACTCATTTCATTTAAGGGATACTTAGAAACATCTTGAACATCACAGTATACAAAATCTTGCAGGACAACTCAATTACAAAAAAAAAAAGAATAATTTAAAATTATACATTTTAATAGAGATAATCATCTTAAAACAAATATCTTTCATACTAAAAATTTATTCATAAGCATAAAATTTAATTTTGTGGATAACTTTTATTGTTAGACATTTATTTTTATATTTTTCTTAAATTAATAATTAGTGTTATTTTGTAGTTTTGAAATTCTTTTATTATCTCATATTTGACGCAGCAAGTTAAATTTTTATATTAACATTAAATAAAAGTAAATAAGATAAATCATATATAAGTATAAAGATACATAAATTTATTATTTTTTATAGGTTGTTCAAGGCAAAAATTCACTAGAGACACAATAAAACCTGAACTCAAATTACATGAGGGATTAACACTATCTCTAATCCAAGATTTTAAGATAATGAGTTTAAGAATCTTCATCATTAAATGATGCTCAATTTTATCGTTTCTACCAAATGTTAAACTTAGACTCACATTTAGATTCTTAACGATAAGGTTTGAAGTTAAAAATGATATTTTTGTCTCTTATATAAACTTGTTCAGGTTTTATTAGTACTAAATCTCTCTAATGTTTCTTCTTGAATTGTGGTGTAGTTCATCTTAGTAACAAGTATTATATAAAGTAGGTAAAAAGTTTTAAAGTTTAAGGATTCCTTGTATAGAAAATCTCTCATTTTAGAAAAACATGTTCTATTATAGAATGACGATGCACAAAAATGGTTACCACTAAAATATTTGTGCCTGAGAGTGTTCTGATGCGAAGACACTAACACTTTAAAAATAAATTATTAACAATTCAAAATAAATTGAAAATCTCACAATTATATTGAATAAAAATAACTAAGATCATAAACAAAATGATACATAAATATATTTTTAAATTAAAAATAATATTCTAATCTTTTATATAAATTTGTTGATATGAATATCGTGTGTTTCCCATAAAAAAACCTCACATGGTTTTGAGGAAAACTGAAACCTATTGTAAAGGTAAACAATAGTAAAAAGGTCATTTTTATATTCGTAAAGAAAAAAGAAATAGAAAATAATGAAAAGTAATTTAAGTGGATGCAAAAACTTTTTAGATGTGAAACATTATTATTCGGTTATTCAATGGGTGAGTTTGATTCGAACTTCTATGAGAAAAGGCAACCTAAGAGCTCACATTAGCATCAACATGTAGTCAAAAGCAAACCAAATTTCTAGTACAACAGTTTTTGTCTCGACAAAGTTAGTATACATGTCAGTTTTGTCTAATAAAAGTTTATATACGTTCACATGTAAATATAAAAGTGAGATTCATTATTTTGTTAGTCTTTTATATTATATGATAATAAATGATACCATAAATTTAAAGTTTATTTTATTTTTATATGTCACCATTTTAGGTGACTTCTGATATAAGAGATAGTGTGGAGGCGTAGGCAATAAGAAATCAGAATGAAAACTCCATGTATTTATTCGTTTTTTTTTTTATAAGGCTTGGGTGGTCGAAGTAGGTAATATTTACATTTATTTATATATGATATATTTTACTTATAATTTTGATATGATATTAAAAGATATTTAATATGAATTTTAAATTTAATTTTATCTCTTATCATAAAGACATTCAAAAAAATAGAATATTTGTATAGGATGAATGAATCCTTGTGATATGATAAATGTTAGGTATATAGAAGGGGTTTTACTGGATATAACATTAATGAGATATGAGTCCAATCACATAAGACATTGACACCACTCTTAATTCATTATCTTAAAACAATAAAGTTATGGGTCTTTATTTTTATATAATATTTTACTTTCTCATTTTTAACTAATATGAAATTTAGACTCACGCTTTAATGTGCTATTTGTAAAATGGAAACATAGTCCACGAGGGGGATAGAGCTCTGTTAGGTTGAGTATGAATGGTGGACTTTATCCATACTCGTGATGTCTGCTTATGAAGAAAAAAGTGGGAACCAAGCATTATTCATTGAATTTCAAAACCCATTCATTCCAAGCTATAGACTCACTATTCAACAATAAATTCCGATTTATAATATTATTTTTACGATTAAATAAGTGTTTAATTCATTTCTGAATGAGATCTTCATACTTTTAATGAAGTATTTTTCTTCTTTTTTTTTTTTGAAGTTTTCATTTAACTCTACGATGAAATGCATAATTTATTCTCTCTTCATGGTACAATCTCAAGTTAATGGACAATTTCATATATACAATGTATCAATTTAACCAAATTATCCAATTCAACTCAATAAAATATCATAAATGAATACTACACAAATCAAGTTCAAGTCTATTATACTTATTTTGACGTTGATTGGGATAGTGACTTAATGATCGTAAGTCTATATACTTTTTTGCATTTTTTTTCCCTAAGAGTGTCTTATCTCTTGAGAGAGGAAGAACAATTGTTTCTCGTTTCTACATTGAAGTTGAACAATTGTTTGTTTTTTATTTCTTTCTAACATCAACTGTACAAGAAAATTATAAATAACATTATTTTATAAACCAATATTTTTTATCTAAAATATTCCATAATATTAATTAAAAATTATAATTGGTTTGTGAATCAAAATCAAAGTGTAAATTAATTTATAATATTAGTTATTAAGATTTTAATTAACTACTTACTATTATTAGATTCTAAATTATATTTTTTTTATTAATAATAAAGTCTGTTCGAGATACAAATAATTTTTAATTTATAAAATAAGGTTTAATTTTGTCAATATAATAACTAATTATTTTTCATCTCTAAATTAGTTATTATTTAATGATTTTATTGTAATATGATATTTCTTTATCTAAACCAACTCCTATATATTGTAAGAGAGTGCTTATATCTCAAATTTTTATGACCTCACAACATATTGTAAATGGCATAAATATTTATTAAGACCATAGACCATCCAACAATTTTGATGATAACAACCACTTTGAGTATTACATTCTTATATTATATGATATGAATATTCTAACATATGTTTTTGTGACAACATAATAGGTTTTGTCTCTCACTATATGGTATGATAAACTCATCTAACATTCTAGCAAACAATCTAATGGAGCTCGATGGATTTTAGTTGCTTAAAATCTCAGTCAAGTCATAATAATCAATGTTTTTTTAATAAAGATAAAACCAAACAAATATTAATCTATTTTATCTATGCGAAAAAAAAAAGTCTCTTACACTCTGTCTAACCTTTCTTTCTAGAGCCAACTGTTATAGTATTTGTTTTTTTCAATAATAAAGTATTTTTAAAGAATTAAAAACAAGTTATGAATTATATATTATCTTTTAATTCATAATAAAATATTTTCTTAAGATAAAATTACATAAATAATAATAGCAAAAAAAATACTTAGATTGAAAAAGTACTGGGTGACTGCACATTTAAGTCATTCAACCCGCGTAGAGTGATTCTACATAACTTGCAATATGCTAGAATTAACGTGTGGCTTGGGTACACTATCTTAAATTACAATTTAATATCTTTTTCTAATATTTCATCGCTATATTTGTGTGAGTTAAATATAATTAAATAGTTTTATTCATTATTACAAATCTAAATTTTATTTTATGTCTCTTTCAATATATTTTTATAATATACTTTCTTATTTATTTATAGTAAATAGTACATTGTTAAACCTCAATTTTTTTTTTTATAATTATCATACGTACGGCAAATCTTCATTTTTATAAAAATTTAAATTCAAGATAAATTATATCGAACTTTATAAATTTCTTTCAACTTCTTTTAATTTATGTGGAATGTTATACCCATTAATTCACTGTGAACACAATTAATAAACTAAACACGAAACATGATTAAGACTATGTTGATATTGATTATAAGTAATGTTTGATATTGATTATAAGTAATGTTAGCAGTGACAAAAGTCAGTCCGGCCTGTTTTGACCCGCTTTGTTTTTAGTCTGCTTTGTCTATGGTCCGTCAAACAGGTTGGGTCGGACTGGCCCGTCATTGAAAAACGGGTTGGACATTACAACCTACCTCGTCTCAAAATGGGTTGACGGGCTGACCCGCTACTTTTTTTTATAAAATTTATTTATATATATAAATTTGTTTATATAATATAAAAAATATTTTAATTATTTTTAATTTTTAAACATAAAAAAAATGGGCCAACAAGTCAGGACAGGCTAGGCGAGCAAGACCACAACGGGTTGGCGGATTAGAAACTCCAACCCGACCCACCAATTTTTTGGCAGACTAGCGAGCTTGGTCCGCTTTGACATACCTAAATAATGTTCAGCAAAGTCTCCCATTCACTGATATGAAGAATGTAGCAAAAGAAAATTATTATAAAAGAGCCGATTCCAGAATAATCCACACAATTCAATAAGAAGCTTCTTTTTGAATTGTATGAAAAGATTTACACTTTGTTTTAGAAATACGTATGAAAATTTACAATTTCCTATAAAAAATCATATTTTAAATAATAATACTTGGATACGAATTCATTAATTTTAATTAATATTAATGTATTCAATTAATTTTAATTAATATTCATGTATTAAATGATCAACTTCAATTTCCTAAAATAATATATAAAAAATTTAATTAAAAATTGACACTACAACAAAATGTTTTATTAACAATCAATTTTAATGACTAAAAGTTGTTAGTTATTATAATGATCAATCTAGATATCAAATTACAAAATACAAAATTATTAGTTACTAAAATAGTCACTATTATCAATAAAAATTTATAATTGATTGTTAAATTGGTCACTAATTAATTATAGACTAATTTAAAAACCAATTTTTTGGGTAGCAAAAATCAACGTAACTAATGTTTAGTGACCAATTCCCTTTGGTAGTTAAATTTTAAAAACTAATTTAAAGACCAATTTTAATTTTTCATTCATAATAATGATTATTTTATGAATTAATAATTTTTTTATTTTGTAAATTGATAAAGTAACTAAATTAGGTATTTTGATCATTAATATTGGTCAGTAAGAAAACATTTTCTTTATAGTGTGTAAGTAAAATTAACTAAAATTACGTGTCAATTAATGCGTTCCCATGATATTTGTGTGTTCAACATAAATATAAACCTTGAAACGTCAAATTACATTAGATTTTTTGTGTACTTTTTATCTAAATTTTATACTCTTATTTGTAACGTATTTCTACTAAAAGGATAATTTTCCTTTTCTATTTCGTTATTTCCAAAAGTTGATGGCACTATCACTCATTATGATACCTTTATAGCTCTAAATATTGCAACCAACTCAAGTTCGTCATATTGTGTATTTTATCATCACATTATACAAATCTGAACAACATAATAATATCGCCCACACTTTCACTTCCTTTTCAACATAGTTCTTCTTTTTCCTTCGTTCACCACAAACTGTTAATTTCTTTTCACCCACGAGGTTTAACAGTTTACATTCTTTGAATTTGAATACTCACCCATGCTCGCGACACGACATCCACTGACGTCACCAAACCAGAATCCAGGGTTCGACACTCTTAAAATCTGTTCTTCACACCCACGTGGTTTCCTCAAACCAGCCAAAGCAATGATATTCATGTACATGTGTCGCACGTGTACGTACGTTCCATCTCCGCGTTCATTTCCTGTCCAACTCGCGTTTACCATTCATATATATATCACTCAACCAAACACACTTTTTCTTATACAATCTTTGTCACACACAAACAACACACCCTTTTTCTCCCTCTCACTCCTTAACCAATCGAAACCCTTATCCACGCTTATGCTTCTTCATCTGTTCCAAAACTCAAATGATTAACATGAAGAACATGAAGAACAACGAATCTACTTGCTCCATTTCACTGTCTCCGCCAAACCCTAATCCACTCTGCGATTCTCCGAATCCGTCTCACAAGAGAAAAGCAGGTAGAAAGAAGTTTAGGGAGACACGGCACCCTGTGTATAGGGGTGTGCGCCAAAGAAACGGTAACAGATGGGTGTGTGAAATTAGGGAACCACTGAAAAAGTCAAGGATTTGGGTAGGGACATACCCTACTCCTGAAATGGCTGCTAGGGCACACGACGTGGCTGTTTTAGCCCTTAATGGCCTCTCTGCTAACTTCAATTTCCCCGATTCTGTTTCTCTTCTTCCCCTTGCCAAGTCTTCTTCTGCTGCAGATATAAGGGAAGCAGCAAAAGCTGCTACTGTTGATTCTGTTGATACTGTTGATGATACTTTCACGCCAAACACTGATTTTTCTTGTTCCTCTCGAGGCAATTCTGGTTTTGAAGAAAATGGGAATGCTGAAGAGAGTTTTTTGAACATGAACATGCACAACGATGAGTCTGAAACAGTGTTCTTTGATGAGGAGGCACTGTATAATATGCCAGGTTTTTTGGATAGTATGGCAGAGGGTTTGCTAATTACACCACCCTCTAGAGCACTGGACTGGGACCATTCTGATTCTGAAATAGACCTTACACTGTGGAATAACTGATATCAATTACTGTACCTATATTTTTGGTTTCTATCGTTCTCACAGATATTTTAAACGCAGTGAGAATCTATTTGTGTGTGTGAAAAAAGATACACTAATTCCTTTTGCTATAGAATCTTTGGTTAATTACTGCATGTACGGTTGTACTGCTATAATTTCTGCCAAAGCCATTTTTCAAAGTCATCAAAAAGACCTATATCTATATCCGTGTGTCTTGGTTAAGTGCATGCACCGTTTTGAGAGAAATATGAAGTCAGAAAGGTTTATATATGTAATTAGCAACGTCATTAGGGAGGAGAAGAAAAAAGTGTGAAACTGGTATATGAGAAAAATCAACAATAGTTTTCTCTGTGCCAGATATTCTCCCTACACTTTGTATCAATTTATTCTATTTAAAAAAGCACATGATAGGTTGACATTTTTCAAAATTTATATACAACCCTTTGATGATTGCATATGATTCGGAATTTTATTTACATTATTATTATTATTAACATATAAATATAATATTTTATCGTTTTTAAAAATATTGAAATATTTTAAAAACATTTGTGGTTAGTTAGTTGCTTGTCATAAAAGCTTATTAATTAGTTTGGCAGATAAACTGACTCTACATAGGAAGAATTTATTGTTTACATTACATATGTATGTATCTATCATAGAAAAGAAAAACGTGGTTTTCTGGTCTTCTCCCTTTCTTTTTATCTTTTATAGGAAAAATGTAGTATGGTTGAACACAATAAGATCATAAATCAGTGTAAATTTTATTTTTATAAATCGATTTTGTAAGATTAAAATAGGTTTAAAAAAAATTTAAATTATCGTGCTAGACTTTTTTATGTTGTTTCTTTGTTTTGTCTGTAAAATACCGTGATAACCATTCATTTTAAAGTTTTAAAATATATCACAAAAAAAATACTAAAATGGTGTAATTAGTTTTAAGGCTCATTACAAGACAACACAAAATAAAAAATTAATAGAAAATCTGAACTTTTTAAAAGTCCACTTATGAAATTGAAAGTTTTGTGTCAATTTACCCAATAATTAATGCCAAAATATTTATATATGAGGTATTATGCAGCTAATTTTGTGAGAATGTTGCAGCAGACACAACCAAATAAATATCCTGCAAATGTTACAATGGAGGAGGAAAGCTGAAAAGTTATAATTTTTCTAAAATATATACTATACGGAGTTTCATCACTAATAATATAATTACCTAAAAAATTGTGATATCCCTCAACTCAAAATCTTCCTATATATTTGTTGATAGAGGGATTATGAGCAAGATATTTAATGTAAACAACTTTTTTGTTTTATACATGTTTTAGGGAAAAAGTTATCCGGACTAAACAAATAAATTTTTAAAAGCACAATGGAATTTGAGTAAAGTTGTTGAAAAACTTTTATCGACTAAAATAAGATCAATTGAGATACAAACTTTATCTATATAGTGATATAAAGTTAACTGAAGTTAAATCTTACTTTTTAACATGATATTATAATCATTAATCAAAACTTATTTTAGTGAAATTTATTATTTGTTAGGTCTATTATGTCACTTATGAATTACTATTTAAAAGTTTTTAGGTGAATCTCCTATCAATTAAATTAATTTTAATATTTAAAAATAAAACATAAAAATTATTATTTTTATCATTTTTAAAGTTAATTAGTTCTACACCAAAATGGTATTTTATTGTTAAATAAACTTTTTTTTATATTTTATATTTCATATGAAATACTCGGAGCACAAGCATTATGTGAAAAGTGGTAAATTTTAGTCAATAGCAAAAAATTTCTTCTGTAAAAGAACTTTTGACTCTGCTGATGAGACATAGGTATGAATTTGACCACCGTGCATTTTGTCAAAGTCAATCATGTGCTTGGTTCCATTCACCATCTTTACATTCTCGTACTTCTAATTTTCAAACCACTAAAAAAATGTTATTTCGTTTGTATGATAATGTTCAGAATTTAAATGTAAGTTTAAATTAAAAATAAATAAATAAAATTTATAAATTTATATTTTAAGTTATTTTTAAATTAAAGTAGTATTAATTTTTTATATGAATTTAACTTAATTTTATTATTATTATCTCTTTTGATTATACACTACTAATATAAGAGAAAATAACTTTTTGAGTTAGAACAGACGTTTACAGAGAAGAAAAAAAGAAATTGAAATAAATATATTAATATTCTAAAGTCAGAATTATTCTAACTTAAAATATCAAACAAAATAGCTATATATATATAGTCTATGTAATATATATATATATATATATATATATATATATATATATATATTATTGCAGTTTAAGATAGAAAATTTTCATTGTTAAGTGTGAAAAAGAAATTGAAATAAATATTCTAAAGTCAGAATTATTCTAACTTAAAATATCAAACAAAATTTTTATGGTCAAAATTAATTTTTAGAATTTTATTTAGTTTAAGATGAATAAAATATAAACTTTTAATATAACCTAATTATATTAAGATATAAAAAAAATTTAAATTGCTCGGCAACTGGAATAGATCAAGAGACGTGTTGTTAGAAAAGAAAAATCTTCTGGAAGGATAATCTGGCAATGTTTTTATGCATCAATTCAAAATGTAACTACCCTTGTTTTGTCTCCACACAATGGCAAATCCGATCATTCTCTTCTACAGCATTAATTATTAAAAATAAAGATTATATCTTAATAATGTTATTAAAGTGAGCTAAATTTAATTTGGTAGGTAAACTTTCTTTCTTTATATTTTGCACGAAAATAAAATTATCAAAGAATGATAAAAATATTTGCATTCTTATTACTTGAAAAATAGATTTATAATTCGTTGTTAAGTACAAAAATATATCAAAATTATTGATGATTTATAAATGATAAAAAATTATCAATAAAATATTCATCAATAAATTTTAACAACAAATTTATTTATTCATCGATAATTGTCTAGAGAAAAAAATTAATTAGTAGTTATTCGTTATAATTACTAATGACTTAAATATTTCAGTAAAATTTCTGTGGTAATTATCTACGAATTTAGCTTTCTTCTCTCTCCTCCTCCTCTTCTTATTCTTCTTTATTTTCTTCTTATTTTCCCTCCTCTTTCATTGTTGTTGTTGTCTGTCGTTGTCATTGTAGTTGTTTTGTACATCACCTTTGACTCCTCCTCCTCTTTCATCACTCTTGTCGTCAGTGGTGGTGTAAGCCCCATTTTCAGCTTTATGTGTTTGGGCCTAACCTTTCGTGGCCTAAGGCCAGCCCAGTAAGGGGACCCAATACCCTTACCAGCCCTTAACCCCCATTCACTCTGTCTCATTTTCAGAAACCAACTTTCCATTCCCTCATCTTTTCTCTATTAAGAGCTCTGTTAGGGCACAGAGATTCGCAGCCTCAAGGTTTTAGCTAGGTTCGTCCTACGCCCAAGTAAGTTGAACTCTGAAACTCTTTAACCTTGTCTTCCTTTTTCTGTTGGGTACTTTAGTTTGGTTAGGGTTTAACCCCACACCCCCATCTTGTTCTGGTTTTTCCGCGTTTCAGCTCACCATTTCTATACGTGGAGTTATTTTGGCCTTTGGTTGCATTTCCTTAAGTCATTGTTCCCATTTGTTGCTCTCAAACCAGGTAAGGGAAGCTAGGTATAACAGTTTAAAGTTATTTCTGCATGCTTTTGGTTTGTTCCATGTTTTGATGCTTGAATAATATATTTGATCGGATGAAACTGGTTTGTATGCATTATTGGATGTTGGCTTGAGTTGTTTCTCTGTTGCATGTGCGTTAACAGTGGCGAGAACTGTCATTCTCGCCCAAGCGAGCTCGTCTCGCCTAGGCGAGAGTATCAGAAGCTCGCCTTGGTTCTGCTCGAGCATCTCGCTCAGGCGGAGAGTTCTTGTTTTAAGAGACGCATCATCTCGCTCAGGCGAGAACGGCTCGCCTAAGCGAGCCCTCGAGGAAACTAGTGGTGCTCTCTATTTGTGTCCTCGTTCAGGGGATTTTTGATCTGGGCAAAGAGTGATCTCGCTCAGGCGAGAGGGTCTCGCCCAAGCGAGAGCTCACAGAGTGCCCCTGTTGCAGATCTCGCTCAGGCGACTATGCCTAGCTTAAGCGAGACAGTTGTGTAGCTTAAGCGAAGGCTTTTAGCCTAAGCAAGAAAGGGGCAAGTTCGATTCTATTTCCTTTAATTTAGCTATGGTTTGGCTATATGTCTTGAATATGCATGGTTACTTGATCTATATGCACTGGAATTGGTACATTTGGTATGAGTATGGCATGGAAATGTTAATTGGGGGTGTGATAGCATGAGAATTGGATGTTTGTGATAAAGGCGGTGGTTGTGGTATGAGAAACATGAAATTGGTGTGTGATAGGCGTAATTTCATGAGTCTCGTGGGGAGATCTCATGGTAGTGTGTAGTGTATATATTAAGATAAGGATTCAAGTAAGGATCGCATCCCGAAACTCTAAAGGGTCAGTGAGTCTCAGGCAGAGCAAACTGACCCAAGTGGTGAAAGTAGCGGGAGGCCCTAGTCTTTGGTAGGATAATGACCTTAGATGCTTGAAGGCTAACCTTGTGTGTGGTAGGGTGAAACTCATTCACAATGGCTATGCAGAGCAGTAGAGGCCACCATAAGTGCAAGCGTCCAGTGAATCCGATCTTATTATATTTATCCGGATAATTGAGTCATAGTGTCTTGCTTGTTTGCTATAACATGATTCTCTGTGTCTACTGTGTTGCATGCTTGGAACTGTTTTAAGTACTTGCCTGTTGTAACATGTTAAAGTTATTTTTTTTTTACACTAGCTTACCCTTTCATTTTGTGCTTATTCTTGTCTTACTTTCTCTTTTGCGATGATCACCTTATTGGTGGGAGCAGATGGGAAAAATCTTGGAAATAGGCCTGATGGTGGCAGCGGTGCAATTTAGTGGGTTTGCTGTGTGTGGCTCTCAGGAGCAGTTCTATGGCCCTAATGCCTTCTGTAATTTCTTGCTCTGGGAGCATTGCTTTTGTAAAACTGATAAGACTCCTTTAGATTATGTTTTGTTAGAGGCAATTGTTTGATGTGCCTCAATACCTTTTGAGTACTTCCTGGATGACTGTAATGGTAGATTATTCTATTTAAATGGGATGTCACAGGCGGAGCATAGTTCATGTATTGCCCCCTTCCAAAATTCTCAAAAAAATTTATACACTATAAAATATAATAATATATTCTTATTATTTTAAAATATAAATATTTAAAAAATAATTTTATTAAAGATAAAACTCAAAAAATTAATAAATTAAAAAATATGAAAAAATATATTTATCATACATTTTTTTATTTATTTTTTAATTACCATTAATTAATAATTTTATTACTAAAATGTCAAATGTCATATTCAAGATAAATTTAGTTTAAAATTTCAACTCCAGTATGTTATTGTGATGCTTTTATCCATCTAAATTTAAAAATTTTATCAACCATAGTTGACCATGTCATGTGATACTGACACTAACATGTGAACTATACAAATATGTGACATTAATATTGTCATGTGAAACGACGTTAACCTAATACATGACAAAATAAATAAAAAAAACGAAGAAAAAATTGAAAATATTACAAACTAAAAGGATCTAATTGAATCATTTTTCAAAACTAAATAACTAAATTGGATTCTTTGTACAAATTGGTTGACCAAAAAAGAATTTTAGCCTCTGAAAGAACAAAGAATAATTTATTAGATATATGTGATTTCTTTTATAGTTATAATTATATTAAATTTTATATTTATTTTTATTGTATTAGTGACACTAATGTAATATATAAATTTTAAATATATTATTTTGGTCACTGAGTGTCGTCGCCCATCACCATTGTTGTTGTCGTCACTGTAGATGATTAAACTGAAAACAAACACTGTCATTATTACATGACACAATCATAATTTGACACGTGACCATTTTATTTAAAAAAATTTTAAAAATAGTATCAAAAATTGCACAAATTAACACGTGACATGTAAGAACACGGTATCAACATTAACCTAACAATAGAAAAATACCAAGTTAAACTTCTTATCTTTTTAAATTGGAGAATTAAATTGAATAAAAATAATAAAAAATCAAAATTAACAAATTAAAGAACTAAATAAGTAACTATATCTATTTAATAATTATTTAATGTTAAAGTCTTTTTTAATCTATCCTATTTAGTGCGATTAAACCGTTTCTTATATCAATAAAAAAATATTTTATTAGCGGCAATAAAGCTGCATAAGTTTTTTTTATTTTATTTAATATTATTAATATAATTTTTGAACTAACATAAATAAAATTTTATTACTTTTTTTGTCTTGTATATATATATGTTTTTGACATTAGGTTTGACTCATTATATTTTTTTTATTTTATTATATATATATATATATATATATATTATATTAATTCATAAAAATTAGAGATTTGTGTAAAACTAATTAAGGATCTTTAAGATTTATGATTCTCACACGATAAATCATAATAGAGCACTAACCTTGATCCATGAGAGATCCTGTGAATATGCGTTCTTCAAATTTATAATCTTGTGTGCTCTTCAACCACCGTTCCCCAATCTATCTCTTTGCCTTTCTTTCTCTTCTCACACGTACTTGATGGGTTACAGTGAAAAGAACCTTATGGCCAGAGACAGAACCCCAATTCCTTTTATAAACCAACGTCCATCAAGTTGGTTTTTATTTTATCTTTATCTTTATTTTATTTTATTATCACTTCCCATAATAATAACCAATAAGTCTTTATATTTTATTAAATCACAATTGGACCCATCATAATATTTCAAATGAGTCACTAATAGAATTAATTCGTCAATTAATTCTAACATATCTCACATACCAAACTTGGATTCAAAATAATTTCTTTCCCCACGTAAATCATTCTTATTGCTCATAAAGACAAACAAGAACCTAAATATAACCACATTCTAGGCATTCATAGATAGCTATCTATCTAGGCTAAGGTTTGGAGCATAATAAGAAGTGTTCTCTATTTTTCGTCTCTGAATTCTCTATTTAGTTTAATGTTCACATAGGCTTTACATTTACAATTAATCAATCGAGTAGAATGTTTTACCCAAAGTGTGATAATCTAACCTTACATCTCTCCACTAGCACTAGGAATAAAGAATGGATAGGAGATGGGTGCTCTATGCTGCTGGAAGCTCGAGTTTTGTTGGCAAGAGATGGAAAATGAAATTGAATGAGATGAAAATGAAAGCATGTGATGAAATTGAGAGAGTAGTGACACGAAATTGAAAGCAATAAGAGACGAACACTGAGAGGCACAATTGAAAGATCGATGATGAAACTGAAATCTAACCTTGAGCGAACACTAAGAGGAAGAAATCAGAGAAAAAAAAAATCAGAGAGAAGAACATTTGCTTTGTCTTGATTAGAAAATTTGATGGCGGAGATGGCGGTGATGCACTGCGTCTTGATGAGAGGCACGCAAAGATGGCGAAGATGATAGAATGAGAGGGAATGTGAAGCAAAGTTTCTAGATTTTTGAGTGAAAATAAAAAATAAAAAAATTAGAAACTAAATTTTATTGAGGTTTCTAAAGAGGGTTTTTAAAGAGGATTTTTAAAACCCCTATTATGTTTATGTCTTACTAGGGCTTATTACAATCTCAAATAATAAATCCCTATTAAAATTATACTTTTTTGTAGTGTTTGCACGTGGATTTAATCTTGTTATGCATTTTGAAAGCTATGTCAAATAAAAAAATATATATATTCTTCACTATAAACAAAATTTTAATCAATTGAAATGTTTTTCTAATTTATTAGAATATACTTGGTTAAACTTAAGGTTACAAGACATATTTTAATAGATTATAATATTAAAATAATTGACTAAAATCTCTTCAATCTTTGACAAGTTTTGCTTGAATAATTAATGTTTAATCTATGTTTTAATTTTTTATTTTATTTTTATTGATTAAACCAAAATTTTAATCAACTAAAGTTATTTAAAGGCTTTATTTTTTGGATGGTTTGTTTGTCCTTGGAAGGTGTTGTCTGTTCTTTGAAGCTTCATCTGTCTTTGTAGGAAAAATCTATAGTTATTTTTTTTTCTCGAAAAGTCATTCAATATTTATTGCCTGTAAAGTTGAAATCTCACCAACACCTAATCTCCAATTGCAAACTGTATGTCTCTTCTTTTATTTGCTTGTAATTTCATAGTGTCGAACTTTCAGTAAATTACATCTCACCCCTCTACACAGGTATTACTTCCTTTCTCTGTAAATAATCTTTTTTATGCTTTCCTTTTGTCCTTTTAAAGCCAAGTTCAGTGTTGAATCTGTCAAGGGCTTATTTCCTCCCTCTAAAGGGTTAAACCATGTCCATGACGAAAATGTAAGGATTGATTTTTTGGACATTACCACAAAAGTGTTTCGTTGTGGTTCTGTATCTAAACGTGAAAACTATCGGGCTTGGTTAGGACGAGTAGAGAAAATATATGTTGATCATTGGCAAAAGATTGGTATCTTTGATTTGATTAAGATGAGTAAGTTCGATGTCTTCTTTTGATATGTCCATGCGCCCTTTGAAATAGGAATTTATGTGCCCTCGAACCAATGAAATATGGTCCAATTTGCACCCACACTACTTGATGTTGCTTCCATTAGTGGACTCAAAGCATTAGGTGAATGATATACAATCAGTTCTCTTTATGTGAATCACAAGTTTTTTTGCTCAAAATTGATACAAGTTGCATCGGGCCATTATCAATTAGCTCAATTTCTTCACTTTCAAAATAGTTTGGCGTATGCAGGTGTAGCTTATAAGAGTAAGTAGACTCTTTTCTTTCCCAAAACACGTTAATGTTTGACTTCAGTTTATAAGTTTCTGTGTGCTTTCTAAGTTTCTTTCTTTGAAATACGCTCACATTGATAGAAACTTATTTCTTAGTCATTTTAAGTTTAGTAGATGATTTTTTTCTGTTAACTTATTTTGCTTAAATTATTATTCAGAGCTTAAGTTAAGAAGTTTAATTTTTACTGGAGGGAATGCAAAATTGATTAAGATAAGAACATGTTTTAATGTTTTAAAGATGTTGACCCACCAACCCATCTAGTAGTAAACGTAGTTGTTAGTTGAAACTTCCATTGTCTTTGGTGGGTGAAGGATGAATTGGTCAATTTTGCATTCATACGATATAAAGATAAGCAGTAATATTTGGAATTATTGGTCATATAATTTCATCACAATGAGTAATCAAGTATTCTGAATTAGGTTAGACACTAATCATAAGCTATTGTAGAAACTGAGTTGTGTTAGGTTCTTGTTCCTCTAAACTATCCTGCAAGGAAAGGATTCTCTCTAA
>Ga0209589_1000054_pt1 | contig 112177 bp, 56 predicted proteins | sample CowpeawhiteBW_FD_187525 | JGI IMG/M metagenome (GOLD analysis project Ga0209589, IMG submission 187525) | Root nodule microbial communities of legume samples collected from California USA - Cow pea white BW (SPAdes) (version 2) | ecosystem: Host-associated > Plants > Roots > Nodule | place...
CCGTAATTTTTTTTCTTTTATAAAAATTAATATTGAAGTAGTTAGAACACGGGTACGGGTATGGGTACGAGATTATATCCGTTACCCGGTGGGGATGGGGATGGGAAAAAAGTTTGATACCCGTTGGATTTGGGTATGGGGATGGGGATGAATTTTTTATGCGGGGATGGGTATGGGATAGCGAAACCCGTCCCCGCCCCGCCCCGTTGCCATCCCTAATTACCCTATTAAAAGAAAATTCGAAAAAACAGTCAAGTAATAATGTTGAAACAAATATCCTTGTCACTTCCATGAATCCGAATAGGAAAATTATCTTTTCACAAATTTTTTTTAACAAACTTTTGACAAAGTTTCTATAAATAGAATTAAATAGATTAATTTTTTATTTTTTAATCAAAATAAAGTAATTATTGTAATTTGTAAAAAGTTTGTCAATTTTTTTTGTTAAACTATCATCTTCCATGTGAATAACAACATCCATTAGCCTCATGCAAGGAAATGATTTAGATTAACTGTCTCCACCTTCTACTTCAGTTGTGACATGGCAATTTAACTTGCAATCTTCAGCTATTTTTCTCTTGACAGCAGAAACAAGATACATAAAAATCGTTATATTATTTATGATCTGTTATGACAATGTTCCGTCTATCCAAAAAACTTGTCTGTCACAAACTGACATCAAATGTAATCACAAACAATAAAAGACTTCAATCAACATTTCAGTTCTATTTCAGATTAGATAAATACTATATATCCTTCCATAGCCACTGCATTATCATATTTTCTATGTTCTTCAGATATTTTTTTCTTCAACTCTTGTAAATTTTACTTTGGAGACATCATGGGAACAAACGAGAGTCTAGTAAGCATAAGCAACACAATTTTCAGCGGTGTAGTGTTCGACCAGCAGAATTCACACCCAGAAGGAAGATTTATCATCTACAATGTTCAGATTGATATGCCACCAAAGATTGTATCTGATGGCATCTGGGGTAACACTGATATTGGAGCATTACCTGACAAAGCAACACTGCCTCTGTTGGAATGCCAAATTCTCACCATTTTCCTCGTCACACAATGTTTTCATCTCGTACTCAAGCGTCTAGGGTTCCCCTATTTCGTTTCTCAAATCATGGTATAATATACAAACACATCTTTGTTTCTGGTCCCATTTATCTAACATATTTGTTGCACACACAAAATCAAAACTTTCAAATGTTTATTAGCAGTCATTATCATACAGATGTTGTAGCTTGTTTTGAAATTTATGAGTGTTTTTTAATTGCAATTGCAGACTGGGTTTGTTTTAGGTCCTTCTCTCCAGATAGAGTATTTTAAAGATCAAAAAAGCAAGTTGTTCCCGTATGGTAGTGAAGACTTGTTGAACCTGGTATCAACATTGGGGTACACATTCTTCATGTTTCAAAATTCGGTGCAAATGGATTTCAGCATGATAACGAGAACTGGGAAGAAAGCTTGGGCAATCGCTCTCTGCTCCCTGATGATTCCAACGGTTGTTGGTCTTTCCCTGTGCTATTGCTTCATGGAGCACGTGCAGAAAACCCTAGGAGAGTTCGATGGAGATAATCTCCCCGTGATAGTAATAGGGCACAGTGGTTGCTCCTTCCCAGTGATAGCTTCTCTTCTCTCTGATCTCAGGATTTTGAACGCTGAACTTGGACGCTTAGCACTTTCAGCAGCTCTTGTTATGGATGTCATAAACTCGGTTGTGACAGGATTAGGCACTGCTATAATACATACTCTTAAAACCAATCCTCAAGATAGTAGCAAGGGACTTGAACTTGCCATGTGCGCTGCCACCAAATACGTTGTGTTCGTGACGATTGTGATTATGGTTGGACGCCCCGCAATGAAGTGGATAGTGAGGAACACTCCTGAAGGAAGACCCGTGAAGAAAGCATGCACCTTTGTGGTGGTCATCATGACCTTAACGGCAGGGTTGTTTGGGATGTGGGCTCACCAAACTGTGTTAGGTGGGGTTGTCCTCTGCGGCCTTCTTGTCCCAGAAGGTCCTCCATTGGGCTCTGAACTTATCAAACAGTTTGAGTTGTTCACAAGTTGGTTCCTTTTGCCAATCTTTGTCTCATGTTGTGCCATGAAGATTGATATCTCCGCACACATGAATCCCCAATTGGTTGTTGCTGTGGTCACAGTAATCGTTGTCGTGCATTTGATTAAGATGTTTTTCACCGTTGGAATTTGCAGCTACTGCAACATGCCCATAACCGACGGTTTATGTCTTGCTCTCATGTTGAGCTGCAAAGGTGTCGTGGATTTTGTCACCAGCGTCTTTCTCTTTGATTCAATGGTACATCATTAACAAAAACACAAAAACAAAAACCTCTGTTCTTGTCTTTTTTTCATGTCACACTATATATATCTGTCCAATCTATAACTTCATTCCTCATGCAATGCAGTTCTTGAGCAATCAAACAGTTTCCATGATGGCTATATCGATACTGGTGTTAGGAAGCATTGCACGGATTGGGGTGAAATCCCTCTACGACCCAACGAGGAAATACGCATGCTATCAGAAAAGGAACATTCTGAACCTGAAACCCAACGCAGAGTTTCGAGTTGTAGCATGCATCCACAAAACAAGTCACATAATGTCTGTAAAAAACGTTCTTGACATTTGTTGCCCCACAATAACAAGCCCCATAGTGGCTCACGTCTTGCATCTGAAGGAACTGGTTGGTAGATCCTCTCCCATCTTCATATCGCACCGTCTTCAAGAAAGGGTTGGCTCAAACCACAACTACTCTGAAGATGTGATCGTAGCGTTCGACCTCTTCGAACATGACAAAGCAGGAACCGCGGTAGTTAGCACCTACACAGCCATATCTCCCTTACGTTTCATGCACGACGATATCTGTTACCTTGCATTGGACAAAGTCGCTTCCATCATCATTCTTCCGTTTCACGTGAGATGGGATGAGGATGGTTCCGTCAGTTCAGCGGATCAGAACATAAGAACTCTCAACGCTAGGGTTCTCAGAAGAGCACCATGCTCCGTGGGGATTCTCGTGAACCGAGGCTCTTCTTCTTCTTCCTCTACTCACAACAACTGCTTGATCAGTAACTCGGTGAAACGAATAGCAATGATCTTTCTGGGGGGTTCTGATGATCGAGAGTCGTTGAGCTTGGCTAAGAGAAGCATCAGAGATTGTTCTTGCAACCTGGTCGTGTACCACTTGGTTTGGGCTCACTGTGAGGCAAACTGGGAGATGATGCTGGATGATGAGGTGTTGAAGAGTGTTAGGGGGTACTATGGTATGCATGAGAATGTGTCGTATCAAGTTGTGACGATTCATGAAGCTTCTGAGACGAGTGCTTTTGTGTCAAGAATTGCAAATCAGCATGATTTCTTCATTGTTGGGAGGCGCCATGGATTGAAATCGCCGGTGACGGCAGCACTTGAGAGTTGGACGGAGTTTTCTGAGCTGGGTGTGATCGGAGATTTGCTTGCTTCCCCCGATAGCAGAACCGATGCTTCGATTCTTGTAGTGCAACAACAACAAACGTCCAAGGTTGTCACCGGAGAGATTGATATATAAATTACTTGTTCTTTTCATGTGTATGTACAGGTTCAATATTTTGTACGAAATTTAGAATTAAAGGAATTTCATGTGTATGTACAGGTTGAATATTTTGTATGAAATTTAGAATTAAAGGAAAATTATTTGAGGATTCATTCAATGTTGATTGCAAAATTTATTTTAAATTATTGCAAGATAATTCTTGCAAAATTTAATCAACTTATTAAAATAACATATAATATACTTTATTTAAATGATAATTCAACTTTACTGAAAATGAAATTTTCATAATTCAATAGGAATATTGACATATTTTACCTTATTTTACTTATAAAGAAAAGATAAATAAAGGAGAAAACGGACAGAAGGAACAGAGAGAAGCTATAAAAGAGAGACAATGAGGTACAAAGAACAACAAATGTGAACCTAAGAAAGAACCTTCACTTTATGGTCTAATATAGTAGCCAATATTTAGCAATTACGAGGAAGATGCATTTTTTGTTTTAATTCTTAGATCAGAACAGGCATAAAACTTTGGTGTGTTTTCATGTTGTTTGATTTTGAGACAACACCCAGCCCTCAAAAGAGCCATAAAATTGACCAATTCTGAATCCCAGAATGACAGAGAAAACCCCACCTCACAAACAGATAGATAAATAGATAAATCCGACCACATACTATTCCAAGGCAAATTATCTTTTATCCAGCAATAGATTCTCATGATAATCAATTAAGTACAACAAAAGCACGGTTCAAAGAAAGAAAACAAGCCAAACTGAAGCATATTTTCACTAAAATTCTGATACTATCTCATACTTTGAATGTCAACCTGATCTCTAAAAATACATATCAATGCCATCAGAACTCATAAAGTAATGCCACAAAGTCCAAGTCCGCTTTTATTAGTAACTAGTAAATAACCTGCTACAATTCTTCTTTAATCCTGCAAAGAAAAAGATTATAGACAGAAGTTATGAACAAGCAAATACAACTTATAGAAGATAAAGACATTACCAAGAGTTAGTGTTGGTAAGCATCCTTATTTCAGATAAGAATTTCTCATATAAATAAAAGACAAAAAATTGTTCTTTAAATCTATTTGTCAACACAAGTAATTTTTTTTTCCAATACTAGATTCTGAAGCATTTCTATTATCCATATATGTGAATTCAAAGCTATCTACCGTCTGTGATATGTCAGTTGCAAGCCAATACATTATCATTTTTCTAGAGAATGTTGAAAACATTGAAAGGAATCAAGAAACGTAATTAAAAGAAGTTTTCTTAATTTAACAAACCTCATCGTCGTCGTCATCATCATCATAATCACGGTCTTCCTTCTTTTTCTTAAGTTTGGTTGTACCACCCTCTTTGCTGATGGGCAATTTCATTGCTCCAAAGGGAGTGTCAACATCAATATTTCCTTTCATGGTATAACCAGTGCCCCTTCCTCTAATCATATCCCAGAGAGCAGAGCCAAAATCCTTAGGCCTAAAGGTAATTGGAATATCAATATAGGTAATCCCACTTTTCTCAATTTTAGCAGACTTGGTGAGTTCAGCACCACCAATGCTAACATCACCAAGCCAAACCTCATAATCAAGAGCATTCAAGCCAAGGTCAAAATCATTCTTGTTTTCCAACTTCAAATGAAGACTTGCAATTGTCTCTTCAAAGGAGAACCTTTCAAAATGAATCTTCTCAAGATCAATATCAGGCTTATAAGGTATGGGGATTTCACCAGTTTTCTCCAAAGGTAAAGTTAGCCTTCCCAAGATGGGAACATCAAAAATGAGACTCACCTTCACCCTATAAGGAATGATGCTTCCTGGTTTAATATCATCATAGGTTTGCTTGATGTCATCATAAATCAAAGTGAGAGGAATTTTCACAGTCTGTTCTCCATGTGCATGGATGGTACCTGCATCTGGTATCAACCCAGAAACTAGCTTCCTTCCATCACTCTCAACCAAGTAATCTATGTCAATCAGGGGGATCGGCACAGGATTGGGGTTCTTTATGAGCACATCAACAACCAGATCTGCCTTGTGAAGATTAATTGATGGAATGTGTATCGCAGTAACATCAGCAGAAGGCTTCCCAAACCCAATAGCTCCCTCAATCTTCTCACCAATGTCGTGAATGAAATCCTTCACCTTTTCAATGAATCCACCCTTCCCTTCCTCTTTCTCATCTTCCTTGTGCTTCTCATCCTTGCTACCCCTTTCCAGCACTTCCGGCTCATCAGATGTCGACATATCTAAATTAAATATGCCAAATTTTCACACAAGTTAGCTTGATCAAGATCCAATTCCAATCCAATCACACAGCTAATCAAAGTCAACCAAAGTCACAAGTTAACTCTCTAATCAATTATTTGTAAAGGAAAACACTGCACTACGCTGCATCAATTACATCAGCAGTTGATAGTTACAAACACACGATTCAAAAATACAAGATCTCCATGCTCCAAAAAATTCACCAATGTCATTCCATATCAGGGTTACTAGGAAAAAAAATCAACTCTATTTGCATTTTGTTAAATAATTACTTTTTACTAATGGATTTCCCACAAATCAAAAATAGAAGATACAGAGAATCATAAGATGGTCAATGCTTGATCATTTGAGTTGAGTACAAGATACTACCCTCAACAAAATCCAGAATGAGAAAGCATAGTCAAATTGGACTTAAAGGGGATCATAAAAATGGAAGATACTGGGTGGGAATGAAGCAGAAACATGAGAAAGAGCGTAGAGAAAGTACCTGAGAATTGAGATGAAATGAGTGATCCGAGATACAGAGAGATCAAGATTTTGTAGGTGAAAAAAATACAAAAAAAAAAGAAAGTGAAAAACAATTAGCTGAGATAATCAATGGTCGGATATTTGGCACGAAGACAAGACGAATGGTAGCCGTTGATTAAGTTTGACTGCAAAACCAGTAAAGCATGGTCCACACGGAATGTACATGGTTTAAAGAGGGAAAATGCGGAAATAAAAGTTTCAACTATACTAATAACAGCTACAACTACAAAGTTCAACAAAAAGTCCAAATATGATTAAGTTATCTTTTGTTTATTTATTAAATATTGAGGTCATATTAATGAATATTTTTTATAAAATTATTGTGGATTATTTTTTCACTTTTGTAAATTTGAAACAATTCTTTTAGCTTTCGTCAAAATGCGTAAATTTTTGCTTTAGTTTTCATTAAAAATATTTAATATTAAAATTTATTCATTTTACAGAAAGTAAAAAGTAAAAGTACTCTTTATATGAATTAGTGTACAAGACAGAACACCGACCAGTCAACATGTTAATGTTGAATGTATAAATTTATGTTATTGATTATTTTATATAACAAAAATTGTGATGCTTAAAACTAAAATAAATAATAATATTCAAGCAAATTTTAAAACATGGGGACACTAAGTTGATAAGCAACGGATCTATATCTTATGCACTGTATTTTGTAGAAAAAGATAGTATAGAAGTACATAAATAAATAGAAAAGAAAAATAAGGTGAATGAAAATATAAGTAGAATATATTATTGGAAATTCATTATTTTAAAAAGAAAAAATAAGTATACTTTTTAAAATTGTTTTCTTCTTTTGTAAAATTTGTTTCTAGCCCTTTTAATCTGAAAAAAAAAACACTGAAACGTGAAATGTCAATTTTTGACAAATTCACCGCATTTGAACTGTTACAAAATGTTAAAACATTCCCTGAGCGTTTCTTTTTTGCAACTTAAACAGGTTTGTGTTGTACTTTTTTTTTTCTTTTATTCTTCCTTATTTTAACTTTATCAAACCCCTCACATTCTTTTTTTCATGATTTAAAACATTATTATATCAGATTTTTAAAGAGCTTATTATTGAATGAATCCTTTAAAACGTTGATGCATAACTACATTAATACTTTCAATATATAAATAAGCTTTTTCTATAGCTTTTGTTTTTAGTTTTGATCATTGCTGCAAACTCTTAGTTTATGGATAATCATATAGTATCCATTTATGTGTCTACAACATTACATTGGATTCTTGAAGTAAATCTAGTAATATAAACATTGGATTCTTTTATATCACAAATGAGAGAAGAACAAGATTCACATATTGTCCTGTTCACGAGGTCAGTGTCCACAGACAACAACAGCAATCAGAATTCTCAGTAATTGTTTGTCCATAAAATACAACCAATTAGCATCTCAAGACAAAATGCTGTGACTATGTAACCTAATCTCACAAAGGCAAATAAAAAAGTGCCTTGGACTGATGAAACAAAATTATATATATATATATATATATATATATGATTCAGACCACAAGGTGTGAATCACTACAAGCTAAACCAATATTATAAGGAAGATTTCAAGTGTTTAAATAACACTTATGGTAATAATACAAGGAAGAAAAACTCATAATTACAAGGTTGGGGAAAAAGATGTAAGGAGACTCATGATGTCCCCAGATGAGCTCTGTCATCTGGTCCAGCAAGCATGATCTGTCATAATTTGCAGTTTCATTCAGCAATGGTGGCCAAAAAGAGAGAGAGAGAAAAGATGAATTCTGAAATCCTAACCAATGTGTTTAGTTTCAGAAGGACATACATTACAGTCAAATGCAAATCTCCTTGCAAGCATGATGGCAGCATTTCTTTCTCTCTCTGATTCAAAAGCTAATACAAAAGAATGTCCTTGCTTTGGCTGCCAAAAAACTCCCTGTGCTGCTGCATTTCCACCCCCTCTAACACCACAAAGCTAAAGAAAACAAGATCAAAGATGTATGGTTAACAAAATTCCAGTTTATCATAGGTGACAAGTAGAAAAGAAGAAGATAAGAGCACAAGAATAAATGCATTTTCATGTGCACACAGATGGAATCGGATAATTCAATGCACAAGGTATATATATCAGCACAGTGATTAACATAATGTAGAGAATGAGTGCAAGAAAGATGTTGGAGCATTGAGTTGCTTTGCTTTTCACAATCTAAACATAGATGGCATCAACAGTTTTAAATACCTGCATTGAACTTGAATAGTATTCTTTGGCAATTGTGGTCTTTCCTTTGCAGAGTTTTATCCTCATCTTTCCAACATGAAGCACATGAATAGATTCAGTTGGAGGTGAACCATTCATTTGAGTTACAACTACCTGAAAAAGTAATCAAGGAAACTACAATATTATTATCATGTACTGTAATCTGACCAGATTTGACTTCTAAACTTTATTTTGAAATGTGAAGAACAAAGCACAAGATAACAACAACCTATAAAACCATACACCTTTGGATAAAAAAACAGCTCAACATAACAAGGCGCGCATGTAAATAAAAATTAAAAGGAACAGAACAACATACGTTAAATTCAGTGTCATGTTTGCGCACAAGTGCCTCAACATAGGTTCCCAAACCAGCAGCTGCATGAGAGTACACAAGAAATTTAAGCTCAGCATGACTGCACAGCAAAACATGTCTCAATCTCTTAAAAGAACATATAAGAAAACAACTTTATATTTTTAAAATAGAAACGTGTACCGAAGCAATGTCTGTCAGTGACTACTACTACTAATCCAAATGAAGATATGTCAAATTGAAAGCAGACCTGGATCTATTGGACCAGCAGTTGAAAGTGTGACATGCTCACTTTCTGAAATAACATCAGCTTGCAATACACGTCCAACATCAAAAGGCTCAGGGGCGTAAACTGATTTGGTTGCTCCTGTGGAAGTTATATTATATGATAAGGGAAGAAGTTATATTGTATGACATATTTAACAAGTCTTCCAAACAGCATAGAATTTGCATAATCATAACTGTTATTTGCCTTCCGGGGAAGTGACCAATAATAGAAAATGCAATACAATAAATTGAAGAAATGCATAAATCAAGAGTCAGTCAACTCACTAGTTAAAAAAAATAAAATAAAACAGAAAACCTACCTGATATAAGTTCTTTTTTTGCACCATCAGATGATACACGATACCACTGAATTGAACATTTAGAAACTTCAGGAGCATTATCAGAGCAAGGTTGAATTTGCAAGTAAGAACCTAAGGTTTCATTCCCTTCAAGTTCATATAAATAAGGAATATTCTCCCCGCCTTTCTTTGTCCTAGTTAGCTGAAAAGTATTACGAAAGATAATCAATAAAAGAAGCTTACAAAGATTAGTGGAAAACAATCACTAAACGTCTCCATCTAAGCAAAGAAATTTCCCATTCACTTAAGAGAAAAACACTGTTCAACATAAACGCCCAAACACTAATCCAAATGAATAAAATCATGGAATTTTCGAACACACCAAGTAAAGAATTAGAAGATTCTCCCATGTATCTAAAGATCATACTGCCTCAGCGAAGGAATACGGAAAACTTAATATTCACATGTTTTTTCATATAGTATTTAAAAACATTTCTTTATATATCAATTATCACAAAAATAAAGCAATTGTGAAAGGACTATAGGCCCAGGTTTTCGGTATTGCCAGAGAATTTGACAGTATGAAGATAAATACTGCATAACACAAAGAAGAGGTGACAAAAACGCTATCCGATAAGAGGGGGAAACCAAACACTTGAGCATTCCAGCAAGATTCTCATATTACTACTCAATGTGAAACTTACATATATCCCCAAAATCCATGCATGATGCAAAATCATGTTAAACACAGATTTTCAACCAAAAACCATACTGAAAAACCAAATTCAAGTTACAAAACGTGATTCGTTTTAACAGGCTGCTTAAAACCCTAACAACTGTCCAAAGTCTTCCACATGATGCTGAGAGTATATCATAGAATTGACCGTGGGTGGTTTATATGACACTCATACCTCCTTTTGAAGTCGAAGATATTGTCTAGTCTTCTCTGCAAGTTGAGCCCTCAATGCTCGAAGTTCATGTTCCATATCCATGACCTAGAATTCAATCAACATCAATATAATCATCTATCTTAAGTAACTTAATAAAAATTTTAACAATATGGAAAAAAGAAGTCTAGGAAAATAAAGGAAAGAAAGTTAATTCAACAAAGGAGAACAATCAAGATATTGGCACAACTAAGAAAAATGGAACCCAGAAAAAGAGAAGGCAATCGAAATAGCAATCAGATGACAAAAAAATTAGGTACATGTGCAGGCGTTCATATTTACCTTGCTTGGCTGATGCAGCATTTTTATTCTTCGAGCCTCTTGAACTTCCTTCATTAATTGTTCCATGTCCTAAAAGAGACAACCATTTTTTGTTGGAATGATTATTACTAAATTAAGACAGACCAACAGTATTTGGTTCTTCGTATAAAAGAAAAGAGAAAGCAAAAACACTTGAGTGGGAATGGCAAACAATGCATAGAAAGGAGAAGCAGTAGCTCAACTGCTCAAGGGTATCACATTAAAACAATAATCAAAAAGAGCCTGTTTGTATAAACTTTTCGACAAGCACTTATTACCAACTCCCTATAATAAAACATGACAAATGACAAGTAAATAGCACAAACTTGTTTCCCAGAGGCTTGAGACATTCTCTCGTGTTCTTGTAGTGCCTCTTCCACTCTTTGAACTGCTGCTCTTGCATCCTCTATTTCAGCACGAGCAAAAGCTCTTTCTTCATCAACAATTTTCTTAGCATCTTCAGAAGCCTAGAAATTAAATGAACTATCAACATTTGAAAAGGAATTTCTTTATGCAGCTATGGAAAAAATATTTCATTACACAGAAACTAGTGTATTTGTGGAGTTATATAGTTAATAGGCAACATTCTGGTATAGAACAGAATTACAGAAATGTGTTGCTCAATTCATGTAAGTGCACAATTCATACTTTCTTATTGCATGGTTGGGGCAGAGTGCTTAGAAATCTTTTTGCTGAAACTTGTGATGGGATAGAATAGGGTTGTGACAGCTCTGTGAAGCTCAGCAGAGAACTTTTTCAGGAAACGTAAGGACTGTAAGGGACTGGAGTACTCGTTGATGCAATTGTTGGTTTCACTGTGTTTACTTTTAAAGCTTATAAAGAAAATATCTTATAATGCTTGATCTTCTTTTCTTTTGCTATTTCTAATCAAACTTCTTTCATCACCATGTAAAACAGGACAACTCACCTGCTTAAGAAAATTTGCAAGCTTCTTCACCTCTGCCTTCTCTTGTATTAGTTCTCCTTCCCTCTGAGTCAACTGAACTGCTAGAGCTTCAACCTGAAGAATGCGCAGAAAAAAATTACAGTTTAGAAGACTGTGAATGCACAAATAAACTGGCACTGCAACGAACATTCTGTTAAAAAAATTATAGAAGTTTAAATTCATTTTTATTCATGGATCGGTGAAAGCATTATCTAGATAAGATAATGAACTTCTACAAGTATATACAAAATTTATAAGTTTTTCCAAGTTCATTCTCAAAGCCTTTCCATTAACATACACTCTCCCAAATTGACTTCTCTGGCAATACACAAGACTATAGAGCCAGCTTCATATGAAAAAGCACATAACAACATAAATATGAAAACCTGACTATTAGGTAGAAACAAACTCGAAGTAGATATCTTCCTTTTACAAAAAAATAAAAAAGAACTAACCATAGCAATAGCTTCTTCCACATCATCCTTGTTTCTGCCTGCCACACGCCCTTTTAAGGATTCAAGTGCATCTCTAAGTTTCTTCAAAAGAACATGTTTTTCCAAAGATGCTGCCTCTCTAAGTCTAGCCTGATTTCACCAGCATATGAAAACCTTAGTTTAAAAAAGGAACATCCCTTTCTTCAAAAACTATGAATATGATCACTGGTTATTTCATTTGCAAGCACTGCAATATAACAATCTCAGGTTGCAAAAACCCTCCAAAAGGAAGAACTGTATTCCAATGTAAAAAGCAATTGATTTTTAACCAGAACAAAGGGCAACCTCTTCAGACAACTTAGCCGCAGCTGCCAAACCCTTCTCGAATTTACTGGCAAGGTCACGAACCGAGAGACGATTATGCTGCTCCAACAGCTGAGCAGTCTCACGTGCAACAACTTCCTTCATAGACAGCACTTTAGGGTCATCCTTCGTCTCCATTATCTGATTGTTAACTCCAATTCTGTAATTAGGAAACCGACTAGAAGCAAAGACAACATCAGAAGACACTGCAGGCACCGCCTCTTTTTGCATTGTATCACCAAAATCACGAGCCACCCTTGTCATTTTTCACACTCAATTACCTCTGCCAATCATTGGAAAAGGAAATTCAACAAATCATAGCATACAACAATAATACAAAAAAGGGCACATAATATACACACACGAAGAACAAAAACAGAAGTACTTTACAAACAAAACATACAAAAAGTGAGAAACTGATAAACAGAGATACCCCAAGTGCACAACCCATTAACCTTATTCAAGTCAAAGCATATTTTGAGAGTTTTCCACACGGAAACTAAACCCCTCCAATCATCCTTATTTTCACTCCTTTTCTTATTTTGTTTTTTTTTGGGTTAAACTTAAAAAGCAGCAAGGAAAAGGCTAACAAGAAAATGACAAAAAGAAAGCTTTAACTTACAGATGATGGAAAGACAGAAAATGGGTAGATATGCTTGTGATTCTAGAATCAGATGCAAAGGGGTTTGCTCAAATTTGGTTATACACAAACAAGATCAATGGTTTGAGGAGAGAGAGAGAGAGAGATAGAGAATAAGCACATAGCATATGGATAGAGAGAATGAGAAAGATGAAAGCTTGCTTTTTGAAAAGAGGAAAAGGAACAGGTCGTGTGTTGTGCCGCCCGTGTGTGAAGTGGCCCCGCTCTTAAGGGATTTTAGTGTCAACGTTTTGTGTTGTGTTTTGCCACACACAACACAACACAGCTTTGAATGGAACTAGGCTACTTGGATCCTTGTCTTTAAGATGTTACGCACAACTATGATGTTTGTTCGTTCTTATTATTACTAACATAACCATTACATTACTCTGTCACCATTTTCATGCTTCAAACTTGAATTTCTTCCATTTTCAGGGTCCCATTCAAACCCCATGTCTAGCTGTTCCTTCAGCCTTTACTTCACTCACACTTTCATTTCCATTTTGCTTTAAAAAATTAAGGGTGGCAATGGAAACCGTATCTCTCTCTTTTTTCTATTATTTGATCAGCAATTATATTATTCACGTTCAATGAATTCGAGATAGCTCTCGGTGTTGGCTATTTGACTGGGATTTTATTTTCGTGCGCGTGAGTGAAGTGAAGGAAAACATTCCAAATTATCATTTTTTTTTAAGCAAGTATTATTATACGCAGTTTGTTCTGTTCTGAAGAAAAAAATCTTAAACACCTCAAAAAAATCAATAATATCCTAATTCTTATAGAAAATAAATCTGGTCATTAAACTTAAAAAAAAACACATATTAAATATCCTAATTCTTATTTTACAGAAAATTAATCCCTGTGAAAAAAAATACTTCCAATAAATAGATAAAAAGAAAGTAACTTTACCTAGTAATTTTGGAAATCATTGTTCCAATAATCCAATATCATATCATATTATTCTTCTATGATGTGTGTGCGAATAAATTATGGCAGACGTTGGATAGTTGACATTTTGTAATCCATTTTTTCTTTCCTAATAAACCTAATTCAGAATTAATCACAATTAATTGCTTATTACCATTAGGTCATATATTAAAGGGAATAAGTCGTTCCTAATTTATAATGGTTTGGTATATATATATATATATATATATATATATATATATATATATATATATATATATATAACGATAAGACAAAAATAATTTTCGATGAACAAAGGGTAGATGAAGTTAGAGGCAACATATTCACGTAATGGATTTGTTATTATGCCTGTATCTCAAAACATTGGTTCAAATAATAATAATTTTAAATTAGAATTCGAATGGTAAATTTATATTAAATGTTTAAAAAAAATCATCATTTATTGTAAATAAATCTTTATTGGATAAAATTATCTTTAATAAAAAAAATATTTGTTATCTATAAAAATATGAGCATTTATAAGACCTTCCATGAAATATGGTACAAATTATTTAGCGATAATTTGAAGTAATAATAAGATCTCTAATAATTTTTTTCCAGTAGACCTTCGCATCAAGAAATGTTATTACACATCTCATTTTGTTTTAATATAAAGTACCTAAATTGATTTTAGTTTTCTTTTGTAAATGATTCTCTTTATTTTAAGAAATTTATGTAGGATTCGCATAATGAATTGTTTTTATTAATAAATAATTCATAGAAGAAACTTTGATTAAAAATGACAAGTATTTGTGGTTTATAATTTAAATTTAGATTTTTTACAACAACTCAGATTAAAAAAAATAGTAAAACGAAATACAAAATGTGTAGATGATAAATACAAAATTATGTGCACGTGGAAAGGGCTGTTAGGTCCCCATCTCAATCACGTTTTCTTTTTGTTTAGAAATTTCATTTAAAAAAAATAGAAATGCAAAGAGTGACACTATTTCAGTATTCAACAGAAAATTAAATTATTACAACTCCTTCTTCGCTCTTTTTTCTTTTATTTCTCTTTGTCATGTCACATAAATCTAATTTAGATTCAATTTTAAATTTCGACAAAGCTGTCTTTATTTTAGAGATATACCAACTCAAAATTAACTATTCAAAGTTACCCCTATCCTTACTTTCTTTTACTTTTAATAAAGATAATGAAATAATATATCTTATTTTGAAAGTTTGAATTTAATTTAATTTAAGTAAATTTTTTTATTGCAACACAGTTAAAAGAATTTTTTAAAAAATTTATTTATAAAGAAGATAAATTTAAGGATTAACGAAATTAAAAAAATGTTTTGCTTTTTATTCTAAAAAAAAATTGTCACATGATCAATTAGAAAACATTATAAGTTCCAAGGATTATGTGATGTTAATAGTTGAACTCAAGCTTAGGAAAAAATTATTTATAAAAGTTTGATCAACTTTAAGGATTAATTAGATTAAGATTGAAATTCTCGGTGTTTATTTAAAAATAACAAAATTTAAGATTAACCAGAACAGAACTAAAAACCCTTTTATAAATGTCAACAATTATTTGTTTTAATTTATTCTTTAAAATATAATTATGTATTTATTTTTAATGACTAAGCATTATTTTGTCAATTATTTTGTATTTCTCTTAATCTTGATAATGCTAATTTATTACATTTATTTATTAGTGTAAAATATTTATTCTTAAAAAAAAAATCTTTAATCATTTCACTTTTAGGTGCAAACCCTATATTCAGAGTTCAGAAACATATCTAAGGTAAGTTTTCACTTTTGAGCAGAGAAGCCTCCGATTCCGGCACGGTGGGCGGCATTGCTGATTCTCGGTGGTTCATCTCCGTACCGACGTGTGTTCCTTATCCCTTTCCTTTTTCAGCTGTGAAAGTGTTGAGAATTTCATGAATTTGTATTATTCCATTTTTATCTGTGAATATCTTTATCAATGCAAATCATGAATTTTCACAACTTGTTCTGTCCTGGTCTTGGTTATATTATATGCACATAAATTATATCTTCCAATGGATAATATAAGAGAAATTTTCATGGTGATTGATTATTCACCTTCAGACCCGGAATCTGCTTTGCAATTATTACATTTGATGTAATTAGCCAAATTATGCCGTTCCTTTCATGATTAAATCGCACCTTCAAGTTGTCTATGTAGTTGTTTTTGTGCTTGTGAAATAGGTTAACACAATGTAGGAAGATATAGTTAGGTTGGAGGAATTATTAGAGCTTTATTGGATCGTAAATTTGAGTCCCGAGTTTTATGAGAAATCTCCACTGAAACATAACGATATAACACGAAAAGGATCTTAAATTTACGATTTGAGATCTTAAAAAAATTCAATCTTAACCTAATAATTAAATTAGCCTTTCAGTCGTAACAAATTGAATTGTAAATACAAAATTATAAAATGTAGATTTTGTAGGATCTTTACATTGGATCAAAACTTGTAAGAAAGTCTTAAAATGATGTATCAAGGTGGAACCTATTTAAAGTAGAATAAGAAATTGTAAAACCATCTTCATCAGGAGATGTTTACTCAGGTCTTTGAATAAAGTAACAGTTGTCTGAAGCAACATTTCATTGGAGGAATACGAGATGATACTCAAGTTGCATAAAAATAGTTTGTAGCTGTTATGTCAAGAAATTGTTGCTTATCAACAAGAACATAATTTTTTGGGTCAAGGGAAAGGGAGATACAATTATGAAGATACAATTACCCATTTTGTTTCAAATAATAAAAAAATGTTGTTTTTTGGTGCAGTGAACAGGCATGTCAGATAAAGATGAAGAGTTGGCTATGCCAAGGGATGCAAAGATTGTGAAGTGTTTGTTGAAATCAATGGGCGTGGGGGACTACGAACCTCCTGTTATACACACCTTCCTTGAGTTATGGTATCGCTATATAGTTGATGTGTTAACAGATGCTCAAGTGTATTCAGAGCATGCAGGGAAGTCCGAAATCGACTGTGATGATGTTAAGCTTGCTATTCAATCCAAGCTTAACTTCAGTTTCTCGCAACCACCTCCTCGAGAGGTAATATTATTAGTTGTTTTGTATGTTTCAATGTTCTTACCCAATAAGACTGTGTTTAATTTAGTGAATTGGCAGGTTCTTCTGGAGTTGGCTAAAAACCGCAACAAGCTACCATTGCCAAAGACTATAGCTGGACCTGGAATCCCGCTTCCACCTGATCAGGACACGTTAATCAGTCCAAATTATATGTTTGGAATTCCAAGCCAAGGGAGTGGTGAAGGTGAAGAAACAGAGGATGAAGAAACTACTATTCCCAACCCCTCTCAGGAAGAGAAGATAGACATGCAGCAGCAGGATCCTCATCAAAGAGTATCATTTCCCCTAGCCAAATGCGAAAAGGACTATTTTTAACTCCATCTTACACTACCTTACACGAACTTGTTTTACTACTACAGTGGTAGTAACAAAAACTAAAAATTTTGTAGCTTGTTCAATTTATTCTTTTGTAACGTCCACTGGTTCTGACATCGAAACAAACTGGTTTCGAAACGGCTCATTGTGGTCAGAGGTTGTTTTGAACTCATCAGCTCTCTATGGTTGTTGGTTTGGAGCCATGCTAATTAATTCTGATAGCGTGAGAAGATGGAAAGTGGAAGGTGGAAGAAGAGAGGAGAAAAAATGGCCAACGGGGAAGCGTGTAGTGACAAATGAGCATGAGAAAAAGAGTGAAATTCAAAAAACAGAAAGAAATGGCAAAAACGAGAGGATTTTGATCAAAATGGTGACTTCATCAATAAATTATTTGAGGGGGTAGCTGATAGCAGACATTCTATTTTTTGTGTTATTGTCTTTTGGTAGAGACACTAAATAAAATAAAATGATGTCTTATAAAATTATTAAAAAAATAGCAATTAATAGAATGGACGTCAATAGGTATTATTTATTGTGTATTAGCTTTTGTTTTGAAATAATTATACAGTGGAAATTTTATATGAGTTTCATAAATTTATACATTAAAAAGAAAGGAAAATCAAGATATTGTAAGTAAATAAAAGGCGTAGTTTCTTGTTCAAATCATGTTAAAATATTTGTTTGTATACAAATATGGTGTTGCATGATGTCTAATATTAAAAGAAATGTTGTGAATAAAATGTTTAGCATGCTTTATTTTTTACTTTTTATTTGTTCGGATTTAAAAGAAATCCTAAAATGTAAATAATAGTAACATTAGAAATTGTTTTAATTAAGCTCAAGAATATTCATCCTACTCAGTTATGAGTAGTTTAATATTTGAGAGAATTAAGTTTTGGACCCACAGTAAATCAAGATCATACTACTTTTTTTATACATATTATCAAATTTTATTAATTATGTTATTATTCGAAGAAAAAAAAATCTACATTAATTATCACTGAAAAAATCATTCCTGTTTTGAGTTTTTCGGCATAACTTTTGATGGCACGAGTCATTTTAAATGTCATTATTTAGACTTTAGTTATGAAACTATTTTATCTAATTAAATTAAATTAACTATACATTACTTGAAATAAAATATTCACCTAATATGAATAATAAAAAATTATTATTCACCTAATAAAAAAATTTACAAAAAACCATTTCTAGTCTTATTTTATTACACAATATTATAAAAATGTCCCCCTAAATATTTAATAATGTTCACCTAATATAAATAGAAAAATATTTTTTTACAAATATTTGATTGACTAAGTTATCAAATAGAGTAATTTTTTTTTATGAAAATTAAGAGAATAAAATAATAAAATTTTAAACTTTTTTAAAAAAATGATTGTTTGTCAAATCTTGTAAAAAAACTGTTAAAATATCATTTTTCATAGTAATATATTTTTTACCCTTTGTTGAAGTTAATAATAACATTTTTACCGAAAACCATTTATATAGTCTTACCGTATAAAGAACATTGTAAATGGAAAATAAAAATTTATGGAGTTTGTAACCGCTGTAAAATGAGCATGGAGTGACTATTAAGTACTGAGTTTGCATTATCCGGGAATTTTTACATGCCAATATTCAGCTCTGTTAAAACGTTAGATTTGTTGTGAAGTTTAATATTTCTAGCAACATAGCTAAAAGTACGGATGGAAATGATGCGAGATGAATTAATATTCTGAAAGCTATACATTTCTGAATACTTCCTATGTTATCAATGACAAATAATCACACTACTTGGAGAGTGTGTATACATATAAGAGTCTAATTGACGAAACTCACTAGATATTCATTAGTAGCAGAAAAACTCTGCTATGAAAAAAAATAAAAAGTTCATCAAACTCTGCTTTGAGGCCTTAAGCAATTTCCCAGCACCCAAAAAGCAAACTTTCGTCTCACACATACAAACGAATACGAAAAAATATCAATGAATAAAGCCATAGATCATAACAGCCATGATCTCCCTACCCACACTAAAAAGAACCCTCTACAATGATGAACTAGAACATGTTTAAGACAGTGAGGTCATGTTTTTTGCTGGAGAACGAAGAGCAACAGAGCAGCAATCTGAGCTGCTGTATTTCTTGTAAACTGCCCTAAGCTTACTTTCTGGAGCAGTCGCATGAAGGTTCACCAGGATTTTGGCGCAATCCCTGAGATCAAAATTAAAATAAAAGTCACTTCATTTCTGTTAAAAAAAACAATACCCAGTTGCATGTTTAGATATGTTCAAACTGGTGATCCAAAAAAGTATTAACCTTAGTTGCTCCTCAGAGTAGCCTGTGTAATGCTTCAATGTGCTTGTCCAGAATGGAGTTCTTTGAAGAGTGCATCGAGCCGCAAGCACAGCAGAAGCAGCAATCAAAGAAGGGCAGTGCAAGACTACCGTAGGATAGTGCATCATAGAAAGTTCAGCAAGGAAAAACACCATATATTCCATCTACATTGATGAAGAAAATTAGGCACATTATTCATCACAGCATCCTACAACGAAATAATGAGTTTAACAACATCCAACTACAAAGGATAATGTACCTCTTCATCAGATGGAGTGGAGGCTTTGATGTACCGAACCAAGAACACATAGGGTGTTGGAACCGTTAAGTACCACTCAAGCTTCCTAAGGATTGTTTTCTCCATCATCAGCACTTGTGCACTGACATAAGCATTGTCTGATATGCACACAAAGTCATTAACCTGCATGCAAACATCAGAAACACACCATAAGTTGTTTTCTCAAAAAATTGTTCTCTCAGAACAGTGTAATATTCGCAGAACTCCACCTCTGGTGCCCATATCTCTTCATATTTTGAGGCTAGCAGCATGGAGCTGATACCAACAAGCTGAAGCTCCCTTCTGGGCACGGCCTTCACAGACAGGAACCGATCAACAATGTTCATGGTCAAGTAGAGAGTTTCTGGCATGAGCTCAAACTTTCTATGCACTTCTATCAACCAGTCCACAAGGATGGATCTCATCTTGGCATTAATATCTGGTTGTGAACCCATGTAATCATGCACACAACCATCTTTCTGCTTCATCAGAATCAGATACATTATTACAAGAACACATGTGAGGGAAGATGAGGAGATAAACAAAGAAAAAACATAGAACATTACCTCAGTATTTTTGTAAAATTCATAGATATCATCAATATAGTCCAATGCTGCCAATTCATTGTCATTATCAGTTTCATCAATGTTCACGACCGGTTCCCTTGGGAGTCCACAAGCAGCCTAAGGTTGACATATTGTGTTGTTAGAACACAGACAACAGTGAAAAAGGGCACCCCAAACTCCAAACCACAACATTCCAAAAAGTAAAATAATAAAAAAAGGAACAAGGGGGGGCCAACCTTGCTTCGAGCAGAGAGGACTGAACTAAATGCCTTGGCATCTTTGTCCCTTGCCTTGTTTGCTTTAGGAACATACTCCTCCTTTTCCTCCGATTCATCATCAGAGCTAATGACTATCACTTCAGGTTCTTCTTTAGGCTTCTGAGTTGCCTTCGCCTTTGCCTTTGCTACCACCGCAGCATTCTCCACTTCAGTGCTTGACTTCTACATAAGGTTCACTCACACATTCAGATACACGTCCATAAAAAGAGAAACTTTTTTCACTGATTCATGTTTAAGATTGGGTATGTAAAAAACTAAAAAAGTCAAAGAAAAAAGGGAAGAGAAGTGCAACCTTGTTCTTGTCCTGTGCATTGGCCAACAATTGGGCACGAAAGTTCCTACCAAAAAATGGCCAGATTTAGACAAAAGAAAGAAAAATCGTATCCGATGATAGTAAAAAGATTGTGATTTATCAAAACTAACTGCGTAAAATACCTTGCGACAGGTTTAGACACATTAATACCAACATGGCCTTGTTTGGCCACAAGATTCCCAATATCCTGAAGAACCCTTCTGTTTCTTCCTTCACCACCCATATTCTTCTGCTTGTTCTCACGAATCTCACCTTAAACCACACAAAAACTACAATTTCAGAAACGAAGAAAAAAAGAGAGAAACAAATCGCAGAATAAATATCCAAACTTTATCCCAATAAAAATCTTAAAAGGGACCCAAGTGTGCAAGTGCAAGAAAAAAACAAAGAAACATTCAAATCGAGTATCAAGTTGGCAGCAAGAAAAGAACAAAAGGAAAAACAAAAACCGTACCATTGTTGGGTTGTTCCGCTATGGAAGCCATAACAACGTTGCTTTGCTGCGTTTCTTGAAAAGTTGAACCAAAAACACCGCCGAGAGTGGAGAACAGCGACGACAGAAATCCCTGAAGACGACCGTTCCGCACCTCTCCTTCGGTTCCTTCGTCGGTTGTCGCCACCGCGGATTCAAGCAGTGTCTCGGTAGCAACTTCTCTTGTTTGCTTCTAGGGCGAACGTATGAATGAAAATATGAAACAGTGTTAGTATGTTTCTTTGTTCTTTTGTGGAATAAACATTTGTTCAACGGCTATGTTTTATTTATACACCACACTCTCAGCTTCCAACGGTCAATTCTATCTTCAACATGTACCGTTGGATTTTCTCTCACATCAACGGCTAGTAATCTTCTAGCCGTTACTCTCATTTCTCATTCCCAAACTTAACCGCTCCTTTCCTTTTTTATTTCTTTCTAATATGACTTTTACGAATTATTTTATTAACAAAACTAGAAGAGGTTCTTCCCTTTTTTTCACCATACACAAAACACTTCATCAGTCACATTTAATAAAATCTATTTTTAATTATTTTTGTTTATGAATTTTTAAATTGATATTTTACTCAAAATATTTAAATTCAGGGTCACTAAAATTATACAAGTGTCCTTTGACTTATTTTTTAGTGAAATTAAAATTAAATATTCATAACACAAGTTACGACCTTTCACTTGTCTGTAATAATTTTCACGCTTCATTAGAACTCACTTTTAAAAAAATAAATCTTTTGAATTGTTTTCTAAATCTCTTTAATACATATAAGAAGCCTCCCAAAGACAATTATGAATAAAAGAAAAAAGTAGAACTTATTTTCATTTTTATTAGAGTAAAAATATATTAAATTCTCATTGTTTAGTTATTTTTTAAAACAACAAAGTATATTTTGACACAAATGTTATAAGTGGAACTAAGATAAGATATGTTACACTACTTAGTTAAGTTTTTTTTAATCTATAAGAGATTGATTTGTATAGTTAAAAAAATTACTCTATTAATTAATCATAAACCTTGTTAGAGAATATTTTTAAAATAATTAGCTAAAAAATTAAAAAAAATAAATAAAGCAAATGATAGTGTAATCATGCTTTAACTATTAATACAATTATTATTTACTTTATATTTAATATATTTTTTTTAAATAATTAGTTAAAAGTAAAAAATTAAAGCAATTGATAGTGTAATCATGCTTTAACTATTAATATATTTATTAGTTACTGTTTGTTTCACAACTCGTTTAGAGGGTTTACTTTATCAGATTTAAGATTACCGTTTGCACGTTTTCGATGATGAAATGTGATTGTTTTTTAAATTTTTGTAACCTTTTGTAAATGTAAATTGCCAACTCCAAAAAAAATAGAAAGATAATATCTTAAAAAATGAAAAAAAAAAGTGTAAAAGTAAGAAGAAAAACGATATAATTCAAACAAAACAAACACTAAATTGTATATTTTTTTTTATAAGGGGGTAGATTTGAATTCTTCTCCGCAAAACTAATTCATAAACTGATTGAGAATTTATAAGTTAGTTAATGTGTATTTTTTTTTTCCAATAAAATATATTATTATGTAATTATAATTTTTAATATTTTAAAATAATTACATTTTTATTAAATATTTTAATATTATTATTTGTTTATTTTATTATTTAATTTGACAATAAATTAAAAAATTATTCGAACAGATATTAAAAGTGGTGTGAATTGTCAAGATTGTAATAAGTAATAATAAGTAAAAAAGAAAAGCTATGAATAATAAAAAAGTAAATAAATTAAAAATTGATTACACTATGAAGTACTTTTTAGATTGTAAATTATAAAATTTTAAAATAAACTATTTTATATTCATTTTCAGGAGTGGGGGAAAGTCAATCATGTCAAATAGTATTTGTAAGGTTTCACTCATTAATGCATTAAAATAAAACTTGAACATTTTTATTGAATGTTACAAATTGCTTTAAAAACATGCTAAGTATTGAATATTTCTGTATTTAATATTTAATATCATATGTATCCTTCTATATTTGATACAATAAATAGTTTATGTATCTAATATGGTATATGTTTTGTTAACTACTTGTTTGTACTATGAATGTTAAACACCATATAAAAAGGAAGACCTATGTATGGGTTATGGTCATGATCATTGAGAGATTGTGGTTCTATATGATTATAGGACATTAGTCTTACACATATAAGACCTTAGACACCACTTTTACACCAAAATCTTAAGACAATATTTTTATGGATCTTTATTCTTATATAGTGTTTAACTTTGTCTTTTCTATCCAATGTGGGACTTTTTGACTCACACTTGGACTATTCCCAACAATCTCCCCTCAGGCGTGAGTCCCTTGTTTTTTTTTTCTTTTTTTTTCATATGCTATATTTCTCTTTTCCTTCAGGTGTATGAGTGACCCCTTTGATTGTGGTTATGGTCAGTCACTTTCGATGACCCCTTTTTATTATGATTATAGTTATGCGGTCAATCACTCCTATTATAAATTTAAAAAAATGGATTTAAAGAAGTGTTAAAGTGGCATGACTTGATTACAAAAATGTCGTACCACCTGAAGATGACTTTGGTTAATCTCGTTGGTTTTCTTTTTTTCCAAAATTGAAAAAGTGGGATGTTTGTACAATTTTGGTTAAAGCTGATCGTTTAAAGTCATTTATTGTTTGGTACAATTTTAGGAAGGTGAAGAAATCACTGTTACATGACACGACTTTAGTTGAATCTTAATTTTCATTGAAGTCGTGTGTTTATGACACAATTTCCTTGTTATTGTACATTGTGGGTTTGTTATTGTACATTGTGGGTTTAATTGTTGATTTGGTTGTTCTATAATCAATTCCTCCCTTGTAAATCTTACTGAATTTCCGAATAAGCAAAGTCTGTTTGTGGCGGATTACTTTTAGAAAAAAAAAAAAGAGAAATGATAACAAAGGTTTGATGGAAGAGATAAATCATTGTGTGAATTATCATAAAGAAAAAAAGTGAAAGTTAACAAAATTACCCTTCACTTTATAATCCTTCCCTCGTCTTCAATAACAAAAACATATAGTCTAATCATCTTCTACTAGAAGTCGTGCAAACATCTCACGCTCAATCCAAAAATAAAATAAAATTAACAACTAATTTAACCTCTTAAACAACTATTTAATTACCAAAGTCATCGTCTTCTACAACGGCACGATTTTCACAAATTCATAATTATTTTAAAATTTGCCAATTCCTTTAATAACATATAAAAATTGCACTATTTTGTAATTTTGTCCACAATGTCACGTACGTTAAAGTCTTCATTAAACATTATACGCTAAATTAATAAATAAATTAAAACAATAAACACATGAAAAAAAATTTAGACAAAATTTGTACATCTCCTTCTGAAATTATTTTCCTAACCCCTTATAAAATAGATTCTCTCCCAAGACAATAAATTTAAACAATCCCACCAATCATTCGTGTTGATTCTCACCAAACAATTCCTATTAGTTCGGTTTTTTTTTTTTTTTTTATCGGTAATGACTAATAGTGACTGTAATTTTTTCAATAACAAGGTATTGTTAGGTGATGAAGTTTGTAAAGGTTTTACTAATGAATGTCTTCAAAGGTCAAACTTGAGCTCATAATATTTTTAATATTTTTTAACATAAAGTTTACTCCAATGTTTTAGATAATATTTTTACGGCACTAATAAATGTTTATTAAAATATAAAATAAATAATTATAAAAGGAGGCGCAATAGACTCATCGGAGTAGTGACAGTGACAATGTTCGTTGGAGCACAGTGGTGGATGTGGTGGATGGTGGCGCTGTGGTGCGACGGAATGTGGTGGAGTTCGCGATCGGAGTGACTGTTCGTGTGCTGTTCGGTGGCAGAGCAACAACCGACCACGAAGTGCGGTGGAATTTGGGACGATGGCAATGGTGGTGATTCGCGTAGAGAGGAACAATGTTCGCGAGTTTGGAACAAAGATGAACAGTGTTGGGTTCATTAGACCCTAAATAGGGTATATGGTCTCGGTTCAATTAATAATCGAGGCATAAAGTAGAATAGGCCTTGGTCCTATTCCATCTGAGGCCAAAGGGTATGTTGTTAGTGACAATTTTAAAAAATTGAGAAACTATGACGCGTTATAGGTCTCGATTGTGTGATAACCGAATCATAAAAACCCTTATAGGCTTTAGTTGGTCGGTGACCCAACAAAAAAGTTCAAAAAGTTTCAAAAATATCATCACATCCTTATAAATTTCGGTTCCTAAATAACTGAGACTTATAAGACGATGTAAAGATGTGAATCTGTACAAGTGAAGTTAAAAGTTAAGAGATATATTTTATTTAAAAGCATTTATCCTCCATGGATAAACTTTTTCAGAACATGAATTTTTAATCAAAAGAATCACTTTATTTTATCAGAATGCAGTTGTTTGGAAAGAGAGGAGCGCATGCATGTGAAAATGGGTGGATAGGTGTTTTTTCCTAAGACAGTTGAGTGATGCAGGAGGTTGAAGCAACACGCTCCTATACAAAGTCCCATGATTCCCTCCACCTCGGTACAATAATAATCTACCTTGCCCATTAGTTAGGTTTTCTTTAGATGCATGTGCAAGAGAAAAAAAATTGAAAGATTATAATAAAAAAGCAAATATTTTATTATATTTTATTTAAACTTAATTAATCAGGTTTATTGTCTGATTAATTTTAAATGTAAATGTTATCAATTATACGAAATCTTAAATTCTTTTTAAAAAAATTGTATATTTTTTTTTATTTTTTTACTATTTTCTAACTTTTACCATTACTAGGTTATTATTAATTAGAGATTTGTTTATAATATAAGTAATTAAAAATTTGATAACTAAGGTTAAATATTAATTTAAACTCTGATTGATTGATAAATTATTTGTAAATCTCTATCAATAATACATATTATTTTTTATGTTAAACTCTTTTTGTTTATAAAATAGGTGTTGTAACATCCCATTTAATTATTAAACGAAATTAAAAGAAACGTCACGCGATAAAAGTATAGCAGCGCAGTCTTGGGATCCTTAACACAATCCCTACAACCTGGGCACACCACGATGCCAACGTAAACAGATACAATTCTAACAAAGAGTGTAGAGTAGGAAAGCATAAAACGATACAGGGGCCGTAGCCCTAAAGAAATCATGAATAAAATAACTCCAGCCCAGATGGCTAAGCAGCGGACTCGCCATTCCCTTGCTGACCACGAGAACTTCGCCCATTTGCTCCCATCAACCAAATTGATGATCATCGCAAGAAGAACAGCCACATACAAACAAACAGGTAAGCTAGAGCCAACACATATTCATCATACAGTCAAATACATTATCATCATCCCATGTCCATATAACAACCAAGCATGTTATGACTCTTCATTCAATACATTACGACTCGACTCGACTCATCCGGATACGTATAACTTAGTCGGATTCAGCGGATGCTTGCACTTGTGGTGGATACCTCTGCTCCACCCTGAGCTGCTCATCTCCGAGCTATGTGTTACAAGTGTTACGATGAATCAAATCTCCTTCACCACAAGGTTAGCCCTTAATGAATTTCAGGCCTCTTGCTACTCTCACCACAGGAGTTAGTCCGCTCTAAGTGAGACTAACTGGCTCCTTAGAGTGTCAGGATGCAACCTTAACTTGAATCCTTACCTAGTTATACAGATGGGGCACCACCATGGACACCCACTAACAGGGGCCATGGAATTACGTCTCGACCACTGAAGCGCGACCCTGAAAGTCTCACCTAGAGACTCCAAGGAATTATGCACTGACACGAACCAGCATATATAAACAACCAAGAATTTATACATACGTTGCACATAAGATTTCAACCCAAAACCCATAACCAACCTCTGTTTCTCATGTGTTGAATCATAACCAACTTGTTATTCCCGATCATGAGTAAAGTGTTTCTCCTCATACCAACCATACCAAAGGTTTACCAACCACCAAGATTCATTATTGCTCATGCCAAGTTTGTAACCCCGCACATATACATATGTAACCAACTTATCATATACAATTCATGTAGAGATCATGCAAAGCTCATAATTCCCCATATATATATTCTCCTCCAACATGCATACCCATCCTCCCCCCCATACCATCACATAATAGTACAATAGAATACAGTTCAGCCACCAAAAGACATGAAAATCCCAAACTGCACGCATCCTCGCTTAAACCGTCGCTCAGGCTGAGGAGTCTCGCCCAGGCGAGAGTCTCTCGCTCAGGCGAGTCCTCTCCGCCTAGGCGAGAGTTCGCGAATCTGGAACAGGGGCCTCCACACGTTCTCGCTTAGGCGAGACTTGCCTCGCTTGGGCGAGACGCTCGCTTGCTCGAAACTGAGCGAGTCGCCTAGGCGACCATTTGCGCGAGAAGGCCTGGGCGAGCCTCTGCTCGCCTCGCCTGGGCGAGTTTAACAGTCATCGCCACTGCCATGCCTGCAACAGTCGAAACTTACACGAACCAACAACAACACCAACCATTTCAAGCAATCTCCACAACATACAAGTTCAAGAATCATAAAGTGTACCTCAAGAAAGTTCACAAACACAATAACAATGAGGTTCTAGCTTCCCGTACCTGGAAATGGGTTCGTGCAGGTCTCGACACGGGACCCCAGAGCACAGCAGTTCGAGAGACGGACAGGGAACTAGCAGAGCAGTGGAACAGTAGGGAGAACAGGGTCATCAACTAACATTAAACGGTGGAATACAAAAAGGGAAGTAAGGACAATAGGTTTTAGGGTCACTTACATTGTGCAGAAAGTGGAACGTGAGCTTTGAGCGTACCAGATCAAGACGACAAGGCTAACCCTAGCAGAGCTCTAGTGCGGAAGGGGAAGGTGACGACTGCTGAGTTTCTACAAGAGTGAGAGTGAGTGTGGAATTAGGATAACATGAAGGCTTTTATCCTATGGGCCGGCCTTTAGGCCCATTATTGTAGGGCAGCCCTTAAAAGGAAGCAGAAATAAAAAGGGGCCTTACAGGTGTAATATATACTGATTTTAAATAATAATTTCTTTTGATGTATTTTTTATAATTTTTTTTTAAATAAACTAATTTTAGTTACGATGAGTTTCATTTTAAAAAAAATCTTATTTTATTCCTATAAGATTATTTACGGCGAAGTTTGTTCAAAAAAGCTTTAAGAATTGTTTGAACAATTTTTAATAAACTCTTAAAAGAGAAAAATAAAAATTTTTAAACAAAGTAAATTTCTTATTGTAGACAAAAATTAAAAATTAAAAATAAAAATTATTATATGACCGATTTATTTTAAAATAGTTTACTGTATACGTTAGTTAAATTTAAATTTATGAAAAATTACTTTTAGCTTTAAAAAAAAAAAAGAATCTCTTAAAATTGTTTGCCAAGAAACTCATTTAAGCATTTTCAATAAATTTGTAGACATCTTACTTTTCATGTATTTAGATTTTAACCAGAGGCAAGAAATGTCCAATTAACTAAAAGACTTTGTATCCATTAATTTTTATTATGTAACTAATATTTCATAAATAATATATATATATATATATATATATATATATATATATATATATATATATATATATATATTAACAGTGTTAAACTTATGCATTAAAAGGAAGTAGTTTTGTGATAACACTTTATATGTTGTAATTTTTATTTCTATAAATAAATTATTTAATTAATATTTTAAATAATAAAAGAGTGCATGAGTATTACTATATAAATTAGTTGATAAAGATGGAAATGAAATAATAATTTTATATTTATTAAATATGTAAATGGAGATGAGATACTCAAATCAAACCCATACATAACACTCAATATTTTAGAATATTAAATAAATAATTAAAATATAAATAAATAATGCGGAAGTTAATATTTTTAATAAAATAAAGTAAGATTTTTCCGTAAATTAGTGTGTATGGAGTGTATATCTCATTATTCTTAAAAAAATATCTTTACATTACTCATCTTTGTAAAAGAAATATTAATGATTTCATGAGAAAAAAATAAATATACCTATTATTCAATTAATCGTAACAGTTAATTTAAAATATAATGAGAGATTAAAATAAAGAATTAGTCATTTTATTTAATGATGTATAAATCTTAATTATATTATTGTATTGTAAATATTTTAAAAAAAATTAAGTTATACTTGATAAATCGATTGTTCCAGCTGAAAAACAATTCAACCGATAGACTGATCGATTGATTGACTAACGAACTGATTGGTCAACTAATTGACGAACCAACCAATTGGTGAATTGATCGATTGGCAAGACTAACCAACCAGATACAGAATAAATGTAAGATTAACACTTCTCAATGATAACTGCAAATCAATCAACTAATGACAATTAAGGTGTAATTAGGTCATTATTAGATGAGAAAAAGGATAAAAACATATAATAACTATTATAAATAAATGTTTAATGTATGGTTATTGAAACGCATGGATTACGACACTTAATACTCCTATGATAGATCATGTATTGATTTTAGCATATAAATACCTCTGTAAATATGATTATAACAAACAAAAAACTTTGAAGATTGATAAGATAAAAGAAAAGAGTGTCGTAGGACAATTTATTTTAGAGTTGTGGATAACTATTGATCCACACCCAAAAAATTATGATGATAGTACGTGTAAGGATATTACATTTAAAAGTAAAAACATCAATATAAAAAAAATGGTTGTAAAATTTATCGACATTTTGTAGATCTTTTAAAACCAATGTGCTGTTCTGCATTTTAATATGCCCTATATTACATTTAAACGATTTTAACTACTCTTAATACTTTGATTTTGCCTATTTTAAAGATTTGCATCTTTGTCTGCTACTTAAATTGGTCGGTCGTGAACTTTGGTTTGTATCACCTTCAATATTAATTATAAACGTGATACAGTTTTTATACATTTAACTTCTCACTTAAAAATTTAATTTATTTTTATACACCTTATATATGTGTTGTCTTCTTCTTCTTTTTCAGTTGTAAAAAATAATTTAACTTTTAGCCAAATTATAACCGCCCAAAAATTATATCACACTAGGGTTTAGACATCACTTTCAGAACCAACTAATAGTACTACTAGCTAAATGCAAAGTCAAACTCAAGTAGTTGCACCCTTTTATTGCTATATATGTACACTGCACTGGTATATTTCATTACAAATTTCTTATAAGATTCATAACTTATAAAATTTTATCTGTCACTATCTATGTACTGGAAGTCTCAACTAAAATAGGAAGTGGTTAAGAAGAAAATGGAAAGGTGAATGCAATAATGAAGTGATTTAGAAAACAATCGAATATTAATTGTAGTTTGTGTTGAATGTTTTTATATTCAAAGATTGTTTGTTTCTCTGCCAACTCTTAAACTAAAAATTAAAAATTGTTTTTGGGAATTAAAATAGAATGGTGTTAGGAAGAAGATAAGATATGAACGATTAGGAGTAGGAGTAGCAGTGATTTTTCTTTATTCCTTGGTCTTCTAAAAACTATAAAATCCATGTTTAAAACGAAGCAGAAGCAGACACGTAACCATGATGTTTCACCACCCACCGTCTTGCCTCGTTCCACGTGTCACCTATCACATGGCTATGTTTGTTAGGAATCTATGCAACTCAGTTATCATGAAACTCAAACTACCGTCACATTTTATTTTCCCCTTTCGATGGGAACGTCTTGTACTTGGAATCCGAATCCAAATAAGTTTAACCATAATATTTGGAATTATTCTTAAACTAATTATTATAACTTGCAATTAACAAAATAACTATTTACATTAATTTTAAAAGCCGAAATATTTCAAAATCTAAAAACTAAAATATTTAACCAAAAAAATAAACAATTTATGATATATGTTAAAAAAATAGGGTTAAATATATTTTTGTCCCTCAAGTTTTTGAGCGAAATTTGGAATTAGTTCCTCATTAAAATTTTTGATCAATTTAGTTCTTTATTTTTAGAAATGCATGAATTTATTCATTTTAATCAAATTTTGTTAAGTTTATTTAAAGTTTCAAACGCGTTTTAGATAATATTTAAATTAGCATTTAAACGAAAATGGGTCGACGTAAACAATTCAAACACTATCATGAAATACGTTTAAAATGTTAGATAAATTTAACAAAATCTAATTATAAGGATTAAATCCATATATTTTTAAAAATAAAAGAGTAAATTGATCAAATTTTTTAAAAAATGACTAATTTCAAATTTAATTGAAATTTAAAAAAAAAAACATATTTAACCCAAATATATATATATATATATACATATACATATATATATATATATATTATATATATATATACATATATATATATATATATATATATATATATATATATATATATATATATATATATATATATATATAAAAAGTAAGTGTAACTGAAAAAGAAAGTGTAAAGAAAAGAACTAAACTTGTCTGACACAGATAATTGGAGCAACATGGAGCAGTGACTACTTTAGTAATTAAGCAGAGAAAGGGAGAGAGTTTCATAATCTGTCCATAGCTGGCAGCACAAGAATCCCACATTCCCTTTCTCTCAAGCCACCACCCACTGATAAAAGTTCAGTTTTTCTGTCTTCACAAACCCCAAGAAGAATGAAACAGGGAAGAGGAAGAAGAAGCTGTTTTCATCCTATGTCATCACTTCTCTCTTGTCTTCTCCTTTTCTTCTTCTGTCTCTTAGGATCTGCTCATGCTTACAAGAACTACACTGTGGGAGACTCCTTAGGCTGGTTTGACAACACTGAGAAATCCAATGTCAATTACCAGAAATGGGCTGATACTAAACAATTCACCTTAGGAGATTTCCTCAGTAAGTTTCTCACATCATCTTTTTCTTCTTACATTTTCATATTTCACTGCTATCATATCTAATCAGATTTAAATCAGAATATGCTGTATGTCATATATCATATATCATATATCTCTCACTGACACAGAAATTAGATTGGCTTCAATTATTGTGTGTTTCCTCTGCAGCATATATCAGCTGTTTTTTCTTTTGACTATGTTGTGGCTTATATTAATATATTAGTGTCAGTAGATTTAGAAAAAAAGTTAGGCTTATAAATTGGAAGCACTCTTGCTGGTATTTTCATGGAGTCTGTCACGATCCACAACCTTTACTCACTAATCAAGTATTCATTCACTCTTAATTTGCCATAAGAGCCAACAACGAATATTACTGTTAGTTACCATCTGTCTCGTTTGGGTTAAATGGGGAAAAAGGAAAATCTGATACCCAAAATGACTAGTTGACAAATTGCTTTTTCTTATTCTTTTCTTTTGGTACGAACATTCTCTTTTGATACTGTTCTTGAGTGGCCACTCAATTTTACTTGATTATTTTTTTTTTAATGTTCTGAGAGATGAAAGGGACTTGCTTTAAAGCTAACCACTACACTTGTAATTGGGTATGATTAAGCTATCATTTAAAAAAACCATAAAAGAAACATAGAATTGTGGCAAACAAACATAGAATAAGCCATTCCCACCACAGCAATGAGTTGTTGGGCTGAAAAGTAGGTTCTTCTTTGAACTTTTTACAGTTGCCGACAATTAAATTCTCAATTCATGACCTAGTGAATTGTTTGAACATGGAGGTGTTGGAAGTTTGGTATGAATATTTATGATATACCCTATAGTCTCACCTAAGTGCTAAACACTTTTGACATGTGGGTGTTGTTTTGTTTTGTTTCTGCAGTTTTCAACACAGACACTAACCACTCTGTGGTTCAGACATACAACTTTACGACATACAAAGAATGTGATTACGATGATGCTCAAGACAAAGACACAACGCAGTGGTCGGCATCTGATCCATCCAACACCCAAACACATCCTGTGACAGTGGCGATTCCTCTGATGAAGGAGGGAAAAACGTACTTTTTTTCTGGTGATTATGATGGTGATCAGTGCAGGAGTGGACAACACTTCCAGATAAATGTGACCTATGGAGAAGGGTTACCCAAAAGTCTGAAAGCCCCAGAAGAAGATGCTCCATCTCCGGCTGGTGCTGTTTCTGGAGATGATGATTCAGCACCAGACACTATTGTCCCTGCCAACTTCAACCACCCGAAAGATGAAGAAAGTGATGATGATGACAAAGCTAGTGACAAACAAAACTCTACTTCTTTCTCAGTTTCAGTGTCTGCACAACTTCACATTGTCCTATTAGGGACGCTGCTTTTCTTCCTTTGATGAGTCAAATATTTATTTTATACTGTTATTATTTTTTTAATTATAGGTATATGTTTTCATTGGGTGAGTGAGATAGTGGGGTTGTGAGAGATTGAATTGCGAGTTAGGATATACCATATGTTATTTGTAAACTAAAATAATAAATATATTTACATCGTTTATTGCTGGTGTTACATCATTTAACTTTCTAAAGTTAATCACTTTATTTCACCGGCCATATGTAATTTAATTATTAACAAGAAATACAAGGTTATAATAAGAGTGTTACTTATTTATTTGGTTGTGTTAAGAAATACAAGGTTATAATAAGAGTGTTACTTATTTATTTGGTTGTGTTAAGTAGTAATGGTAAAAACACACACACACACACACATATATATATATATATATATATATATATAATCTTTTTAATGTACGAAAATAATTATAAAAAAATATAATTTACATAATCTATTGTGAAAAAAATATGAATACAATTTCTTTCTTTGTATTATTTCATCCATTGTTAATTAACACAATAATGAACTCCATCCACAAGATTTATGGAAAAAAAAAATATGTCCTTTTCATTTCATAACTTTGTAATACTCGTGGTCCATTACCGGTGTATGATTTTTTTGTTAGCTTAGCACATGAAAAACAAGTTTTGTATATGACTAACACTCACGGATTCCAGAATACTTCTTTTGTAAGAATGTCTACAAACTTTCAGAACTTCTGAATTTGAAGTTCCAAAACTCATTATCCATAAAATTTGAAGTTCCCACTTATTACAAATTTAACTTCATCGATACTATCCTTCCATGTTGCATATTGTAAAAGAATTTTTGAACAGAGTTTCTACCATTTTTAACAAGAATTTTTCTAGACATTAAAAAAACCATAACATAATCAGCACTGCACCTGTGCTCCAGCACCAACATCTCACCATAAAGTTCAACCATAGAAAGACAGGTGCAACCCCAAAATCAGATAAAACTCGGAAGGACAATGTTGTCATTTCAAAATATATGGCGGTGCATGTAGAAAAAAGCTGGGTGCAGGAAGCAATTCGCTGAGGAGAGACCAGCTCGAACGAAGAGTCAAAACAGTCGTGGAGCGCAAGCAGGGTCATTTCCTAATTCATATTTATTAACTTGCGCTGTGCACAAAGAAGAGTTTGAGTTTGTTGGTCAAGAAACGAATCGAAGAAAGAGGGAAAAAAAATGGCGCAATCATCATCATCGTCTTCGTTGCCAGCGAAGTCCGACGCGGACGTAGAGGAAATGCTGGATCGGATGCTGACTAGTTTGGCTCTGTGCGACGATTCCAAGCTTGAACGGTTGCTCGTGAAGCTTCTCCCTCTCTGCATCTCCTCCCTCTCCTCGCAATCCTCCGCTGTTCGCAACAAGGTTCTCCACCGCCAAATTTCAATTACGCTATTTCTAAATCAAACTATGAATGCGTAAATTGAAAATTGAAACATCTATCTGTTGTCGAAATTGCTGAGTGTACGGATAGCGGCTTATTGCTGTTCAGTGAGAGTAGGTTTTGTTTGGGGTGGTGAGATTGTATTACACTTTTATGAATAAGGAACATTTTGCGTACGTGCACTTCGCTGTTTGTAGCTTACCTTCCGTTTCCAAATAAATCCGCGAATGCGGAAATTAATTGTATTTTGACTCTCCAAACGTTATCGTCTACAGGAAAATAGAAATGTTTCTTCTTAGTTGTTGCTAGTGCTGAGTTAACTGACATAAATCACTGCTGTTTTCTAAGAGTGATTTTTTTGCTTTGGCATAGTACGAGTGAATCGCACTTGTAAGGATAGCGAGGGGTTTGCCTACATGAACATCAGTTTTGCACGGTCTATTTTGCTCTCTTTGATGTAAATTTATGAAGTATAGTGTGTTTTTGCCGTGTGAACTTTATCGGCTAGATGAAATATCTCCTCTCTGCTATACGAATCAGCAGAAGAAGCTGTTGGTGTTTACTAAGAGTACTTTTTGCTTTGGCATAGTGAGATCACATTTTTCACTTTAGTTTGTGTACACGTATATCAGTTTTGGACGGTATATTTTGTTCTCTTTGATATAATTTTGTGAAGCGATATGGCAAATGTTTCACAATTGTTGATTTGTGTTTCTGACAGGTGCTTGAGATTTTGAGTCACGTGAACAAGAGAGTTAAGCTGCAGCCTCAAATTGGTTTACCTTTGTCTGACCTGTGGAAGTTGTATTCGGGTTCTAGTGCTGTCCCTATCATAAGGAATTTTTGTATTGTGTATATAGAGATGGCATTTCAGCGTGTTAATGCAAAGGTCTCGTTTTTTACATCTAAGTTCCTGTTTGTTATTATTTTGTGACTTTAATGTGAATTTTGATGCTGATAATTCCTTTTTTGGCACCTGGTTGAATTTTCAGAAGTAAATAATGTTTCATTATAGAATAAATAGTTAAATTGATTGGTTTGGGATTCTTGAATATTGTTTTCTGCTCTTGAATGCTTACTGTGGAGACTATCTGATGCCCCACGCGTTTCAAATAGGAAAAGGAAGATCTGGCTCCTGATCTCTTGGTGAACATCTCAAAACTTCCACTTCAACATCAGGAAATTATTCTTAGAATCATTGTTAAGGTATCAACACGCACTATCGGATTTTTCCCAAATTTTAATGGTGATGGTTATAACTTGTAATTACAGTTGGGGAAGAGTTTTTCATTGATAATTTTCAGTATCGGTACACAGTATTTGAGTTGGTGTAACTATAATTGTTCAATGCATTGGGACACTTTTCTCCTTATTCTATCTATGAAAGGCTTCAGTTTTGCAGATATTTCTTTCTAGGAAATTAGAAAGGATATATAAGGAAAATTAGATGGAAATTCTAAGCTTGGGAATTCAAATAAAGGTATCTTTTAGTGGGAAGAAGGGTCCATTACTACCATTAAGAGCGCTTGGATTTCTTGGATCCATGGGATTCTTTCCTGCATCAATTTTTTAAAAGGGACTTTCTTGCTCTATTTTCATTATTTATATATCTTAGTTGCTTTTTATTTTTCTTTTTACTATGTTATAGAATAGCAAGGGTCATCCTCAGTTATTTCTTGGACTGCCAATGGATTTCTGCTTCTTTATAGGTAATTGGTGAATGCCACACTGGTCAAATTGGTGAGGAAGTTGCAGCAAAGTATAAAAAAGTGAACAATCCTCAAGATAGGGAGCTGTTTATTGAGTTTTGTCTTCATACAATATTGTACCAGCGAGTCTCTCAAAGGTATGTAACTCACTTTCTGCTAAAGGGAGGGAGCTTATGGTATTTGAATTTGTTCTGACATGAATTAGTTTGTTTCATTCTTATTTCAATTGAATGACATTTTGGTAGAGTATATAATATGTGCCTCTTTTTATGTGCATTTTCCTTTACTAGTTGCTGTTCATTGTAAATTGTAATCTAAAATGTCCTAAGTTAGGTCATCTGTTAGAATGTTAGTTGGTAATTGCTGTTATTCTCAGTAAGTTAGGAGTTAGAACACATTAAAATAATGTATGCATAAGAATCAGATTACTCAGAATCTGAATCAATGAATAGAAAAGTGAAAACTCAGTTTGATTTGCATAAAGATCGGCAGACTTTCTCTCTCTGGAACTCTTTTTAGATTTTATTTTGTTGCAGTGGTGGATTACCTCCCGGGCTTTCAATAGCACAAGTTAATCGTGTTACAGGGAAACAGCAGTTGCAAAGTAATGAAATTTTACAAAGAAAGGTAAGATAATCATGTAATGGTTTTAATATTGTCTTGGCATGTGAAGGTCAAATAGCATATGTTGTTGGTGTTGTTACTTTGCTGCTAAAAACTAATAACTCAACTGCTATATATCGTTATCCTTCACGTTTATTCTCTTGTCAGAAGAAACATAATTGAAGAATCCATCACTCAATCTAGTATGATGATTTTTTAACCTTATAATATGAAGATTGAGAGGAAATGGAGGAAGAGAAACAAAATATTCATAGCAAGTTCGAGAATCAGAACTTATATTATTGTGTTGTTCTGGCTGTACTAATTATATGATATTTATATAGAAGTCATATTGGATGGTTGTAAATTGTAATACTAACAAGTTACAGCTCGAGCTAACTTTCATTATTGACATTCTGGGCTAGTAGAGTTGGCTTGATAAACAACCATTAACTACTGCAACCGATAGCAACTACATATTAACTATATTATTCTGACATATGTTACCTCTTCAAATTTTCATTTAAATACACTGGTTAACATGTCAGTATGTTTGAAAGCATACAAGCATGTCATGTCCAATCTTGCATTTACTCAGAAAGCTACTGCAATCTGTCTTATCTTGATCTTTGTTGGTGCAGTTGGGTATTTTGAATGTCATTCAAGCTATGGAGCTTTCTCCTGAGCTTGTTTATCCTTTATATATTGCTGCCTCTGTAGATCGGTACGTTGTAGTTCCCATTTTACCCGAATTTATTTATAACACTTTCTTGTAACTTACTGACTTTATATCTTTTGGTGTTTCATTTGTGGATGATCACAATCACATCTGTTTCTTGATCAATTAACTCAAGTGAAGAGCCTGTTATTAAGAGAGGCGAGGAGCTTTTAAAGAAGAAGGCCAATGGTGCTAATTTAGATGATTTAAATCTGATCAACAGATTATTTTTGCTATTCAATGGTATGCTATTAAAGATTTTGTTAACATGTTCTGACATGTTTTTTTTTCAATTATTTTTTCTTCAATTTGTTTATGATAATATGCAAATATTTATATGTTTCCCCTGAATTTAAAATATGATCCTGCTTGATTCTTACATAAATTAAATGTGTATGCATGAGAGTATAATTGATTCTAAAGAGGTTGTGCCTAATTTCCTATTATTTTTTCACATTTCAATTAATTAAGATCATGTGTTTACTTGTAAACATTTTATGCATCCTTCATGTTTGAACTGTGTGCCCTGTTGGTTGTGCTCAATGTTTAAACACAGGCTAAATGGCCTATTGTTTCGGAAAAAAGTCATATATCTTCTACCGAAAACAAAGTGTTTAAGAACCTTCTTGACCTAATCGTGAAATTAAGAACTCTCAAGCCAAAAAATAGTTCGTCCTTTGGATGTGGGAGTAAACGTCTTATTTGTAGATTGAGTATTTTACAAGTTGTTATTATTCCCCTGATTTTGGGAAATATTCATGCTTACAAAGATAAAAACAAATTAATCAAATATGGCTTGAAGATTACAAAGACAAGATAACCATGAACTTGTAGATGTTGGGCCATCGTTGTAGTTCAGCCTGAGGACAACCTTCTGTATACTTTCGGAAACAACACAATTACGCATAGGTCAGCCCCTTTCTTCCTGTTGGGTTAATTCTATAACTCAGCCCATGAATGACTAGAATGCCTCCTCCTTGGGTCAATTCTATGACTCAGCCCATGAACGACTAGAATGCTTCCTCCTTGGGTCAATCCTGTTGCTTGGCCCATGAAGGACTAGAGTGCTTCCTCCTTGGGTCAATCTTGTAGCTTGGTCCATGAAGGACTAGAGTGCTTCCTCCTTGGGTCAATCCTGTTGCTCGGCCCATGAAGGACTAGAGTGCTTCCTCCTTGGGTCAATCTTGTAGCTTGGTCCATGAAGGACTAGAGTGCTTCCTCCTTGGGTCAATCTTGTAGCTCGGCCCATAAAGGACTAGATTGCTTCCTCCTTAGGTCAATCTTGTAGCTCGGCCATGAAGGACTATACTGGTCATCTAAGAGACGAGTTGGAATGTCGGTTAGCTTAGGACAGTATGTATTGTTTATGCTCTTGCTTGAAGCTGTAATAAATATAAGACCATTCTTAGTTGTCACCCTAAAAGCTTCTTCAATCAGCAGAGTTGGTCTTTATCATATACTCAGTGTTATTAGACCCAGACCAGCCTGATTGGATATCCTGGGAACTGACCTGTAACTGATTTGATATTCTGTTTAGATTGGAAAGTTATTTAACCTGGGGTAGTGTCATCAACTCGGGCTGTGAACTGGGTGAACCCAAGTCCTTTGGGTTTGTTAGAACAACATCACTACTAAGGCAATTTTTATTAAAATAAATAACAAAATAATTTTGTACACTAACAAGTCTATCTGAAAAAGCATACAGAAAAAATTGATCAAGAAACTGCTTTTGTTCCATGTTATGATTTTTTTAAATCATTAAAAAACTCGAGATATAACTGCTACAATTGTTTCCTTGGTTTTTTAATTTACTCCAAAAATAGAAAACCTAGATGATATAAGTATTGTGATTTTTGATCGTATTAGTGGTTTTCTTCTTCCAGGTCTTAGCCTATTGTGGTGTTTGTATGATTTTGGGGGTGATACTATAGACATTTATTGTTTGCTGTTAGCTTTACTTTCATTTTCTATTTTCAGAGAGAACTCTTGTATCTTGAAAGTGAATTCTGTTTTCTGCCCTATTTTATCTAAACTAAATTTGAGTTTTATATATTTCTTTGTTTGCTCTTCAATATTTTAATACATTATTGATGTTGAATGTAGGTACCGTTGGAGTTGAAAATGCGGATTCAGAATCAAGAGTTAGTCCTGGGAGTTATGCTTTAAAGGCAAAATTGATGTCTATATTCTGCAGATCAATTGCAGCAGCAAACAATTTCCCATCCACCTTGCAGTGCATTTTTGGTTGCATTTATGGTACTGGAATATCCTTTTATTTAATGATTGAGCTCATATTTGCTAACTAATGTTTTTTTGTTGTTCTCAAAACTTGTAACTCCTTTGTTGCAAAGTTGATTGTTTAAGAATTGGCCAGTGTAATTAAGATTTTATTTTATCATCCGTAACACATGGACTATAGTAATGATACTTGGGCACTTGTATTGACAGCTTCATCGCTCAATAGATTCTGTTACAAAAAAGGAGAGCTTATAGAAAATGCAAATGGGCAAATCCTTAAGGACGGAAATAAAAAAAGTGTTGAAATAACCTTCTTTTTGTGATAATATTTTTCTTTGATCAAACAATCTATTCAATGGTACCGTGTAAACATGGATCATGCCAATAAAACCCCCAATTTCTCTTGTCTTCAACAAAGTTGTATCCTTAACTAAATCATGGAATGAATGCTGGAGGGGAAAAATGGATTATAACTTTGTATTGATTGTAGGTGCTGTAATCTTCATTGGTAAATTTTAATAACAAGTGGACATCTTTTTTATTACAAATAATGCTTCTTTCATATTACGAAGTTTTTCCTCTTCTATATGGTTTAAAATTTCCAACTTCCTTTGTTTAAAACAGAGTTCTTCTTTCATTGTCAAAATGAGAGACAGACACAATGATATGTGGATCAATAATTGGGTTTTCTGTGCTGATTTTTGTTTGCTCTATCTTTTCCCTCCTATTGTTTTTTGTTTTGTTTAGTTTTTTAATCTTTATCTTTAGTATTTCATATTCTTGAATTTAATAGGGAATGGTACGACATCAAGGTTGAAGCAATTGGGGATGGAATTCACCGTGTGGGTATTTAAGCATGTGAGTGCAATGTTACTTGGCTTTTGGTTTTCGTCATAAGTTTTACCCATTGAATAAAAGTCTCTTTGCCTAGTAAATGTTTAGAAAATAGAAAGTACGGATACAACATGGGGCATGGATATTGACACTAGCACAGTGATATGACAAATTTTAAAACTAAAGGATATGCTATGATTATAATCATGCAGAGTATAAATTTAATGCAAAATTAGCATTAAACAACCCAAGATTTTTTTTATCAAGAAAGCGAATTGATGTTTTAAAAAGAGCATGCATAATTGCAAAAGTCAATAATGTGCTACATTTTTCTAGTTACCATGGTGTTTTCATCTTTATTGGTATGAAAGTTTAAAAATAAAAGAAAAGAATTTATACAAATATTTTCTGACACAACACATGGATATTAATACCATTTTGAAGCATTTGTGTGTTTTTTTTTTTTAAATGATTCAGTTCAAATAATTTAAAATGCCTACTGAGACATTGTTTTAGAAATGGTTAAGTTGAAGATAAGATACTGCTCAAATTTTGCAATGAATCTGCAGTTTGAAACGAATTTTACTGTGTGGGTGTTATTTCTATATTTTGATTAGCTTTTTGGAAAGTGGTTGTACTTCACTATGAATTTATTGTTCGTTACTGAAGCAGTATAACTTTTGTTTCCTCAACCTCTAATATCTGTAACTGGAATTTCAGGCAAAAATCGAACAGCTTAAGTTAATGGGTCCTGTTATTTTAAGTGGAATTATGAAGTCCCTTGACAATTATCCAAGTTCTGAAGCAGGTTTGCTGGAGACTTGAAAGTTCTTTTTAATGTTATTTGAATAAAATTTCTTTTGTTTTGAATTCAATTTTGAGTATTGACTCAGATGCCACTGCGCGGGAGGTCAAAACTTATGCTTTTCAATCAATTGGATTGCTTGCACAGCGCATGCCTCACCTCTTCAGGTTCGGACCTCTTTCTTGTGGTCATCATTTTTACCATTTTTTCATATTTATCTTTCCCTTTTCATTGGAAGGGTAGAATGGTCCGGGACACGTAATGGACAATATACAGTATATTTTTAGGAAGGATAATCATGTAGGCTGTAGCTCTCATGCCATTTAGAGGAGATTCACAGTTGTGCCACTTTATCGTGTCCACGTAACATACTAAAATAAGTCATGAAAATAAGTTCTGCCCTTTGCCCGAACCTCTTCATTTGAATAGTTTACTTTGATCTCATGGTATGAAGGTTGCTTGAATCCTGGGCCATGTTTTAAAGCTGAACCGAACATACTCCTAAATGCTTTGCTGCTTACCACATTAAAAGGTATTTTATTTTCATAGAAAATCCTTGCAACATCTTTACAAGTAGTTTCTCTATGATCCTTCTTAAATAGTTGATTAATTGAGGCATATGAGCTAATTCCCGTCTTGAAAATATTTCTAGTGCTGCCCATACCCTTAAGTCCTTTTTCTTTTACAGTTTGTGCATCATCATCCTCTACATCTAAGCTTGTCTTCATTAGTCTCTGTGGAAGACCCACAATAATTCCAAACATCTCTTTTTTCACTTCTCCAGTCACTTTGTTGCTAGCACCTACTACATCCTTTTGAGTTCTCAGCAATGTGGTGCTTCAAGTGATAAATCCTTCCAGTTAAGAACTTTTCACAGTATTTGCTTTGAAATTTCCTAGTATCACCATGAGCACACTGTCATTGACAGCTGTACAATGAATTTGGCAGAAGATGCATTAGAAGTTGTGTTTATGATGCAACAAAGTATACATTATGAGGGGGCAGAAACGAAAATGGACACCTGAAAACAAAGAAAACAGGAAAAAGTGATGAGAGAAAACGGAGTGTTTGAGTCAAAAGAGATGAGTGAAACAGAGGGGTGTTGTGAGAGCAGAGAAGACTGATAAAGTTCATACCTGTGGGCCGTGGCTGAGGAGGTTCAAACTGTTTGTGGAGCAGAAAAATGTGTTTCGTGTGTTCTGTTTGCTTAGTAGAGAAGAGAAGCCAGTGCTCTTGTGCAGTTGGAAGTCTTGAGGAGTCTAGGAAGAAGACCTTTTTGTGCAAAAATGACAACATGCATAGGTCGTTTAAGAAGCTGTAAAACAAACTTGACTTTTTATATTTTTAAGGTTTTTTATAACCATTGGTCTTGGGTTTTGCTCAAAGCCCATTTTTTATAGATAAAGCCTTGACATTTTCTGGGCTGACAATTCTTGCACGACTCCACCCTTTTATGATCTATCTGCTGGTCCCATTAATTAATGTTTCAAGATTTCACATCACATGGTTGTGGGTGGCTAGATTGTGGAATCATGCGATTCCATGAGTTTGCTTGCAATTTTTCCTTTGTTGGTTCTATGGATCAATGCTGTTATGAAGAACTGAAGAAAATATCAATATTACTTGACAGGAGATGAGAAAGGCGTTTAAATTTAGAAAAAGAAAGCAATTTAAAGGGAATGTGAAGAGTTTTGGTACTGTGGGGAAAGTTTTTCAGATGGAAAGAAAAGGATGAGGAAGATTTGTAGAGAAAGTGAGTTGGAATTTGACGTAGAGTGAAAATGTGTGGGATATGAAAACTTCTCACTGTTAGCCGTTATTTTTGAACCACTTTTAGTTGATGCCATTATTTTTCTTCAAATTCTAAGCAGAACAAAACACTTTCAAGGTCTAAATGATAGCAAGAACAAAAGAAAATATGAAGAAGAAAATTTACAAAACAGAACAGAGTTGGAGAAGAGGGGAATGATCGCAATTATGATGGCACCACTGACGATGTTGATGCAATAGTCTAAGGTGGTGAAGTGAACCTTGTTGATAATGAAGCAAGCCTTGGCAACCACAATGTGAGTGCTATTATGGCTGCCAATGGTAATGAGAGTGTTGTCAATGTTGAGCGCATTTGAGTTTGGTTCTTATTTAGGTTTGGGAACCCTTGGGGAAAAGACCATTTTATTAATTTTTTTAAATTAAGTCATCATAAACCTGACTTAGAAAAGCCCAACTGCATGAGTTGGGTAACTTAAACTCTAGGCTGCACAAATGAATCGACGTGGTGATGGTGCACAATCTTCCAATTTCATTTCAATCCACCATGCGTCTCCCTTTCTTGCAGGATTGTATACGTTTGTGAGGATACTCATGATTTTGGCAACATTGCTTTGGCTCCAACTTAATAAAAGATTGAAGTACCAAATGCTTAGGCCATCTGAGAGGCCTACAAGGCGTTACAAGGGAAAAAGCTCTATGGCCATGGGTCAAGACCATATAGTTATAGGTGCACTTGAGGCAATAAAACTCAGGCTGGGTCAAGGAAAGGGCAGCACGTCAGGGGAGTTCTCAGCTTAATCTTACCTGTGCTATATCTTGGAAGTGTGATATTGGGGGGCGTCTTTTGTTTGGACTATCATACACAATAGAATTACTAATTCTGATTGTTATAGAGTAGTAGGCATCAAAAAACTCTTTCTTCTTATGTGTGTATTACATTATGGGATAGTTTTCTTCTTTCTATCCTTGTGGAGTGGGATTTGATAGCTTGTAGTTAATTCTTTCTTTATTAACCCTTTTAAATTTGCATTGTTTTAGGATGGTTTGCTATTGCTTTTTTTTTTTTAATGTATTTCTCTTTGTTAAGGTAACAAATAACTCTTTTCTGAAAAGAGAATTGCCTTGAGCTAGGTCATTTATGCGGTCTACTTAGTTACTGACTAAGCTGCTCCCTGTTCTGGCAGGGAAAAGATTGACATGGCTGCTCGTCTTTTTCATGCTTTGAAAGATGAATCCCAGTCTCTTCGATTTGTTGTTCAAGAGGCAACTATATCTCTTGCTTCAGCATACAAAGTATGTATCTTTCTACTATTTGGATGAATCTATTTTTCATTAATGTTCTTCGATCACGTAAATTGTATTATGGTTGATGTGAAAGTGAAACTAATTTGTCAAGTATAGTCACACAGTTAAGGCTTACCTCACTTGTATATATGATACAGGATGCATCATATAGTGGCATGTCTCTTTAGATATTTTGACAAGTAAAAGTATACAATTGAACTAATGAATTGCTGTACAACTGTTATTCATAAGTCTATGCTATAAGAAAATTATTAGAAGCCATTGGACACCCAAAGTTGAGCCAAGGCTTAGCTGCCTTTTATTCAACATAATCCATCTCTTTTAGAGGAAAATGTTCCATGATTTCCTTTTGATCATTACATGATAATTTATATTAGTACAAGAGATTGGAGAGTTATGATGAACCAATGAGCTTTTGTTTTAGATAGCGGTGAACATGGATTAGACCCACCTGAATCGATCTGAACCCAAATAAGTTGGTTTGGCCGAAATTGTTTAAATTTCAAAAGAAGAAAATGAACAAATCAAGTCTGGTAATAAGTGTATTTTTGGTTTGCAAACCTGAGACATGACCCCACAGACTTATTCGAGTATATATTTTATTTAATATGAAACAGTGATGAATGAGTGCTTCCAGTTTTTTGTTTCACTTCTTTGCATGCATAACATTGGAAGCAAACGTAGGTGTATTCTTCTCTGGCTATAATCAACTCCAGTCAATTGACAATGACCAAACCACACTTCAATTTCCAAGCCACTGAAAGTGTCATCATGCTCAGACTTGGTTGATTCTGCACATAGTGTCCCTTAATCCCCAACAAATCCACCACCTCTACCACCATTAATGTTGAGAATTAGAACAAGTTCGAAGGTTACATAGTTCGAAGACTTGCTGGAGATTCCATTTCCAGATCCTTCAATGTGCCATAGTTAATTTATTTATTTTCATAGTTTCTTTCAATACCCATTGCTATTATTTCTTGTACTGGTTCTTCAAGGATGTTTGAAGCATATTATTTTAAAAAGTTGTCACTTATTAAACTAGTAAAGCATACATAGAGTTCATTAATGGTTGCGTCCGTGTGATTTTGTTGTGTTGAATTCTTTTATTTAATAAAATTAGAGTAGAAACTCAATTTTCCTGAGACTCTGTTTTATGGGCTATGTTGTTGAACTCTTTTACCAGCAAGACTTTAGGTTTTGGTATAAAAATATAATTTTGGACTCTTTTTTCAAACCTCTTCTTACTTTTGAACTTATGGTTGATTTAGGATTTTACCTTCCTCTTTTTTCCTCATTTTTTTATTCACTGTACTGTCTTGTGTATCAGGGAGCCCCATTAGCTGTGTTACAAGATTTGGAGACACTTCTGCTAAAAAATTCTCAAGTGGTAAGACAAAACATACTGACTTTTTCCCTTGTCTATGGTACTGTATAGATGTATTATTTGTTTCTGCCAGTGTCATGTTGGAAATTGCATGATAATAAACATGCTCCTCTTTCCTAGTTGCCCAAGTTATTTTAACTTCGGGAGTTGACTAAGATTGTTCTTTCTTGTAAATTGCTTGTATTTATTTTTCCCGTGTATTATTCTGCTCATATGTCCTAGGCTGAGTGCGTTCCAACTTTTCATCATGCAATTTCACTCGAATATTCTGCTAAAATATTCTGTCCTTAAAATCTGAAGTACCTTCTTCAAATATTGTTAAGAAATTGGAATGACAGGCTGGTAGTTTGTCAAGAGTTTATAATATAATTTATGTAGATAAATAGTGAAACAGAATCAATCCTAGTAAAGTAGATAATTGTGAAGTTAGCTCCTGAAATAAATCCCTTGATCTAAGGGATTGTGGGTTTCCTAATGATGATATTTACAGTTCAAAACAGACACACACACACACACACTTTTGTGAGAGGGAGATTATACAATCATATACATGGATGGTTTAGACTGAATTCAATAAAACAAATCCTGCCATCCATATAAAGTTGTGTGATCAATAATTGTTGTTCTGGTTATAAAAGTTGAGATAGTCGATATGCTCCCCACAAAAGAAAAGTCGATTGTAAATGATTTTCCTTGGATTAGTTCTCAAAATAATGAAATATAAGTTTTTGGATGTTAAAGATCTTATGGCCTCTATTTGGAGTTTTGGGTATGGTACCCGTCTTACACATTCAATTTATAAGTTTAATGGTTTTCTTTTATTGTTCTATTTTTTCTCCAAATTATATTACCTTAGTAAAACCTTTTGACCCTTCCTTGCTTTTGTGTTTTCTCATTTATCGTCCCATATAAAATTCTTTTAAGGTGACAATATTTGGGAAGAGGTTTGAATGTGGAATTGACCCATTCTTTGCTACCATTTGGACTTATGTTATATTTTAATAAGACCTGCACGAATTTGGTACTTGATATTTTTGTTATTGTTATGAGACAACTACACAGTGTTTTTGTTTTACATTGGTCAACATTAGTTACAATTGGATAGGCCTTTTGATACTTTGTACAACTTTCTATCCTATGCTGTCTTCGGTTGGGGCGAGAGTGCACTCTTTTGAATGAGGTTGTTTCAATAGCTTCTCTTTGGTGCACTTTGTACGGCTTCTTATGGGGCTCATTTCATGAGGCAATCAGAAGAACATAGAACTTCTACTTTTATTATCATAAATTTTTTGTAAGAAAAGATTTTATTAAGATAGAGAAGGAAGATACAGAAAGAAGATAAGAAATTGTCAAGGTCTAAAGATGATACAACAAAAATTAAGTAACAAGCAACAAAAATACCAATCTCTACGGAGATCTAACAAAGGGCGCACCCCTCAAAGACCATGAGCAGAACGTCTTAATGGAGCTAGAGAAAATATTGGATGCCAAATGAACCAAATACAAGACTTCAGTCCCGAAGAAGATTCCTTTGTTCCTTTCCAACCTAATACACTGCAGCCTGAGAACACCATATAGCTTTTTGGCATCTTTACTTTAATCAAATCCTCTGAAATTAGTGCTATTATAATATCCTATCCAATTAAAAATTTAATGGACACATGGTTTGAACTATAACATGCTGCATGGTGATGTCAGGAGGAAAGTGAAGTACGTTTTTGTGCCATAAGATGGGCAACATCTCTGTTTGATCTGCAACATTGTCCAAGTCGCTTTATTTGTATGCTTGGAGCAGCAGATGCTAAATTAGATATCAGGTATTACAAATTCCTCTGGTGATGATCTGACATGCTATGATGCTTGAAAGTATGTATTTTTCTTAAAAGGGGGTTTCTGCTACAAATATTGAGGGAATGTTTCACTTTGCTTTTTTTTTTTTGTGTTTTCCTTTTACATTGGAGAGATTTCCTTATCCTCCCTTATCCTCCCAACTGATTTTCTTCTTTCATCAATAAAATAGGAACCCTCCAAACCTATTATTGTGCATATTTTTTTCCCAAAGGAGGTTCAATTTCAGGACTGAACACTTTATTGCATATTTATTTTGATATTGCATCAAGCATATACAGAACATCATAATATGCACATGAAAACGTATGTGCCATGCATGGCTTTTATATTCTAGTTTTAAAAGATTACTTTGTCTGGTTGTATTTTTTTACCATGACTCTAAAGAGAAAAGGCCAAATGCATGTGTTCAATTGTAATAATCATCTATCTTGAACATGTTATCTCCTTACATTGAACTGTTTTTTGAAAAATCAGAGACTATGATTCTCGTAATGCATTTCTTGTTGCTGTAAATAGCTACTTTTGTTCCAAACGGATGGTTTTGGAACTTTATTTTGTGTATAATATGAAAAATTTGAGTTGTAATTATAGTTAATTAAGTTCTGATTTTATTCATAATTTGAAGTCTTATATATAGCTTTATCGACTTCAGATTAAGTTTTGTTTTCTGGTTTGAAACAGAGAAATGTCACACGAAGGTCTTCATCTTAAAAGTGAAAGTCAAATTTCTGGTCTTATTTATCCCAAATTGGGCATGATGCTAGATTACATTCTTCGACAACAGCCAAAGTTGTTGGAGTCCAGTGAAACTAGAGAACAAAACCTTGTTTTTCCTTCAAGTACATATGTGGCCATGATTAAATTTTTATTGAAGTGCTTTGAGTCAGAGTTGGAGCAGAACAAATCCTTTGAAGGATCATCTGAAATTGTGTCATCAGTGAAGACATTCAGTTTAATCCTGGAGCATTCTATGTCATTTGAAGGCTCTGTTGAGTTGCATGTCAATGCTTCCAAGGCATTGCTTATAATTGGATCACATATGCCAGAGGTCAGTTATTATAAAAGTTCTTTGATTGCTTTCTTCGCTGTGTTCCATCTGATACATTTATTGTTTAGGTGATATCATCACATTTTTCACTAAAGGTTTCAAAGCTTAAGCAACTCCATTGTGTTCCATCTGACACATTTATTGTTCTAGGTGATAGCATCACATTTTTCCTTAAAGGTTTCGTGGCTTAAGCAACTGCTAAGTCATGTGGATTGGGAGACTCGTGAATCCATTGCACGTATACTTGGTATTGTGTCTTCTGCTCTTTCCATCCCTGATGTTGTTTCTGAATTGACTTCCTTATTCAGCCAAACACTCAAGTCAAGGTATGTGTGCTGGTGGAACTAAAATCTTTTAGCTCATTTTCTGATAATTGCTGCTTTTTCCCAGTTTGATATATGGTCATGCTGAATTAATTTATTGATAGGTTTGAAACTCAGCACGGTGCTCTTTGTGCTATAGGATATATAGCTGCAAATTATTTATCTAGAACACCTGTAAGTACAATTTTACTGCACATTTTTAATTACTAACTGTTTGGTTGGAGGGGAGTTTTTTTTGTTAAATCTTGTTTGGTTTATTTTTAGGTGGGAACAATATTTGCTCTCATCCAATATTGGGGGAATTTGGAGGGAAGGAGATATGATATAAAACATTTCAAGCATATTAACTAAAATGATCTTTCTTTTAATTTTGAAATCCAAGGTTATAAGGGTCTGAATGTGAATTAATTTTTAAAATCCCTCACCACCCCTTGTGAACCAAACAACCCTTCCCTCTATTGAAATTCCTAGTCTCCCCTTCTTTCAACCAAATGTAATGTCTAATTAAACTTCCTCCCCTCCCTGTCTCTCCATTATGATCTGCCTAACCCCTTACTCCATTGGACCAAACAGCCTCTAAATGGGTCAGCACGAGTTTTGGCTGGGGCAATAGACTTTAAGGGGGGATGCATTCATTTCAGATTTACAAGACTAAAAGAAGAATCATCTTGTATTCAAATTTATACTAGTTCAATGGATTATTTTGTTGACTGGATTTCTATGGATTTTCTGTGATTTTTTAATTGTATGTATAAATATCGTTCTCATGAAAAATCTCATCCAAGTATGTAAAACTTTTCTACTTCATTTCAAACTTTTCTGGTTCTCAACAGTGATGATAGTAGAGTAATCTCTTCTAAATTAATTTTTTTTTCCTCCATGTAATTGTTTTCTGCAATTGTTATGGGTTATTGCTATTATTATATGATTGTTCAATTCATGAAAACAAGGTTTTTCTGTTTACTGAATTTTTAAAAAATTTCCTTTAACCATATGATCGTTTTTCAGCAACATGATCTACTTGTTTATGGTCAACGAGTTAAAAACGTAGCTATTAAGAACTCTATGGAAAGCAACAAACAAGGAGGAAATGGTGACATGATAGTGTTATTTTTTTCATAAACAATTGATATAGTGTTCATTTTTTCATTACAAATCATTACATTCTTACCAAATTTTGTTAAATTCTACCGAACTTTATTATGTAAAAATATCTTTTGATATTCCAAAAGAATATATCTCTCTAAGATTTTATACTTTTATGATTTAGCACAGTTACTTAGAAGGCTAGTTTTATGAGTATGATAGTAATGTGCAATTGTGATTTTGATCTTGATCAATTCTTTGAGGTGTTGATTACCTGTTCTAAAATTTACTTTTATCCCCTGAAACTGAAGTCAGAATTGTTGCATATAACGTCATTCCTTTGATCATAAATATGCTTACACTTTGTGTATATACATAATCTTTAGATGCCAGAAATACTTCTCGAGGATACACTTAGATGCCTAGTTGATGTGGTTAATTCAGAAACTTCCGCACTAGCTGCTACTGCAATGCAAGCACTGGGTCATATTGGACTACGTATTTCATTACCCCCACTTGATTCTAATTCAGGTAAAATTCAAGTGTAAAAGACTGATGAACATGTTTTGATTTGAACTTAGAACTGAGCTACGTGTTGAGCTATCATAAGGGTGTCTGATTAACTCTGCAGATGGAATTCTGATTATGTTATCTGATAAATTGAACAAGCTTCTCTTGGGTCAAGATATTAAAGCAATTCAGAAGATTGTTATCTCTATTGGACATATATGTGTAAAAGAAACATCATCTACTCAGCTCGATATGGCCCTAAATTTGATTTTCAGTCTCTGTCGATCCAAGGTAATACACTTTCTTTCCTTGGTTTTTGTTTGATGAGCTTATTTTCAGTGACTTGTGTTGGATTGATGTTTACTTTCATGTTCCTTTTTTTGTTTCCTTTCTCAAATTTTGGCTCCATTATTTTTTTTCCATTTATGTTGTGGAAAAGTTAGATTTTGGTTTCTGGGATGCCTTAATCTTGATTGGAAACAGTTTGATGTTATTTTCTTCTTTTTCTTTTCTTTATGAGCTAAAATAAACACTAACAGTAATTTTTTTTTTCATTATAAGTTGCAGCCACTAAAAAGTATCACATTTGTTTAACTAAATTTTCAGGTTGAGGATATTCTCTTTGCTGCAGGGGAGGCCCTGTCTTTTTTGTGGGGTGGTGTTCCTTTCAATGCTGATATTATTCTTCAAACTAACTATACTTCACTGTCGATGGCTTCAAATTTTTTGATGGGAGATTTGACTTCGGTGCCTAAGAAGTTTTCTAACGAACAAAGTGAATATAGTGGAGATTATCATGCTTCTGTGAGAGATGCAATTACCAAAAAGCTCTTTGATGTTCTTTTGTATAGTACCAGGAAAGAAGAGAGATGTGCTGGAACTGTTTGGCTTGTTTCACTAATAAAGTACTGCAGCTATCATCCTGCTATTCAGCAAATGCTTCCAGAAATTCAGGTTTTTCATTAACAAAGCAATTTTTCTATTTTTTTTTTTCCCATCTCTATAGTAAAATGTGAAACTTCACTTATGGTATTGTATTGTTTTCCATGGTTATATGGCGACAGATATAAATAAAGATTTGATTTTCTTCAATTTATATTTGGGTTTCTTATGTATATTTAAAAAGGAAAATGGAAATTCCTGAAAGAAGTTAGTGTGATATATGGACTGGAAGGCGGCCCTTTTGTCGTTGTAATTTTATTTTTTGTTTTGTTCAAACTTGTTGAATATTTTTAAAAATGTCCTATGAGTTCTTTTAGACTTTTATCTGGTTTCTGGTTTATAACCTTTCGCATCCAGGCAGGAGTCATGGTCTGAAATTCCCTCAGTTGTTCTATCCTTTGGGTGCTAATAGTTTTTAAATTGAAAGTGCTTGCATGTATCAGATATTAAATGCATCCATCCCATTGATCGCCACTGGAGTAGTTTGAGAGTTGATATTGGGTATGTTTAATTTCAATTGGAAGAGGTTTCTGTTTAGGGCGGATGTTCTTAAGATAACTTTTGGTACCTAAAGTGGATCTGTGGCTCTTTTTCTGTTCTCAGTCATTGTGAAAGAAAGGCCTAACTCATAATGTTAAGATCATAGGGGTGTAAGGAAATGAGTTACCGTGGTTGTTGATGTATGCTGTCATGACTCATGAGATCGGGATCTCCTATGATACAAATGAAGGTTTGCATGTGAATACTGCAGATTAAACTGCTGTTCCCCTGAAGTTTTCATTGTTAGTGTGGTGGTTTGAATATTGAAAGGTTTGCTATACAGCTTATATGTTTGGACCTCACATCCTTGTTTTGGTCAGTGTTATCTGACCTAACTGTTCGTTTTGATTGGGTTTAGGATCAGTTAACCGTCCTCTATCCTGTGGACCTAATAACAATGTTAGAACTGGTCAAACTTTATGTTTGTCCAGCCAGGCAACTGTCAAAACTTTGTGCAGTTGCAAAATGACTTGAACTACTAGGTCTTACCTAGGTTTATGCCTCAATTAGAGGCTTTGCAATAATGAGGTTCTGACCTAGGTTTCCAAAAGTGAAATGCAGGGCATCATACCAAATGTGAAATGCTTATATAAGTTGTATGCTAGGCTGAGCATGTCAGCACTCTAAACTAATTGTTATGATGGAGCTTTTCTCGCTGTGAAACCACAACTTATCTTGTAACTTGGTATTCCTAAAATGGGTTACCTTTGGTTTTAATTACCAACTTTTAAATTTACGAGTTTTCATCTTTGTATTTATTAATAGCTAACACTTTACAGAATAAAAAGTCTTAAAAGTCAGGCACTAAAACTAAAGATGGTTCATTTTTTAAGGACTGGAAACACCATTAACCCATTTATTTTATACAATGTTCTTCGCTATATCTATCTTTTTGCAAAATCCTGCAACTTGTGTTATTGGATTTACGATTATAATGTAAATATGCAGGAGGCTTTTTCTCACCTTCTTGGTGAACAAAATGAACTCACACAAGAGTTGGCTTCTCAAGGCATGAGTATTGTGTATGACATTGGTGATGAATCAATGAAAAAGAATTTGGTGAATGCACTTGTGAGTACATTGACTGGGTCAGGGAAACGGAAAAGAGCTGTCAAAGTAAGTTGGTAGTAATCTAGTATATCTTTTAAATTGTTTTATGTGGAATAAGTCTTGGTGATTTATTTTTTTTCGCTCCCTTTAATTTTTTGTTTGAATTACATTTCTGAAATTATTTTGTGCAGCTTGTTGAAGATACTGAAGTATTTATGGATGGAACTCTTGGTGGAAGTGCTAGTGGAGGAAAACTGAACACTTATAAGGAGTTGTGTAACTTGGCAAATGAGATGGGACAACCGGACTTGATATATAAGTTCATGGATTTAGCAAATTATCAGGCTTCTTTGAATTCAAAGAGGGGTGCTGCTTTTGGCTTTTCCAAAATAGCAAAACAAGCAGGGGATGTTCTTAAGCCATATTTACGTTCTTTAATTCCAAGGCTTGTACGCTACCAATATGATCCTGACAAAAATGTGCAGGTAAGTTCCATTTATGTAATCTGGTAAGCCGGGTATTGAATTGAATCCTTACCTAGGGCATTTCCAGGTGAATACAGAAAATTTCTTTACCTAGTTTTAATCTATGATAAATGATTATAGTGCTATATAATTAATGTCTTTGTCAAACTTCAAACAAAAAAAAAATGTAGTTTTACCCCCTAAAATTTTTGGTTTGGTTCTCTATTTCCATGTAAGATTTTTCCTCTTTTGTGCAGCTTTTCCTGGCCTTTTTCAGTGTAAAAATCATTTTTCCTCGAATGCAATGTTATGCATGATATCCAATGAGTATATGAATTTTTATTTTCAGGCACTTACTTGATTTGGCTATTGCATTTTTTGTGTGTCTAGGATGCAATGATACATATATGGAAGTCACTTGTGGATGATTCAAAAAAAACCATTGATGACAATTTAGATATCATAATTGAAGATTTACTAGAGCAGTGTGGATCCAGGCTTTGGCGATCGCGTGAGGCATCATGTCTTGCCCTTACAGACATTATTCAAGGACGGAAATTTAATGAGGTCATTAAGATTACTTATATTTTTCTTGAGTTTAAAAGTGTGCGTTGTCACTGATCATTCTATTATAGACAAGAAATCCGGAAAATTATACTAATAACTAACTATGCTAGGTGTTGATTTGTATTCAGTCTGATGTAGTTTCTTTTCATTCTCTATATAAAAAGAACCCTTGTTTTCTTTGTACATTTTATCAATACAAAGTTACTTTTCGGTTTCTCTTTTCTGTCTGTCTCTCTCTCTCTCTTGACGCTAATACTTGGCAACAAGAAACCTATGTAACTACTGTTATGGTGAGTCACTATCTGTAAAAAGCAGGGCAAATTTTTCCGTTGTGGGTTTTGTGATGTTTGTCAATGGAGAAATAGTACTAGTTATTCTGGTCTTCTGTTTCTTCATTCCTACTTTTATTGTGTTGTTTACTTGGCTTTATTCTGGTGGTAAAATATGGTTTATATGTTTATTTAAGTATTTTTTTATTTGAAGAGATATTACAGAGCTATTTATATTTGATGTGCTATTCACTTTCATGAAAACTAATGGTTGATTTTCCCTTTCATTAAAACTAGTGGGTGATTTGTGGTATATTGTGCTGTTGAAGGATGTGATTGATTTATAATGTGTGGGTAGTTACTTTTAACATTTCGGTAGTTTATTTCAATTGTTTTTTAATTTTAAAATATAACTAAAGGTAAATAGAGATATGAAATGAGTACCCAAAGAGGAGAATCCCCTTTATATGTTGTTATAGATTAAGAAAATAAAATTAATAATGGTAATCAGATAAAAAATAGTGGGTGATCTGTAGTATATTGTGTTGTGCTGTTGAAGTTTGCGTGGGTAGTTTATTTCCATTTTTCTAATTTTAAAACATAATTAAGAATAAAATAGAAATATAAAATGTGTACATCAAATAAGAGAATCTTGTTTACATATTGTTATAGATGAATGCCTTTATTGGGTCATTACAAATATAAGTAATTTTTATTAGTTGATAAGTGATTCATTGAATTATGAGTAGCCTCATTAAATATAACTTTCACTTAAATAAAATTTGAATTTACGACATTATTAATTATAACTAACCAATTTAACTACTTTTATTAGTCTTCTTGAATTATATATTTGTCTAATATATACGACCTGAGGTAATAGTTTTTTTTTTTTGATGAATTGGATATCCATCCATTTTGATCCGTTAAAAAATTATATAAAAATCTAATTCATGTTTCATTTGATAAATATATCTAATCCATTCATTTTACCATCCCTATCTACAATTTGAGCTCTGGTTGATTTTAATTTTAATTTTTTTGTGTTTTTCTTTCATCATGCACCACCCACAGGTTGGGAAGCATTTAAAGAGATTGTGGTCTGGAGCATTTCGTGCAATGGATGACATAAAGGAAACTGTCAGAATTTCTGGTGAAAAGCTATGCCGTGGTGTAGCTTCCTTGACAACAAGGCTCTGTGATGTTTCTCTAACTGAAGTGACAGATGCACACAAAGCAATGGATATTGTTTTACCCTTTTTACTTGCAGAAGGTATACTGAGTAAAGTTGACAGTGTCCGCAAGGCATCAATTGGAGTTGTTATGAAGCTTACGAAGGTTAGGAATGGCTTGCTATCCCTTTGCTTTTCAACTTACTGCATACACTCTGCTTTGGTTTTCTTAATTTTCTCCCACCCAATTGTAATTAAATATATGTAAATTTTGTATATTTACATCTCAGTTGTTTGGTCAAACTTTAGTAGGATGTATATGTTTACTTGGCTGTCGTGTATATAGATGGAATATAACACAAGACTGTTTAAATATTATTTTATTCTCATCAGATATGATGTTGGTTGTTCCTTTTTTCTGCTTTGTTCATTACCCAATGATTTTTCTGGTGTGGTATTTTTAATATCTTACCGATGATTTGGTTGGTACTACATTTTCCAGATTTGTTTGTTTCAGAAGTATAACTTATCCTAATTTCTTGTACTTAAATTTTCAAACCTCTTTCCCAAAACCAATTATTTAGAATACCAACTGTTGTAGAATTCATTTCCCAGTAAGCATGATTGGTGCTAACCTGCACATATTGGATTCACAATTTTGGATATTTTTATTGTCTGTTTGGGTTTTCGTTTTTAGTTTATACGTTGTGTATTTTCTGGTTTTCCTTTGACTATGTTTATCTGATTGTGATTGTGTAAGAAGAATAATGATTGATTGTGATGTAAGGATAACATAGTGCTATTATTCCATTAAGTTATGATGCTGTTAAATCTGAGTGTCTTGTTATTATTGTCTTGTTTTAGCATGCTGGAACTGCAATTCGTCCACATATGTCTGATTTAGTGTGCTGCATGCTTGAAAGTTTATCAAGCCTAGAAGATCAATCGCTCAATTATGTCGAGGTTAGATTGAATTATATTTTCAATTCCTGCATAAGTTCACTGCTAACTCTTGTTTATTTATATGTTAACTTTTTATGTTTTTCGTTTTATTAGCTTCATGCAGCAAATGTAGGAATACAGTCAGACAAGCTTGAAAGTTTGAGAATTTCCATAGCCAAAGGCTCTCCTATGTGGGAAACTTTAGATTCATGCATAAAAGTTGTTGATGCAGAATCATTGAACACATTGATCCCACGGCTTGCTCATTTAGTGCGATCTGGTGTGGGCCTCAATACTAGGTCTGTTCTTAACTTATTATCGCATCTAATGTATTTCTTTTGCATTGTTTGCCTGCCTGAACTGTCCAGTCATTTTGGTATTATATTTTCCCTTGAAATTTTACGAGCTTATGTTGATTCAAGGAGGGTGGGTTAGTAGAAAAGGCATGTAGGATTAGTGACAATCAGTAGTTGGCTGATGTTCACTGTTTTACGAATTAATATATTGTCACCCTTATGATGCTGATGCTCGAGCTCTTATATTTGAGTGATTTTTTTATATTCCTTTGCTTTTCCTCTTGCTTCTTATTGGGAATATTCTGCCCTACATTGAAGCACATTTGTATTTCTTTACTATTGAAATTTTGTTTCACTATGAAAAAGGAAAAAACAGAACAAATGAATTCAAGCTATGTTACTTTTTGGCTTAATTAAGTTTTAAGTTGCTCAAACTTTGGTATTTTTAATTTTTAATTGAGTCCCTATTAAATTATTTTGGTCTATTGAATATTTAGAACTTTTATATTTTTTAATTAATTTCTTGCCGTTTAACTCTCAAATGAAGTGATTGTTTTCTTATTCAGTCATTTTTCTTATTTGTTTACACGTATTAAGAAATGTGAGATTTTGGGACTAATATAAAATGATATTGCAATTCATGTAAAATGACAAATAAATTTTATTGTTTTCATTGAAAACATGTGGCATAACAAGGGATTGTCAGTGTCATCTACATCAATAGTAGTGATAGAGATAGTCTCTTGTCATTGTAAGTGATGACATGGAAGATATTAAGGAGTATGATTATCTCGTTATCTAACTTGTTTTCAATTAAAGTAATAAAATTTTACATTAACCATAATATAGTTTTATATTGATCCTAAAACCTCACATTTTTTAACACATGAAAACAAGTAAACAATATAACGAGTTAGGATAACAACCATGTTACCCGGTTAACAGAAAAATTAAACGATGGGAACCCAGTTAAAAAATATAAAAAATACTCATTAGGTAAAAAAAAAATTATTAGAAACTCAATTGAAAATACCCAAATTTATGAGGAACTTCAAGCTTAATTTAGCCTTATTTTTTTAGAGGGAGCATTCTTATTATTCTCTGAAATTGATATCAAACATGGCCTTAGTTATCCATACCCCCTATCATAGGTATTGTTGAAAGGAATAGTGACAAATAGGGTCAAAGAGGATGGTACCACTCTAGTACCATGTTGAGAAGAGAGAAATCAAGAAGGAATATGTTGACACCGAGTATTCTTGTTTATTACGATGAAAAGATAAAACGACGAGGACAAAATCAATATCCAATAATAGGAAATATTAAATAAGATATTTCCCTGTCAAATCATATCTTTAATACTCCCCTCCAATAGGAGCATATGTATTATATGAGATGTTGGTTACAAATGTTATCAATACAAGACCCCCTAAGTTCATAGTGCACGTAATCATAATGTTAGTAGATATTTCCCGGGCATGACTTCCTCTATGCCAAAGTGACAATCAATCTTCAGTATGTTTCATCTTTTCAAACTATATCTTCAACATTCACCCTCAAGCCGGAACGTATGTATCATGATTCATATCAGTCAAGTTTGTTAAAAATGGTTATAGGGCAGGTGATTAACAACACTCGTCAAAAAAAAAAAAATCAGCAGTAAACAATACTCGTTGGGAAAGTATCGGTGAAAATCAATACTTGGTGGAGAGAACATCGGTAGAAAACGGTACGTTGCGGAAAAGCATTGGTGGCAAACAATACTTGTCGAACGTCAATGATAGATGGTATTTGTTGTAAAAACGTGTGAACATGCAACCAGCACAGGCATATATAGTGTTATATTACACATGTGAGCAACACGCAACCAGCAACCATAATACCATATTATTATTACCACTCCAAGTACTCATTGAAATTGAATATAATATTATATTATTACCACAATGAATAATAGTAAAAATTGACAAATGAGATTTAGATGACTAATAATATACTATAATATGGTACATGTACCAACAAGCACCTTGGTAAGTTTAGAGTTTTCTTCTCCTTCCCCTTTTTTCTTCTTTCTCTATGATTCTTTATCATGCAACGGTGGTGGAATGCCTGGGTAAATTTTTTCTTTTGCACCAATGAGATGGAGTGGGTTAAGGTCAAGATATAGAAGATGAATGGTAAAATTTAAAGGGGTGGTTTCTTCCATACTTCTTTATTATTTTTATTTTTTTAATTAAAATATATTCTTAGTTCGGTATTGGATACACTTGTTTTTGGGATTGATGCACATGATTTCGGGACTGGATATGCATCCAACTGCTGGACCGAATCACTTCCGGCATATCGAAGTACTGGGCCACCTCTGGCCCAAACGAAATGTCTGATACTGTGTTGTGTACGGTCTGGTGGAGTATACCTGGCGGAAGTGCAGAAGCATTGCTGGGATGCCAATTCAGAGCTTCACGACTAGTAATTTTTGCTCAAATCATGGTTTTAAGGTTCCAAATGGCAAACCAAACACTCTAGTACCAGCTTGTATAGGAAACTTTTGTAATACTCTGATATTTGTATTGGAAGTGTCAACCAATCATGCATACACGGTGCAAGATGCCTATGAGTAAATTTTACTTCTCTTGCACATAATGTTTAGCGCAACTGTAGCAGTGCTGATAGTTATATGATTCTTATAAATGGAATGAATCTATATTTAAGCTTTGTCTCTGATAGATGCACTTTTGTAATATTCATTATTAGTTATGCTTTCTGTGCTTGTGCAGGGTTGGTGTTGCCAATTTCATTACGCTGTTGCTTGAAAGTGTTGGTGTTGACATCAAGCCATATGCAAATATGTTGGTGAGATTATTGTTTCCAGTTGTTAAGGAGGAAAAAAGTACTGCTGCAAAACGTGCCTTTGCAAGTGCTTGTGCGAAAATCTTAAAGTATACACCGGCCTCACAAGCACAAAAGCTTATTGAAGATACTGCGGCTCTGCATGCTGGTGACAAGAATTCTCAAATTGCATGTGCATTTCTCTTAAAGAGCTATTCATCCATGGCAGCAGATGTTGTTGGTGGATATCATGCAGTTATCATTCCAGTTGTTTTTTATTCAAGGTTATGAACATTCTCTTTTTTTTTCTGTTATGGTTTTTTATTTTTATATTTTATAAAAATCCAACATTATTTCAAATCCAGAATCATAATTTTAAGCCGAAGCTTGTTATTTATTGGCTGCCAGCCACTGTCCTTTAGAATATTAGTTTGTTATTCTTTGTGAACATTGGGTGATTCCAGGTAAGGTTTGTAGGATTTATCTTGTTCTTTTGTTTTTCCTATAATTTCTCTTGTACCAATTTCAGAGGATGCAGTATTATCTATGCTGTTGCATTCTCATCAATTTCAGAAATTATTTCATGTTCTGTGGAAAAAAAAAAAAAAAGAATTCTGAGACTGTATTTGGAATATAGCAAACTGTAGGTCAATAGAGAAGTTGTGAATACCATGTTGAGGTCCCATTAATTATGGTTGCAGTGTCCTTTGTTTTAGAAAATTATTATTATGGAGAACACCAAGCCAAGTTCCAACTCTCCGAAAGTTTAAATAGGCCGGCTGGGAATAATTTTATATATCTGACATAGCTCAATCATGGTTTATAATCATGGAAAAAGTACTGACCAAGCAGATATTGTCTCAAATTTGTAATTTAATTGGAAGAATGTTCCCATCAGACTTGTAAGGCCATACTTGGTAAAAGCTTAAGCTCTCACATTGTGGCCAATTATGGATTTTATATTTAACTCTCGAAAATCATGTATATTGTTGTAGGCATTTGGTTCTGAATTTTAAGGTAGATGAGCAAACTGTTTGTTGAATGAAGCTCATATAGCAAACTAAGAACTTCACATTGAAAAATTAAAGTATTCTTATTTCACGTGGGCTAAAAATTGTCTTGCAGATTTGAAGATGATAAAAATGTCTCTGGACTATTTGAGGAACTATGGGAAGAATATACAAGTGGGGAACGAATCACTCTTCACTTATACTTACAAGAAATTGTTTCACTTATTTGTGAGGGCATGTCATCATCATCATGGGCAAGTAAAAGAAAAGTTAGTCTTGCTCCGTTTTCTTTCTTTTCTATTTTTTTCATATAACCTCATTCAGCTTGGTGATTTCATGGTTTGTGTATAGATGTTTACTTATTTATCTTCTGTTTCCTGCAGTCTGCGCAGGCTATATGTAGGCTTAGTGAAGTTTTGGGTGAATCTCTTTCTTCTCACCATAAGGTTTTGCTTCAGTCTCTCATGAAGGAAATTCCTGGTCGCCTATGGGAGGTAAAATAATGAAGACTGCCACTTTTAAGTTTTTATATTTGGCAGAGAAACTTGTTATCAAATATCAATCATGGACGATTGCCTCAAGTTTCATGTGCTTGTTTTTCTTACTACTTATGTCAGGGTAAAGAGGTTCTATTGCTAGCAGTAGGTGCTCTATGTACATCCTGCCATAAAGCAATTTTAGCTGAAGGTTCCTCGTCTTCCATTGCCATTCTGAATTTGGTATCATCTGCATGCACCACAAAGGGGAAAAAGTATCGTGAAGCAGCACTTTCCTCTCTTGAACAGGTTAGTAATTTATTTAGTGTGTGCTGGTTAGTAATTTTGGGAAACTTTTCTCCCTTGGGGTAAACATTGAATTGAAACCAACAAAGCTATATAATCAATTTCAAGAAAAAGATAAATTATAATCAAAAGTGGATAAAAGTTGCCACTCAACGCATAATAAGTTACAAATCAAATGTGTTAGAAACTACTAAATTCTAAAAGAATACAGAATGGTGACACTCCAAATTGTAGTGATGAGTTTGATGGCAGAAATTGGGAAGTCAAGCTTTAGGAAAAATCTACAGAATCTCAAATCGTCTTGTTATGCTACCATGCTTGTGTATTCCACATTTAAAATCTTGAAATTAAACTGCATCCATGGAAGCTTCAAAACACGAAGCGATCTGCTCTCAACCACTTGGTTGTTCTGTCCCCTTATTGAGAATTAGTTACAAAGATAAAAATAAAAATAGGTATAACTGAGAGCATCATAACACTACAAAGATAACTGAGAGCAAAACATATTTTGCTGTGCCAGTTTTATTTTTTATTTGTAGTCATTGGAAAGAACCTGAGGATCTATTATTCATTTCTTGTTTGATTAAATTGTAAGTATAGAGTAAACAAGAGACCAGATTAGAAAATTTCCGGTACAGCTCTTAGGATATGTATGTTAAGTTTACCTCTTTTTATTAGCTCATAGAATTGTCATTACAGTTTCCTTGACTGGTGATAAGAAAACCCAATACTAAACGCAGCAATTTTTCATATATTCTTTCATATTAAGTTGCATTATTTTTTGTATGTATCCAGGTTATAAAAGCCTTGGCCAATCCAGAGTTCTTTAATATGGTTTTTCCCTTGTTGTTTGATCTATGCAATTCAGAGCCCCTAAAGTCTGGGCAAGCACCTTTGGTCAGTGATCCCGCTGAAACAGGTTATGACAAATTCTGGATCTTCATTTATATCTTGCAACATGTTTATGAATCATTTAATGCAGTTCTTGAGGTTAAGTTTCTAATGCCAAGTTGGTTTAGTTTGATGCTGCTGATCAAAGAAATAGTTAAGAGAATTGTTTCTTGTATGATATTGAACCGATTTTTTCCGAGATTTTTCATTTAGGGGCCATTTGGTTTCATTGTTTTTTACTCTCAAAGGTTTGTATAGGAATAATGAAAATATTTTTATTTTCATTTTTGCTTTCACTTGTTCCAATACAAACTTCTGAAAATAGGAAACAAAGTGAAAATAGAAGACGTTTTATAACATCACCCCATTTAGAAACTTGATGAAATGGACGATTCTCCTTGTTACTGTTACTGTTCAATGGCTATTCAAATGGCCAGCCACTTAAATCATTTGATTTTTCCTTGTTACAAGCTGCTTAGTGCTACTGACCACTGCCCTTTTTGACTTTTTTTTTCTTTTTGCAGAGTTAGACAGTGTTGAAGAGATTTCTGTTCCACATAACAAAATTGTTGACTGTTTAACCTCCTGTATCCATGTGGCACATATAAATGATATTCTTGAGAAGCAAAAGAGCTTAATGCACATGTATACGGCATTCCTGTCGCCTGAACATAAATGGACTGGTATTCTTTATACTTCATTTTTCATTTTTCAAAGCCCCTTCCATTTCTCTATTAGTCTTAATTAAGAAAGCCATCGTTGTGCAGTTAAAACTACAGCCTTTTTATCTATCAAAGAACTTTGCTCAAGGCTCCACAGTGTTGTGAAAGACTCCCAGGGAAATCACGAACTTTCTGGCGCAACTTCTTTTGTTCAGGAGGTAATGGAGGTTTACTCTCAGTTGGACTAGTAACTTCAATTCTTGAATGATCTAAAATAAACTTTATTCTTTTTCAGATATTTCACACTCTGTCACCAAAAATACTCAATTGCATAAGCACAATAAAAATTGCACAGGTACGTCACTATCTTGTTTGGTTGAACATTATTCATGAGTTAGATTTCCCAGCCCTATAGAACTAAAAACCCCTGGGGTAATCAGCACTTTTGGAAATAAATTTCAATAGACAACACAATTAATTTATAATGACATGAATTACAAGTGCAATTTAAATTGGGAATCATGAATATTTTCATTGCATTCATTTAAATATTTGATTAACGTAAATTATGAAATGTTTACTGAAACTTGTTCCAAAAAATTGTTCTATTTGTATGCATCATTTTAGGAAATATTACCTATTTAAAAATCTAACGTGCAAAACGGAAAGAATAGCCGAAATTTAGGAACTAGATTTGTAACTTTTTGTGTGTTTGCGTGATCATCGTTACTAAGTAGTGATTCTTGTGCCGAAATTCAGGTTCATATTTCAGCTTCAGAATGCCTTCTGGAAGTCATGAAACTTTCCATGGACGTGGCGTTAGTTGGCAACGTCAATGAAGGATTCAAGGACGAGCTGCTTCATCAGTACGAGATAGAGAAGAACGAAGGTGCAAAGTCAATATTAAGAAAATGTGTCAACATTCTTCAAGACTGGAAACAATAAATTGTACAAGCCATGGTCTTAATCCTTAATTACTAAGTTTTCAGATGATAAATCACTACAGCTCCTGCTTCTTGTTCATTATTTGGTGTAGTGGGTTAGTTCTTTCTTTTATACTTCCATTATTTTGTCTTAAGGATTTACAATTTTTATAACAAAATTGTGTATACAGATTATTATGATAATACTATGGTTACAATTTCTGTTAAAGCAACAGATGTTTCTTCATAAATTAAAACTTTCAAAGCAACGTATAATATTGAGAAGAAAAGAATGTCGTATTTTTTAAACAAATTGAATTTCATCTGGCAACTCGTGTCAACCTCTAATATCAATCTTATGCAAGTTACTAAAATAAATTTATAATTTTGAGTAAAAATAAGATTGTACGCATAGTTGTCCCATTATTAATAGTAAAATTGTTCTTCTGACAATTTAAAAAAGAACTTAATGATGGCAACGCCGACATGGAACATTCTGAATTATCATTTATAATATCGTATGTTAAGTAACAATATTTAATTAAACAATTATTATAAACAACTCTAATGAAAATAATCGTAGTTTGTCAAATGAAAGCTCATTCAATTGTATTTTTTCGTGTGCTATTTTTGCATTATAATTTGATGACTCGGATTTGAAGGTGACTTCTTTAACTAAATATCAACATTTTTCACCAAATAATTTTATATTTGAGTTTTGACTTTTAGATACAATTTTTAAGGAATTTTTAATATAACTTTACGTTGTTTAGATTGATAGAATAAAGAAAAATGATAAAATAAATACTTTTATTTCTTCTTTTTTTTTTATTTGTTTGATTGTGTGAACAAGTGAAGGAAAAACAATGAAATTGAGAGGAATAACAGATACGAAAAAAATTATTATTTTTTAATATAATTTTATGTTGTTAAGATTGGTAAATTAAGGAAATGATAAATAAATATTTTTTATTTGTATCTTTTATCATTATTATTTTTATGTAAAAGTAAAGAAGCTAAATAATTTAAAGAAAGTAGAGAAAACTATAAGAGTAAATATATTAAATTTATCAATAATAAATTTAATTATGATATATTTTAAATATTAAAATAAATAAATATTCATTTTTTTACGAAATTCATTCATAGTTAAACATAAACAGAATTAGATTAAGTAGTTTGAAATTAAGATTAAGTAATTTATTAAAAACTTAATTAATTTTTATTTTTTATAAATTTAAGTATTTTTAATTGTTTTTTATTGAAAAAATATTTATTAAATATTTAAAAAATTAATGTTTTAATTGAGTTTTTATTGTCTAATTTCTTTTGTTAAATAAATGAAGTGATTCTTATTTTATTCTATAATTTTACTTATTACAAATTATGAGATTTTGTAATAGTGGTGAGAAATAAGTGATCACGATTCACGACAACCTGTTTTGATTATAATAAATGATGATATAAAAGTTATTCCAGATTTCGTATGTTGCAATTAAAATAATAAATTTATTATGGATTTATATTAGTTGTATTTTGTTTAATTTATGTTATCTAATTAAAAAAAATTAATAAAGAATTAACTGAAAATTTTGAAATGAATCGTTTAAAATGTAATTAATCCTTTATTAAAACCATTAATACAAATTATATACACCACTTTCAAAACAATTGAAATGATCATACAATAAAAAGCAATAATCATAGTGAGTGAGGTTGCGTTTCTCCGTTCTCAGTGAAGTCTTCTCCTTCAAGAAGACGAAGAATTAGAAGAAAGAAGGGTTTCCAGTGCAAGCATGGATGAAGCTGAATTTCAACGCCTTCTCCAACTCTTCCCCGTTGTTCGTTCTCGCGATTACCCTGTACCTTTTTCTCCCTCTCTCTCTCTGTTTAGGGTTTACAATTGTATGCCTTCTCTTTAATTTTTCTATCTCTATAACGCTGCATTAGCAATCTGGCTTCTCTGTTGGTTAAAGTTTCGATCTTTCAGAGACCCATGTTATGATTTTCGCATTTCATGTAATGCTTCTCTCTAATGCAATCAAATCCATTTTGGCTTTGATGTTGCTTTAAGGTGGTAGTGCAGATTGATGTATTTTAGTGTCTCAATTCTTGAGGAAATTTGAGGTGAAAGGTTTAGGTTACGAATACCATAAAACACGAGAAGGGTTTGGTATGAGATCTTGGCAAGGTCCAAGAATGAATTGGGTGGACTTTATCGGTAAGAAATATATGGTTTCAGTTTTAGTGGTGAAGTTGGGTATTTTAGTTATATACTAATCGAGTTGAAAGATAATTTTAGAAAAGATGTACTCAGTTTTACCTTGGATTGAAGCCAGAGGCTTTGGTAGGAATAGAGAGCAGTGAGTGTAAGACTATCGATTTTTGCAAATCAATGGTGTATTTCGTTGAAATGGATTGATTTTATGTTTAAGGATATTCATCTCTGTGGAGTTTTCATGGGACAAGGCTGTATTCAATTCATGGATTTTACCTGGGTCCCTTCTCATGCTTTTATAAGGGAACATCTGTTCTGAATACTTTCAAGTTTCCTTGTTGTATTGTACTCTTTTATTCTACTATTATTATTTAGTCGTTTAGGAGGATAGCTCATCCTCCTTCCTTTGTGTGTTCCTTGTCTTTTTCATATTATGATACTTGTTTTATAGAAAATTACAAATGTCATAGTATTCTGCGCCAACTTTTGAACTTCATTGAAACAATTTGAAGATACTGAAATCCAAAAGTTTTCTCTTGCTTGTTGTGGTTTGAAGGATCATTTAATTTAACTATTTTGTTCTGTGTTGGTTGATGAATGGGAAATGCTAGGATGATGTTAATCCACATGCTACTTGACCTATTTTAAAGACAAAATCTTGACCTTTCTCCTTCTCTATCTGTGCCTCCTTTTTGCGAAGTTTGGATTATGAAGATTGCCTAACAGTTGCTAGGATGATGTTAACGTACATGCTCATCTTATTCTTATTTTTTATTCGATACAAAGATTGGAATAATTTCCCACTTTTTGTCCACTTACATATGTAGTGTCCACAATGCTGACGTTTTATTTTATACGAATGAATTGATTTTCTGTACCTTAAGTGCCTTTACTCCTTTGAGTGGCATTTTCTGAAATTGAGATACGGATAATTCAAAATTTGTGTTTCTTAGCTAAAATAATTTACGAATTATATCTGAGAATGCATTCAAGTACCAAATTAATAACAGTTAAATTGCAGGCAGAAGCAGCGTCATCCAGACAAATTCCATCTGGGGTAGCACAGAATGAGGTGGTAATGCTGAACCTGCATCTGTTATATGCATGGATGTTTGCATATATTGTTAGCTAACGAATTTGTATCTTCAGGTAAAGGAATGGCAAGATGCATGGGATGAAAAGGAAAATAAGGATTCTGAGAAGCAAGGACTTGATCAACATGGTACCACTATCTTTGGGACGTTTTTATCAACTTCAGTTTTCTAGAAAGCACATCATCATCCTTGAGTTGCATGGCAATATATTTATTTATTTTGGTTATAACTTGTAGGAAACAGAATAATGTTTTTGAAAAATTAATGCATACTATTCTTGTGTGAATTCTTCAAATGTACAGATTCATTTTGGAGCAAGCTAAAGACGGAGGCTGCTAGGAAGGTATTCTAAAATTTACCTGTTATTATATGCATAGAAATTTGTTCCAGAATTAGCATCATTGCACATTATCAGAAATTTGTTTACACCCTTATCAAGTTTGAAGCTGATTATGTGAATATTGAAATTTTAATGGGAAATAATGGCATGTCTTAGATGCATACATGGCTTAACCTACCCTTCCATAAGAGGAGTTTGACATATGAAGGGATGCATTGGATTTTATTTGTGTCAATTGCTTACTATTTTCTTGATCAAACCCAAAATTTGTATTTTCCATATTATTATTATTATTATTATTTGGAGTCCCATATGGTATATCAATATATCAGCTGTTTTGCATCATTGCCTCCTTCCCTTGGGACAACAGTAATCTGGTTTACTTGATTTTCCCAGTTGAATTTTCATTTAATGTTGGACCTTTATTTTGTAGAGATAAGGATAGAAGCATTCCAATGTAATGGGATTTTGTCGTTTTGGTTATAGGAGAGAAACATTCGTATTATTTTGTGCATGAATGAATGTTACTCACAGGCAACTTCTCTATTTTGTAAATCTGTTTTTGACAAACTATAATTTACCCTTAAACCATTGCAAGCACTGCAGACAGTGGTGATATTTGATGATGTTATTGAGAATCCATGATATTTCCTGTCATTATTAAATAAAGCTGTCAATTATGCTTTTAGTGAAACTCAGCTCATTGATTGTCATGTTCCAACAGGTGGGTGCAGAAGAAGCAGAGAGATTTTGCAAGGCATTCAGACAAATCCATAAGAAACTAGTATGTGCCAATTAAGTTTCATATGTCATTGTTCCATAATAAACACTACCAAAAATATATCTTACACAAGTTGAAAGTAGAAAGTAATAGATTTTCTCCCTGAAATTACAGATAATGCAAAAAGGGGAAAAGAGACTAAAAATGTTGCTTCTAATGCAATAAATAGAAACTGTTTCCGTAATAGTATTGCATTTAACGAAAATTTTTGTTGTTTGATTTTATGTTTTCCATTATATTTGATCTTTTAGGTGAATGAAGAGTTGGGTTTGGATGCTGCTCGAAGCTTCTTAAAATCATCCTAGAGTTCCAAAGAATATGCTTTCAACATTTTCCTTGTGATTCAACAATCGGCCATTGTAATTCTTTTGTACTGTATCAAAGTATTTTATAATTTTATACCTGTGACCTTTTAATTTTTATCTGTAGTTATTATTACTTTTGTAATATTAAGAACTAATATATCTTTTTTCTTCATTTCAATTGTTTGAACTTCGTTTTTATGTGCCTAGAAGCTGGAGTTTCCATCATTCGGTGTCATTCTGATCGTGTCAGCATCATCCATTAACTCTGTTTGTTGGCATTGATACTTACACAATTTGTACATTCTCGAGTATTGTAACTGTAAACAGAAAACAGAAAAGACATGTTGCATGTTATAAGTGCTTACAAAAGTTTTTCACTTTTTATCTACTTTTTAAAGTTATCTTTAATTTATTTTTAATTTATAAAAAATAAAAACTATTTTGAATTTATTATTGAAACGTGTCTGTGTCATGTTCATATGTATCTTGTCTTTTGGGTTATGGCAAGTCATTAATGATGGTAACAGTTAATGGGCAACTGTCACTAAATAACATTTTTTTATATAAATTTAAATTAGTCTAAAAAATAATGATTTCGAAAATTATATAAAAAATTATAAATTAACTAACAATTTTTTTTTTCCTTGGAGTAACTTGGTCTAAAATTGATCCACAAAATTCCACTGGTACCATTACTTATAAAATCAGCATAGACTAAAGTGGACAAGCCAACAACCTCTTTAATGATCAAGATATTGATGTTTTATAAAATTATTTACTTTTTTTTATCAAATTTATAGTGATAATGTTAAATAATAATATATGGTATGGAGAGGGATAACATGTGACATGAACAATTAATGTCAATTGTCACTATGTCACCATTAATTTATAAGAAAAAAAATTATTATTGACTCATCTTAAAAAAATAGGAATGAAGTTGAAAAATATCATATGAAAAAAAAAGTTACTAAACTTTTCTTTAGAAATGTAAATTTTACCCTACATGTTCGTGAGTGTCTTAAATGAAAAGTTTTTTAAAAACTTTTTTTTTTTAACTATTTTGAATTCAAAGCATTTTCCATACATAATATACTACCAATTCCTCTTCTCTTTCTCTTCCAATAACTTCATTATCAATCAAACCTTATTTTTTGGTGCTTAGTCATTTTTTCCTTTTCTTCTAAAATATATTTTCCCTTTCTTTAAGCACAATTATATATAAATAATCAATCAATTGGTTATCTCTAACTTTACCTTGTCTTTGAACTACATTCATCTATTCAAATTCTTCATTATACTTTTATTGCTTTTAGAAAATGTACAAGCCTCCCATGGAAATCCTTGATAAGGGTTAACATTTTTATTTATCTAATCGGTTTAAATGTGTTATCACTACTTAAAAGAAAATCACGGTTTATATAATTCTTACACAACTATCATTCATTTATTATACCTTTCCTATCTTAAGAAAGCGAAGTATAACTTTTACAAATAAAAATAACAAAACCATATCTATGTTTTATAAAATTATCTATCATAATTTCATTCTATATTGCTATAGTTGGTCGGTGGTGTGGAAAGAATGGCATTTGCTTCCACCGAATTTATGGCCTTTTATTTCGTAGAAATACACAGACAAAAACTTCAAAAATCACCACCTTTTACTTTGCCCTATAATATTTAACAACTTAGACCTGCAAAAATATGTTTAACATGAGTGAAAAGTTCTTAAACTATATTAAGACAAATACACATTTATCTCTATTCCACGTTTTTCTAATGTTTTTTAAAAGGCTTTCAATTTGATTTTAACTTTATTTAAAATAAAATTAACGTAATCCTTTATATTGAAATTTATTTAAACAAAATAATGTGATATCTTGCATTAAATCTATGCTACTATTCTTTATAGATAGTGGTTAAGGATGATAAATAAATCTATTATAGGTATTGGTATTGTGTGAATTTTTATTGATTTTAATGTGAATTCTCACGTTAATCATGGATATGAATATAAATATGATATTATTTTTTTAAAATTGATATATATATATATATATATATATATATATATATATATATATATATATTTTAATACTTATCCTATAAAATCTATACCTATACCCATTCCACCTTCCATTCCGTATAAATGTGTGTAGGAATACTCTCTCCTTAGAACTCAACCTAAAAACGTTTGTCTTTGAGATCATAAATCTTGTGCAAAAAACGTGTCCAGATACTCCAACCTAACTAACTAAACATGAATTAAATTAGAGTTAGAATTACCGCACATCTATTTTGTAAAATAATAATTTTATTTTAAAATTTCAAAAAATAATTTTTAATTTTTAAAAATATCATTGCATTTATAATTATAATTAATTTTATTAGTAAGAACTAAATTTAGATAAATATATATTCAATTTTTAATTGAATTTCTTTGATTTTATGTTTACTTTTTTTAAAATATGTTAAAATAGTTTGTTGACCTAAGATAAAACTAAAGGAAGTTGAAAAAATTAAAGAGACTCTCAAATGATTTGGTATATCACAGGACCAATCGTGTTGCACACTGTCTCCTTTTTCAATTACAAGAAACCAAAATGGTTTTGTTTTGTATCTTCTGGCGTTAAGAATTTGGCAGCAACGGAAATTTTGAGGAACTGAATTTTGATTATTTTTTTTAAATACAACAAAATAAAAAAATTTTAAGTTATTCAATTGTAGTGAATTATATATATTATAAAAATTGAAAATATATTTTTATATTTTGAATTTTGTTAATGACATCTGTAAAACTTAATGTATTATCAATAACATAATAAAAGGGTAAATATAAAATTAAACTGAATATTATTTAATAAGATATTAATTTTTAGTATATATGTATGCATCAAAAACTAAATTATAATTTAGTTAATATAATAAATATGTGTTGAAAATTATTGTTTAATTTTGAAATGAATGCATAACACAAAATGAAAATTTGACATTAATATTATAAATGCGGATAACATAAATATTATTAATTAAGATGGTATAACACTAATAACAAATCAAAAATAAATTATAAAGAATACCAATAAAAAAAACATCATTTAAAAACGAAAATCTTTAAAAAAGAATAACAACAGAGAATACTTATTTCAATTGTTAACAACCTTTTTGTATAATGTTAATTATTTTAATTAATTGATACATTTCAAAACAAAAATATTTTCTTTTTCTTTAGAAATATAACTGTAATTAAAAAAAGAGTAAGAAAAATAGCTATACTTTACAACACATTTGACTTCACTATTGTTATTAGAATAGAATTAAGTAGTGATACAGGATAGTGATCATTATTCTAGGATATTGAAATGAAAACCCTAAATATGCTACTTTTTGTATAATTTTATATATTGAATTAATTATTACTTTTAATATAATTATTACACTAAATTTTAAATATTAATAATATATTTACATTTATTGATATTACTACAATAAACTAAATATGTATTAGTTGTAACATAATAGAAAAATCCATCATTTATTAATGAACAAGGATTTTTTAAAGAGGGTGACAATTTTTTCACTCAATCTATGCATATGGTTGTGAAAATATACTAAAAGTATGTTTAGATAAATTTCTCTAAAAAAGCATTTTCAGAGAGAAAAAGAAAAACTTTGGTATAAAAAAATTGTTGTAGTTTAGCAAAAGTAGTTTCACTTTTAAGTTTGAAGTGTGCATAAAGTTTTGTCTCATTCATAAGAATTGTATTCAACTGAAGGAAGAGTGTGAGCTATGAAATAAGTGTTTTGTAAAGGAAAAAAAAAAAGTGATTCTTTTCAAAGCAATTCTTTGTATCAAAGACACCTTTGTTTATTTTAAAACCTTAGTGACCTAAACTAACTAGTGACCTAACTACCAACTGAAAACTTGTTCTTCTTTCTCTGTCTTCATTCAATTCAAATAATCAAATAAAAAGTCAATGTCATTTCCCTTTGTTCCTACTCTTCTTCTTCATCTACCTCCTCTTCCTCTTTCCATTCTCCCCAATTTCTTGGTTTTCCTCTCTACACTTTTTCAGGTCTGTTTGTTTCCCATTTTCTATTTTCTTCCCCCTCATATGAACTTGCCAAACAAACTCTCAAAATTACAAGAAAAAACATAAATTTGTCTTCTTCTGGGTTATTCATTGAGCATGGTTGTTTTCCATTGAATGCCCATTTTTCGAAGTTTAATTTTTTTGTGGAATTGGGTTTCAAGTTTCCACTGAGTTCTTGCTCTAGATTTATTTTTTTTGTCAGCTGTGAGCAGCAGCTATTAAAATTCCCAGAAGCATAGTTTATCTTCATGATGATCTTAGAAGGGATGCATTTTCTCATTTATACTCTGCTTTCCATTTAAAAAGGTTTTGATTTGATGTTGAGATACTAAGAACAGAACAAGCAAATTTTTATAACCTTGTGGCTGATTATTATTGGTCACCATTTTTGTGACCATGGCTATCCTTATTTGAATCGGTGGAAAATGAGGAACGAAAATCACTTCAAACGTGCTTTTGCAAAATGCGGAAAGGTTGTAAGTGGAGAAAGAAACTCCTTTACATTACAACCACTAATTTTGGCCCTCATTATTGCACCAAAGCAAGTTGGAAGTGATTTTTTGCCCACTACAATGAAACGAGGATACGAGTATCGAAAATTTGAACATTTCTTCTGTCTAACTCATTTCATTTCCCTCCTTTTCCACATGCTCAGACAAACATTGTCCCCATATGTTTGGATTCACGTTAGATGATTTGCAACCACGTTGGTATGCTGTCTAATGTTTGGATTTACTTGTTAGGTTTCATGATGATTTTGATTTTGCTTCAAGAATTTATTTTTGGAACTGAGATAATTATTCAGTTTTACTGCTGACATACTTTTAGAATTAAAACATCTAAACATGAATCATATCACTTCAAAATCAACTGCAACTAACTATGATTCTTTTTTTTTAACTGTTTTTTATATGTAGTAAATGGATTTCTTAAAGGGAAACTTATTTATCTTGCAATTTTAACTGATTATGAAGCAAAATCTCAATCCGGAACAGTATTACTTGCCACTGACTCTCTTTCTGCGAAGATAAATAGAAGCATGATATGCAGATGAAAATAGCTAAGTTGAGTTTGAACAGGTTCTTCATACACATTACTTACTCTCTGATATCTTTTGGTAGCTCCCTTTAACCCAACCACTTCACCATGTCAAGTTTGGAGGAACCACTTGGTCTTGACAAGTTACCAAGTATGAACACCATTGATAGGATTCAGAGGTTCTCATCTGGGGCTTGTCGTCCCAGAGTAGAGAATTTGGGCATGGGAAACTGCTGGATTGAAGGACGAATTTGCAGCACATCTAACAGCTGCAAGTGAGTCATATATTGCAATTCATGCTAGAGACTTGAGACATTTCATTGCTTTACAATTCAACTTTTATCACTTTCATTGTATATATAGTCTTTGATTTTTACCTGCCTACTATATCATAGTACCTTGTATCTTTATGTAGTGAAGATGATGAAGAGACATTCCCATGGAAAAGACAAACAAGAGACTTATCCCAAGATAACTCCTTCACTCAGAAGACTATGACCAAAGGGAGGAAATCAATGAAATTTGGGATGACTGATGATTCATTCTCTGATAGCCAAAGCAGTCCAAAATGCTATACCAAAGATTTGCAAGGTTTGGCATATAAGGTAATTCAGTGGCTGCTGTATTGTTTTCAGTGTTCTTTATTCAAGTTTTCAGCTACCCCTCTTTGTTAAATTTTTAATTGGATAATGGCTTGATGCAGTTTCTGAACAATATACCAAAGTTTGTTAAGATAGTAGAAGTTGGTCCAAGGGATGGATTACAAAATGAGAAGAACATTGTGCCTACAGCTGTAAAGATTGAATTGATTCATAGACTAGCTTCTACAGGGTTATCTGTTATTGAGGCTACAAGTTTTGTGTCTCCCAAATGGGTCCCTCAGGTACAACTGTTTTACCTTATTTGTGCTAAATTGATATTGATGATTTTAAAGAGTGTTGGTTGAAGTAAATTTGTACCAAAGTGCTTGTATCTGAAATTAGTTCTCAATCTCATGGATCTCGTGGCTTCTGTTGGATAAAAGTCATTCAATTGTACAATGTTTGAATATCTTGCATTGAACAAAAGCTAATGACTTCAATTACGTTTCTTTCTTTATCTTATAGTTGGCTGATGCAAAGGATGTAATGCAAGCGGTAAATAACTTAGGAAGCATCAGAATGCCAGTTCTGACCCCTAATTTAAAGGTACAAATATCTTGATAAAGCCATAAACCATACGATTTATATTCAGATCTCTGACATGTTACATTTGTAGGGTTTTGAAGCTGCAGTAGCTGCTGGTGCCAGAGAAGTTGCTGTTTTTGCATCAGCTTCTGAATCATTTTCAAAATCCAACATTAATTGTAGTATTGAAGAAAGCCTTGCTCGTTACCGAGCTGTTATTCGTGCTGCTAAACAACTCTCAATTCCTGTTCGAGGGTATGCCTTTATTTTTCTTCTTAATCATTCTAAGATTACATCATAAGATATCACTGTCTGCTTCAATATCTGCAATGGGTAAAACCTTGCAAAAGGTGGCAAGGTCAAGGTCAATGTCCACTAGTTGGATGCATGAAAGTGTCATATTAGTTGATATTGTAGATTTTGCTGACACAACGTTCTTTTGTTGAGAATAATCTAAATGTGAGTCTATGTCATATATTGAGTAAAAATGACTGACAAAGTCAGACAAATAAGAACAAAAACCAATAAACCTGTTGTCTTGAGATTTTGCGTTAAAAGTGGTGACAATCCCTTAAATGAGTTGGACTTATGTCGCATATATATAATCTCTTCTTAATGAAACTCCACAAAATAAAAACCTTCACTTTTTCTATTCTCTTATTCCATATGACAATCAATTTCTTTATATTGAAACGTGATAGGTATGTATCATGTGTTGTTGGATGCCCGGTAGAAGGACTAATCCCTCCCTCAAAAGTGGCATATGTTGCTAAAGAACTTCATGATATGGGTTGCTTTGAAATCTCCCTCGCTGACACAATTGGAGTTGGCACACCAGGTAACAACTTAGATGAGTTCTGAACTTTGGAAGTTTGAGCAATCTATGCTTCATAGACAAGATTCTCTATTGTTGTAGACCTTTCTGTGTATGAACTTGATAAGGTGGATGAATGTAAAACTAAGTGTCTTTTTTCTGTCTTTTACTGAGACTTTGTTATTGGCTCCTTGTAAACTTATATTGTGTCATATTCATTGTGTTATATTCAGGAAGTGTAGTTCCTATGCTTTTGGCTGTGATGGGTGTTGTTCCAATAGAGAAACTAGCTGTCCATTTCCATGACACTTATGGCCAATCCCTTCCAAATATACTTGTGTCCCTTCAAGTAAGTCCTCAACTAAATTGCTTGGTTCGACCTTTCACTGTGTAAAACTTGTTCAGTTTATTACTTGTTTCATTATGATTTTTTGAGAAAGAATAAGCAAAAGGAACACTGGAGTAAATGCATGACAGTAAGAAAAATAGTTATACTTTAGTCCAATGTTATATGGACCTCAACCTCATTACATATGTAACATGTTTGGTTATGGTTGAACTGTACTTTTTATGTCTTAATTATTAATTTGGTCATATTTAAGCCTTTGATTCGGTATTTGAAAAAGACTCAATTGAGTCCTTATTTTTATAAAAAGATTTTGATGTGATCATTCTATTAAATTGATGTTAACATCATTTGGAGGTATCATGTCTCAAAATCTGGGTCTGTCGCGTATTAAAATCTAGGTCATCTTCTACTTGAAAGGTGCCATGTGTTAGAATCAGATTTTGACACGTGTTAGACCTAAATTTTGACAAGTGACACTTCCAAAGAGTATTAACACCAATTTAACAAATCAGACGACATCGAGTTTTTATACAAAAATAACGACTGTATTGAGTCAAAAACAAATATAAGGAACAAACTACAGAGATCAAATTACTAATTAAACCTTTTTTTTTTTGGCACCGTGAAGAAAAGGAATAATGATTTATTTGTGAACAGATGGGGATTAGCATAGTGGATTCGTCAGTTGCTGGGCTTGGTGGGTGTCCATATGCTAAAGGAGCTTCTGGGAATGTTGCGAGTGAAGATGTTGTGTACATGTTGAATGGAATTGGTGTGAAAACCAACGTTGACCTTCCAAAACTTGTGATGGCTGGTGACTTTATCAGCACCCATTTGGGAAGGCCTTCAACTTCAAAAACTGCCATTGCCTTCAACCGAGTCACAACTGATTCATCTTCTTAAGAGTTTATCACTAAAGGAATTTACATTATCATGCTTCAACTACTCACACTTCACCACTGCATTTGCATACATATATTATGTTCCTTTCGTCTTCTGCAACAACATCTTCACTCTGGAATCACTTCTAAATAAATAATTAATTTAGTCTTTGAAATTATATTTTAGTCTCTAAAACTAAATGAAAGTAAAAACAAAAGATCAAATGTACGAAGTTAAAAGGATCAAATGTGTTAATTAATAAAAATAAAAGGAAACTGATATATGAAGTGTACCTTTAAAAGATACAAAATATTATAATGTTTAACTGAGAGAACGAGGTCAACACAATTCTCAAGTTATATATTCCAATTTTTCTGCATGTAGGCCATGCTTTTTTCTTTTTCTTTTTTTCTTTTAAGAAGAACATTTTATTTTTAAATTTCTACAACAAAGTTGTTAATTATGTAGAAAAATTCAAGCTAGGGTTCTTTAAGTTAAACTTTAGAAAAGCAAGAAAAACATAGTTACCCCTTTTACGAGCATGCTGATAAAGAAGTTTTAATGTTTGACAGTGTTGGTGTTTTTGAAATACGAAATTGTAGTTTGTGTCATTGTGTGATGATGTTCTTAGTAGCTCGTGACAACAGGAATCTGACAACACTCATAGGATGATTTCATCTTCCTACGTATCATGTCAATTCTAAAATAATAATAATAATTCAAAAACTGCATGCCCATGCCATCATGCTGCAAAATTTACCATGCAAATTCAAATTATCTGTATAACACTCACAAAACTTAATTATGACATTATCAAACACAAAGCTAATAAGTCATGATGATGAGGGACACCACCACTCTCAAAGTTCAACTTAGCAAAATCATCATCTTCTCACCCTGTTAAGTCTTCACTCACAAGAGACACATTTTCTTCTTCTTATTCCTTTTTTCTTCTCTGTCAAAAGATTAAAAAGAAAAAAACATGCAATTTGTTGAGTACATGAGGCTATGATTAAGGCAAGGAAATAAATTGGTGCACAAGCAAAATGAAATAATGAAGGTTTCTTTTTTGCTTTTCTTTTGGTTCCCTTTTTTACCGGTCAAAGCCATGGCTCCCCTTTACCATAATTGGAATCTCAAATGCTTCTGCTTAGAATAAATGACATGATTTCTTCATCGCTCATGGCTCCTGCAATGCATGGGACCTTTCGTCTTGTAAGAGGCAATCCTAGTGTTGCTTCCATTCCGAAATTGCAGTTATTTAATGAGTTTAGATTCTTTACTGATTTTTTTTTTTATGTTATCTTCTGCTGAGTATTAAAAATACATTATGTTGATATTTTAAATATTTTTTTAATAGATTTTAAAACGTCAAAATTAGTGGTCAGTGTATTATGAAGACACAGTAAATAAACAACACAACAAAATTCACTAGAGAAACCAAATTTATTTTTTTGGAGTAGTATATATATATATATATATATATATATATATATATATATATATATATAATCACAATTTTTCGATAACCATAACTATAGAAAAAGAGGTCAGAATAGACTATAACCATATATGAACAAATATAATCCATCAATAATATCATATGGTGAACAAATTCAAATAATTAGCAAAGTAAGTATTAAATGAATTTGGTTTCTCTACTGAATTGACAATATGGTGTTAAGGGTCTTTATTTTTATATATTATTTAACTTTATTTATTCTATCTAATGTGAGACTTTTTGACTCACACTTGAACTATTTTCAACAATTATTGCTATATTCAAGATTAAGTTTTATTATATTTGTTTTTACTTTAAATTTTTTGAAATAAAATTATTAAGATCAATTATTGAATTTGATGTATCTTTTCTAAATCTCCTTTTCGATTAATGAAAGAAATTATGATTTATTTATCGATAAGATTTAATAGTAATATATTCGTAGCTACAATTTGTAAATAACATTACCTAGAAGATATTTACCTACAAATATCATGTCATAATCGAACTCTAAAACAGATATAAATCAAATGTAATAATTGATGACCATGTTATTTTGACGAGTTTGAAGTCGAAATTATATTTTTTATTTTGACTAAAAAATATATGAGTTATACATTTACTTTGTTCTACTTTTTTATTGTCATATGTCAATATAATTTCAAGGAAATTTTATTTATAACTTATGGTGTTACTTTTTAAAAATCCATGATAATAATTTTACCCATCAACTAATTACATGCAGAAAATAAGAGTATATTTGCAATGTATAAAAGGGTATTATTTTATGGTGACTTATCTTGAAATTAGTGAAAAAATATATCTAATTTTAAAAACTCATATTGAGTTAGTATTTTTTATAAGAGCAGCTCCATGTGAAAACTTCTAGATACGTTTGTGTTTCATTCTAAGGGCATGGGAAAGAATGACATGTCTCTGCCATGTTCATCAATTCCATTTTCCAATAGAGAGGTTACAGAAATTCATGTTTAGATCCTAGTGAAATATATATACTAAGTGTTATAAAAACCATGGCATCACATTCAACTAATTTGAAAAGGAAAAAGCTTGTAATCTACAAAAGTAGATTTTTCAGCAAAATTTGTGTCAAGTTGTTCTTGTCTTAAAGCCGAGGGGGGCATTCACCAAGGGAGTAAAACAAATATAAAAATGGCCACAACCAAAAGCCATGAAAGTTTCCACTTTTGTAAAGTGAGTAAAGACAACATCATTCTTTGTAAGAAAAAGATTCATGTGCTGGTTATTAACACTTTCATCGCTTATTTGTCAAACCCCTCACCAGTTTGACCAAATTATATCTTTCTACTGTTCAATCTCAGAAACAAAAATAAAGTTATATGTACACAGAAGTTGTTCTTGTTACTTATATTGTTCAATTTCTTCTGTTCTTGTAACCTGTATACATGATGAGTTTCTGCATAATTGTGCTCACATCACAGAAGATAAAAGAACAACACAATCTAGTGATGATTTATTTGATAAACTGAGTTAGATAGATATGCAATGATATTATTGAAGTTCAAAGCTCTCTCTCTCACACACATTCATGCAGTGAAAAATATTGATACATGAGCCATAATAAGTGATCACAGGAACATTACCTAAGCTCCAACAAAAATAGCAAAAGCTCTCTCTCTCCCTCTCTCTCTGGTCCATAGTTGTTTCCCAAGTAAAAAAGCATCCAAACACATTCTGCTACATATTTATTTATTTATTTGCTTCTAGGCACCAACCCCTATGCTATGCTATGCACATTCATTGACTCACACCTCTCATTCATTCACGATCCTCATTTTCAGAGCTCACACTTCAAGGTTCCTCACACCATAGCAAAAAGGGTCACCCTCCTTCAAAATCACAACTTTACTTCCCTTCCCTTCTTCTTCTAACCTTTATTTTTTCTTTCTGAGTGTTTCTGGTGACACCCTTTTTCAATCTGATCCTAAAGAACCTGATTTTGTTTCTTACTTTACCGGGTTTTGAGCCAATTATAAGCTTTCCATGCACCATCTGTTCCTAACTGAGAGCATGAGGTTGATGACTCTACTACCTTGTTTCTCAGTCCTACTGCTGATTCTGTTCTTCTCCATATTCTCTTCCTCTGCTGCTGAAGGTTATGCAGAATCTCAAAGCCTTGCAAGTGAACCTTTGTCAAATCTCAGTCATAAAGGTTCAAGACTGAAGAATAATGGTGAAGCTGTTCTTGGTGATGAGAAAAGGATAATCTACACTGGTCCTAATCCTCTGCATAACAGATAAGTGCAGGATTTTAGTTCTAAAGGGTTTTTTTTTTTTTTTGTTTATTTTGAGTTCTCTCTGTAATTTGTATATATACATATATAGGTTTTTTCTTTCTTTCTTGTCTTGTTCTTTCTGCCATTTCTTTTCTTGTGAGAATCTGTGACTTATTTTTCGTAGACCAGTTTCTTCTGGTGTATTGTCAATAACAATGTGTGAGAATGTTATGTTACAATTCAATATCAAAGAAGAGAAAATTGGCTGATTGGTTTTTAATTCCATAATTCTTTTGGACTGAAGTTTAATTTCTGTGTACAGAAAGAGAATGGGAAGGATTTTTCTTTTTTATGTTGTTAACTGGTCATTTTAATTGTAAATTTTAAGCGATTATGGTTAAAAAGTTAATAGAATTATCACAAATGACAATTCCTGGTTAGAGACTATGAAAAAAATGTGCAAGTTCATGTATTACTCTTTTTTTTTTTACTCTTGGAATAAATGCAAAAAAAAAAAAAAAAAAAAAAAAAAAGAAAAAAGAAAAGGAGATGCAATGTTTGCATCATTAATATCTTAGTTGCACATTAATAGATACCAGCATCAGATAAGATATGTATTTGATAAGATTCGTTTTATTTTAGAAAATATAAGATACGACTACAATTGATAAATTATTAATAAATATTATTTAAATTGAATATGTTATTGTGTTTTTTAAGTATGATTATACTATCAATATTTTATTTTATAATTTATGCTTTTAAAACTGTTGTAATATTTCATTATGTTAATATTTTAAAATTCAATTTGCATCTTATTTAAAAATATTTTATTTATTATAATTATTATTTAAAGTTTAATTTGAAGAAAAAATGATAATTAAAAAATTTAAAAATAATATTGAAATCCATTTTTATGCAAATGTTAAAAAAAGGTAAAATAAAATACTTTTAATAAATTAAGAAAAACTGATTAAAAAATAAAAGATAATATTTAATTTTTTTAATCAAGTTGTTATATTGAATTGTTAACATCAGAAGTAATAATGTAAAAAGTGATAAAATAAAAATCTTTTAATAAATAAAAAATGGGTTGAACATTTGTATTAATAAAATGTTCAATTTTTTGTATTTAATTATTATTGCTTTCGCTTACTAATACATGTAAATTGTTTACAAAATAAATACAAAATATATTGTTTATAAAATAAATATTTAGATTTTATTTTATATCTCAAATTAAATATTACAGACAAATAAAGAGAAAAAAAAATATAAAACACATGATTATTTTTAATGTTAGCTTTAACCTATGATATAATAACATGATATTATTAATATAAATTTTTAATTAAAAGGATCAATTTAAAATATATATATATATATATATATAATTGGAAATTATGTGAAAAAAATTAAATATATTTTTAATATAAAATGTCTATAACATGAATTTGAATCCGAATTTTATCATTGAAACTAGTCATGTGTACTACTGCAGATGATTTGAAAATAAGGTGCACAAAAAAGTATTCGTATACTTATTTTACTAAAGAGATGAATATAAAACATATACAAAATCAATATTACTCTATGCATCTAAAGGTTAAGAAATTAGTAAGATTAATGGCAGATAATTGATACTAAATATGTTATATACAGTTTTATATAATCAAATCTGTACAAATACGTTTCTAAAAAAACAAACTCAATGGATTATATAATTTAAATTATTATTAATTAGCGAACACACATGCGTGACGGTGTCTGTGTATCCGTATTTTTTAATTTTTATAAGATTAATAATATTTATTTTTAAAATATATATAATAAATTTTAAAATAGTTGTTAAATAAAATAATTGTTTGAAAAGATTTTTAGAATAACGGTCAAAAAGATTTAAAAAAAACGGTTACAGAAAAAATAATTATAAAATAATTAATTTTTAAAATAGTAATTAAGGGTAAATTTGGAAAATGAAAAGTGAAAAAAAAAGAATCCCTTTGTATATTGTTATAGATATTAGATTATATTATCCAAATATCACATCATATTATATTAATAAAATAATTATTTTATTTTTTAAATTAAAATATTTATTTTATCCACCATTGATATTATTTTATTTATTTATAATTTTATTTTACGGAAGATAAATATATTATTCATAATTTATACAATAAATAAAAATCAACATTACTTTATCTATCCAAAAGTATTATAATTTTATATATTAAATTGTATCTTATTGAATCAAAACACCTTCTCAAAGATTTTAATATATTAATATAAATTACTTCTAAAATCAGATTATATTATTCTTAACTTTAAAATATAATTAATAAAAAATGAATAATTTATTTGAAACTTTTTTATTCACAATAAAAATATTAGTTTAAATAAAATATTTTTATATTTATTTTAATTCACACAAAAACTTTAGAGTGCTCATAATAAATACTTCCATTTTATCTTGTATCTCAAATTAAATATTACTGACTTATAGATAACAAATAAGATATAAAATCTAGAAGACATGGTTATATTTAACATCATCTCTAAACTATAAAGTTATAATAAGGTGATAATATTATAATATAATTTAAATTGAAAATACCGATTTAAAATTACAGAAATCATATATATGTCACGTTATAATTTATCATCAATTTCTTTTTATGTTTATATTTTTTTTCAAATTTATTCTTTAAATAAAAACAATCTAAATTAAAATAATTATTTTATTAATACTAACGTTTTTCAAAATTTAACCGTTTTTTAATTTCATTATCTTTTAAACATAATTATTTTTGTAATTATAAAAATATCTATAAAATAAATTAAAATTATTTATAGTAAAGTTAAAAAATTATTTATATATATTCTGTTTTTTCAATATCCACGTTTAATTTTTAAAATTTTTATTTAAATACGGTTTCTTAAGTATAATATTTTCAATTTGACTAGTTTCTTTAACTTAATCACCTTTTAATTATACAACCATCAATAAAATAAATAAAAATTATTATAAAATTAAAAAAATTATTTATAATAATAACAATATATCTATATATAAATAAAAAATCACTTTTTTGTGTTTATATTTATTTTTTATTTTTTTTTTAAATTAAAACAATTATTTTATCAATTTTATACTTTTTTAATTTTTTTAATTTGACATTTTTTAAATTTAACCACTTTTTAGTTATAAAACTATTTATAAAATAAAAAAAAAATTATCTATATAAATTATTTATATTTAATTTCATAGTTATTATTATCATAATAATAATAATAATAATTTTGTTATTAAAATGACAACATGGAAGTTGCTTATTTGTGAATTTATATAAAATAATTATAATCGTGTTAAACATATTGTTTATTCTTATCTCTGAAAATGTTTCTACTCCACTCAAACACGTTCTTTCCTCTAAAGTATGTGTGTGGTTTATAAAATAAACACAAAACAAATAATAGGTTTACATATTAAAAAGTTAAATGCAGGTAGTTGAAACTAAAAATATTATAGTTGAAGATACTCGAACTTTATCTTATTTTATATAATAACTGTTTCTAAAAACACATCTATATATTGCAATATCAATATACTTAAAATTAAATCTTTGTTTAGATAAGTTATTATTATTAACACATCAAGTAGTTAATAAATAAGAGTTTAGATTCATTAATATTTGTATATTTAAAATATCTTTCCCAAACTGTTATGATATAATAAAACATAATTTCTTAGGAGATCATTTATGTTATCTCTAGAATTATCTTTAAGAATATATAAATTTTATCTTTATTTATGATAAGGTTCTCAAAAACTATATATTCACATCTAAGGTGAACCAAAACTCACATTTAACATCTCAGTTCATAAAGTTTGGAGATTTTGCCTCCCTTGCTTCTTAGTCAAAAGACATTTTATTCTGGGTAAGAACAATCTAATAATTTTTACTATTTCAATTTGTTTTTCATCCAATGTTTGAAAGCTATAATTCAGTTATCTGTAGTGTTCATCATTTAATTTAGTTGTTGAGTTATTCTAATATTTTTCTCAAACTATTGATGCATATGACTAGTTGCTTGACTTTTTCGTCTTCATTGCTAATAATCCTTTGAATTTTCGTTTGTTGTGTGTAAAGCAAAACTGGGTCCTTTAAAATCTGTAAAATATATTTAAAATTCAATTTTTTTATTTTTTATTTTCTACCATCCAAAATTTACATTCAAGTTTACATATTTAAAATTTAAAAAATGTTTTTTTAAAAGTGACAAGATGGTTGTTTATTTGATCGGAAAACAAAATACAAGATTTTTCAATTTTAATTTTGAAAATACTGAAATTACATATATGATTTTTTTATTGCATATCCTGAAATTCGGTGCCAATGTACGAATTTTATGGATATATATATATATATATATATATATATATATATATATATATATTTTCAATAGTGTAGACTCCTAAGAAGGGTGAAAGGGTAATAGTCCCACTATATTCATTTGTCCATATGACCTGTGACAACATAGGAATGTCCTATGTCATAGGTAATAGGAAGTTGACCAAACATGCATTAACAATATTTTTTTTTAAGAAATTTTTTTAATTTAATTAATTGTTTGAATTTGAATAACTCCATGGACCAAAGTTGGTTATAGAAAAGCTTGCTTGAATTTGTTATTGGAACAATATTTTGATATCAGAATTTTTATTAAGATATTTTAGCAAAGGTTATCCACTGACACAGTCAAATATTGTTAAAATAAACTTTTTTTTCTTCTTGTTATTATGATCTTTTGGTATATTCTATGATATGTACAATGGAGAGTATATGAAGATAAATTATAGGCTTGGTGTATTGTGCAAGATTGTTATTAAGAAATCATAAGAAGACAACAATAGGGTCATGATAAGAAGCAAAGATCGTGAATTAAGTTGCTTAGAATTAACATTAACTTGCTTGAAATTTATGAAATGCAGAATTAATATAAGGCCAACACAGAAAGAGACAGAAGAGCAGAAAAACTCCATTTAATTCAGGTAGACCTTTGAACTTTGAACATTACTTTCAGAGATCACAACAAAGTTCTTCAAATATATATAATTCAAATCCCTTCATTTCAGGAACAACAACAACAATCCCTACACAAGTCTGTTAAGGTTTGTGTTGTGTTTGAAACATGACAGACAACTCTTGCTGTAACGAATCATGCTACACGAGTGCATGTAGTTTCATCTCAGAAATGTATTTCTACAGTGAACCAAATAGTCCTACCAGCAGGCTCAAACTGAGATCACCCTTTGATTCTCAAACAGACCCCACAACAACACCGACGGAAACAGCATATGAAGATTCAGACTTTACTGGGGATGAGTCTGAATTTGAATTTGAAACAAGTCGCAGATTCAATGTTAGTGTGAGTGAGTTGGACTCTGAGAGAAAGCAGAAGGATGAGAATCCTTTTGGTGATTCATTGCAGACTATGGCATTTGCTGATGAGCTTTTCTGTGATGGCAAAGTGTTGCCACTGATGCCACCTCTCAAACTTCCTCCAAGGCTTCACAAAGTTGAAGTTGGTAGCATTTACAGATCAAAACTCATGTCTTCAAGGTCTTCTTCAAGGTCCTCGGTGTTTAGACTTCGGATTTCACGGCATAACAATGACTCTGATCCCTTCATGGTGGCTTTGGAGAATGTGAGAGGAGAAAAGAGAAGAAAACATGTTTTCAGGAGGAGTAGATCACTTTCTTCATTCAGGGGTTTCAGGCACAAGTTTAAGAAAAGTGTGAGAGTAGCAAAGTCAAGTCAATCACAGTGTAGTGACAGAGCTGAACTGGTTTGTGAGGAGGTTCAGAAAAAGGAAGCATCAGAAAGAATGAGTGTGCTATCTGAGTCGAAAGGATTGGTGTTTGCTAGAAAGATGAGACTGGTGGCATCAGTTTCAAAACTTGGTATGGGAACAAAGAAAGATGAGAGAAAAAGTGGGTTTTGGAGAAGGAATAAGAAGAGGGAATACATAAAGAAGTTTTTGTTTCGGCTTCGTAACATGGGAAAAGCCAATGCTCAGAGCAAGTTAGAAGATAAAATGGAAGCACAGGACTTGAAAGGTGTGACATCTACAGAATCAAAGCAATGTGATAGAGAGTTAACCAAAACCAGAATGGTATGCCACAAGCCAAAGATTTTTTCCCTGTTTGGGTTATGAGGAGGAACCATACAACGTGTCAGTAGAATATAGAAGTTATAGCCGAAAGGAATGGTGAAAATTAAAGTTTATAATTCGTTCTTTGTGTAATAGCTTTTGACTATACTTTACCATTTTATACTGTCTTGTAAAGCCTATGGTAGCAATGCTATTCAGAAATTGGTCATGTATATCGATTTTTGTTTGTAGTTTTTCGCAAGTGAATTTTCATATATAACAATCTGCATACTCCCTTTATAGCCCTTTTTCTTCTTGCATCAAACAAAAACTCTGAATGGATATTAGGTGCAATGCAACTCCATCTCAATGAAGCTATACACCTCAATCATGAATTACATCCAAAAGAAAAAAACAAGTAGCGTAGAGAGTGAACTTTTTAGGCATGTTGTTATCTGATTTCAACGCTTAGTAACTTGAGGAAAGCAGGTTTTAATTTAGTGATGTATATGTTTTGGAATGAATATTCTACTGCAGTAGTGCATAAATGAATGTTGATATTATAATGACGGAAAATTATAATTAACCATAAACTACTATGTACTTCATAGTTAAATAACTAGCTTTTACATTTATTTTATTAAAAGATAAATGCAGTTATACTTTTTTTTTATTTAAAATATTGTGTTAAAATTATGTCTTAGTATATCAAAAAATTAGAAATATGTGATACTAAATTAACTAAAGAAACAAATACATAGCGAAATATATCCATCAAGTTCATAAATTAAATATTTTGAAAGATAAATAATTAATTAAAGTAAAATGTCTATAACATTTCGATAATAAAAGATACAAGAAAATGTTTCATTAATAATCAATTTTAGTAATCAAAAGTTGTTGGTCACTATAATGACACATTTAGATACTAATTTACAAAATAAAAAAATTATTGGTTACTAAATTATGAACCTTGAACTTGTGACCTTGGCTCTGATACTAATTGTTAGGATCGAACACTTACCACTAGGCCAAAAGCTATAGTTATTAGTCAGGACGCACCACTTTTTACTTTAAGAGTATAACAGGCCAAGCGTCACGATTCGATTATAACTCAGCCCACTTAGCCTCCATCGCGGGACAATTGATGCCACATGCAACAAGGTTGATAATGTGTATGGATGGGTTTGCATGGTGCAGGAGAGATGATAGTCTGCAAGTAGAACCTGTTGTATTAAACATGATAGAAACTTTTTGGACCCTTAACTAAATAAAAATAAGGTGTGGATAAAATCTTGAGTGGTGTGGGTAATAAGAAGACTTGGGTCATTAACTCTTAGAGAAATGAAAATGGGTATAAAAAAAATTTAAAAAAGCAAAGTGTGTGTATTAAAAACAAAATATAGATTATAATAAAAGAAACAAAAATAAAGTCTAAAAAGAAAATATGGATGGTGTAGATATTAAAAATGATTTGGGCCAAAAAAAAAAAAACAACTTTTCACCCATTTTTTTACTATTTATGTTTTGAAATTTTTGGAAATAAGTTTTACTTCAACGTGACAAATGGAATCTCATTGTTGTCTTCTTCTATTTCTATATTATCTTTTCTATCAAATCTCACATCTTCTAGTTTTGCATTAAGGAATGCAAGAAACTTAAAGGGAAAAACACCAACTGAAGTGTTTTATGAAGACAACAAACTCTTAGCCAAAAAAAATCAAAGAATCTACTAAAGGAATAACAAATTATGGAATGATTGTGGCCGCTCTAGTTTGTAGTGTAACATTTGCAGCATCCATCATTACTCTAGGTAACAAGAACAAACCCTAGTTCAATATCTTTATCATGACAAATGGAATCACGTTGTATTCTTCTACTTTATGTTATCTTTCCTATCAAATTTCACATCTTCGAGATTTGTAGATAATGAATTTGTGATAGCACTACATCCTAGTCAAACTGTTGGACCCGTGTTACCAATCATGTCCATGACTGCTATGATCTTGGCTTTTACTACATCGTCTCTCCCAATATTTGAAACCACAATCGAGTGAGTTTCTTATGTGGTGACTTTAATGGGAGCTTTCTCATTACTCTTGTTTATTTTCCTTCAACTTCAACTTTTTTTACACCCTGATTTAATCCAAATAGTATCGTCCCAGACTTTAGTACCATATCTTTTAGGAGCGTAGTTATTTACTTAGTGATTGTCATCTTTACCATTTTATACTTTTTGGTAAACTCGCAAGCGAAATCGAGACGGGATAACAAATCAAAAACAAAAATTTAGAAATAGGGTATGGAGTTGCAACCATAATTTATTCTAAAAATACTATGAAAAAACCAAAGAGATAAGGACATGGTTTACAAGATCAAATTTTAGGTTCGAGAGTCGGTTACGCGTACATATGGAATGTGTTTACACCCCCACAATGTCCATCTGAAGATGGTACCTTCAATTAAATATGCAAAATGATGTGATTTTTTGAAATGTTCATTTTTCTCATGAAGTAAGAATAAAAGACAATTGAAAGAGACAAAATACGATTTTTTAATTTTTGGCCCCGACAAGGATGTATTTCACTCCTACGAATCTCTATTTATAATGGAGAATTAGGTTACGTAAATCTTTAAGAAAAAACATATTTGAAAAAGTGTTTGATAAGGTTTTGTTTTTCTTTTAATTTCTATAGGGATGAAAGGTTTAATATGTCTATTATACAGGTGTTGGAGGAAATATTACAAAAGTTGAATATTTGGAAATAGAAGAGTTTTAGATGTTAATGGTTAAACCTACGTCAATCTTTTATTATGCACTGAAATCAAACGATAACCAACTAGTTTGACTTCTTTTATAAGGAGGTCAAATTCTAACCTCTTTAAAGAACTTTAATGGACATAACCTTTTACACTTGCTAATTTTACATAAAGATATGATATAGTTGAAGAGTTTAAAATGAATAATTTGTCGAAGTATTTACCAATTGATGTGGACAACGATAAAAACAATGTTCTACACTTGGTTGTGTTTATGTCACCTCAATTCCAATTAATATTAGATTCAGGAAGGGCAATAGTTCAAATGGAAAGGGAATATAGATTAACACTTTATTCATTTCCGTATAATTATTCAAACATTTGTTTTTTATTTAACGTTCTTTGAAATATGTATTAAAACATATTTTTGGTTTTAAACAGAAGGTTTAATTACTCGGATGATACCCACTTTGGTAGAAGTGTGTCAATTTGGTACCCGCCGAAAAAAAAGTGTCAATTGCGTCCCCACTTTTGAAAAAATGCATCAATCAGGTCTCTTTCAAAAAAATAATAATAATTAATGCCGTTAACGGTAAGCCACGTGTCACTCTCACGTTTTTTTAATTTTTTTTAATTTTTAAAATATTTTTGTAAAAAAATTTTGTTGTCACATGTCAAGTTTCTATTTTGACACGTGACAATGTCGGTGTCACATGACAGGATAATGCCACGTGTGACAACTGTCATTGTACGAATTTCAATTTAGTATCCATATATACCTGATTGTTTCAATTTAGTCCCCACTTTTTGTGTTTTTGGTTCAATTTTGTCCCAATTCTTTTTAATAATTGAAGTATAATTTTTAATTCATTTTTTTATAAGATTAATACTAATTAAGTATAAATATTTTTACAAAATTAAGTACTTATATTTATCTTAAAACTTAGTGGTCAAAGAATACATTGACAAGATATGGGTTAATAATATACAATTACATAATATGCTAAAAAGTTATTTTTAATAAAAAAAAATATTAGTATAACATTTATACAAATAATAGATTTGGTCATGAATTGGACAAAAACAATATTGTTTTACTTTGAAAACAAAGTAGATGATTATATTGTTCTATTAGTATAACATTTTTTGTACAACTAAATTTTGATATAAATATCAGAGTACTTAACGTTGTAAAAATATTTATACTTAATTACTTTTAATCTTATAAAAAAAATAACTTAAAAAATCATCTTCAATTATTTAAAAAAATTGGGATAAAATTGAACCAAAGGCACAAAAGTGGGGACTAAATTGAAACAACCAGATACATATGGGTATTAAATTGAAATCAGTACAATGACAATTGTCACACGTGGCATTATCCTGCCACGTGGCACTGACATTGCCACGTGTCAAAACATGGACTTCACACACTCCTATCAAAGTGGGTACCATCCGAGTAATTAAACCTAAACAGAAACAAGAAGTGAAGAAAATATATCTTTATGCACTAAAGAATGTAAAAAACTTGAAGGGAAAGACACCAACTAAAGTATTTTATGATAGCATAAACTCTTAGCCAAAGAAGTGAAAGAATCTGCTAAAGGAATAACAAATTTTGGGATGATTGTTGCAGCCCTGGTTTGATCTATAACATTTGCAGCATCCCTCACTACTCCAGGTAACAAGAACCCTCATTATTTTAGTGTCTTCAAAATGACAAATGGAACCTCATTGTTGTCTTCTTTTGTTTCTATATTATATTTTCTATCAAATCTCACATCTTCTAGTTTTGCACTAAGGAATGCAAGAAACTTGAAGGGAAAAACACCAACTAAAGTGTTTTATAATGACAACAAACTCTTAGCCAAAAAAAATCAAAGAATCTACTAAAGGAATAACAAATTCTTGAATGATTATGGCCGCTCTAGGTTGTAGTGTAACATTTGCAGCATCCTTCACTACTCCAAGTAACAAGAACAAATCCTGGTTCAATATCTTTATCATGACAAATGGAATCACGTTGTATTCTTCTACTTTATGTTATCTTTCCTATCAAATTTCACATCTTCGAGATTTGTAGATAGTGAATTTGTGATAACACTATATCCTAGTCAAAAGATTGGTCTCGTGTTACCGATCATGTCCACGACTGCTATGATCTTGGCATTTATTACATCGTCTCTCCTAATATTTGAAACCACAACCGAGTGAGTTTCTTATATAGTGACTTTAATGGGAGTTTTCTCATTACTCTTGTTTATTTTCTTTCAACTTTAACTTTTTCGACACCCTGATTTGATCTAGATATTATCGTCCCAGACTTTAGTACCATATCTTTTAGGAGCGTACATGGTTGTTTACTCAATGATTTTCATCTTAACCATTTTGTATTGTTTGGTAATATCGTAAGCGAAATCGAGACGGGACAACAAATCAAAAACAAAAATTTAGAAATGAGTATGAAGTCGCTGCCATAATTTATTTTGAAAAACTATGGAAAAACCAACGAGATAAGAACATGGTTTATGAAACCAGATTTTGGGTCCGGAAGTCGATTATGCATATGTAGGGAATGTGTTTACTCCTTCATTATGTCCATTTGAAGATGGTACCTTTAATTAAATATGCAAAATGATGTGATTTTTTGAAATGTTAATTTGTTTTTTCATGAAATAAAAATGAAAGACAGTTGAAAGAGACATAAATACATTTTTTTAATTTTTGGCCTCGACAAAGATGTATTTCACTCCCACGTATCTCTATTAAAAATGAAGAATTAGATTACGTAAATCTTTAAGCAAAAACATATTTAAAAAAGTGATTGATGAGGCTTTATTTTTCTTTTAATTTCTATATGGATGGAAGGTTTAACATGTCTATTATACAAGTGTTGGAGGAGATATGACAAAAGCTGAATACTTGGAAATAGAAGTTGAAGAGCCATCATTGTTTTAGTGTCTTCATGATAAATGAAATCTCATTGTTGTCTTCTTCTGTTTATATATCATCTTTTCTTTCAAATCTCACATCTAGTTTTGCAGATAGTGAATTTGTGATAGCACTCCATCATCGCTTAACTATTGGAATCGTGTTATGGTTTATATCCATGACTGCTATGATCATGGCTTTTCATCGTCTTTACTCATATTTGTAATCACAACCGAGTGGGTTTCTTATGTAGTGAGTAGGTTTTTTATTTTGTGACTTTAATGGAAGTTTTCTTATTACTCTTGTTTCTTTACGTTCAACTTAGTCTCTCCGACGCCTTGATTTGATCCACATATTAACATCCCAGACTAGTACCTTATTTTTTATGAGCGTACATGGTTGTTTTCTCATTGGTTGTCATCTTTTCCATTTTATACTTTTCGGTAAACTCACGAGCGAAATTGCAATGGGCAGCAAATCAAAAATAAATAAAAAATAGAGTATGGAGTCCACACCATAATTTATTATGGAAAATTACAAAAAAATCGAAAATATAAGAACAAGACATAAGAAATCAAATTTTAGGTGTAGGGAATCAAGGACTAGTTCAATGCACAAAGATACAACTAATTCCAAAACACATGTTGCACTTGTAGAAAAACAGATCGACATGATACTAACTCAAGGAATTAGAGATCGCCAACAAAACTTCACTCAACAATAAAGGCCAGTTATGATTCAGCCAAACAGAATGCTTAAAATTCAACTCTGCATAACAGAACTTTGTGAATTAACAAAACAAACCAAATTAGAAAAACTTTTATTTAATTAAAACTAAAAGAAAATTAAAAGGAATGGGTCTAGCCAATGGCCCAAGCTACGAGCCTTAATGGGGTCACATCAATAGGTTACGTGTAAGGAATGTATTTACACTCCCATAGCATCTATTTGAACACGATACCTTAAAATAAATATGTAAAATGATATGATTTGTCAAAATGTTTATTTTTTTCATTGAAATAATAACAAGTTGAAAATTGAAAGAAACAAAAATATAATTGTTATTTTTGAGTCTATAAAGGATGTACTTCGCCATTATGTATCTTCATATATAATGATAAATCATAGTTACATAAATTTTAAAGAAAAAACTTTTTTAGAAAAATGTTTGATTAATTTTTTTTTTACTTTTAATTTTGTGTGGATGGAAGGTTTAACAATAAATGTTATGCAAGTGCTTATGGAAATATGGATGAAAGTTGAATATTTGGAAATAAAAGAGCTTAAGATGTTGATGTATAAGCACAAATAAGTGTAGAATGTTTTTTCCATCATTGTCCACAACTTTGGGTAAATACTATGACAAACTATTCATTTCAAACTCTTCAACTATATCATATAGTCTACGTATAATAACCAAATGTAGGAGGTTTTGTCCATTTGAGTTCTTTACGACGGTTGGTATTTGGCCTCCATGCAAAAGAAGTCATATTACATGTCATCGTTATTTGATTCAAGTGCATAAAATAACACTAGCCTAGGTTTAACCATCAATATCCAAAGCTCTTCTATTTCAAAATATCAGCTTTCTTCCGTATTTCCTCCTGCACTTACATAACATTCAATGTTAAATATTCTATTCCTAAATATTTAATTAAAAGTACTATCTCGTCTTAAGATATGCGTTATGGAATGTAAACACATTTCTTACACGTAACTAACTCCAGAAACCAAAATCCAATTTCGTAATCCTTGTTCCTATCTTTTCGATTTTTCCATAGTTTTCCAAAGTAAACTATGACAACGAACTAATGATTGTTGTTGTTATCTAAAGTAGTGAGGGCTGCTACAAATGTTACAATACAAATTAGAGCTGAGACAATCATCCCAAAATCTATTATTCTTTTAGCAGATTCTTTGATTTCTTTGGCTAAGAGTTTGTGTTCATAAAACACTTCATATGGTGTCTTTCCCTTCAAGTTTCTAACATTCGTTAGTGCATAAGGAAATCTTTTCTCCATTTCTTTTTTATAATCAAAACTAGATTTTGATAAATAAAAGGAAAATGATTGAATAGGAATATGAAAACATAAAATAGTGATCATACATATTCCCTTCCCATTTGAACTATTGCCCTTCTTAAATCTAATACTGACCGAAATTGAGGTGACATAAGCAAAGTCGTGCATAACATTGTTTCCATCATTGTCCACATCTTCTGGTAAATACTATGACAAGTTAGTCATTTTTAACTCTAACTATATCATATCGTTATGTAGAATAAGCAAATGGAAGGGGTTTCTTCCATTACAGTTCTTTAAGAAGGTTAACAGTTTTGGAAAAGAAGTCGAACTATATAACATTGGCACATGATTAACCATCCACCTCCAAAGCTCTTCTATTTCCAAATATCCAACTTTCATATCCTTATTTCCTTCCGCACCTATATAACAGTCACTCAGTCACGGTTAAACATTCAAACTCTACAAAAATTAAAAATTTATGGAATCATTCCAACTATTTTTTGTTCTTATTTAATAGGAAAAATAAACATCTTGAAAAATCACATCATTTTGCATATTTTATTAAAGGTACCATCTTCACATAAACACTATGGGGTGTAAACACATTCCTTACATATAATCAACTTCCCGACCCAAAATTTGATTTCGTAAACCCTGTTCTTATCTTTTTGATTTTTTCGTAGTTTTCCAGAATAAATTATGGCGACAACTCCATAGAAACAATGTGGTTCCATTTGTCATGATGAAAACACTAAACCAATGATTTTTTGTTGTTATCGGAAGCAGTAAGGGATGTTACAAACACTACAAGAACGTTAACGTTTAGCTTCCAAAAATGACGTCGGTCATAATGGGAACGTAGAAGGACGTGGACTTAGGAAATATGTTTTTACTTAAAGATTTAAAGAAACTAGACTTTTGGTCCGAGAGTCGGTTATACTTAGGAGATGTGTTTGCACCTCACAATGTCCATCAGAAGACAATACCCTTAATTAAATATGTAAAATGATGTGATTTTTTGAAATGTGTGTTTTTCCTATGAAATAAGAATAAAAGATAATTGAAAGAAACAAATTTTTTTTTTTTAATTTTTGGGTTCGTTAAGGATGTTCCCCACTCCTACAAGAAAAAACATATTTGGAAAAATGTTTGATGAATTTTTTGTTATTTTTTTTTTACAGTGATGAAAGAATTAACAATGACCAATATGCAAGTGTTAAAGTAAATATGGACGAAAGCTGGATATTTGGAAATAGGAGAGTTTTGGAGTTTGATGGATAAACCTATGCTAATGTTATTTGATCTAATATAGTTGAAGAGTTTAAAATTAATTATCTATCAAAGTATTTACCCGAAGATGTGGACAATGATGAAAACAAAGTTCTGCACTTGACTATGCTTATGCCATCTCAATTTCGATCAATATTTGGAAATGAGTGTCATGTAACGCAAGCAGTCGAATAGATACCAACAAGAAGAAAAGAAAGAAAATTGTTTTTTTCATTTTTTTATTTTTTATATTTTTATTATTTTAAAAGAAATGATGTATGTGTGAAAAAAAAATTAAGAGAAAATTAAAAGTGGAAAGAAAAGAATATGAAGTATATGAGTAAATGTGTGGGTCCAAGAAATAAACAAGGGCCAAAACAAAAGAAAATAATATGAAGATGTGCGATGAATGTGAGGGTGCACCGAATAAGATAATAACAGAAGGAATGGGGTTATTACACGCTACATCACTCCATTCGGTTACATTCCAATTATAAAAATAGTAATGATCAAATAACTCCTTTATTTTACTACTTCTCTTACCGCCTTACCTATTACATATTTAATTTTCTATTTTTTGATAATTTAATTAAAATTTGAATTCATTATACAGAAGCTCAATATTGTCACTCGCGCGTGTGTGAAACCCACCCCCAAACTCATTTCTCTCCATTACAGAACCCTTCCCCCAAACCCCTCTCTCCTTTTTAGTTTTCAAAAACCCCTAAACCCTAAACCATCAATTACGAACCCCACCCACGTTTGATGAACCCCCCACACACACAAAACAAAACTTGCTCCCCTCCACCGTGAAAAATCGAAAGTTAATTTTTCATTTTCCCTTCCCTCCATTATCTCCTTGAATCACACAAGAATTTCTCGCCCTTCTTGCAGGTGGGATTCCTCCCTAGGTTCGACGATTTCGCAATTCTTGTGTAGTTCAAGGAGATAATGGAGGGAAAGGGAAAAGAGAGATTGGTTTTCGATTTTTCACGGTGGAGGGGAGCAGATTTTGTTTCGTGTGTGTGCGGAGTAGAGTTCGTCAAACGTGGGTAGGATTCGTAATTGAAGGTTCAGGATTTCGGAGTTTTTGAAAACTAAAATGCAATCGGGTTTGGGGAAGGGTTCTGTGATGATGAGGAATGAGTCTGTGGTGGGTTTCACACACGTGAATGACAACATTGAACTTCCAAATAATGAATTCAAATTTTAATAAAATTATAAAAAAATAAAAAATTAAATATGTCAGGACAAATAAGATGGTATGAGAAGTAGGAAAAAGGAAGATTCATTTAATCATTACTCTCATAAAAACTCATTAACCCACTCATACCCAAAAATATTAGATCAAAACGGGCCACATTTAGTACATAAATTAATTTCATTATACTATTTGTAAGAAAGAAATAGAACCACATCGTGGATTTAGGATGAAAAATATTATTATATTAGGATCACACAATCAATACAGAATCAAGGCATTACAGTAAAAAGTGAATCCATTCACAAACACAGTGCATCGATTTCTCTTATTTGCTAATTACCAGGATGCAAATTAAATTTTTAAAATGTGGTAAAATCATATAACAATGCACCCCATATATAAGAAAAAAACGTGATGGAAAATTCCATGCACATGAACACCTCCAAAGAGATTTGAGATGAGAAGAGTGAAATGGGTTGATGTGGAGACCTTACTACAGTCCAAACGTAATTCCACATGAAAGTCAACCGATGATATCGATCAACATCATTAACATTAATTTTAATTATTATAAAAAATATTTTCTCTAATTATTATTTTTTCTATTTAAAATAAATATGATAAAAAAAAGAAAGAAATAAAAATATAAAAGTATTGGACCGACAAAATAATAATAAAGATATAAAAGAAAAAATAAAAGATTAAAAATGTCAAAACTAAATTGGAACTAATAAAATCAAACAATAAATAAAAAATTTCTTTTCTTTTTCCTTTTTTATTTTCATTTTTCTTAAAAGAAAATTAAAATTTTGAAAGAATTTTTTTTTTATCAAAACCTATTTTTTTATTTTTGTGAAAATAATTTTAATTATTCCAGACGAAATTAGAAGTTCACATATAGCAATGTTATTCAGATATTGGTTTTGTGTATCGATTTTTGTCTGGAGTTTTTCCCAAGTGAATGTTCATATATAACAATCTATATACTCCCTTTGTAGCTCTTTTTCTTCTTGCATCAAACAAAAACTCTGAATGGATATTAGGTGCAATGCAACTCCATTTCAATCATAAATTATATCCAAAAGAAAAACCAATTAGCGTAGAGAGTGAACTTTTTAGGCATGTTGTTATCTGATTTCAGCGCTTACTAAGTTGAGAAAAAGCAGATAGGTTTTAATTTAATCTTCTATATGTTGTGGAATGAATATTCTACAGCAGCAGTGCATAAATGAGTAATTTACATTGATTGAAATCACAGGCTAAAGTTGACCATGAAAAAAATGTATCAATAAAAAGGGGAAGTGAATATAGGATAGTCTCAAACACTCATTTGGCTGAATGAGAATCCTATATCCCATTTTCTCTAATTCAGAAGAACCTGCTCTGCCAATGCTCCATAAGAATGCTAGTCTTGCCATAATGCTATGTGGAAGATTAATCAGATCAATCCAAGGTTTCAGAAGGCCAAAGGCTTTTCCAAAGAGAAATCTCAGCCTCGGTCTTAAGCTTTCTGATTCCACCATAAAACCCATCTGCTTCATTTCCTTCTTCTCTATGATCTTTTCTACTGATAGTTGTCTTCCTCCACCGTGAGTCAGAAGTGTATTGATTGAACTCTAACACCACCATGTCTGCAACCAACACATAATGCAGTGTCAAATCAAATAAACCATATTTGAATCCTAAGAAAAGAAATGTAAACATACAAACCCTCATGCCATGACTCACAGAATTGGCATGTGCAGTTTTCATTTTGGCCCATTTTTTCAATATTGGTGGAGAAAAGTTTTTGATGGTAATATATGTATGGCTGTGTGGTCCACAGCATCACATAGTCCAGTCCAAAACCCCAAAACAAAAACAGACAGGAACATGTGTAAAAACTGTCATCATGCTTGCACAAAGTGATGAAGGAATGACAACAGAGTTTATCACAAAAAGGTTTTCTGTCAGAAAGATAACAGCTAAAAGCAATGTGTAATCATGGCCAGGAAGTTAGTGTTTTTGCATTATTATTATTCTCCTATTGCTACTGTTATCCATGGTTAAGGGAATGCTAAATGAAACATCAAATTGGGTAGCTAAGTAGAGGTTGTGGATTATTCTGGTCGTATCAGATAATGGAAGCAAACTTTTGAAGCTTATAGTGACATTGGTATCCCCACATTACATAAAAGGAAAACAGAACCTACAAGAGAAACTAATTTAATTTTGTTTATTGTAACATAGTTGGCCATGAATGTATCCACTGAGACATAAGTTATCAATGTGTTGGTGGAATTATGACATGAGGACCATGATATGTCTAGGGGACCAATCATATACCATAGCTGGTGGTCCAAATTTTGATATATTATCAGGAAAGGAACCTAGCACAATTTGTGGTATGGTCTGCCATAGTGATCTTTACATTCAACTCATTCTTTTCACCATTTGTTCTCCACAATCAAAAACATAATGATGGTAAATAACAAAACTTCAAAACATCAATCCATAAACCAATATACTTCAACCTTCACTCAATTCCTTTTTCTTCAAAATTCTGCAAGGGTTGTTGTTACCTTTTTTGAATGTTTAAACATTATTCAGTTGAATTGAATCCAAGACAACACAATTCATCTAAATTCTAGAGTCATTCTTTCAATCATTCCCTAAATCACATCCTCCTTATTTTGATCCACTTTACTCAGAAAATAGTTCAACTTGAACTGAGGAACAGAACATTGATTAAATGAATGATAGAAGGTAAAATCTACACAGCCACGAAATTATAACTAATGATGAAACACATTCATTTAAAAGGAAAAGTCATGAACTCACCACTACTATGACAGCGGCAGTAACTTTCGTTCCCATTGCATAACTCCAAGTGGCCTACAATACCATACCACCAACCTGCCATAAAGGTGCATTTCATCACGCAACTATTCAAAGAAAGGGTAATTAAATGTAAACGATGACCCATAAATAAAATTAAGTAATTAGTATTATCAAGTTTTGATTTTTCTGTCCATGGTCATTCTTGTTTAATGTTTTTGCTTAACAATCACAAGACTATCTATAATAACAGTAAAAGTAGAAGAACATACCATAAGGAAATTCTTTGTTCCTTCTCCATTGAATCTCTACGTGATCGCCTGGATGCAAATCATGCAGACAATCGGAGACATGAAGATCATGTGGAGGAGTATCAATAGGTGGTGCTCTTAGCCTTTCCCATGGAATGCCATGCTCTACTGCAACAGCCCTTCTTCCATGTGGTGGATACCTGAAACCGATAATTAATCAATAATTAGGCCACTAGATCTATCCTATTTTTCTTCCTTTTTTTAATAATCCTTGTAGAAACTCTTCAAAACATGCAGAGAATTTTTCTTTCAGTGGCTGATGGGAACAAACATAGAACCACCAAGAATCATGTCCAATTACCTGGCTTGGAAGGTGTCAGTTTGAGGATCATAGCTAAGTTCAGCATCATAGCAAGATAACATAAATCCTACATGGCCATTCTGCAGGAAAAAAGAAAGGAAAAATTGTTACTAACAAAAACAATAACTTTGTATTCCAGTTAACATAAAAATGGAAACTTGATTCAGTATTGAGGGTGGCATGATAGAATACAAGTTTTGGAAAGGAATAGGCGCAAAAGGGTTGATTCAGAAGTGTAGATACCTCACGGTTATAGACCTGAGCAGGAAACCAGAAGTCGCCAGTCTCAAGAGCAAGATACCATCTCATGAGTGAATCAGGAGGCAAATAAGTTGACTCTTTGCCAGTATTATTTGTATCCACCTTGGTTCTCATCCATGAAAAAGGCCAATGAAGGGACACAAGCCTCATCAAGCTCCTCTGCCTGCCATATCTAAGAGTTTCAGCATTCCCTTTAGAAGCAACATGCCATTTCCACTCCCTATAAGCAGCTTCACCAATAACTCTACCCCATTTCTGTTTCATGTGCCTCTCCCAGAGGTGATCACTCACACACCTCTCCCTCAAGGAGCGGCAAACACTAGCCATTTGACAAAGTGGAGCTGGAGGGAGCTTTTCAAGAATGCATTCTAACACCAGGTCTGGCAAATCCAACACTGACATGTTTTGGGAGTCTTCAACACTCTCCACCTTGGAAGTAAGAGTCTTCTTGACTAGAGACATTGGTGTGGGAATTGGACAAGAAAAAGAAATCCAAAACTGGTTCCTAAAGAGCTTAGAGATGAACTTCACTAACAAGTCTTTGTAAAAAAAAGGGGAGATCAACCTGACCTCACCAGCCCATGATGGAAGTGGTTTGAGAGAGACGATAGGCTTTAGAAACAGAAAGAAGGAGATGCAGGTGATAAAGTATAGTAGCATTAGCACGGTTCACAGGTGAAGTTTGAGTTTGGCATATAGGATAACACAACCTTAATGCCAATTGTGCAACAACAATGGGGTATCAAGAGGAAAACCAAAATAACCTCACTACTTGACACAGATTAATGGCACACCCTCCCTTCCCTGTTGGAAAGAAACACAAGAAGCAAATTGGAACCTTCAAAAGAAAACACCTTTTAAAGATGGGGGTTTTATTGGTTCAATTAAAGCCCACCAAAACCCAATGGTGGGCCTCCTAGGCCGAAGTTAGATCAGAATAAATTAGGTAGACAACCACACGAATGAACCATGGAAATAAACCCACAGTAGTTGAATATTATAACTCTCTCTTATTGGCTTTCAATAAAGAGAGAGAACAACACAACAACACAACCGTGTAGTCAACCTAAACAGCTGTCATTCAATGAAGAATCTGTATACAGTAGTCCTCAGAAGATGGGAACATCAACACAGCAAGAAAAATGGAGGTGGGGGCACCAAGATCTGATAGCAGTTTATAACGCCTAGAAATGGAATTGAAAATGAAAAAAAGATGGAAGATGAGTCTATGCAACAAGAACCAAATATGTATGTATATATATATACGTATAAATATATTATATGTATATCTGCAGAATCTCTAAATCTTATTGGTATGTGAATAAATCTTCTGGGAATATAATTGGCGTGCAGCTAGAATAAAATAGATCTAGCTAGTTGGGAGTTATGCAGAAAGAGGCCCACAGAGCAGCCTCAAGATCCACAAAAACAATGGAACGAAGGCAAAGGACAATCTGTGAGATGGTGGGTAAGATTGATGGATAGACAGTTACAGAAGAAGAGGATTAAAAAGAGACTCTGGTGAAGAGGATAATGAAGGTGAAGGGTGGTAGGGCCTCCCCTCACTCCACCAAATTCTTCACCTCACCTCAATTATTATCCTCTCTTCTGCAAATGCAATCACACAATTCTCTCTCTCTTTTTCCTCTTGTTGTTGTTCTTGTTGTGTGTGTGTGTGGGGGGGGCAATATAGAGAACAATTGGTGGACAGTGAAAGGAAAAGGCAGAGTAATTTATGCACAAATAATGAAATGGGAGGCTGAGGTTACGTTAGATTTTTGTGGATGCCAAACACATTTCTACTCTTAAACATAGCCATGTCATCACCTATGGCTCTTCCTTTATCATGCAATCATCCACGGATTTCCACAAAAAATTATTCATAATTAAAACCATGAATTTTAAACCCTTCTATCAATAGTACTATTTTTATTTATTTATCTCTGCAAAATCTTGTACAACTTGTTTTTGTTGTTCCAAGTTCTACTTGGAGGGAAACGTGTCTGACTACAAAAGGCAACTACGTTGGATAACGTATATAGGACGAGATTCGTTAATGTTAAAGCTGCAGCTGAGGGCTCCGATCCTCTGCACCCGCGTCCACCGTAACAAACATCTTCTCCCGCACATCTCATCTCACACCTTTTCAAATATTTGTTCCTTGTTTGGATAATTGGACGGTGCGAAACCGCCACACTCTAACGTGAATTTGCGTTTGCTTAATTACTCTTATCATTGTCACTTTTACTTTTTTGAACGCAAGTTAACAAACACACCCTAAGTGTATCTCTAGACCACTTCTTTTTTTTAAACAAAAAAACATGATAAAGACTAAATCAACTTTCTTTTTTCATCCATAAAATAAACTCATATTGCACTAACATTACGTTAATACTAAGTCAAATTTAAACTTAAAAAAAAAAAAAAAAAAAAAAAAAAACTTGTTTGAGGTCAGTTCAAAATTAGTAAGTCAATTTAATGCATCACGTGTTTTGAACAATTTATTACTCGGAAAACACTTTTCTTTTTCTAAAACATGAGTAATTGCCAATTTTTAAATAATAGAAATTGACATATAAATATGTTTCATTAGTTATATTATTCTTTCAAGAATCTAATACGAAGATTGAGTTCGCTATTAATCTATAATTCAAAAATTAAACATGATTTTCTCATTTAAAAATTAATACTGTTTTTTACAGATTATTTAAAACTTATGATAAAATGTTTTCTTCAAAAATTCTCAATATTTAATGTATTTTTATGATGTCTATAGCTTCTATAGTAACAATAACAATAGTATTAAAAAAAAAAAACTTATAGTCTACCCTCTCTCTTTTTTGTTAGCCGTTGTAAACTATATCACTAATAAGCTTTAATTATATATTATTTGCAGAAGAACCTAATATTATAGTTATCTTTCAGTGGACTAAGTCTCTTTTTAATTTTTTTAAGCTTGGATCAATTTATTTTTTATTTTAATTTTAAAGTAATACTAACACCGATTAACACGAGATAACCATTTATATTTTTTAAAGCAAATACTTTATAATTCCAATTCTAATTATGAAATAGGTGCATGGAGATCAATTCATAAAATAATTACTTGTATTGTCTAACTCTCTATTATTTATTTAATTTTAATAAATACAGAAGATCATGGTGTGTTTCTCCCTTCCCAAAGATTTAATATTTTAAATTTAATGATTTTAGAAAGAGAAAATATTGAATTATTGGTGCTCTCACTCTCAAAGTTTGGTGATATTGATATTGATATTGTGATTGATGTCTTGGGTGGTCCATCACCTCACCATATTCCATAACGCAATTCTTTCTGCATATAGAGAGAGAAGAATGCATTATTATTGAGATTCCCAAAGTGCATGAACATCATATAACTTTCAAGTGAACTCAAATTTTATATAAATTTTATTCTTAACCCACTTTAAAATAAAAATATCAACGTATTAATAAAGTATTGGATCCAATAATAAGTTTTTTTCTCGTGTTCAAATCTTTATATTTTAATTATAAAATTTATGATCACATCTGAATTTTCGTTTGGTTTGACATTATTGTAGAAATAATAATTACATTTTGAAAAATATTCTCTTCTGTCACAATTTTGTTTTTAAAAAATAATATGAATATAAAGGATTGAATAAATATTTAAACTGTTCTCTTAATCTCAATTCTTAAATGATATGAGACTTATTAAATATACTAAAACAATAATATATTTATAAATTTTTTTTTTCTAAAATACTGAAATCTTTTATTTTTACTCAATGAAAAACTCTTTTACCTTTTGTTCAATGAAAAACTTAAATTCAAAATTTTTAATTATATTTAATAAAAACTTATATTAATTTATATATGAAAATACAAACATAATCTCGTAAGAACATTTAAGAATTAGAAAAGAATAGTGTAGATAGTGTTAAGATATCTCCTAAATATATCGATAAATGCAATATTATTCATGTGTTAGTTTGACACTATAAAATATTGTGATCATGTCATTGGTTTATGATGCATGAGATATGAAAGGTGTAAAGTATTGACATGTATGTGTGATATTGGTCCTTGAATAATATGGTTGATATATGGAGCAACAATCGTTATCATTGTAAAAAAATGCACAATAAGTTCACTTTAATTTAATAATAACACAAGGTATAATTATTTAGGTAGAATAGGGCTAGATTTATAGGCTTAGGTTTAGGTTTAGCATAGCTATAATTTTAAGCATCACTCACTATACTTTCTTTCTGGTCCATGGTGGAGATCATTCATTAGGGTTTTTCTTATTTTAATTTTTCTATATATTTTTTCTTTTGGCTTTCAATATTAGATAGCTTCTGGATATTTCCCCTATCAAAGTTATTATACCTTCAAGAATGATAACTTTGTTTCTTTCTTCTTTTTGCATGTTCAATCTTGACACTTGAAAATCTAATTTAACCCACTGAAATTGAACCTTAAATTTTTTTTTTCTTTTCATCATTAAATTTATTTTAAGCTGGCTTAACCTATTTATTTTTCGAATTAAAATGTTCTTATATATTGTATCTTTGAAGAAACTATTTGCACATGCAAGTTGTTTGGAAACTATTTTTTAATGTTATCACGATCATGAGATTTTTTAATAGTCACTTTTACCAATATTTAAACTTTTTTAACTTAGGAATAGGACTTGTTCATCATCCAACTTATTTCTTTTGATAGTTTAATTAAAAGCCTAATCACTAGTAAAACAAAATTTAGAATATAAGACAAGCACTTTTCTTTGCCATATCTTATTCATGGCATCATGAAAATAAGACTAACAATTTTTTTTTTAAATAAAAAGAGAGGACACTTATTTTCTTTGATGCTATGCCAAATAATTCACATTACACTGATTCTAAATATAAATATATAACCTTTCTTATATTTTTAATAAACTTATATTTTTTCAATATATATATTAATCTATCTTATATTTGTAATCAAAAAAATAAAAAATAAAAGTATTCATCTTCTTACATTTAAATATAACTTTTTATAAAAAAAAAAGTCGACTAATTTGTAAAGTATTATTAATTTTTTTATTAACAAGATGAGAACAATTTATTTATAATTAAAGTATGCAAATTTTAAAATATTTTTCATAATTTTCTATTTAACATTTAATCGATTTGATATATGCAAATAATGAGAGTGTCACTTTAACAAAATAGAAAAATAAGTTTTCTAAAAAAAATCCATTTAATGTTAAGAACTATAAATATTATTTTATTAATAATATTAAATATATGAGTGTTTATTTTAAAATTAAAAGAGAGGCGAGTGTTATTTGATACAGTTTAAGAAAGATAATTTTGTTTTCTTTGAAAATAAAGAAAAAGTAATAACATAAATAAATAAATAAATAAACAAGTGTATATAATTGCCAATCAAATGGTTACCAAAATGAAAAGGACATTGCATATTTTACATAAACAATCAAATTATCAGGTTGAAAAGAAAAATCAAATAAAGTTTCATTTAGAAATTATACATCAATACAAATTGATAAATAATTCATATTAGAAATGTAATTTATTTTTGTTTTTTTGCATAAGCAATAGCTATCATCCTTGTTATATACGCTATGATAGAATGTTGACAATTCCTCACTAACATCTCAATCCATAAACTATTTGTTAGTGAAAAGACTATGAGTAATATTATGATTTTTCTTAATTCTCTAACTAGAAAAAAAAATTTAAAAATCAACGATTAAGTTATGAAAACTTTTAAAGTCAAATGATAACAGTAATCAATGACTTTGTGCTAATAATGATAGTGCTCATAATTATGTAACAATGGAAAATCAAAAGTGGAAATGATACACAATTGTACTATAACATAAGCTTCTCATTCTTCGTAAAGAGTACAATGAGGAAGCATTATGAGTTTAAGAGATTCCAAAAATGCCAAACACTTAAACAAAACAAAAGTGAGTATGTTATGTCTGTTTAGAGATGTGAGATTCGCTAGGTTAGTTCGCTAGCCCACCAAGAAAAGGGCAGGTTGGATTGGAATTTTCAACTCGTTAACCAGCTGTAATCCGGTCCACTTAACCCGCTAGTTTATCGGGTCAAAACGGGTCAGTCTGCCTGGCCTGCCCACCTATTTTTTTTATGTTTAAAATTAAAAATAATTAAAAAATAATACTTTTTTATATTATATAAATAAATTACATATATAAAATAGATTTATAAACAAAATCTTTTAAAAAGTTAAAAAAAGTAAAAAAAAAATTAAAAAAAAAAGAGGCGGGCTAACGGGCCCGCCCTAAGACGGGACATGTTATAATATCCAGTCCGTTTATTGGTAGCGAGTCAGTTCGATCCTACCCATTTTTGGCGGGCCGGGCAAAAACGGGTCGGACTGGTTCGTTTTGCCTCCTATGTTTGTTTCATTCTGGTTTAGAGTGTAAGGATTAATATTATTCTCAGTTCAAAATTTTAAGACAATAGATTTATAAATTTTTATTTTTATATAATGTTCAATTCTCTCATTTTTACTTAATATGAAACTTAGACTCATACTTAGATTTTCAACATTGTTTGAGTGGTGAGGTCGAGTTCATTTCTATTTTTTTTTTGGTGTTGTTTTCTGTTAAACATTATATAATATTTTAAAAATCTTTTGAATATATTTTAAAATTTAAAATCAATGATTATAAATGTATTTTAAAGGTATATCAGATAAATAATACAAGAAAACTGAAAAAAAAAATTCATTTTTGGTGAGGTCAACAATTGGGATTGGATTGAGAGTGAAGTCATTTTGTGAGGAATTGAAGAGCAATGGTGGATAAGGGCACCTTAAAAGATTGAGACATTAAAAAAGTAACATTTTTTCTTGGGTCTGTGAAGTGGGCAACGTGGGTGAAGGAAAGCATAGTTAGAAAATTGCCCCTGCAATGGGTGAAGTCACTTAGCACATTAGGGAATGAACCCTTTGAGTGGGTTGTGACAGCACAAATAGTAAAATTGAATACAACTTTGAACTTTCATGGATCATTGAGTGGGTGTTTTGGATTTACTCAAAGGATTAATCTATTTGGTTTGAGTTATGATTGGAGAGCAAAAAAGGAAGTGCAAAACCTTATCTGAATGAACATTACAACAAAAGGCCAAATTCAAAACTCACAATAATGTCTGAAAAAGTTGTTTTTAACTGTGAAGTAAATGGGGTGAACAAATTTTGTTTGTTTTCATTTATTGATGATGATTTAAGCATAATACTGTGTTTGGTTAATTAGATTGATATTTGCACCAAGGCAAACAAGCTTTTGGTAGTTGTTCCCTAAAGTTTGAACATGTGATCCATCAAAGCCCCACCACCTTTGAGCTCACCTACCCCACACATTTTTCTCCATAAAAAATTATCTCTTTTCTTCTCTATCAATTTGAACCAGATGCCAAAACAGTCAACTTCATTTCTAGATGATTGTAAGGAAGCTTCTTTCTTTCTGCACTCCAAACGTTTGTTTTCTGATACAGGAGAAACGTTTGAGGTGTAGAAACACTCCAAATATTTGTTGGTATAAGAGAAACGTTTGGAGTGCAGGAAGAAGTTTGTTCTTTTAGTAGCTCTCTATATTTTTTTTTTCTTGATCCAATTTTTGACTTTTTCTTTCTGCACCCACAGAATGATTTTTTTCACCTTATTTGTAAAATGACAATTTTTTTCCCTTGTGTCGCATCTCTCCCCCTCTCAATCGTGTGTTCGTCCTATATCTTCCAGCACAACGATGATGATATGGTGGAGAGGGTATTCTAGTCATAGAGGTGCAAGAACTAATCATGGGGTGCAGGAAGCAAAAATCCAAGTTTTTGCACAAGAAATCCGTTGATGGAGGGGTTGGGCTGGGTTGGAATTGGGCTTGAATTTGTAGCTTGAAGATCCAAAAGGAGTATTCATGCATGCGTTTGGTTTCCCTAGCTTGAGTTCATTAATTTCAGTTCACTAAGATTCAAAAAGTAGTATAATTTAAATGATGAGGATTAAAATAATACTAAGATAATTAAGTTTAAGAACTAAAATCACAATAGTTAAGTATATTTCAGAAAAAAATTTAGATATAAATGTGATAATATCTTATACTTTCAGAAAACTAAAACTGTAGTTTACCCATGCATATTATGCGCAAAAGGCTAAAATAATAGTTATAGTTATTCTTATACATTTTAATGTATTTTTAATTAAATAATATCAATATAAATACATGACCATATAGTATAAAATACTGTATATAAGATCAATAAATTGTACCATTAATATGTAATCATTTTAATTTTGAAATATTAATATATTTAAAAACATTTTTTTACCAAATTTAGACAACCCACCATTTATTCTTAAAATAAAATTATGTTTGAATCTGTATTCCGTATATGAAGTCTATTCTTTCGGAGTTTCTTTCGTTAAATCATTATATAACTTATTCCCTTTATTGAATTTAAACAAATTAATCTTTAAATCTTTAACCTTCATTAAATTATTTAAATTTATTTAAAAGTTTGAATAAACTTTAGGAACATATTCATGAGCATCAGAAAGACTGGATTCCTATTTTAAATCATTAAATATATTTGTCTTTAAACTTTATCTAAATTTTATAACATCCCGATAAAATATTATTAATTTAAATAAAATAAAGTAAAATAATATTAAATATCATCTTACAAGTTTCATCATTTTCGCCAAACTAATGTACAAAACTATAGAGTCTTATACTGAAATATCATCCTCTCATCCTAAATTTTTAGTATAAGTAAATGGCATTCTTAGAATATTCCTTCACAACTCAAATTTTTACCTTTTTTTTTCACAAAAAAAATATTTTTTCTCAAGATTTTTTTTTCTGACCCCTTTTCTTATAAATCGTAAAAGATGTTGTGACAATATATATATACATATTCTTAGGTACAATCATTTTATATTTCACTTTTTATTTTATATTTTTTGAAAATATAGTTAAAATATGCTGTTGTCCATTTTTAATAATATTCCCAATTCAAACGTGTATTCTGAGAGAAGCAGTACTATAAAATGAGTATTGAAGTATTGACAGGAACAGTTGTCATTTTGTAATCACTACTTTGGATCCTTTCTTTGAGGAAGTCTTGGAATTGGTTCTTTGCTAAATAACGTGTTATGTATAAAATAAGGAACTAATGAAAGAAATTAATGATAAAAAGGGTAATTAACTAACAAGCTATTTTATTTTTGGACTATAAAATAAGCAAACAACTGTTCTCTTTTTTCTTTCAGAAACATAGAATCTAGAAGAAAGTTCTAAGGAAACAAGTCTAGCTAATCTGAACACAAGCCTCTTCTATACATGCCTCTCTTCAAATGTCAGAAAAATCAGTGAGAGTTGTTCAATAAAAGCTGATAAACATAATGTGAATTCAGTTCTTTCTGACTAAGAACTTCATACTATTCTTGTTGATCAAGGTTACCTGGGTGCAATCTTTTTTTGCCACATAGAGGAACCCCAAAGAGCTTCACAGAACTATTAGGCTCATCACTAGAAGAACTTACCAAAGACTTTTCCATGATATGGCTCTTAACTGGTCTAATAAAATTTGGAGACTGATGAGGTGATGAATCCAATTCTACCAGCTTCAGAATAGCACTGCTGCTTCTTTGTTCATAGGAAGCAGGACTTACATGATTTTGTATGAAATATATGATGTCATTGTATAGATTCTTCATGTGGGTGAGTTCTGATAACAGCATGAAGTTCTTTCTCCTCAGTCTCTGGTTGTCCTCAGAAAGTGCTGTTAAGATATCATTCCCTGGCTTGGGAGATGGTAATGGAGGAGTATCAATCCAACACAGATTCTCATCTGGCTGAAGAAGCTGTGGTGGTTGGTCATGCATATGGTAATGTTGTTGATAAGGGTGAGGGGCTTTCCTCCTGTGGATTTCACATAGAAGGTGCTTAGATCCTTTTCTGAAGTATTCATTTGCAAACTCCCATCTATCAGCAGCTACCTTCTTGAAACCCTGCAAAAAGAGGAAACATAAATATATAGATATAGATATAGATACATATGTGCAGTTTTACAAACATAAGTCAACCATGAAGCTTGTGTGGTTAGCTAGCTAGGCAATCATAACTTAGCCTTGTTAGTTCAAATAGTGAAGACAAGACCATAGTACTTTTAAGGTTTTATGCTGAATCAGTAACTTTGTCAAGAAATGTAGATGGAGAAATCTAACTCAATAGGGGTGAAAAATTGTCTTGCAGGAAATCTGAATTTATCAGAAGATAGCACAAAAGCAATGGTGAAGGATATATATATATATATATATATATATATATATATATATATA